>Ga0134127_10000215_pt1 | contig 67426 bp, 105 predicted proteins | sample KB31753_FD_96459 | JGI IMG/M metagenome (GOLD analysis project Ga0134127, IMG submission 96459) | Terrestrial soil microbial communities with excess Nitrogen fertilizer from Kellogg Biological Station, Michigan, USA - KB3-175-3 | ecosystem: Environmental > Terrestrial > Soil > Unclassified ... | reverse complement strand
CAACGGAGAGGAAGGTGATGTGTAATGCACCCCATCAATTGTGGTTGTACAACTTGCGCGATGGAGAAAGCGCGGATATAACTTCGCCCCGGTCGCTAATGATGGTGGCCGGGGCGCTATGCTCATTCAAAACAGGAGAAGCCAAACGTGAGCGATGACGAAAAACCGGAAGACGAATCTTTTTCGGAGCGTGAATCATGAACAGGCTAACCAATGAGCAAGCGGACATCCTCCGCGCCATTCGGCGGAAGGTCGGGCTCATCGAGGACGGCTGCGAGGAAATCCTCCAGACGCTTTGCGATGCCTGCGAGCACGCCGAGTACGACCCCGATTGCTGGGTGTGCTTCCTGTGGCGATGCTTCTCCGACGCCTCTGTGAACCTTCGGGGCGAGGATGTTTATAACCGCCTCGAAGGGGCATTGCTCAACGGCCCTCATCCCGTTACCGGAATGTGAACCATGATCCTTCGCATCGACCAGATCGGCACGTACGAGACTGAGCTTGCCGGGCTGGGGTCTTATATGCCCGTTCCTGGACCGCTCCGATTCGTTTGCTCATGGGGTAGCGTTCGGTCAGCTTTGGATGCGGATGAAGGAATGAATCACCGAATACATCTTGAGCGGCTACGGGAGTTAGCTGAGAAGGCGACGCCCGGACCGTGGCAATGGTTCTATTCGCATCCGATGTATGGCACTAGTGGCGCTGATATGGTTTGGGGTCCGAAAGGTCCAGGCTACGGCACAATCGCTGAAACGTCTCCTAACGATATGTGGATAGAGCAACAGATTCTCGACGCTCAGTACATCGCCGCGTGCGATCCTCAGACCATCCTCGCCCTGTGCGATGCTCTCGACGATGAGCGGGCGAAGGTGGCGATGTTGCGGGAGATTCTGAGCACTCATTCGGGAATCTGCTTCGAGTCCTGCGAACACGACGATTGCGCTGCTGCTCGCGCCGCCCTCGCCGCGACCGAACCCCAGAAGGAGTGATGCACGATGACTCACGAGAAACGGTTGCTTGAAATGACTAGAGAACGAGAGCGACTTGTTACATCGCAACATCAAGAACAACTCGCTGCCATCACCGCGAAACTCCGCGAGGCGTTAGGGGACAAGGAGTGTGAAGGCTGCAATGGCGACAAGACATTCGACGCGGGCAAGGATCGTCCGCGAATTAACTGCTCGCAGTGCCGAGGCACTGGCCGCATCTCGGCTGCCGATGGTCTGAGCGTGGAGCAGATGGTCGATGCGATGGTTGAGAAGCAAAAGAAAATGGATGAGGAAATGGATATATGGGCCAGAGCACCAGACATCGACCGGGTCGAGAAAACCGACCACGCTCGGCTCGTGACTGACGCGGGAGGGTGATGTTATGGACATGCGACCGTTGAAGTTCGAGGGACAGTTCCTCTGGCATCCACAACCAGCAGATGCGCCAGACGAGCGCCAATACGACTACCTTCCGCAAGACGCGTTTGACCGGCTTGACGGGTTCATTCCACGGGACAACCCACGAGTCAACAAAATGGTCAAAGCATACGAAACCGAGATGGCGGCAATGCACGCTCTTGATAGGGCTTTGCTTGCCCTGAAACTGGAGCATGAGTGGCGGCGGGCGTGCAGGCACGAGCGGCTTAACGAAGAAGGCGTTTGCCGCGCGTGCGGTGCGGACTGTCGCGGGATCGGATAGCGTCATGGCGTGGGGGAATGCGATGATTCAGGTGCACAAAAGCGACATTCTCTACGCGCGGCTCCGCGAATGCTGGGTACGAAAGGACAACCTTCGAATCTCATGCGACTTCGAGTGCGGATTCAAGGATGCTCCGGTATGGCATGCAGCAGTGCTGGAGTCTATCGAGGTCTATGAACCACACCGGCGGCAGGGCCATTGCAAACGATTCATTGAGGACTTGTGCAAACTCGATTTCGACCTGGTGATTGTCGAAGGCGTCCAAAATGAACAACTCGCACGAGCCCTGCAACGATGGGTCTGGGAGTTTGATAGCGGTGTGATGGATTTCTACAGGTATATCGCCCATTAACGCCCGCTAACCCCTCATGACCCACGACCAACGCTCCCTGCTCACCGCGATCCTCTCCGACCCCGAGGACGATATGCCGCGCATGAAGTACGCGGATTGGTGTGAGGAAAACGGGGACGGCGAACGGGCGGCGTTCATCAGGGTTCAGATGGAGTTGGCGAGATTACGTCCGTTTTCCGGACCAACCGGCACTCCGGGACAGATATGGGTGCGCGCGATGAACCAGAATGAGGTTGACATGGATGACCTCCAGCGACAACTTCTTGCAAAGAACGTGCGACATTGGTTGCCTTCAGAATTGATTAAATCATGGCCAGACCTCTTAGTTGTAGGCAATGGGACGGTAGTAAAGAAAGCCTCTTGGTCCTATCGGGAGTTCATCCGATTCGGTAGAGGCTTCGCGAATGAATGCGGAATGTCATGCGCCGACTGGCAGGCCCACGCCGATAAGCTGACGTGGTGGCCGGCGAGGAAGTGCGAGTGTCAGCAATTAAATGGCAATGTCATAAAGGTAAAATGCGAGAAATGCTTTAGGACGGAAGGCGAACTGCCGGGGGCGACGGATACTTGCCCGGACAGACCGTGGAAGCAGCCGGGGCTATCTGGACCAACATGCTACACCAACAAATGCAAAACATGCTCAGGCATCGGCCGCATCCCACGACCCGTCACGCTCGCGATGCAACCCATCACCGAGGTTACGCTGACGACGTGGCCGACGCCGACAGCAACTATCGGTTTAGATGGAGGACGGCATTGGGCATGGCTCCGCTCACGATGGCCGTCAGTGAAACACTGGGGCCTGCCGCGAGAAGTGGCGACCGTTTGATTCACTCACAGGAATCTACTGATGAAAACCAGAACCGTCATCGAGCGGATCGGCGAGAACGTGGGGCCGATTGATTGGTCCTACGATTTCCGGTCGCATTTCAACAATCATTGCCTGAGCGATGAAGGACGTGACGAAGAGTGCCGGAAGCATGTCGAACGATTGCGTGAAATTGTCTCGGGTATCGAGCGCGGCGAGCAATGGGTTGCCGAGTGCTATGGCGTGCAAAACCCAATTATCGACGTTGGCATGTACGATGGTTGGCCATACTGGAAGCCGACTCCATCAATCGCTTTGCGAAGCTGGCTCGGAGTCGAATGGCATCCGTTCCACTCGATTAAATGGGCGGGAAGGAAGCGGTGAGAATGCCGATGGCCGCTAACGTCAACACTGGCCGAACGCGAATCGCCCGTTACTGCGGGATTGATGTTCCCATCCGAACATCCCGACGCGATTACCGGAAAGAAACAGGTCTGGAGCGTCATGGCCGACCGAACCACGATTGCCGAGTTCGTTCTCACCCGTTCGCAGTGCGTGAGGGGCCAGTGGAGTACGTGCTTCGCGAACGCTAGGCCTCGGTGAAGAAGTGGAACCTAGGAGTTCACAATGAGAGTTCTGTTCGTAGCTAAACATGACAGCGGAGATAACGACGACGAAGGTGCGATCGCCCACGCGTTCCGCGAGCTTGGCCACGAAGTCGAGTGCCTGCAGGAGCAACGGTGGAAACGTACGAAGCTTCTAGCATCGTGCGAAGCTGATTTCTGCTTGTTCCTCAAGTGGCCTACAGTGAGTGAGCTGATAGAGACGTCGAAACGCATGCCGTGCTTCTTCTACTACTTCGACATGGTGGAGTCAGTGGAGGGCGATCCTTCGCTGAGAACTAGGAGTCTCTCTCGCGTGCAGTGGATGTTCGACGTGATGCCACACATCAAGTTAGGCTTCTGCACGGACGGTGACTGGGTAGCGAAGATGGGCGGACCATTGCGCCACCTCATGCAGGGTTTCGACGGTCGCAAGGCATGTTTGCTGGAGCGGAGCGTAGCGTCGATGGCGCCGCAGGTGCTCTTCACAGGGATGGTGAACCACGGATGCAAACGTGTCGAGCACATCGAAAGGCTGAAGGCGAAGTACGGCGAGAACTTCATTATTGTAGGCAACCGTGGTCCCCGTGGACGGGTGCACGGGCGTGAGCTAGCTCAGGTGTTCGCTTCGACTAAAGTCGTGGTCGCGCCAGACGGGCCGTCGACCGACCGCTACTGGAGCAACAGAGTCTACCTCACTACAGGGTTAGGAGGTTTCATCGTCCATCCGTATTGCGCTGGGCTCGCTGAGCAGTACCCGCAGAGCATACTTCCGATGTACGTAGACAGGGATCAGTGTGAAGAATACGTCGATCTATACCTCTCCAACGACTCGTTGAGGGAGGCGCATCGTCGACTCCAGCACGAGTACACGTTGTCGAGGCACCTGTACAGACACAGGGTGGAGGAGATGCTGAAGCAGATGAAGGAGGCCATGTGAACGAGTTCGCACCCGCCGCTAAGCTTCTCAACGTCGCTCTCGCAGATCGCGAATGGTACGACCCTCCAGTCAACGTCGAGATAGCACCGACCAACCGCTGCAACGCGAAGTGCCCGTGGTGCTTCTACGTCGCGAGCGAGTACAAGCAGCACCACACGGACGAGGAGTTAGACGAGGCGGTGTTAGGTCGCTTCCTGTTGGAAGCAAAAGACGCGGGCGTCCAAACGATCACGTGGACGGGCGGAGGCGATCCGAGCGTCTACAGCCACATCGACGCCGCAGTGGACTTAGCACATACGCTCAAGTTTAAGCAAGGCATGTTCACGAACGCTTACAAGCGAATAGCACGTCCGGATATGCTAGACTGGATACGCGTGACAGTGACGGAGAAGTTCGTCATCACGAAACACGTCGCGGAGTACGCCAAAGCGACAAAGGTCGGCGTCAACTTCAATCTCTGCGCCGAGAACGAAACGAAGCTTCCGGAGATGGTCAAGGCGGCGCGAGATGCCGGCGTCGCTTACTTCCAGGTAAGGCCAGCTCTTGCCGATCGCGAGGACCTGCAGAAGCCAGTCGAGCGCCCTGACTGGCTGATGGATTTCGACACGCAGGAGTTCCGCATCGTCCTCACTGACTACAAGTGGGACGACTACCTCAAGCCGCACGGGTACGACGTCTGCCTCGGGCACACGTTCGTCCCGTTCATGTGGTACAATGGCGACTTCGCAGTGTGCGCGTATCACTTCGGCAAACCCGAGTTCACGTTCGGCAACATCCGAGACGGATGGGACGCCGTCTGGAAGGGCGAGCGCCGACGGAAGATGCTAGAAAGCGGCGTGAAGGTGGTGCGCGAGTGTCAGCATTGCTGCAAACTCCACGAAGTCAACAAGCAGTTGATCGCCGCTCGTGACGTGGTGGACCCATGCTTCGTGTGAGCGGGCGCTGCGGACTGTCTGCCTTTCAAGACATGGCCTGGGGTTTCTGCTGGGGCCTGCTCGTTGGGTCCATCGCTGGCATCGCGTTGGGAATCGTCCTGGGAGGTCTGCTGTGCTGATCTGCGCGTTCACTCCGATCTGCGAGGATGACGTCCACTGGATACCTCAGTACTTATCCGAAGTCGAGCGGTTGAACGTACCGTTCGTGGTGCACTTCGACAGGTGCTCGTTCGATACGCAGCGTCGGATGCGAGGTTCGCGCTTGTGTTTGCACGCGACGTACCAAGACGATCGGAGCAAGGAGTACGACGAGACGATGAAGCAGGGAGCGATGGACGTGGCACTGTCGCAAGCCGAATGGGCGATGCACTGGGACGTCGACGAGACGTGGAGCAGATTGCCGACGGAGATGCCGAACGCGTTAGCTCTCGACGTTAGGTGGGTCAACCTGTGGGGAGACGATCAGCACATTCGCGTAGACGGGATGTTCAGCGAGGAGTCGCGCAAGCGTACGAAGTTCTACAGGAGGCCGCCACGCCACGGTCGTTGGGTGTTCCGGAGTTCCGTAGTCTACGGTCCGACGCTCTTGCGTAACGGCGTCTCCGTCGATGTGACGCCGGAGTACCTTTCGGACGTCCACTGCATACACCACGGTTACAAGACTCCGGAGTTGCGCCGACAGCACAAAGCCCGTTGGGACAGAGTCTACGGTTCGCACAGTGACGGTCGCAATCCCTACGGAACGTGGGAGTTCATATGCGACGACAGCATCGTTCCAGTCTTGGAGGACTACCCTGGACGCTAGACTCAGACGCATAGAGCACGTCAGCCCGGATGGCGGCGAGGGTCTGCTCGCTCTCGTAGTGTGCGACAACGTACCCAACCTAGCGAAGAAGCCTCTGGGCTTCGTGACGCCGGAGGATGCCACCCTGCAGTTCGCGGAGTTCCGTCGACCCAAGGGTCACATCATCGCTCCGCACGTGCACAACCCTGTTAAGCGAAGCATCGTAGGCACGCAGGAGGTGCTCATCTGCGTCGCGGGGATCATCGACCTCGACGTGTACGCCAGCTCGGGTGAGCACGTCGAGACTGTTCGACTTTACCACGGCGACGTAGCGATACTCCTTTCTGGAGCGCATTCGCTGACCATGGTAGCTGAGTCGGTGTTCCTGGAAGTGAAGCAGGGTCCGTACGTCGGTAGCGCGGATAAGACTTATCTCCCTGGATCAAGACTGGGACCGCCGAATCTGGGATGATGAATACCCCATATCGACCCGTCCCGAGGTACCAGGATCGAACCTGGAAGAACTGGGATCGAACTAGGCAGGAGGGTGGCAGCCATGGAACAGGTCAGGTTGTTGGAGGCGGAGTGGGCGCAGTTCAACGGGGTGGAAGCGTCGCAGGTCGTAGCTTGCAACTCCGGTACAGCGGCACTCCACCTCGCTTTCGAAGCTCTGCAGCTACGCAGAGGTGGAGAAGTCATAATGTGCGACTTCAACATGGTGGCTTGCCCGCGGGCGGTCGTCATGGCTGGTCTCAAGCCGGTGTTCGTCGATTGCGACGAGAAGCTCCTCATCGACGTACGCAAAGTTGAGCGAGCGATCACTGGCGACACCGTAGCGATCCTCGCAACGCACATCTACGGACGGCGGTGCGACGTGGATGCGTTACACGACATCGTAGATGGTACGTCCACCGTCGTTGTGGAGGACCTCGCTGAAGCTCACGGCGTGATACCGCACAAGTACACAGACGCCGCGTGTTGGTCCTTCTACAGGAACAAGATCGTGGCGGGGGAGGAAGGTGGCGCCGTCGCTTTCTACTCACCCCGCGAAGCTGACCTGGCCAGGCAACTCAGGTGCCTCGGATTCACTGATGCGCACGACTACAGGCACGTGCCGCGCGGGCACAACTACAGGTTGGCGGATTCGCTCGCGGTGAAGGTGCGAGAGTCTCTGCGTAACTACGTGCACAACGTTGACTGTCGGACGCGTCGCGTGCTCGCGTACAGCAATGCGACGCCTCCGGAGTGGCGGATGCCGCCTCGCAATGCTCATTGGGTGTACGACGTCAAAGTGGAGTACACCGACGTCGACGCGTTGGTTGCGGAGCTTCGCAAACGAGGTGTGCAAGCGAGGTGCGGCTTCAAACCGATGTCCATGCAAGCGGAGTTCAGACGCGAGGCGTGTCCTGGAGCGAGGGAGGCGTCGCAAGAGGTGCTCTATTTCCCGCTGGACTTGATGGAGTCCGTCGACGAACACCGCAGATATATGGAACTCGCTGTCGACTTAGCTGACAAGTACGTCCTCCCCTTTCCACAGGGGTGATCCCGTCGGCCACACTTTGCTCGACATGGTCGAGTGAGTACCGATGTGATCGACGAGCGAAGGGTTGTGGCACATCTCCTTGTATCCAGCGCGTTTCATGGCCGTGACTACTCCTCCGTCGAGAGCTTCACGGTGCCTCCCGGGTGTCCTAGGGTCAGGTACGAACCTCTCCACCATGTAGTTGGAACAGAGCAGCATTTTAGCGCCGTCGCGAGTGAACACCAGACCCAGCGCACCTCTGCCCATCTGGTTGCTGTAGAACCATCCGCCGTCGCCCCGCGCCAGAGGAGCGTTCTTGAAGTCCACGTAGAGGTTGAGGTACACCTTCTCCGGGAAACTGCTACGCTCGATGTGCTCCCGCAAGCCCTTCGCAGCTATCACGTCGTCCTGGAATATGGCGTAGAAGTCGGCTCCACCTTCGCTGCGAATCCAAAGCTCGTGGAGGAGCAACCACCAGTTCCCAGGCGCGTACAGCCGATCGTTCTCCACGTCGTCCACGCGCAGCCGAGGGGAGGCGAACCCGGCGGCAGCGAGGGAAGCGAGCGTCCGTGGCAGCGTCGTCTCGCGTCGGCTGGGTACCGTCGTGACGCCGTAAGCCCAGGTAGGACGAGCGGTAGGAGGCGGAGGCGGTGCAACGATCGGCTTCGATGCCCACGATCGCGGTCGTACGTGGCACACGATCTCCTCGCGCCAGACGAGCTCACCTCCGTGAAGCGAGACCGTCTCTTGAGCGAACTGGCAGTCTCCGCCCCTCACAGGGGCGTATTTTCCGAACTTACCGTCGTTCGGGTGCACGAACATAGGCGTGCCGACGTTCTCGTGGAGCAATTCACGATCCTTCCACAGTAGTCCACCGGCCCACTGCATCCGGAACATGTGGCACTTACTTGGCGTTGCACTCAGCGCTTTCCGTACTACGCTGATCGCTCCTGGCGCCATCTCGTCGTCGTCGTCCAACGCCATTACGTAGTCGCCGACGAGGCGAGGGAGCACGAGGTTACGCACGCTGTGCCCCCAGTCTCCGTGAGGCCCATCTACCTCTACGTACTTCCCTGGCAGCGAGAACTGGTGCCACAGTTCTTCTACGTGCGGTAGATGCCCGTCGCCGACCAGCAGCACTTCGTCGCCAGATCGCCACTCCTGAGCGACCAGAGAAGCGAGCGTCCTTGCGATACTTGGCCTACCTATAGTTGGTACGACTAGGCTTAGTTTCATCCTATGCTGTACTCCGGTTCGTTCTGCCAGCCGTCAGTGTGGAAGTCTTCGTCGAGAGTCACACCGAGGAGGCTAGCGATCGTCTCGTAAGCTTCGCGACCGTGCGAGTTGTGCCACACTGTACCGTCGTAAGGCTGCCGTCGCACGGGCCCGAATAGGGTCAAAGGCCAGTACTTTCCTCCGAGCGAATCCAGCGCTCTGCGGATCACGCTCTCCGAGTGCAGTCTCTCTGCTGAGAAGTAAGCTTTGGGTTCGATCTTGTTGAGCGATGCTCCCCACGCTGCGACGTCCAGCAAGCACGCTTCGGTACGCAGAGGAAACGAAGGACGTGCGTGCCGCGTGGCGAGAGGTAGACCGCTGTCCAGCAACTGCGCTGCGCCCTTCTGTAACCAGTCGCCTTTGAGCACTAAGAACCTCTGCGAAAGCTTAGCTAATACTCGCAGTTCTTTACGCGTTGCCCACAGCACGCCCCTGTGGAAGGCGGCCACGTCGCCGCCGCCGTGTCCTATGTGCGGTCCCCCGACGTACTCCGCACTCTCAGATTCGCACACAACTCTTAGCTCAGCTGACCTGTCCACAGGAGAACCTTGCATGTCGTCGGACACGAGGATCGGCACCGCGCCGCACGTGTGTCGGACGAGACGTATCTGCAAGCGTATCAGTTCGGGCCACTTGTAGGCTCCGAGTACAACACCGACACCGTCGGTCGAAGCGCCTTTCGTCTTGTCCAGGATCATGCGAGACTTACAGTATTTGCAGCAGCTAGCGACTCCGACACCTCGCTTGGAGTAGGTACAGGTACCAAACAGTTCGCAGCCTAAAACAGGGAGTCTAGCGCCCTCTTGACATTCGTCGCAAGCGACTCTCTGCGCTGTCCTCTCCAGCCTGTGTACGCAAGGAAACTCTACAGGGAGTGGAGGAGCTTCCTCAATAGTCGGCCTAGGGTGGATAGGTTCAGGTTCGCCGAACTTCTTGGCATACTCGACAGTGTTGTCGGTGAGCCAACATAACCTACATTTTCCGCACTTGCACTGCCTCATGCTGTCACCGTAGCGCTCAGTAAAGCGTAAGCACCCGTGTAGAAGTTGAGTGGCTCGATACCCGTACCGGGAGCACCTATGTAGTTGCCGCTGAAATGCTGATCAGGAGCGCCATTGGACGTTTCGGCGTTAAAAATCAGCGAGCCTGGATCGGGGAACTTGAAGAACGGTGGATTACACTCGTTCGTATAAGTGACGTCCTTCTGATCGGGCCAGCGAAAACCTGATTTCGTCCCTACGGTCGTGATGGACGATATCCTCGCGTAAGGTGCGCCTACAGGGTCGCCCTCGCCTGTACCCGGCGATGTACCGGTACCGGTCCCTGTGCCACTGAAGCCAGTCTCGTCGGTGTACCAAGAGATGTAGCACTTTAGGCTGGGAGTCTCCTCTACGCCGACATTGACGCATACCAGCTTGATGATAAAAGCCGAATAGTTGCTACCGTAAACGTAGCCTCCGCCACCGTATTGCTTGTATACCCAGGCTCCGTTACCTAAGCCAGTTCCGGAGACGTCCCTGTTAGTCCAGTTAGGGTCCCACACTAGTCGAAAGGAGATAGGATCGAGAAGCCCCCCTGTGGAGGGTGGCGAGTCGTACGGAGGAGGAGTCGGACATGAGGCAGCAATGTCGAACTGGTTAGTAACTTCGTTGAAGAGTAGCTGAGTACCTGGATTTAATTCGTCTATCCAAGGGTGGTCGTTAGAGTCACCAGCACGCTTGACCCAGGTGTTGCCAGAGATAGTTATGTGGAGCACGTCAGGAAGCGGGCCAGCACCCGATCCTGTGCCGGCGCACATCTCGCAACCGCCGAAGCAGTTAGTACAAGGACAGGCCAGCGTCTGCGTAGTGACGTCAGTCGTAGTCCTCACGAGAACACCACGCTGATGTTGTCCCCTGTCAAAGTCACAGTCGAGAACGTCTTAGTCACAGTCGCTGTAGCTAAACACGTAGCCATGTCGATGACGATGGACACTGAAACGTCCGATATGACTTCGAATGACGCAGATGTCAGCGAACTGCCGCTGCTCCCGACGGTGGCAGCGAGCCAGCGTCCGAACTTGTCGCGGTGGACGCTGCACCACGTGTCTCCAGGCACGTCGACGAACGACAAGTTGTGGACAGTCTGCTTGAGCTCGCCTATCGGTTGGAGTGTCCCCAGCTCGTCTATGTAGTAGATAAGGCAGTCGGCAGTACCAGGGACTTCACCGTCTTCCGCCACAGGGGGAGCTGTGCCAGTCCCTGGGTGCGAACAAGCAGGAATGCCATCAGTCGGCACACGAGCTACGTAGACTTCCGGCGAACCGCCTTGCTCATCTTCGACGTGCGGACGATTGAGCGTGTTGACGCGTTGTCGGCGCCACCACGAGATGAGCTCCTGTAACGCTTTTACGGATTCCTCAGTGAACGCCATCCTACCTCGGATACGCAGTGACTAAGATGGAAGCTTCACCTCTGCGGCATCGTACGCACAGCACAGTCGCTGGAACGATACGTTCTACGCACGTCGGTCGCACCAACGCGTACGCTACACCGTCGCGACCTACCTCGACTACTTTCTCGGCGGCGACTGTCCTTTGCTCGACGGTGGGGATGCGCTGCTGGAACACGCCCTCCAAGTTCTCGATGCGGATGAGCGACGGCGAGTCGATCCACCCTGTGTCCAGTGGTTGCCATTCTTCAGTGACTTTCATCCGTCGAGGTCCGTACGGTAAGTCATCGGACTCCAACTCTCGCTGGAACCTGCTGGTCACGCCAGTAGGCTGCGCATTCGGTTCGTGGAAATAGATGTTCTCGACGATGCTAAGCTTCGAACGCGTCGACGATGACTTTGCAGATAGTCCCCGTCGGTCCGTTCGCTTTGAGGTAGAGCTGATTTGACTCTCCTCCTCCGGTAGTTCCTGTTCCTGTGCCATAGTACTGCTCCGAGAGGTTGCGACTCAGCCGGAACAATGCCGGTGGATCGCCAGGACGAAGTTCTCCGAGCGGGAAGAACTCCAAAATAGAGGGTGAGTAGATACCGAACTCTACATAGTTGGTCGGATCGAGGTTGACCATGAGCACCACGCCCGGTAAAGTCAGCTCTGACAAGTCGACAGCGACGCCCTTCACAGTGACGTTGAGCTGGCCAGGCGTCGCACCGCCCAAGTTCGCTTGATCTACTTGGTACTGCGTAGGACACGGCTGCTGGTACACCATCGCCCCGTTGCTGACGCGGAGCGAAGTACGTACAGTTATCTCCTTGGACACAGTTAAAACTCCGTAGGTATGCCCAACAGGAAGAAGTCCGACTCGTCGTACTTCTCGACGTGGACGTTTCCTGGGCTAGTCGGTACAGCGTCCCCGGTGCCGCTGCCAGTGCCGATAGCCTCGTGTATAGGTTTGCCGAATCCGTCGAGTATGACCTTGCCGAGTTCCCCGTTCCAATCCTTGAACCGCATGAAGTCGGACGACTTGGTGCCGTCGACGCCGTCAGCTAGCTTGAAAGCGCCGTACGTGAGCGACGCTGGATCGCGGTCCCAATCTCCGCGCAGACACTTGGTGCCTTCGTCCAGCAAGTCGCGGTCGAAGCCGGAGCTGACTTCTCCTGTCTCGGGGTCGACCACGACGTTAGTCTCGAAGTCGAACTTGCGCGTGTAGTAAGCGCAGCAAGCTCCGATGTACTTCTTCTCCCATGGGCCGACAGTGAGCTTTATGCAACGGGCAGGGAGTCCCCACATGGGAGCTTCGTTGACAGTGTCGTTCATCTGCGACAAGAGGTCGAGTTCCAAGTCGAGCACGTTCTGCTCTACGCTGATAGCGTTGCGGCTCTTGTCGAACTCCGTCTGCGGACCTCGCATGCGTTCGTTAGCGCTGTTCACGATCGGCTGACCGAAGCGATCGTACGACGCTTCTTCGGTGTACTTTATGAAGCTTCCTGAGATGCGAGGCGGTTCCAACAGCGGATCCTCGAACCGGACTTCGCGACAGTACTTCGACATTGGTCGCGTAGTGAACATCACTTCCACGTCGAACTGCTTTATTATGTCATCTGGCTTCTGCACCGGACTCGCAGTCATCTCCCACGTGCAGTACGCCCACTCGTCGCTGTCGCCTTCGAAGTCCCACGCTGAACCCGGGATCGGAAGACCTGGGCAGTTCATAGCTACGCCGGGTCCGTCGTCCTTGTCGACGTTGACGCGGAAGACTACTTTGTAATCGGTGTACCCGTCCTTGTCTCGCTTAGCGGAGTAGGTACGCACACCGGTGGTGTTCTGAAGGCTAGCTGCCACCTACGAGGTCCAGTAGAGGTTGAGCTCCGATACTCGACAGCGATTTCGCGGTGTCGCCAGTGCCACCTGCGATCTGCTTGAGCCATGGGAGCAGAGCTTCCACCATCTCTTTACCGATCCGCCCTTGTCCGACCGGCGGATGAGCGTCGTAATGCCCGTACCCAGGAGGGTACTGAGGTCCTATGTTAGCAGGTCCGGCGGACTTCGGGAAAAGCTCGCTCGTCAGCCGATCAGCCGAGCGAGTAGCCAGCACGTTCTCGCGGTGCTTAGACAGGAAGTCCTCGACTTTAGCTTGCGATGCTGCCGTGTGGTTGAGAGTCGCGTCGAGATGGTCCATCGCGCTTTTGGTCCCTTCGGCAGCCTTCGTCGCGCTGTCCAGGTCGTCCTTAGCGCTCTTGAGTCCAGCGTTGAAGATGTCCGTCGTGACCATGCCTTGCTCGTACACATTCTGCAGCTCTTGGACCTTCTGCTTGTACTTGTCGAGAGGTGACGCGAATTGCTCAGTCAGTTGCTTCGCTCTGTCCTGCAAGTCGTGGTAAGCCTTCCAAGCGTCGCGGGTCGCTAGCAGCGACTTCGCCATCTCCAACTGCCCGTCGGTCGCTCCTTTCACTTGCAACTTGTACACCGCGATCTGCGACGCTGACATGTACATCGTAGCTATCTCCTCCGTCGTCGCTTGCTGCACTTCTACGATGCTGTCGACGATAGCCTTACGTCGCGCTATTATGTCCTCCGTCTCTTTGTTGAGCCTGTTATACTCAGTTATCTCCTTGCGTATAGCCTCTGCTTCTCGGAGTTGGGCGTCAGTCGCGCCCATCTGCTTAAGCTTGAACACCTCAGCTTGCTCAGCGGTCAGACCGAGTGCATCGCGCATGTCCTTGAGCTTCTTAGTGGTGTCCAGCACAGCGTTGCGAACTTCGAGCGATTGTGACTTGTCGATGCCGAGCGGATTGATGCCTTTGTCCAATTCCTTCTTGTCTTTCTGCGCTTGTTCGAGGCGGTTCTTCGCTTCATCCATCGCACGCTTCGCTTCGTCGCGATCTTCGCTGCGTATACCTAGCAGGCGACCGATCGCTCCACCGGATTTGCCGATCTCGTCTACCTTAGCTTTAAACTTCTCTATGTCGCGCTCGGCTTGCGCTATGCTCTTGTCGACGTCCTTAGCCATCGCTTCTAGACCGGATTTGTCTCCAGTGACTTTGGCCTTAGTCACCATCTCCTGTATCAGAGTGTCGCGTGAGGAAGCAGCCGCATCCCGTAGCTCCTTACCCCTCTTGAGTGAAGCGTTCAGTTCGTCCAAAGCTTTGTTCGCTCCGGATGTTTCCATAGCCAGAGCATGCATCGCTACGCCGACGCCTACCACGACAGCTGCGAGAGCGACATAGGGGTTAGCGGCGCAAGCGAGCGCCAGAGCGCGCATCTGCGCGACTGCGATGGGGGCTACTTTGGACAACCCGCCGACGCCGGCGGTCAACGCCAGCAGGTTCATAGCGAGTTTCTTCGTGCGATCATCGAGCTCCGTCCACTTCTCCGTCAGCTCCTTAGCGTAGCCGACAGCGGGTTTGATGCCTATCGCCAACGAAGCTCCGAACTCCTTCGTGACGGCAGCGAGTTGGTGCTCCATATGCTCCAACTGACCACTGCTAGTCTCCATCTCGGCGGCCAGAGTCTTCTGCCCGGTGGCGAACAACCTGTTGGCTACAGTGAGGAACTCCGTGGAGTCGCGTATGCCGCGAAGCTGAGGGATGAGCCTCGCCATGTGCATGGCTCGCTCGATGTCCCCTTTGTTGAGCGCAGCAGTCACTCGCAAGGCGCTCTCCGCGTCGACGTCGCCAGCAGCCCCTAACTGTATCGCCTGCTGCGCCGCCTTCTTAGCTGCCTCTCCGGTGAGGCCGAAAGCTTCGGCCTTCTTGAGCATCGCGAGCGTCTCACCCTTGGATATGAGCGTCGTCTCGCTCATAGCCTTGGCGAACTTGAGGTAATCCTCCGTCGTGCGAGTGACTGCGGCTCCGTTACCTTCGATGGCAGCTTTGAGCTTCACCATGTTCCGCTCGGCTTCGGCGGACTTCATGAAGCTTTCCCACACGCCGACACCGACGCCTAGCTGAGTTACCACGCCGAGTGCACTCTTGGCTGCTCGCTCCATTTTCTGGAAAAGTTCTTCGACTACAGGAGCCGTGCGCGTGGCTTGCGCCTGAGCGTCCTGCAGCATCTTGACGTACGACGACCCGTCTCCGACGAGCCGGACGACCATGCTCTCAAGTTCAGTGTCAGCTGCCAAGCTCGGACCTCCGCACTCGTACCTCCGTTACCTGCATGCCTTGCAACCTGCCAAGAGCGACGTTCTTAGCGTGTCGCGTCAGATCCGCTACGTGAACTTCCGTGATAGGCTCCTCGTGTCTGAGGAGCATCTCTTTGAATGGCACGACTCGCGAACTCAACTTCTGCCGAACTTCCCTCGCCAAAGACACCAAGTACAAGTCCGTAGCACGCCAAGGACTTCGCACCTCCCTGTCCAGGAACTCCAGCCACCCAAGGTACTCCCTGTAACCCATGCGCTTCTTAGCTTCACGCACGGTGCAGTGCAACGCCGCTGCTACTCGGAACCATCCGTAGTTACGATCGACGAAGCTTTTGGGTCGACTTTCTCCATCTCCTTGATCGCGTCGTAGAGCTTCGATGTCACTCTGTCAGGTAGGCCTTCTACGAACTCCTTGGACACCGGACGGTGCTCGCCACTCTCCAGCACTTCGAACAGACACTCGCGGACGAGCACGAGCTCCGTCTTAGCGATGCCAGCTCCGAAGTAGAGCTTGTCCTCATCACGCGAAGTGACGCACGCCAGCTGCGCATCGCGGAACGTTGCTTTGCCTGCAGCGGACGGTTCTTTGAGCACGAACTTGCTCGTGCTGCGTGGGAGCGAGAACGGACCGACTACCATCTCCTCGAAGTCGTCGAAGTTAAGGACTGTAGATGGCACGTTGCACTCTCCTGTGTTGCGCTTCGTACTGCTTTCGTGACAGTTCGTCGCCACGCTCGTACGATTCGTCGAGTTCGCGACGCGCATCGCGCGCTTCGCGTAAGTACCGTGCTAGTTCGTAAGCCGGCCACGCGCCGACCAACAGACTCGCTAACAGACCAAGAAAGAACTTCTTCATGACGTAGTACCTCCACCCTACATTGTATACGGGTGGAGAAGCGGAAGTCAAGTGCCCGCGACGGACGTCATCACAGGACCTGCTTCGACCTTCCCGACGTAATCCCAGTTCGTCACGATGATAGTGACGGTCGCTTCAGGCTGCTTGCCGATCTCCACGTCGTCGGGCTCGAACTTCTGCAAGAAGCCGAAGTAAGCGAGCGTCGACCCGTCGGGAAACGTCTCAGTGCACGTGTCTTCGACGTTGACGTGGTTCATGATCGTGGTGTAGATCGAAGGATCGTACGCACACTTGAACGTGACAGGTCCGTTTTTGATGAGCGTGCGAGGCGCCATCGTCTCGTACGTCACGTTGTGTTGAGTCGTCTGGTCTACGGGTTCGCCACCATCTACAGACGGAGGCTTCACGCCCTTCTCCCACAGCTCGATCGTGGCGTTGCGACCGAACGTGTGCTTTATCGCGTGACCTTCCTTCAGCTTGATGCCGGAGGGAGCTCCGCGCGGGGTCGCTACAGGTGCTGACATGTGTTCATCTCCTTGTCACGGATACGAGCCCATTCACAGTGTGGGCGGATCGTCTGGAACCGGGGACTTCTCTGCCGAGCGGCAGTATCGGACCGAGCTTCGTGACAGCGTGGACGGTGTACTGAGTGCCGTCAACGTTCACTAACTGATTGGCGACGCTCTCCGACAAGTACTGACGCAGCTGCGCTATCTTGGTGTAGCCGTCATGCGGGCGCGAACTCCTCACTCGCAGCTGGAAACCCTGGTGCTCCTGTATAGCTCCGTCCGGCATCGTCACGCCTTCCGCGATGCCTAAAGTGTCGGTGATGCTGATAGCGTCGTCGGGCGAGTCTGCCATGCCCTCCCAGAACGCCGGCCAGCCGGAGGTCGCATCAAACGCCGCGACCAGCGCAGCGTCCAGGAGGAGCTGCACTAGCATCCGACTCGGGTTGTGGAGGAGCGTGTCGCTCACTTGGGCACCAACCTCGTGAACGCGCTCGCGCGCAGATTACCGGTGTCGATGGGGCACAGGAGCTGCGATTCGCGTTGCAGTCGCAGGCCCGCTATAAGCAGAGCTTGTGCCATCGTTCGGCCCTGCATCCTCGCTCGGAGCACTAACTGTATAAGCTCGTCACGGAGCGCTCGCAGTGGCGCCTCCAGGAACTTCGCTTGTCCGTGAGGATGGTGAGCCTGCAAGTTCTCGTGGACGTAGATCGCGTACGATGCAGTGTACCCCACTTCGACGTCCACGTCCTCGTCGCGGCGAGCGGCGGCAGCTTTCGCTCTCAGCTGCTCCACGAGCTTCGGTACGCCCATCACTTTAGCCATTCCAGCTCCACGGCATCACGCTGTTGTACCTCATGTAGCCGACGTCGTACGCGATGTTGCGTCCCTTGAGGTCGTCTTTCGCTGACGACAGCTTCACTTGCAGCAATCCACTGGGTGGATACGCCGCTGATCCAGTGCCACTTATGTCGTCCGTCGAGCCCCTCCACAGGATGGAGCCGACGGGGATGCTCTGTCCCGCTACCGCTGTCCCGTCGAGCGCGACCTCGTCTCCTTTGGCGTCGAGCATGCGACGCTGAGAGTCGTCGACCTTCAACTTGATGTTTTGAGGGACTGCCGACACGATCGGTTCGCCACGCGGGCCCACACCGATCGCCGGCCACAGGACGAAGCTCGTGTACCGCCCCATCGACTCGAACGGAGGCATCAGCTCATCCTCTGGTCGTAGTCAAGAGCTTCCGCGTTGGTCTTACCGAGCCATGCACCTCCGGCCTTCTGCCTCTTGTTGATGTTCTCCAAGCATCCGGACGGGTCGACGACCATCGCTTGCTGGCCGTAGTCAGTCGCTTCCAATCGCATTCCAGTCTGCCCCTGGAAAGTTCCTGAACGTCCGGCGGTGGTCCTGCTCTGGTACGCCTTGTCGCTCATCATGTACATGTGGGCGGAGAGCATACGCTCGATGATCTCCTGATCGCTCACGCTCACTGTCACGCCCTTCCGCGAGGCGCACGTCAGCATCTGGTTGACGAGCGAATTGGCTGTCAGCATGAAGCCCCTCATTACTGGCGCCGAACCGTCGGCTTTCAATCCGTAGTTGTCCCCAAGCAAGTCAATGACGTCCTTCTCCTTCGTCCTCACTGCCATTGCTGGTCCCTCACGCTGAGCTCACCCCACACCAGTCGCTTCTCGGAGCCTGCATCTATGCGCCATATGTCGTAGTCGAAGTCTCCGGCGCCTAGTGTCGTGCCCGTCTCGCTGCTGACGATCGCGAACGTCGCGACGCCGTTGGTCGGGTCGCTGAGTACGCCAGAGCGTGTCAAGAGCAGAGTCGGCGTGCTGCCAACAGGGCGATCGCGGAAATGCGCTTCCAGCGTCCACCCTGTGATGTCCTCCACGGGAGACATGGTCATAGTTATGACGATGCTCTCGAAGGCTGAGCACTCTAAATCCTGCGGGTTCGTCAAGCTACCACCGCCATGTCTGTCGTGTCGAAGCCCTTCACATTGAGCGTCGTGCGCACACCGCTCGTACGTTTGCTCGTGCTGTCGACACCCGTCACGTCGATCACTCGGCCGACGACAGTACCCGACGTAAGGGTGTAGACGTCAACAGCGTTGGCAGATTCAGCTAGCGTCGCGACGAAGGTCGCGACTGCCGACGCCGCGTCGTCAGCGACGCTGACTTCAGCTATAGCTCCGACGTAAGTGCTCAGCGCCGAAATCGCTTCGCTGACGTTCGCACCTTCGCTAACTGAGTCAACGTACGTCGCAGTACCGCTAGCCATGTCAGCGGCTGCGACGCTCTCTGCTACGTCGACTGACACCATGCTACCGTTGAACACGGAGTCATCAGCGACTGCTGCTTCGCTCAGCGATGCGACGTACGTCGCTAACGCACTCAACGTATCCGTTCCTACGGCTGTTTCCATGTCTGTGGAGACGTATATCGCTACCACGTTAGCAGTGTCGGTCGCTGACGCACTCTCGTTAACCGATACATTGTAGGTCGTACCACCGCTAACAGTCTCCCCAACCTGTCCGCCATGATAAAACCGGTCCGCAGTCCCCGTCTCACCGACCTGCACCCCATCGTAGAATCGCTCCGCGCTCATGTGGACGCTCCTTTAGGACACGTCCAGCTTGGGGTCGATGTAAACCGACACGCTCGGATCAGCGACGTTCACCCGCACGCTCACGACACCCGCTACGGTCGGGTTAATCGTCACACTGATCTTCTGCAATGTTCCAACGCCGGTTCCCGTCCAGGTACTCACGCCGTCAGTCGTCAACGCGGCCGGAGTCGCGAGCGGCGCCCGGCGAGTCGATTGGTAACGGGCCTGTCCCGTCGCCGAGACTGCTTCGCTTGGACTCATCACCTCCAGCCAAACATCGTCATTGTGTTGCGTTGCGCCGCTCGCGACGTACACGGTGACCGTGTGACTGCCCGCCGCCACCCAGCGAGAGATGGGCGGAGACGTTATCGGCGTGGTGAACTGAGCGGCATTCGAGTTGGTATTGAACGCCCATGAGTAGGCGTTGGCGTTGCTGCCATCGTTTGCACCGCCCGTGCGGTATCGCGTCAGGTCGGCGGCGATGGTGCCCGTCACGTCCACTTCGAGCGTCGGCGGAAGCAGCGCCGCGGTGAGTGTGCCGGACTGGAAGCCGTCGAGGTTGATGCGGCCGCAATAGCTCGTCGGGGCGGCGCCAAACACGTTGGTGTAGGTCGGCGGAACGCAGCCAATCATCCAGACGTGAGAGGGCGAGTTGATGCTTCCGGCGAATAGGTTCGTCACGGTGCCACTGAAATTGACACCACGGCAGATAATGTCACAAGGGACATTCGCGGTAAATAGAGAGACCTGCGATGATCGGCAAATATACGTTCCGCCGACCCACTCGAAAATCCCCTGAGTGCTGGGGTTTAAGGTCAGAATTGCCCCGGTTCCCGACGCGCCGGAAATGTCATATGTCGCGTTCGTCCACTTCATTTTCCAGCGGGCTGCACTGCCGTCGCCCAGCGAAATGCCAGTCGTTCCAGTCACTTTTAAGGTTGCGTTTTCGTGCTCCTGCTGGCCATTGCTCGGCGGAACGAGCCGCAACGAATTTGCTGACGATTGGATCGTGCAGCCATACGTGTAGAGATTGCCGAGTACACCGACGCCCGACGTGCCCCAGCCGATCACCGCTCCCGCCCGCAGCGCATCCGAATTGTCCTTGTCGCATGAGATGATCTGAACCGGCGACGTAAGTGTACCGTTCGCAAAGTTCACGTTCGCAGCAAGCGTAGTCTCCGAGTGTCGATACTCAACCTTGACGATGTCGCCCGCCGCAACGCCGGTCGCCGACGCGATGCTCGTCCAGGCGTTGAGCCAGGACGTGCCGGCGTTCGTACCGGTCGCGTTCGAGTTGACGAACCACGTTGCCATGATTTATTTACGCCGGAGTCGTGTCGATGAATGGCACGAGTTGGCCCCACCGTGCGACCTGTAGACCTGCGGTCGGGCCATTGCCGTCGTTGAACTCGCGGAACTCGGTGAGATAGCTGTACATCACCTCAAACTCGGCCACGGTTGCGATGTCTGTATCGACGTAAGCGGCATCGGCGACACCGCCAGGCTTCGCTTCCTGATCGTGGACGTTCTGCAATCGAACCGCCTCTTCGCGGATGTTTTGCAGGGCAACGCACAGGTTCTTCATGCGTTGGAACGTGGTGAGATTCTTGTCTGCTGAATAGGCCATCACATACTCGCTGAGTAAGAGACGTTGAGTGTATCGCCACTGCCGACGACCTTGTCGCCACCAGTGAAGAGGCCGGCGGAGTACAGAGTACCAGGTGTGGAGTCGATCTGCGTCAGTGCACCACTGCCGAAGACGAGGAACGCACCCTTGACAGTTCCTGCGCTAGTGATGGCGAACGACAGAGCGGCGCTGAGCGACTTGGAACCAGCCGATGCTGAACTCCACGCAGCGGTCGGGCGAGGCCTCGCGTACGTCGGAGCATTCGCCGATCCGGCTTCCAACCACCCCGCGTGGCTCGACATAGTGTCGGTCGCAGAGATGGACGAGTAACTTACACTGCTGATGAGCCCCATGTAGGGCCCGGTCACGGTGTACGACGCTCCTGCGAGGAACGTGTCCAGAGCTAAGTTCTTGCCTACAGTGACTACGGTGTTCGGAACGAGGTCCGTCCACTTCTCAACGAGTGGGATGCCGAGTCGCTCCGCTGCCTCCATGTTGCACATGCCGCCGAACTCGGCAGCTAGCTCCGGATGGTCACGGACGTACTCGACGATGCGACGACCCTCAGCCTCCGTGCGAGGGCCGACGCACTGCACATCGTAGACGCCTTCCGCATTCGCTTGCTCGGCGATAGGATGCCCACGCGGTGTCACGCCGTCACCTCCAGCACTTTACCGTCGACGATCGTCAGTTCGCACTCCAGACCCTGATGCAGATCGGAGAGCTGAGCCGGTTTGCCGTCGATTGTCACTTTGCAGTGGACTGCGGGGAAGCGAGTGTCGAAAGGAACTCCGACCCTCGCTTCGACGATCGGGTACTCAGTCCCGTCGGTAGCCACGAGCACGTGAGGGCTCTTCAGCACCTCGTGCTCCTGACCGTCGCGGATTTCGTGCAGAGCGATCTTCACGATTCTGCTCCAACGGGGACGCCTTCGCGGGCTTCCATGAGCTCAGCCTTCAACCGAGCGATCTCCGCTCGAAGTTCCAAGTTCTCGTCGATCACCGTGCTGTCGATCAACTGGAACTTCGGCGTCATGCCACCTTTCCCGTTGAACGACAGCAGGTCGGCTTCCGTCTCGAACTCGTCGCCCGCCTTAAAGGTGCACTCCGTCGGCACTCCGTTGATGTCCATGGTAGTCTGGAACATCCCGAAGAGGAGGCGGTATCGCTTCTTCATGTCACAATCCGAACAGTGAGAGGATGATCGGAAGAATCTGCATCACTGCTTGCAGAATCTTACCGTCGCCGAGCGACGCCTCGCCGGCGCGTGGCGCGCACGCCTCGCGGATGCGCTCGACGCACGCTCGGCAGTCGTCCTCTTGGGCGCCAGCTTGCGCCGCGAAAGTCAGCGGAGCCGTTCCGCCGAGGAAGTCGTCGCCGACCACCTTCAACGCCGCCCAGATATCCTTCGCGCTGCGAGGGCTCGCAGTGATCGCTTGCTCAAGCTTCAGCAGGTCAGTCAGCAGAGACATCGGTTCACCTCGGGTCAGTGGAACCACTCAGTCCCACAGTTAGGACAGGAGTGTACGTGGCCGCCGGCAGTGAATCGCTTGACGACCCACGTGCCTTGCCCCGGCGGCGAAGTGTATCGGCAGTTCGGGCACGTGTGGTCAGCGTTGTAACGCAGAGCAGGGACAATAGTTTTGCAAGCGCTGCACACGCACTGGGTGTCCCAACACGCGCACCGGCGCGTAGCCTCGCAGTCGCACACGGTAGAAGTGGGCGCCTGCGGTAACTTCGGAGCTTGTGGCAACGCTCCGATTGACGCCAGACACAGTGTGATAAGGAGCGATCGCACGTTCACACCTCCGAGATGGTCGCCATGCGGGGAGCGACGGCGCCGTCGGACACCGCCTTGCTCCCCGTGAGGACGCCCATGCCACGGTCGGACCAACTGTCTCCCCAGCTGTTCCAGATGCGCACTCCGATGCCACCAGTGACGCCGTCCATGCCCCACCGCTCTGCGAACTCAGCGGGAGCCATGAGTTTACCACTCTCTGCGCGCATCGTGTCTTTCAGTGCGTTCCCGTCGACGGCGTCGAGCCCAAGGATCGAGTGTCCCCACCAGTTCTCGTCCTTCACGACGGGGACGTCGCTCAACAAGAGAGTTATTTCCTGGTCGAAGGATAACTTCCGGTCGTACTGCGCGACAGCGAGGTCGATCCAACCTTCCGTCACCTTGTGGAAAGCAGCGTTCTTCCACGTCTGAGGGTTGTCATTCGCGCGAGACATGGATTGCTGAGGCCAGTACTTCTCGTCGGGTACTCCTCGCTGCGTGATGAAGTCGAGGGACTGAGCACCCCATCCGCCTTCGTCACGGAAGTTCTTGATGATGCAAGCCACCGCATAGGCGCTGAGCGACGAGTACGGAAGGTTCTGCAGCGCCCGCAGGATTATAACTGCGGCGGTGGAGCTATGAGCCCAGCAGTAACCCTTGCCGTCCTGGTCTCGCGACGGGATCATCTGCCCACCATTGCCTCGCAGTCGGATATCGCTGAGCCGAGATTCGTTCGCGACTTTGTCTGCGATCCGCTCGGGCCACTCCGACCTGTCGATGAGCGGCACGTCCACCGCTGCCACGCTGGCGTAGAAGCCTCGCGGATGCGCCTCGTAGTCGCGCGGGATGAGCCCTTTTTTCCGACCGTCGGGAGCTTCGTGGACTTCTTCCGGCGTCAGTTCGTCGATGATGAGTTCGTTCTCGCTTAGCATGTTCACTTCCCTCCAGTCAGGGTGGTAGCGAGGAGGGCTTGGGTGTCAGCGACAGTGAGTGGGAGCTTCTGACTCAGCAGCACTTTGTCGGTGTCAGCGTCGCCGACCACTATCCAAGGAGTCGACCCCGCTAGCTTCATCGCCCCCTGCCAGAAAGCGGGTTCGCTCGATGCGTCGCTGTCCTTGTCCCAGATGCGCCACTCGTGAGTCTTACCGTCGCTACCTACAGGAGTCACTGTGTCGAGGTAGTCCCTCAGCGTCTTGCTGAAGAGCACATTCAACTGCGTCTTCGGTAACTTCGTCCGGTCGCCCGTCTCTTCGATGATGAGCACTTTCAGCTTCGAAGCCTTCGGCACTGCAGGGTCGACGGGTTTCGGCGGTGGCGGAGGTTGGGGAGCCTGCCCCGCGTTGACGTTGATCGTCTTGCGGATGATCGCAGATTCGTCCGTCGCGCCTACAGGTACCGCGATCAGCTCCACGGTGCCGGTACTCACAGCCTCCACCGTCGCGAAGTACTTCGCAGTGATGTTGCGAGTCTCCGACTTGCCGTTCCCGTCGCTGAACTTCGCCCGCACCCGCATCGGCCCCGCCTCCTTGGTGATGGAGACGACGCCCGAAGGCGACGCCACCAGGAGGAACGGCTGGTCTGACGTGATCGGTATGTAGAGCTGATCGGACGTGAGCGTCGGAACGACGGACGGGTCCGGCGGGGCAGGCGGCTTAGGGCTCGGAGGGTTGACTGGTACGACGTCCAGGAACTTCAATCCTGGAATCGGCGGAGCAGGCGGTTGGACCGCCAGCAGGCACATGAGTAGAACGTGACGCATTCGGATACCTCTTCGGGTTGAGGCGGGGAAGCCCTCTCCGCCCACGTAGGAGAGTCGGCTTCCCCGAAAAAGCAAACACCGTCTACGGGGCGGGAGGATCAGGTAGTTTCTGCTTGACTTCCTCCACGGTCGCCTTGATGTCGTGGAGCTGCTCAGTCAGCGGACCGTTCGTCTGCTTGACGACGGTGTCGACAGCCTTCTTCAGCTCGTCGAACTTCTTGCTCTTGTCGGCGTCCGAGATAGCCAAGGCTTGCTTGGCTGCTTTCGCCTCCTGCTTCGCTTCGACAGTGAGCTGGGTGTTCTGGTCGACTTTCCTGTCGAGGTTGTCAGCTTTCTTGCTTAAGCGTTGTTGGTTGACGATGCCTAGCAACGTCAGTACCGCCATCGTACAGAAGCCGAATATCTGCGTAGCGTTGGTGGGCGATTCCACTGCGCCGAATACTGCGACCGTAATGATGACTACTACACCGATCAACGCCGACTTTGGTGAGAGCTCCAAAATCGCTCCTCCGTGAAGTCAGTCTTTGACTGGCGGACCGTAAGTCCGCCAACCAAGTAGCACCAGAAGGATGAACAGCACTAAGTTGCTACCTGCCAACCCGTAGCTGCCGATCCGGAGCTCAGGCCAAGCCCAGTAAATGCCGAACAGGAACCACAGCAGCATCAGCAACCAGAATATGAGGCCTTTCGACATCGGAGTACTCCGGGCGAAAGGTGATTCAGCTCGTGGTGGCGTGGAGGATGCCGCAGTTACCGTAGAAGTCAGCGCGGAGCTGCGGGACCTGGATGCACATGATCTTGAAGTTCACGCGCATCCCACCCATGGACTCCCACTGCAGAGTGGTGATGTCCATGCCGTTCACCCACCGCGCGACTTCCTCCGTCATCTGTACAAGGATCATCGTGAACGGCTTGAGCGAAGCGTCGACGTCGCCACCGGGTCCCTTGTACACCGCGATGCCGGTCGTCCCGACCGTCGAGGAGGTGTAGTATGGGTTAGTCTGCGGAGCGGTGCCGAACAGGAAGTCGAGACGGCGCACGTCCTGTATGCCGTCACCCTTTCCGTCAGCCGCCCCACCGATGCTCCGTAGACGGTTGCGGAGCGTCTGAGTCGCGACGTTTCCTCCCGACAAGATGTAATCGTTGTCGAGGTACTGGTCCCAGTCGTTGCTGTGGTACAGCATGAACGGGCCGAAGAACTTCGCTGCGTACATCGAATCGCGCATCGCAAGGACGTCAGCGAGCGTCGAACTGGCGTTGGAACCAGTCGGCTGCGTGAGATTGTTCTTCACGATGCGCGTCGGGAAGTTGGTGTATCCGTACACCGCCGACGTGCGGCCGTAGCCGCCAATCTGCGTCGAGTTACCACCGTACGTGATGCCGGTGTTGACTCCGATGAGCGTCTTCTCCAGCATCTCACCGATGCGACGTCCGCCAGCTTCGCTCGTCGTCATGTCGAGCGGAGTGCCGGTGTTCCGACTGATGGCCAATCGCCGCGCGTCGTAGAAGAAGTCCGCGTGAGTGATAGGCAACGGCAGACCTTCGAGTTGGAACTTCGGAGAGTCGTTCCGACCCTGAGTCATGCCGTCCATGTCGACGATCGCTTCGCCCGGGTCCGACATAGTCTCGTGCTCAAGGAGCATCTTGCCCATGCCGTTGAACCCACCGTAGCTCGACGCCGCCTGGAGGTCACCCACCGCGCGGAGTCGGTAGCGCGTCGCACGCACCACTTTCTTGTCGAGCTCGATCCACTCCTCCTTACGGAGCGCCGTCGCGTTGAACACAGGAGGAACGACGCCCTCCAGGATCATGTCGCGGAGGAGACGACGTTCGCGGATCGGACGACGCACGCCCTTCTCGACCGTCCAGCGCCCTGTGTTCACAGTGACGCAAGGCCGGTCGTACTTGTCGTAGTACGGTCGGCGGAGGCCCGGGTCGAACGAACGACCCGCGAACATGTTGAGCGAGAGAGGCGCGGCGTCGCTCTGGACGCCAGCCTCGCGCGGCAGCGGAATGTAGTTGTCGACGAACAAGGTGGTCTCCTTAGATCACTCGGCACCAGACGAGCGTCTCCGCCGCCTGATCCACGAAGGCCTCTTGGGATTGGAACTTTTGGACAGCGCTGGCGTTGAGTATGCCCACAGCGACTTTGCTGATCATGCCCGTGCCGTCGACGACGTAGAACTTGTCGCCGATCGCGACGTCTTCGGTCGCAGAACCGGTACCGGAGATGTCTGCTTTGCGGACGTTGACCTCGTCGCCTGGCAGGAGCTGATGCAAGAATCCGCGCGTGCCACTGACGTACGCGTCGCTGAAGAGCTTACCCTGGTCGGGGTCGGTGTCGAGGATGTACATCGCACCGGGGGTGCCGTCACCGGTGCCCGGTTGCCACACGCGGTACGTGAAGCGCCCACCGATTGGAGCTGTCGCAGGGACGAGCTCCATGATAGTCCCCGGCTTCGGCGTGCCGGAGATTACGCCTTCGATCCGCTGACGGCCTTCGCCGCCAGTGAACGAGAGGAGTATCTCATTGCCCTTCACTTGTCACCCCCTGCGGCGGTCGCCGCGGCGCTAGTCGGTTCCCCCGTCTCGTCGTCGATGTCCAGATTGAACGTCGGCAGGTCGAGCAGGTCGTCGCTCTTGTCGAAGTTGGCGACAGGAGCCGCCATGGACGCTGGGCCACCGACCGCGCCGATGTACCGCGGATCGGTGTTGCGGGCGGGCTCCGGGAGGAGCTCCGCGAACTCCCGGAGCTGGGCGACCGTCTTCCCGTTGTACTTCGCTACCTTCGCTTCGCGGAGGTCCTTGTCTTTGACGTTGGCGACGAGCCTCTCGATGAGTTGACGCTTCTCTCCGTCGCGAAGTTCGCGAGCGAGCTGAAGGGCTTCGTTGTCGTCTGCAGACAGGTTGTTGGTCTTCTTGCCCTTCATGCGCCGGCGGTTCTCCTCCTCCATCTCGGAGTCGTCTTCATCGTCTTCATCGTCCTCGTCGTCGCTCACGTTCGCCAGAAGCTTCTTCACGCGCTTCGCGTGCGACTCGTGGGCCACCTTCAGCGCGAGCAACCGTTCGTCACTCAACTTATTGAGCGACGGTTCCTCGCACTTGCAGTTGGTCGTCAGGAAGGCCACCGTGGACTTCCTCTCAGCAGCGGTCATGGTGGAACCTCCCTTGGAGTTATTGCGGGTGAGCCCGACGGATTGCATGTAGTGGTCGTCGCCCTTGCTCGAGTGCTGCGAGGCCGCTTCCATGTGCGTCTGCGCATGCTCGTTGTCGTGGGAGGCAGCTTTACGCTGAGCAACTGCAGCATCGTAATGAGCGTCGGCAGCCTTCGAGTGGTCGCCAGCGTCGGAAGCCTTCTCAGCCTTCTGCGACGCTCCGCGGGCGTTCTCCGCATCGGTCTTGTAAGCTTCCGTCATCGCGTTGTTAGTCATGGCGGCCGCCTTGTCGTAGTGTTCCTGCGCCTTCACTTTGTGAGCACCTGAGGCGCTGTAATTCGTCTCGCCACCCGTCGCTTTCGGTTGGGCAGCTTCCTGCGAAGCCTCCATGTGTGCATCACCGGCTGCCTTGTGCTCGTCGGCGGTGCTCGCCGACGCAGACAGGGACTCCGCGTGCGCTTTGAGTTTCGCGTAACCGTGGTTGCCTCGTCCGAGGGAGTTGTCAGCGATGCCGAGCAGCGTTTTCAGCTTCTCCCAGATGCCTCGCTTCTCCACGTTGACGAGGACTCCGCAACCGTCGTCGATGGAGCAAGCGCCCCTGTGGTCAGGAAGGACCGCGAGGTGGTCAGGGCGATGGTTGCGGGCGTAAGACTTACCATCCTCGTCCACATTGTCGGTGTGGAGTCCCGTGGAGAGCTCCATCGGTTCACCGCGCTCCAGGGCGTTGTACACCCGGTGGTCGACTCGCTTCGTGTTCTCGACGTCGAACCAGCCCTCGTGCTGGAGTTTGCCCTCGAAGCGAGAGTTCCGGAGGAAGCCGATCACGTTCTTCCGTGCGCTCGGATGCTTCACGGAGATGGGATTGCCTAGCTCATCGTAAGGATGGTTGACGCAGATGTCGACTTGGTCCCACGCTTTGACTGCCTTCGCGATCTCCTCAGGTTCGTAGTGCAAAGGACCCTGCGAGCCGTTGAGCACGCCAGGCACTATCGTGGTCATAGGCGCCACGAAGTACTCTCGTCCGTTGAGCGTCTCCCGTCGTGCTCTGCCGACGGAGTTTAGAGATATTGTCTCGATGACGGCATTCTATCGAGAATAGACCTGGAGTGAAGAGGCTCGTACTCACGTCTAACAAGGTAAAGATTCAGCTGTCGTCGCACAGCATACGCACGAGGATGTACGTCCCGCTGCGGCACACCACGTCGCCACCGCGCAGGCTCAACCGCTTGCGAAGGTTGCTCACGTGCATCTTCACTGCTGCAACGCTCGTCAGCTCGTCGGGTAAGCAGCGATGCAAGTCGGCAGCGGTGCACGGCCGCGCCTCGAGCATAGACAGGATGCGTTGCTCTGTGGGCGTCACAGTTTCAGGGCGTCCCCCGTTGGGATGAAAGCGCATCTACAGTTGGGGTGAACTGGGATCACACCGTGGGCATCGTCGACGGAGTAAGTGTCGCCCTCGAGGTCGTCGCACTCGTCGCAGACGTCTCCGTCGTCAGCGGTAGCGAACTCGACCTCGACACCGATCTCGTCCACGCCGAGTTGCTCCATGGAGTCGAGCTGACCCTCGGCGTGAGCTCTGACGATCTCCGTCCGCGCGATGGTGGTCGCACGGCCCTCCGCGAGATCAAGCTCGTCGTCGATGTCGCCGCCGATCTCGCGCGGGTTCTTTCCTTCCACGAGCCCGTCGACGAGTTTGCGAGACATGCGTGTCGCCATCACGTCCGTCACTCCCTTCATGTCGGAGTAGCTGCGACCGGCGAGAAGCTTCACCTTGTCGACCGTCTCGGGTCGGTTGAACGATGACTCCAAGAACTGCGCTCGACCGCCTTTGTAAAAGTCCTCGCTCTCCGCACGTAATTGCTTCGCAGATACGTCGTCGTAGCTACGTGCGGCGCCCTTCCGAAATCCAGCCGCGGCGTAGCGTCGCCACAGTTGCTCGTCGGAGAGGCCGGCTACGCTGATCTGAGTCCTGAGCCACGCCTGGAACTGCCTAACTTTCTCCGGATCCGTCACGAACGCGTACGTCTTGTTGACAGTGACAGTCAGCGACTGCAGCAAAGCCCTCGCCTCCTCACGAATGAGCGCATCCTCAAACGTCCCACGCTCGCTTGCGTCCATCCTCAGCATGGGGAGGAAAGTCGGTAGCGACGCTCGCACGCTCGGCCTCAAATCGAGGTCCTTCAGCTCGCTCGGCTTCACCCACTTCAACGCGGAAGTCTCCGCTGGCAGAGCGCCGAACGTCAGCTCGCTCGGACACTCAGCCAGCATGCCGACGTAGTGCCCGTTGTACGTCGGGGTCGTCCACCGCCACATGGGGAGGAGCTTGCCGCGGAAATTGAGCCCCGTCTCCTCCTGCCACTCGCGGATCGCACCTTGCTCGATCGTCTCGCCCGTCTGGACGTGCCCGCCAGGGAACTCCCACTCCTTCGTGTCGCTTCGTTGGAGCATCAGCACGCGTCGGGTGTCGACCGCCTGCAAAGCGATGCCCGCGATCATCGCCGAATCAGCGTTGCGCGTCAGCTGGTGGTGGAGCTCAGCGAGCGCCAGCATCGGCGCTGCTGCCAGGATCGACGCTCCGGGCACAGGAATGGGCAGGCCCGCGAATGCCGCTCCGATGATAGCCTTCGCGAACTTAGGACCGTACCTCGCTTCAAGCTTCACGTACTTCTCGTGTATCTTCGCCTTCATTCCCGCCACGAGGTAGTGCAGACGACCTTCCTCCGGACATGGACCAGGTTTGCCTCCGGGTCCGCCGCAGTTCGCGACGAGGCCGAAAGCGTCGTCGACTACGATAAGCTTGCGCAACTTACCTCGGAGCTTGGAGAAGCGTCGTTTGAGCTCCAGAGACAGTTGGCGACGGAGGTGGAGCGTGCGCGAAGGATCGTACTTCAGCGTGCTGACGTTGTTGACGTGACGCTTCTTGCGTATCAGCTTGCCCTTCGTCTTGCGATTCCACTCGTCGCAGTCGACGCCGGGCATCGCACCTGCGTAGCAAGCCTTGCGCTGTGCTTCGCTGACGAACGGGTTGACGGTGAGCTTCTTTCGGCACAGGAGCGACTCTGCGGTGCCGTGGAAGACAGTGAACGACTTGAGGTTCGGTCTGCTCGCGAAGCCTCCGCCACCACCGGAAGTCCACCTCCCGTGCTCATCGCGTGCTTGATCGGGCGTGTAGTTGCGTACGTGCTTCATCAATCCGTCCCCGCGAACGGATCAGCATGCACCCGTCCCAGCATGTCGTAGAACGTGCTCGATCCATCCGGATTGCTGACGATCATTCCGTCCGCGTGTGTGCCGTCAAGGATCGTAGCGCCGACTGCTGCGGGCGCTGGCTGGTAATCGCCAGAGCGATCATCCTGCGGCCCCGCGAAGAACGAATTCACCAGACCGTTCGCGTTGAACAGCGTGCATTCCGGAGCGCCGCCAACCTCGGCAAACGCGACAACCATATCGTTGACGTGGCCGGGCAGTGCCACGGGGAAGCCGTTGACGATGGAGTAATTCGGCCCGGCCTCGGTGAGATGGATGCCGCCGTAGTAATTCTGGTCCATCACGAAGAACGAGGTAATCGTTCCTTTCATGAGGTCTTGCACGACGACGCGCGGGCCGCCGCCGAAATCCGAAGCGTACACGAGCATGTCATGCGTGTTGTCGGCGGAGCGCATCGAGGCAACCGTGATGCCCATGCGGGCTGACGGCTCCATCACGAAATCCTTGAACAGCACGAACGGCGACAATGGGTCGGGGTTCGGCGAGTTCTGTCCGCTACCCGCGTCGGAGATGACCGTGGAGGCTGGCCCGCCACCCCGACCGGCGACGATCGCTTCGTCCTGCCGGCCGTCGCCGTTGTAATCGCCGTACGCGATGACCTCGGGGACGCCGGGATACAAAGCCGCGTGGTCGATGCCGAACACGTCGGTCGAGGGGTTGGTTCGCGATTCGAGTTGTTCGAAACGTAGTCTCATGCTGGCTTCTCGCTGGGTGTTGTTATTTATCCTGCTTGCGGCGCGATCCCGATGTCCTTAGTGAACTGGTTCGCGTGATCTAGCGCGGTACCGATGTCGATGTTCAACCGACGCACTGGCATCCGTATGTCTTTACGTTCTGCATATGACAAGCCCACGATGGTCGCCCAGCGGTGGTGCCCGTCGATGATGTAGTTGTCCTTCGTGACGTAGATCGCTCCCTTCGTCGGATCGAACTTGTGCTCCTCCGCCGCCCTCACCATGCCCGCGACCTTGCTCCCGACCAGCTCACCCTGCGACGCACGTAGGTGCGACGCTGAGACAATCTCGTCGGTGTGCGTCACTCCCTTCGAGGCCATGTACTCGATGAACGCCGGGCCCACGTCGACGTTGCCATTCTTCTCGCGCGGCATACCGGCAGCTTTAGTTCCAGAGAGAGGGCTACCGTCGAGCTGAGGCATCTTGATGCGCGGTATGCCGAGGCTGTCCTGGCAGAAGAGGTTCGTCTTCGGCACGCTAACGTTGCACAGGTTGTACTTCGGAGCCTCCTTGCCGGCTGCCTTCGCTTGGCTCACGACGGAAGCGATCTTGTCGAGGAGCGAAGACACCTGGTCCGGTTGAGCGAGCGTGATGTGGTGTCCACCCGCGAGGAGCACCGCTGCCTTCTCGATGTCAGCACCGCACTGGTACGGATCCTCCTTCGTACCGCTGCCCTTGAGCCCCTTCGCAGCGTCGCCACCGCCGCCGCGGCCACCGCTTGGACTGCAGGTCGGATCGACTCCACCACCTTCGCCTGTAGCGCAGAACGCGTTGGTCGTAAGCGACTCCAACGCGCTGAACATGTGGTCCGCGCCGTCGCCTTGAAGCAGGAGCGAGTCCGCCTTCGCTTCGTGCGTGAACTTGTCTCCGACCTCCTTGAGTATCTCGCCGACGATATCTGCGTTGCCCACAGGCGCCTTGCCTCCAGTCACTTTACTGATCACCTTGCTGACGGCGCTCCGCGCGATGATGTGCGCCGCCTCCCTCATCACGAACAACTTGGTGGCGGTGTACGTCAACCCTTTGTCGAGCTTCGTGTGAGGCGCTACGACGCCCAATTGGTGGCCAACCTCAGCGAGCGCGAGGATCGGCATCGCCCCCACGTACTTCGCAGCGTTGTGGCCGACCGCCTCAGCCGCGCCAAGTCCGACGCTCTTCGCCGCCATCGTCGATGCGAACCCGCCGACGCCGATCGCCGCGCTGACTGCCCCGTGCCCGTACCTCTCTATAGCGCGAACAATCGCGGCGTGAGCGATGTCTCTGCACTTGTCGTGGAGAGCGACCAACGCGTGACCAGCAGCCTTCGCACCAGGCACCCGCTGCAAAGCTTCGCCGACTTTGAGCGCAAGAGGTTTGAGAGCGGAACCGACGACGGTAGCGATGTCTTCGACGCCGAAGTGGCCGGTCGCGAGGTGCTCCGCGACCTCTCTCACCTCGGTGCTGAGGTGACCCAGGTGCAGCAAATGCTCCGCTTCCATGAGGTGCTCCGGAACTTCCTTGCCCGCCATCTTCGCCCGCCGTGCTTCTAGCGCCGCCTCGCGCGCAGCATCGCTCCACTCGTTGGCAGCTATACCGTACTTCTGACGGAGCGCCTCGACTTTCCTTCGCGCATCAGCCTCCTTCTGCTTCGCCTCAGCGACTCGACGTTCCGCCGCAGCCACTTTACTCTGTGAAGCAGCCACTCGCTCGTCTTTAGCGAGTTCCTGAGCTAGCTCGCGGTGCTTGCCGGCTACCTCACGAGTCGCTTGAGCAGCGTGCGCGTAGGCGTCGGCGACTTCGTGTACGCCCTGAGAAGCGGCCGCCTTAGATTGCTGAGTCAGCGATCTGGCTAGCTTCTCGCTAGAGTCAGCTGCCGAAGAATGCTCGGATGAAGAGCACGTAGGATCGACTCCACCGCCTTCGCCTGTGGCGCAGAACGCGTTCCAAGCGCTGCGGAGGTTCGCCAATGGTTCGCTGTCGTCGACGGGCGTCTCGCTGTCGTCGACGGGCGTCTGAAAACCCGGCGGAGGCGCAGGCTCGAAACCTTGCTCGTCAGCGAGAGCCTGCTGATCGGCTTGCTCGTCTTCGGCCGCCTTCTGCGCGTTCTTGACCCACTCCTCCACTTTGTCCTGGTCCATGCCGAGCACGCCCACCATGTAGTCCTCAACGCCGACGAGCATCTTGACGTCGCCCTGGTTATACGCCGCCATCGCTTGAGTGAGCGTGAGCCCGACGGTCGCTTTCTCAGCGTCGCCGAGAGCTTCCGGGTCCGGCCACTTAACAGTGTACGACTCGGGTTCGGGCAGCGAACCGAACATGATGAGCCTGTCGAATAGCGGCGCGATGATGTAGGGTGTGCAGAACCCGTTGCAGTATCCCATGATCCGGTCGTTCCAATCAGCGTCGTCCTGGGAGCTGGCTAACTCACCACGCTCCGCGCCTTTGAACACGCGTATCGGACACCCTAGCTGGATGCAGATGGCTTCGATCTGCGTAGCGATGTACGGCGTCGGATCGACCGCCTGCGGAGCGATCGTCTTGGCTGTCATTCCAGTGAGGATGATGTCGCGCTGGAGCCCGTTGTTCTTTTGCTCCAGCATGTCTTTCAGCGATTGCTTGTCGACGTCCACGTCGCCACCGAGCTGCGGATGCGTCTCAAGACTGAGCGACGCGAGGCAGTTCTTCCAGTAAGCTTCCGCACTGGCCCCGCGCACCTTCTTTATGTCGAGCACGGGATTAAGGATCGGCATGAGCGCCGGGTAAGCAAAGATGCGCGACGACCCGGGGTTGGAGTAGCTGTCGTGGACGTGGATCACGCGACTCCAGTGGACGAAGACGGTCGCGAGAGGCAAGCCGACGCCGCTGTGCACCTGCCTGGGATCATTGAGCGTCACGCGGTACATGACTGGCATGCCAAAGCGCGGATTCCGGATGTTCCACTCGTACCGCACGATCTGCACCAGGGGCTCACCGAACTCCTGCATGAAGATGACGTCACCCGCCTTGACTGGCTTCTGAGCAGGTTGCTGGGTCGGACCGAACTGCACACCGAAGTACTGCTGGTCGGTGCCCTGGATGCTCTGCTGCCCCGTCGCAGTCAAGTCGCTGAACGTCGTCGCGACTTTGTTGACGACCTCCTCACGCCGCGCGTATACAGGAGCGTCCTCGACCCAGCCTCGTTCCCACTTAGCGACGACCGCCGCCTCCGCATCGTTGAGAGCGGGCGTCTGACGCACGCCCGCTTTGATTTGGTCCTCCGTCAGCTTGACAGGGTTGCGCAGCGCAGTGAGCTCGTTGCGGAGGATCGGCCCATCAGGAAAAGCTGGGACAGCATCACCCTCCTTCACTACTCGCACGCCGGCTTGCGTAGGCTTTCCCGCGGAGTTGAGCACAGGATCGCCCTCTGCGTCCACCCTGTAGATGGGCTCCAAGCGGCGGTTGACCGTGACCATGCCGTCGACGGGTTCACTCAAGTCCTTGCCGTCGTCGAGGCCGATCAGCAGCAGACCGAACGAACCGACCCTACACAGTGTGTTGATGCGGTGACAATGCTCCCACAACGTGACGCCGGTCGTGTCAGAGTGCCACGAACTGGCGCTGAGCTTCTGAGAGAAGTCCTGCACCGCCTGCTCGAACTTCGTGAAGTGCCGACTGTCCTCGTCCTCGGAGATGCTCGGTAAGCGTTGCCACGCTTCCTTCGGGAAGAGTTGTATCGCACGGTTCGCGACGGGTTCACGCTCGTACAAATCCTGGTACTGGTCGGCGCTCCAGAACGTGTTCTTCGGGTATCCGCATTCGTTGTCGATGTCACGTCGAGGATCGAACATCTGCGCCAACAACGCGACGCGAGACATGCCCGTCTCGTTCGCGATCATACGCTTCTCCATCTCTTCAAGCTTGTTGACGAGTATCGGATCGTTAACCCAGAGGCGGTTCATCACGCCACCTTCCTGTAGCCCAGCGCACGGGCGATAGCGAGTATCTCGGAGCAAGTTGGAAAGGGTCTGCGCTTCTCGCGCTTGTACTTGTCGACTGCCTTGAGGAACTCGAACTCCTCGTCGGTGTAGATTACGACGTCGCTCGTCGCGACGTGCCCGTCACGGCGACCTACGTTACTCCTCACGGGCATCGCTCAACCTCCGTAACGAACTGAATGCTCATCAGAGGCACTTCGCTCTCTTGCATGCCAGGCGACGCAAAATTGCTCAACCAACCACCTCGTTCCGTAACAAGATCGCGAATTGCCTTACACAATTCGAAGCTATCCTGAACTGTAAACTCAGCTACTTCTCCGTCGTCAGTAATAAGTTTAATCGTCATCATGTTGTCACCGGTGCTAAGGATCGAAGCATCTCATCTGCTGACTTAGCTTCTGCGACTAGCCACTTCATGCGCTCCACAAGAGCTTCCCTGTCGACGTCGCCTATCTCGACTTTGACACGCCCTTCGTCATCTTTGTACGACGTGACTTGCTGGAGCTTGACGCTGCGACCTGCTTGCATCTGGAACACGCTCTCCGCGACGTAAGTCAGGTCGTCGATCTGCTCCTGTATCATGCGCCGTCGCAGCGTCCAATACTCGCTCTGGAGCTGCGACAGAGCCTCGCCGACCGGAGGCGAATACTCCGGGCCGGCGTGGTTTGTTGCTGAGTACATGTAGCCATCGCGGAAGAGGAGCCTTCCGCGGTAGTTGACTGGCTCACCGTGCTCCTCGCAGAACTTAGCGAAGTAGGCGCGCCAGTCCAGGCGTACTACGATCCGCCGACTCATCGGCGCCAGGGAAGGATGTGGAAACGACGCGAGGTGCTCTGCGATGCGCAACCTTGCGACGCGCAACCAGAGACAGTGACAGCGACGGGAGCGACCACTGGCGGCGCTTGCTGCAGGCGGACGCGTTGCACAGTGCGGGAGCGTACGATGCCGCTCGATTGAGCAGGGCATCGGCCGTTCGGGCACTGAGCGAACACGTCGGAGCACGCGATCAGCAGAACTAACAGGGCCAGGCGAAACATACCGAACCTCCTTGGAGTTAGCTACCGCACGAAGATGTGCATGTAGCGCTTACCGTCCCTACCAACAGCGTACGCCGCACCGGCGTACCTGTAGTTGTCGTACGTGCAGCAGGTCCCCCAGCCCCAGCTCCACTCCAATCCGCCGCACCCCGCGGCGGAAGCGTAAACTCCGGGCGCCAGCGCTGCGAAGTCGTTAGCGGTGTGACCCGTGTTGAGAGTTGCGGCACGGTGGTTGGCGCACACCCGCGCCGCGTCGCAGAGGCCCGGATCAAAAGCGAACGGCGGCAAGCCGCGAGCTGCTCTCGCGGCGTTGACTTCGCTAAGAGCCTCCACCGCCGGAGTGTACGGTCCCGGAACTGAACACTGAATCAGCGGCGTTTGCGAGTAGCCTCGCCTCGCTCGCGGACCAGCTTGGGCTACCGTCGATAGGGTCAGCACCGATAACGCAATCAGGACGAACTTCGACCTCATTTTCTACCTCCTTGTCAGCTCCAGAAATGGGCAGCGAGCCCGAAGACCAGACCACCGATGAACACGCCCACCATGAACGCGTAGAACGGTCGCGTCGTACCCTTGACGTACATCCAATGCGAGATCGTACCGGGCACGCCGTACCTCGCGTAACGGTAGACGTCGTAGACGATCAGCAGCGCTAGCGCCGAGAAGAACACGACGTAGAGGAACGTCAACGGATCGCTCATATCTCCAGCGCAGCTCCTGTCGCAATGTCAGGTAAGTCAACTGTCTGGCCACGAAGCTCGTGCGAACAGTCAGCAAGAAACGCTATGCGACCGTCCGTTATGTGCGAATGGCACTGCTTGCATACGAAGCCCGGATCGTATCCGTACCTCTCTTTGAACGTACACCAGCAACCATCGCCTTGCTTGTGGAACTGCGAGTAGTGTCCAGTGCGAATTAACAGTGAGCAAGTCTTCCCCAGGCCACTTGGACTGAACGTAGGCTTCTCCAGATCGCCGTTGAACGCCCACCGAGCGTCTAGCACGTGGTATTCTTTGCACCCAGGGCAGAAGATTTTAACTCCACCTTTGACTAGCTCAGCTCGCGGCATCATGCGGCTCCTGCGACGGCGCGATGCGATTTGTGCAGCATCGCGTGCAACGCTAACACGAAGCTGTCAGCTTCGTCCGGGGAGTGGCCGACGAGCTTCGTGAACGATGGCTTCTTCGGGTCCGGATCGTGCTTCGGCAGGAGCGAGCAACGCCCCTCGCGATCGTACGTCAGAGGGATCACGCTAAGCTGATGCCGGAGGCGCGACAGCGACTTCGGGATCGCGAAACCGACCTTCGACACAGGGTTGAGGAGGTCTCGCGCTTCCCAGTACATCTGCGCGCGACGGTTCACGAAGGCGTACTTCTCCTCCTTGACTTCGCGTCGCAGAGACACGGGGTTCTTACCCGCTTTTATCTCCAACGCGACGCTCTCGCCGAAACCCACAGTGCGGACTGGGTGACCCATCTTCCGCATACGATCGGCGTGCTCCTTGCCACCGCCTCCACGGTCGAAGCACACTCGGTCGGCCGGAACGTTGTGCTCCCGCATGAGAGCCAAAGTCCGGCTCACGATGGGCTCCGTATCGACGGTCTTCATGGACAGTTGCTCGAGTACGCCGAGCTCATCGACGATCGTCCACGACGTGTTGTCTCCACCCTCCGCTGGGTCGATGCCGAGGCCCTTTCCAGCGCGTCGCTTTCCTGACAAAGCTGCCGCGAGCGATTCCGCGCGATTGAGCCATTCCGGCGGGAACATGAGGACTTCGGAGCCGGTGTACCAGTCGGCGTCGAGTCCCGCGCACTGCTTCTTGGCGTTCCAGTACTTCCGCGCCCACGCGTAGTCGTCGTAGGGCAGTACGCCAGGTATGATGATGCGACCGCTCGGCTTCTTTCCGTTAGCGATCTCGCGCAGCGCGTACTTGACGTTGGGCGAATCCTCGGCAGTTATGCGGATGATCTTGCGGATAAGCTTCCCTGTGTCAGGATCGCGGAGGTCTCCACCAGGATCGTTCGTGTTCGGATTGCCCTTCACTGCGTAGCGGAACTCGTTCTGGCACTCGTACGGATTGCCGATCCACAAGTTACGTTGGCTCCACTCCGTCATCTTATCGAGGCACTGCTCGTCGATGCCCGAGCACTCGTCAGCGATCGCGAGAGTTCGGAAGATTCCGTCTCCCGTCTGCGCGATGTGGTGGCCGGAGAGTCCTTCAGGAGACTCAGCGACACGTCCCATTATGTAGCTGAGTCCGCACTCCTCTCCGTCGTACACCTTACGTATCATCATGTGGTTGACGCGGAGGCAACCACCCTTCTCCGCCAGCAGCGGGACTCTGCTCTCCTGTATGTGCCGCTTCATCTCGCCCCAGAGCACGCCTTCCAGCTGCTTACCATCGACTGACGTCGTGAGTATGCGACACGGGTGCCTCGTGAGGAAGACGACCAACGCTATGAGCGGCGCGACGAAGTCCTTTCCGAGCTTGTGTCCAGCGGGCACCACTGAGAAGCGGTTGTCCCAGACGCTCTGGAACACCTCACACTGCTTGTCGTAGAGCGTGTAGTGAGGCCAGCAGAAGCTGACGCACTCACGCCACCCCCGGAGTCGGCGCCAGTCCAGCGTCAGCCTCCTTCAGAAGGTCGTCGATCTTGGCCTCGTGCGCAGGAAGCTCCTTGATAGTCTTGCCCGCTACCTCAGCCCACGGCACGTTGTTGACGTTGACAGTGTGCTCCTCGACCAACGTGTACTTCGCTGCGAGAGCTAGCGCGGCAGCTTTGCTCACGAACTTGACGATCGTCACGCACTCGCCAGTACGCTTTTCGTATCGAGTCTCGATGGACTCGATGAGTCGCTTCACCTCGCGAGGCGCCTCCTTGACGGTGTCGAAGTCGACGACCACCCGACCGTCTGCGAGGACCTCGTAGTAGTCGACAGGGCTGAGGTCGAGGATGTCCTTGACGTACTTGCGGACGTACACTGCGGTGAGGTCAGCTTCTTCAGCATGCTGCAGTAGCTTCTCAGTGAGCGCATCTTGCACGTCAGCTTTGCTGAGCGCCGCACGGACTTCGCGAGGTTTGTAGCCCAAGTTCTTAGCAGTCCGCTTTATGTCGCACTCGATCGCCATGTCGTCGACTATGCGGTGTTCGAAGTCAGTGAGCTTGTCCTCGTACACGCCATTGAGCGCGTCGAGCGTGTCCTGGAGGTAGTCACGCTCGATGCGCGACAAGTGGCGAGCCTTGTCGATGATGTCTTCGGCAGTTATCTCAGGCTGCATTGTCGAGGCATTCTATTGAGATAATCCAAGGAGTCAAGAATTATTTTGAACATTTTTTGCTTAGTGGAGTTATCATGAACTCCTCCAGGATTGACGTCTCTCTATGAATCTGATATAATGAGCCTATGACTATCGTCGACTACGTAGAAGCTCTGGATCGACAGCTCAAGCAGGAGGACGCGCTAGCTACTCTCGAAACGTACGTCAGGGAGCATCCTGAAGTGCTGATGGAGATGCGAGGATCGCGTAGCCAGGACGAAGTAGCTGAGCTGTGCGACACGAACCAGTGCTACATATCGTGGTTGGAGCACGGTGTCAAGTACCGAGTGATGGGCGCTAAGACTGTCCTTAGGCTCATGCTCACTTACCTGCGCAATACGGAGAAGGAATGGACGCGCCTGCCCACGGAACCAGAAAGACGCTCGAAGAGTACATTGCGTTCGCGAGCAAAGTCGCGAAACGCTTGTGGGACGACCCGGAAGCGGAGTCTATCGCAAACGAAGCCGCCTGGAGAGCCTACTCCTCCTACCGAGAGCCCACGCTGAAGTGGGGCAACTACACGGAGGAAGGTTGGATCGCGATGCACGTCACTCAGGGCATCCAGGGCGAGTGGCGGAAGCTCCACTGCACTAAGAAGAGGAGCAACGAACGCACTGACGGGTGGTGGGAGTCGGTGGTGTGCACCTACGATCCGGAACCGTCGGACTTCGAGTGCTCACCCGCCGATTGGCAGATACTGTGCGAAAAGTACATCGACGGCTGGGCCTGGGACGTAGTAGCGAAACGCTACTGCATCACTGTCGCAGGAGCTAAGAGACGCGTCAAGGAAGCGCTGTCCAGGTTCGTCAGAGCTTTCCCTACCGAAGATTTCGTCGGTTACGCCCTCTCACTCGCTATGGAGAAATGACGTGCGCGACAAAGAGAAGTTCAAGCTGTGCTACGACGCTTACTACGACTTAATGCCTAAGATGAAAGCAGGCGACGCCTTCCAGAAGAAACTCGACAACGATCTCAGCAAGTTTGTGCTCGCATTTGTCTGCGACAACAACGATTTGCTCAGAGGTCGACACTCGCTCGCGGACGTACTCAACAGGTGGAAGATGTGGCTCGACGACGACAAACTGTTCAGTTGGTTCGGCGAAGCAGAAGCGATCAAAACGTTTCGATTGACTGCCATTCTATTCACATGAGGTATTTTCTTGAGTTTAAATCTTTTTCCAGGGTTGAAAACTAAAATGTATGCATACCTCTTAGAGATATGCCTATAATTTGAAACCTGCAATGGCAAGAAAGTGTCAGACTCAGGAAATCAATGATACGCTCATAAAACTTCAGCATATAGAGTTCCGATGAAGATGCCTCCCCGATGTCCGATCGAACTCGGTGCGCAGTTGAGATGCCTCCGCGAAGTCAAGGTACACTCAGCTACCGACACCGAGATAACGTACACATGCCCCAAACACGGACAGATGCTACGTGCTGTAGGTCTATCGCTTACAACGAGAGAATTATTGTGTCCACCTGCCCCTCCACCGCCTCAGAAGAGTCCTTATCCGAAGCTCCCGAGCGTGGAGGAATTGCAGAATCTCGCAAACGTCGGCAGCTACATCGCTATCCGCACGTTGACTCAATACCGAATGAAGATCGTCAAACGTTTTCTGGGCGAGTTTGTAGAAGCGCGCCTCTACGCCGCGACGACTCACGTGCTGAAGAAGCGAGTGTTTGAAGCGTGGGACGAATGGTTCGCTGGACACTACTACTGTAAGTGGGTGACTAAGCGTGACTTAGGTCTTGCTTTACGCCGGAAGTTCCAAGTGGATTTACGCACTGACAAGTACTTCCTGTTTCTAGCCATCAAGGAGAAGCCGTGCCCAAGCTAGTGCTCACTCGCAGAGAGGGCGAGATCGTCGACGTGAAGGTCGGCGACGTCCAGTTCTCCATCACTGTATCGGACCTCGACCGCAACAAGATTCGCCTCTGTTTCGACGCTCCCGCGGACGTGATCATCGACCGTCGCGAAGTAACCGAGGCCAAAGACAATGTCGCGCGTAACGTGGGCTGACGTGACTGGTACCGCCCACGGCGACGTCGTCTCGGAGACTGAGACGGTCGCAATAGTGGAGTGGGACTACGTAGACACCGAGACTGGACGCACGATCTTCGGCCGCGGAAAGTACGTGCCCGTACCCAAATCAGCCTTGTCCCCCTGTGTCAAGGCTGAAGTGTGGCCGCCTCACGATCCCGCCCAAGCCACGCTGGAGCAGATACACAGGCACCTAAAACGTATGCTACGCAAACAAAGGGGCTAATTATGGGCGTCGCGTACCTCGCAGAGCTCGGAGACGACACACGTATCGCACTGTTTTGGCACTAGGAGCAACGCAAATGAACGTCCCCGAGTTCCTCCAGATGCTCAGCAAAGCTTACGCTGAGCACCCGCTGGCACCGAGCCTCATCCTCTCCCATATCAAGAGGAAAGATGGCTCCTTCGCTTACTACGCTGCGATCCACACGTTTCCGAGCGGCTTTGCGTCGCGGAACATCGTGTGTAGCCACGTGGACCCCGACTACGAGGCGTGCTTACGCGGCATCCGCGACGTGTGGATGACCATGCAAGTCCTGCTGACACCCGAGAAGACGTAGAATGGACGTCTCCATATACAGCCTACCATGCGTATACTGTCGCTCGCTGGTAAATGCTGAAGGAGCTAAGATGAGTAACGTCAGTTCTATCCTCATCGGAGCGGAAGTGCTCGTTCAGGAACGGGTTCGCGATACTGAGTACAAAGGGACTATGGAAGAGCCTGTTCGCTACATAGACAAGGGTGCACCATGGCGTGGAAAGGTGCTCGCTTGCATCGGTGTCGGAGACTCGTGTTACGTTAAGTTAGTTATCATGCACGAAAACGGCCTGTTGCTGCAGTGCGGTGTTGGCGATTCTGGGTACCGCATCGCTATCGTGAAAACCGGCGAAACTCGCTCCTCTATCTAGAAACCCAATGTACCTACCATGCGTATACTGTCGCTCACGTACGTGCTCTCTCGCCCCACGTACAGCTTAGCCCTCCTTGACAAATGGCACAAGGTAGGGCTCATCCGCTACGTGTACCGCTCCGGCGCTATACACGTAGTCTTTCCTGACGCATCGAGGTTGCAGTGAAGTTCGCACCGCGCCCTTTCCAGAAGGTAGCAGCCGAGCACGCGATAGCGTTCCTCAGCGAAGCTGCGCCCGGACGGAAGCAAGCTTACGCCGCTCCTACCGGAGTAGGCAAGAGCGTCGTGGAGCTTCTCGTGCGCGAAGCTTTTCCGGACCTGTGGATAGTCACGCCGCGGGAGGAGATAATCTACGGCCTCCTCGACAAGTTGGGCGTCGATCCGTGCTGCGATCCGATCCCGCACCGCATCTGCACCCCTGTGAAGCTGCGTAACATGCTCATGCAGGGTCATGTGCGTCCGGGCAAGCTCATCTTCGACGAAGCTCACCACCACAACGCGGAGACGTGGCAGCAGCTCGACCTCCTGACTGGTCTCGCGCCGTCAGTCGCTTACACGGCGACTCCGTACCGTGGCTCACCGAAGGGCACGCGCGAGTGGCTTGAGATGTGGGGAGAGCCCCTTTGGCTCATCACGTTCAAGGAAGCTGTCGCTGAGAAGTTCATCAGGCTGCCGACGTTCGCGCAGCTCCCGTTAGTCGATGACGACGTAGTGTCAGTCACGTCCGGTGGAGACTTCGACGTCAAGTCCATCGACAGCGTCACTGTGGACCGCCTCGGCGATCTCGCGCAGCACGCGAAACGGTGGTACGACGGCGACAGGTGGGATCGCTCAACTGTTTTTTCGTGTCCATCCTCGACGACCAGCCTCCGTCTCCAGCAGGAGCTCGCGCGGCTCAGCGTACCGACGGCCATCATATCCGCCGAGACGCCCACCGCGACTCGCAGGCAGATATTTCAGGCTTGCCGTGAGCGCATATTCGCTCTGCTCCACATCAACATCGTCAGCGAAGGTGTCGACGAACCCTTCCGTAGGCTGGTCGACCTGTCCCCCACTATGTCCCCTGTGAAGTGGGTGCAGCAGCTCGGTCGCATCACCCGCCCCGCCGACGACGCACCACCCGAGTATTGGTGCACCAATCGCAACCTCCTGCGTCACTGTTACGCGTTGGATGGAATGGTCCCTGTGTCGTCGATCGTCGAAGCCGAAGCGATGCTCCCGCCGACGACTCGGCGCAACGTCCGAGTGCTCGGCATGGAGGCGGTGGGTCGCTTCAAGCCTACGTCTGTGAAGATGCTCGACGGTGCTACCGTCGACGTGTACACCATGTCAGTCCTGCGCGACATGATCGTGCACGAGTACGCGTGCATCGTCCACCCGATGCGAGCGGAGCCGCTGTGGGCTACCAAGATCAGCAAGGTGAACGAGGACCGCACGCGCGATTGGGGAACGTGGTTGCTATGCCCCGCTCCTGATGGACTCTCTGGGTTCGCTAGCGTTCCTCCGAAGGAAGTATCGCCCAAGCAGAGCGCATGGTGGACGAAGCCGACTGGCGCCCGTCGGTACGGCATCGACCCCAATCAACCTGTGACTAAGAAGAACTTCACCATCTTGCCCGTCCTCTCTAACGTAGGCGGCTGGCCTGACTGATGGATGAATTAGCTCTACTTGCTCTGGTACGTGACGATGGATCAATCGACGTTCAATTCCCGAGGGACGTACCTCTTGAGGAGGTCGTGGCCAGCATCATCAAGGCAGCCGCGCTCCGCGGATGCGACATGGCGAGAATCTTCCGCGTGCTCACGAAGTTACGCGTCGCTGAACGTGCTGTCTCCACACCCTTGGTGATACAATGACTCGTAAGGAGTTCGCGGACGGAGTGCGAGCGGAGCTCGATAAGCTACGTTTCTACCCTCGCGAGACTGACTTACAGTTCTGGATCGACTCGATACCATACTACTGTGCAGGTCCGTCCACGAAGTACTTCAAAGCTAAAGCGCGGGCGTTCCGTGCACAGCATGCGGCGCAAGGTCCGGTGACGCGTCGAGGTCGTTCCGGAGGATATCACGTAGAGATAACTCTCTCATATAAAGACTTCACGAACATGGAGGTAGGATGCGCGATCTACGTAAGTTCGGGACGAAGGAGTGGCCGGTGCACCCTTCCGGAGCCCGCGTCCTCATCATGTGTCCGTGGCGCATCGTGATGCCCTACCTCGGACTCGTGCCGGAGGACGACAGCAGTGGGCAGGCGGCCGACACTGGGTCGGCGATGCACAAAGCAGCGGAACTATTCCACAAAGGAGCGAGCGTCGCTGAGGCTATCGTGGGCATGAGGGAGCAGGTGCGCAAGTACCCTCTCGCTGTCCTAGCCGAAGCGGCGCAGATGTTTCTCGGATATTCCTGCGACTCTCGCAACAGAGACGCCAACCTCGTCCTCTGCGAAGAGCCCCTCGCCTTCTCCATCGAGGCCGCGCCAGACGATCCGACGGGAGAGCGAATCGAGGTAGTAGCTACCACCGACCAAGTCCGCTTCGACGGCTACCGCTACAAGTGCTACGACATAAAGACGTCCAAACGGTCTCCCGTCGAAGTCATGTCGGAGTCTTGGTACCAGATGGGGCTCTACTGTGTAGGCGCGAGCATCAAGCTCGGCAAACTCGTCGAACCAGGTGGCCTCATCATGCCGCGCAACTACAAGCCAGGGGTCGATCCCAGCTCCGCACCGGTGTTCTACCTGTTCAACTACAAGGCAGCGTGGATAGACGAGTTAGTGTGGCCGCTGCGCCGAGCAGTCGCAGACGTACGACGTGGTGCGATCCACCACTTCCCCGATCCGAACGGGTGCAAGTATTGTCACCAAGGTCACCCCGACATCTGCTTCCCCAAACTCATGCAGCTCAAGCAGGAGCTTCGAACCACCGCACCCGCAGTGGAACTTTCCGTCACTTGACACTGGAGACTAGTCGCATGGCTAAGCAAACGTCCCTCGCAGCCCAATCTGGTGCTCTGCAGCACTCGGAGACGAAGCTGCCTGCCATCTTCGGCGGGCCCGCTGAGGACATCAAGGCGAAGGACTGGGGCACGTACGTGTGCTTCGCTCACGCGAAGCGCGCTGACGAGTACAGACGCATCGTCCAAGCGATCGGACGTGCGCCCGACGACCACGACATGTTCCTCATGGAAGCGAAGACGGTCACACCGCTCCCTGTGATGAAGTGCACCATCCTCAAGCTTCAGCAGAGGTGGGTGCGCACTGTCGAGAAGAACGGCGTGTTCGAACCTGCTGAAGTCTCGGCCGTGGAGATGCCCTCCCCATTCGCTGAAGTGATTGATGCTGCGATCCTCGTGTACCTCTCCGACCGCATCGTTCCAGCGACCATCGAGTGTCGCAAAGCGAAGTGCTCCGGGATGGTCACGATCAACGACGCTCTGCATCTGGCGTCGACGAACGAGTGGGCGTCCAAGGGTGAGCTGTACAAGCAGACGCTCCAACTCCAGCAGCCGTTCTGGCGCTTCTACGCCAAGTACGAAGTCCTTCCACCGCGTCCGCCGAAGGGAGGTGGATATCCGTACCGCCCGACCCGCGCCGACGTCTTCCCGACCGGTCCGGATGAGTGGAAGCTCATCGCAACCTTCAACCAGGACCCCGAGAGCGTTGCTCTGATGAACAAGTGTGCGGAGCGTTTCGCTTTCCGCGCAGCCAAGCTCGACGCACTCATGAAAGCCTCCTGATGATGCTCACAGCCATCTTAGCTACCTCGATCGCGACCTTGTTGGTCGCTATCGTCACCCTGTCAGTTTCTTACTTCTTCGGAGATGCTACGTTCATGACTATCGACGAACTCACTGCGAAGCTGCAGTCGTACGACGCTCGCTTCCAGGCTCTCGACGCCAACATCAAGGCCATCAAAGCTCTCATCGGTGCCACTCCCGCCGTTCCGCAAGCCGTCGTCGACGCCGTGACGAAGCTCGACGCAGACTTCAGCCAAGCTGAAGCCGACGCGACTCCGCCGGCTCCGTGACTTCCCGCCGATCCTTCGCACCTAACCTCTAAGCAAGGCAATCGGCGCGAAGGAACGCCATCCGGGGCTAAAACCGGAAGGAGCGTGGGAACCGCTCCACTTGGGGTGTACCGGTCGTATTATTCAGTCCAGTAGGCTGAAGAAAAACGGGTTCGACTCCCGTCCGCTCCACTACAACAGGGTGTAGATGCATGTCGCTCAAGGAAGCGGCGCTGGTTTACTGTCAGCGCGGATGGAGCGTATTCCCGCTCCACGACAAGAGAAGGCCCCACGTCCCATGGAAGAAGTACCAGACGGAGAGAGCAGACGAAGCTCAGGTCAAACAGTGGTGGTCGGACTGGCCGGACGCCTTCATCGGCTTAGCTCTAGGTGGAGTCTCGGGTGTAGTCCGCATCGACGTGGACGGACCTGGTGGGCTGGAGCAGTTCCAGAAGCTCGGCGGATGCCCAGACACGTCCGAGTTCGCCACTCAGTCAGGTGGGCGTGGTTGGCTCCTCAAATGGTGCGACGGCGTGACTACCTCCACACTGTGGACGGGCGAGGGGGAGCACAACGAGCTCCGCTTGCAGTCGACGGGTGCGTACACAGTTCTGCCTCCTTCTCCGGGTTATTCCTGGATCAACGAATCTCCTCCAGCTCAGCTCCCTGTGTGGTTGCTCGACTACTACAGCGGGTTGATGATAAAGCAACTGGAGAAGGAGCTTCGCCCGACTCTCAAGCTACCTGACGTTCAACAAGTCACAGAAGCTCTTGGCTTCCTCCCAGCGTACGAATACGATAAGTGGATAGGCGTCGGGATGGCGCTCCACAACGCTTCGGGTGACACTTCCATGTTGGAGCTTTGGGACAAGTGGAGCGCGACGTGCGTAGAGAAGTACGTTCCTGGGGAGTGCAAGAAGCGCTGGAATACGTTCGTTGACGGAGGCCTCACGACCCGGACTATACTCTACTGGGCTGAGCCGTACGGGTACCGACCGCTCAACCGTCACGAACCGCTGACTGAGCTCGGGAACGCTCGCATCCTCGCTCGCATGGGGGAGGGTCGCATACTCCACTCAGCGGTGTGGGGATGGCTCCGCTGGACGGGCACTCACTGGACTCGCGAAGAAGCAGAGAAGTACGTAGTGGAGCTTCAGAAGGAAGTCCTTGAGCACCGGATGGCGAAGGCGTGCGAGTCTATGAGCAAGCTAGCCAAGAGCGACGACGAGGATGTGCAGAGACGACGTAAGTCGAAGCTGGCTTTCATGCAAGCCATCCGACGCCACGAGGATGAGCGGAGCATACGCGGAGCGCGTACGTTAGCTGAATCCGAACCGACTCTCTCAGTCGATTACAGAGCCTTCGACAAAGACCCGTGGACGTTGAACTGCGCGAACGGTAAGCTGAACCTACGCAACGGAGAGCTGTTGGACCACGACCCATCCGACCGCGTCACCAACCTATGCCCGACCGAGTACGTCGAAGGCGCGCAGGCGCCGCGTTGGATGCAGTTCCTCGACGAAGTCTTCTCCGACCGTCTGACTGTGTCGTGGGTGCAGAAGTTGATGGGTTACTGCCTCACGGGCGTCGTGAAGGAGCACGTCCTTCCGATCTTCCACGGCGTCGGGCGCAACGGCAAGTCGACATTCGTCAAAGCCATCATGACCGTGCTCGGTCAGGACTACAGCGGTACGACTCCCTCCGGCTTCCTCACTGTAGCTAGGGGTGAGCAGCACCCTACGAAGTTAGTGAGCCTCTACGGCAAGCGTTTCGTCGCTGACCTTGAGACAGGAGACGGTGCGCGCCTAGACGAGGAGCTAGTCAAGCGCGTGACAGGTGGCGACCAGATCAAAGCGCGCAGGCTCTACGAAGACTTTTGGTACTTCGAACCGTCGCACAAGCTGATCCTCTGCACCAACTGCGAGCCTAAAGTGAAGGGCGTCGATATAGCCATCTGGTCGCGGTTGAAGCTCGTTCCGTTCCTTCGCGTCTTCGAAGGCGCTAAACAGGACACGTCGCTAGCGGCTCAGCTGCAGAACGAAGCTCCGGGTATACTCAGCTGGATGGTCGAGGGGTGCTTCCTGTGGCAGCGCGAAGGGCTTGGTGACACTCCTGAAGTCAGCAGAGCGACGGAGGAGTACAAAGGAACTCAGGACAGCGTCTCGCTGTTCGCATCGGATCGTCTGGAGCGAGCAGAAGGAGCAAAATGTAAAGTAGCTGACGTCTACTCTGCATATAAGGGATGGTCGATGGGTCAGAACCTGGACCAAGTGAACATTAAGACGTTCAGAGCGATAGTGGAGAAGTTAGGCTTCTCCTGCGACGCCACTGGTAAGTGGTACACGGGGATGAAGTTGTGAGCGTAGACGGTGAGCAGCTCGTCGACTGCGGGCGAGACATCGTCCACCACGTGGGCCTCATAAAGGAAGTAGGTTGGTCGATGAGCGACGTCGAGAGAGCTGAACTCGCTGTGAGGCTCTACCGTCGTCCAGCCATCGCTTTTCGTGCGATCTTCGAAGGTTGGTCGCTAGACCGTGTAGCGCGAGAGCTTCACCAGTGAACACGTTCCTACCTCACGCTGATTTCGCGCGCAGCGCCGCCTGTCTCGATAGAGCGCGTTTGGGCAAGCAACGTGTCGAAGTCCTGCAGCTGCTCAGAGGTAGCAGGCCTCACCATCCCGCTTCCAAGATGTGGCGTGGCTTCGAAGCGGCCCTAGCGGTGTACGGCCTCTACGTATGCGTCGAGTGGCAGAGTCGCGGGTATCGCGACACCTGCTACGACAAGATAGAAGCATACGCTAGCGACGTTCGTCCTTTGCCTCCATGGTTCGGTGACGAAACTTTCCACGCGAGCCACAGGTCCAACCTGCTCCGGAAGTTTCCTGAGCATTACAGTCAGTTCGGATGGTCCGAACCTTCCACCCTTCCTTACGTGTGGCCGAAGCTATGAACTGGCACCCTGTGTCTGTGCTACCTGTCAAGTTCAACGTCATGTGGCACACAGACACGCATTGGGAACGCTACATATTGCCTAATGAGTATCGCGAGTGCTGTCAGGATTACACTCACTGGCTTTACGTCGGTGAGATACCGCCTCCAGAGGACGTGAAGTGAAGTGTGACTGGTCGCCAGTGAACCCTGCGTATATCGACTTCGAGACTCAGAGTTCGCACGAGCTCAAAGGCTCCACTGCGCAGAAGTACGCCAAGGACCCGTCGACTAAGGTGCTCACTTGCGTAGTCAAGGTCGGCGACGCGATCCACCGCATGGGCCCGTACCTCACGCCGGAGCACAGAGAGACGTTGCAACGTATCGCAGAGCAACACACGTTGGTGGCGCACAACGCCGCCTTCGACGCTGCGATATGGGAGCACACGCTGAAACTACCTGAAGCGACGTGGTGCGACACTCTTCCGATGGCCCACGCCGCTGGCCTCCCCGGAGGCCTCGACAAGCTCGGTATGGCGCTCACAGGGGAGGGCAAAGACAAGAACGGCGCTCGGCTGATCGACATGCTGTGCAAAGTCGGTCGGTTGGGCGTTCCTGCCGTCGGTCCCGCTCACGCCATGCTGATGGAGTATAACGTCCGCGACGTAGTATTGCTGGAGCAGATACACTCGCACGTGGCGGGGTACGGCATAGCCGACGTCATGACGGTCGATCGCATCATCAACCAACGAGGCATCCCCGTGAACCGCGAGTTCGCTGTGAAGCTGAAAGCTCTGTTTGCCGAGAACCGTCGGCGCTCCGCCGACGCTTTCGACGAGTACGAGAACGACGGAGAGAAAGTGAACCCGCGCTCGTCGAAGCAGGTGCAAGAGTGGATGGAGACGTTGGGTTTCAAGCTTGACGGCGTGAACAAAGCCACGCTCAAGCAGTTCAACGACTCTCCGGAGACGTTCTTCACGGGGGAAGGATCTCTCGGCGAGATGCTGAAGGTCGCGCAGGAAGCTCTGATGCACCGCAAGGAGCTCGTAGGCATTGGCGTAGGCAAGCTCGACGCGGTGCTTGGCTACGAGAGGAAGGGAGCGAGGTACGAGGGTGTCCTCGAAGCTGACGATCGCATACGAGACGCGTTCGTCGTGTACGGCGCAGGTCCAGGTCGTTGGGCTGGACGTGGTCTCCAACCTCACAACCTTCCTTCCGTGCTCGCTCGCGAGACCGACATCCGCGGCGTGGAGCTTGAATACGAGGCGGTGGTAGCAGCTGCGAAGCACGCTAGCGAGAAAGCTAAGCGACACATCGCACCTTCCGAGATTCTCAACGGCATGATCCGACACATCGTGCAGGGCGATCTCCTCATCGCTGACTACGCTCAGATCGAAGCGCGGTGCCTCGCGTGGATCGCCGACTCCAAGAAGATGCTCGCGACGTTCGCTGACGTGAAGCAGAGTTTGTACATCGACCTCAGTGAGAAGATATTCGGACGACGCGTCTCCAAGAAGGACGAAGCTGACAAGTACAACCTCTGTAAAGCTCTGATCCTCGGGTGCGGATACGGCATGTCCGGTGCGAAGTTCGAGTTCACTAACAGGGCTCGTGGTGAGTTCGATATGCTGCAAGCGATGTACGACGCAGGCTACACCGCCGACGAGGCAGTCAAGTTCTACCGCTCGACGTACCCGGAAGTTCCTGCTCTGTGGAAGACGGTGGGCGACGCTGTTATAAACGCCGTGCACGGCGTGTCGTCGGAGGTAGCTAAGTGCAAGTTCTACGTGAAGCAGAACTCTTTGCACATAGAGCTGCCGAGTGGCAGACCCATCGTGTACCGCAATTCACGCATAGCTGACATGGTCCCGGCGTACTGCAAGATGTACAACATGCCGGAGAAGGCGATCCCGACGTTCGTCTACGACCATCCGCGTGGCTATACGGGCTTTCTCTATGGGTCGAAGGCCGTCGAGAACATCTGTCAAGGGATATGCGCGGACTTCCTCGGCATGGCGTTAGTCCGTCACGAGCAGTTAGGACTTGACCCCGTCTTCCACGTACACGACGAAGGCGGTTGTCAGAAGGGCCCGAAGCATTTTCGCGAGTTCATGATCGCTATGTCCGAGTGCCCAGCGTGGGCGCCGGATTTCCCCTTGTTAGCCGAAGGCACCACAGCCACCATGTGGAGCAAGAACACCGGAGGGTGGGCTAAGATGGATGCGATGTGCGGGAGGATACTGTGAACTTCACTGTCGACTGGTTCAGCGAGCACGTCCCGACGTGGGAGAAGTATCTCCTTCACTTGGCAGGTACTAAGTGCAAGTGCCTGGAGATTGGCTCCTTCGAAGGGCGAAGCGCTGTATGGATGCTCGATAATCTGCTGACACACAGCGATGCTCGGCTCACGTGCGTTGATCCTTTCACGGGGACCGCAGAGAGCGAGAAGACGCTCCGCGACACGTACGAGGTGTTCACGCGAAACATCGCTGAACATGCGCGTCGCAGACAGGTCACTATCAGACGTATGCGGAGCGAGGCATATCTCCTGTGGCACAGCGGACCTTACGACTTCGTCTACATAGACGGTGACCACGAGGGACGTAGCGTCGTCCAGGACTTCGTGTTGGTGCACCGATTGCTCAATGAAGGTTGCACCGTGATCTTCGACGATTACTCGCGCCCTTTCAAACGTGTAGCCGTGCAACCGAAGGAAGCTATCGACTTCTTAATCCGAGCGTATGCTGACTCGTACGAGGTGCTGGAGCTCGGTAAGCAAGCGGTGCTCAGGAGGCTGTGATGCTTAGATGCGCGAACGCCTGCGAACTCTACAGGGGGATGTGGAGTGCTATACGTGAGCACAAGTACGTGCGTCGCGTGGAGAGTTCGCCTGCGTGCGACGGCTTCACGTTCGAAGCGAAACCCGGCACTACGTTCGAGCTGACTAACCCGCTCTTCAACGTCGTCACGGAGCGTCCTATCGACAGGAGATGGGCGCTAGCGAACGTGCTCCATTTCTTCGCAGCGACGGAGGAAGCAGGTGTGCTGCGTAAGTACAACGCTCGCGCCGGGAAGTACCTCACGGGTGACAGGTGGATCGGAGCATACGGAGCGATCGCGGTGCCTCAGATAGAGCAGTGCATCGCAGCGCTTCAGCTCGACCCTTTCACGCGTGCGGCGGTGGTCCAGATGGGTGGCCCGATTCCGCGTGACGTCAACAGACCGGCGTGCTGGTCACATCTCCACTTCTTGTTCGGGCGCTACGGACTCGATCTGCTCGTCTACCAGCGTAGCTGCAACTTCACGAAGGTGATGCCGTACGACCTCGTCGTGCTGACGAACGTGTTGATCCGCGTTGCGGAAACGCTCGGTCGTAGCGTCGGTTCACTGTTCTGGACGTTCGGTTCGCTGCACAGTATAGAGCCGAACCCTGCGTTCGAGAGCGGTTCCCGTAACGAGTCCATCTTAGTACCAAGCGACGCGTCGAGGGACACCTGTTTCGACGCATTGCGTAACCCGGAGGCCTACCCGTGGGCGTCGTCGCTACTGAGTTAGAGCTGTTCCAACGCGACCACAGAGCGTGGCTTGATAGGTTGTACCCAGATCAGCTCCCAGTCTTTCCGGCAGCAGGGCTCGTCGAGGAGTCAGGAGAGCTGATGCGCGCTCTGCTGAAGTGCCAGCAAGCGAACGGAGGTAAGCATCCGGAGCGACGTTACGTAGACGCTGATTTCAACGCGATGTTAGTTGACGCCGTCGGAGATTGCGCGATCTTCGTCTGCTCGCTGTGCTCCGCCAACAATTTAGCTTTCGCTAAAGTCGTCGCTGACGCGTCGCTTGTGCTCCCAAAGCCGAAGGAGGCTTTCCTGATGGCAGCGAAGCTCTGCGGGCAAGCGGCGTACGTGTGCGAGGACCCGCGAGAGCGCGGTGCGATCGTGTACTACGTGGCGCATTTGCTCCGTCTCTGCGAGACGTGGAACATCGATTTTCGTCAAGCGATCGCGACCACGTGGGAGGAAGTGCGATGCCGAGAGTAGTATTCTACCCCTTCTGCTCCCAGCAGAACAAAGTTACCGACAAGTTCCTTATGAGCGATTCGTGCGTGCGCATCTACGCGCACTTAGCGAAACTCATCGACGACTCTTTGCTGGTCCTACCTGAACGCGGCGCGTGCGAGGGCAACGTAGACACCTCTGCTGTATACAGGATTTGGACGAGTTACGTCAGCAACCTGGAGAGGAAGTTCCACTGGGACCCGTCGCGGTTGCGCGAGCTTGCTCGTCTAGCTGGCGACGGAGGCGTCGTCGTCACGTCGAACGAGTTCCTACCTATACCCATGCGTCACTTGCATCCTCACGTCAAGACGATCGTCGAAGCTACGCTTCCAGCGAAGCCAGAGCAGCTTTCGCTGTACAGCGAAGGGTGGAACTGCGCGAACTTCGTGTACGCGCTGTCGTCGAAGCTCCGCGACGACGTGTGGCCATTCGGGTACGAAACTAACTTGCTACAGCTACGGAGCTCCGCGCGAGTGCCCCGCTCGATTCTGTTCTCAGGTCGCATCAGCGATCCAGACTACACGAACTACGCGATGTTTGCAGCGGCCGCTAAGAAGCTCCGCGGGGTCCGAGTGTACGTGAGCGATCCGACTGGGTACGGACGACGTAAAGGCATCGTACCGGCGTCGTGGTCGACTTCCGAATCGTACGAGAGGCAGCTAGCTACGTGCGAAGTCTCTGTGCACCTCACTGAGAATGTCGGTAGCACTGTCAGCTTCCGCGAAGCGTGCGCCGCTGGCTGCTGTCCAGTGGTTCTGCGGAAGCACGAGTACACGGAGGTGATCGGTCCGAAGTGGCCGCACTTCGCCGACAGAGCTGATCTAGTGGCTAGCATCGAAGGAGCGTTGCAAGCCCCTGCGCAAGTTCCCCTCAAGCAGATGCTCTCTTTCAGCTTCGACGAGGCTGCCAAGACCGCAGTCGCTGACATCCGGAGGATACTCAGTTGCCCATAGTGTCTCTCGAAGGGCCGGACAAGAGCGGAAAGACGACGCTCTTTCAAGCTCTGCAAGGTCGGCTTCACGCCACGTTCGTACCTACGCTTCCTATGACGTCCGACATACTCAAGATCGTCGACCAAGTCGAACGGTGCTTCGAGAGGCTGTGGATATCGCTCTACGATCCTTCCAAGACGTACATCGTGGACCGCCACATGAGCTTGACGAACGTCGTCTACGGTCGCCTCTACGGTCGTCCTGTCTCCACGCACAATGAGTCGTTCTGGCGGCGTCAGTCCGTCATCCTCTACCTCGATTGTCCACTAGTTACGTTGAAGCAACGCTGGACAGCCTCTCCCGATCCGCTCTTCGACATGGCGAAATACGAGAGGCTCGTCCAGATATACAGGGAGGAAGTGCGGAAGTACAGGTACATCCGATTGGACGCCAGCAGACCCATCAAGGAGCTCATTGACGTCGTCAAAGGCGTAGTCGGCGGCCGCGATGATCCCATGTGAGGATTCGCTCCTGGAGGAAGTACGCAGGAGGCAGCGCGAGGACGTAGCAGAGGCGTACGACCGACTCGGCGACGTCGACCTCGTGGTGAAGGAAGTGTGGTTACCTAAGGACGTCGTGCTGAGGAGGCTGGATGAGATCGCTCACGAAGCTGAGAGCGAAACTGAGAGGTTGCGACAAGAGGGTAGCGAGCAACGTGCTCCACTGGACTCTCTACATAGAGAGGAGAGTGATGCAGACGGCGCTGAAAGACGCCCACCCGAAGCTCAGATCGGCTTTGCTGAAAGTGAGGCTCCACGAGGACAAGGTGAAGGTGGTGTCCCTGCAGCTGGTGGAGCTTGAGACGTACACAGTGGGAAGCCTCGGGCAGAAGCTTGGCGAGAAAGCTACGACTCCGTGCGAGGAGTACGAGGAGCTCCGCGACCGACGCAGAGCTTGGATCGCAGCGCTAGGTGCTCCCATCGGCCGTGGCCTCGTCGTGTGTCACAGGTGCGACAACAGGAAGTGCGCCCGCGTCGACCACGTGTTCTGGGGCTCCAACACCGACAACGTGAGGGATGCGGAGCTGAAAGGGCGGCGCCATAAGCAACGAGGAAGGAGTTACTCCTCTCCGAAGGAAGTGATCGCAGCCAAACGAGCTGCCCTCGTCCGCGCTCTGCAGCACAGCGAGGGTCAGCTCCTGGAGTGGAAGGCGAAGTTGGCAGCGCTATTAGGTGCTGGTCGATAGATCACCTCTAGCGGTACACGGTATCAATCCCAGTTCTCCCTGGATGATCCATGGACTGATATCTCCGGCGGGTCGGGGTTTATATCATCCCCGGATCGGCGGTACCAGGATTGAACCTGGAGAACGAGACCTAAGTCGTTTGCAAGTCAAGACTTAAAAATAACTGTTGACTCTGAAACTTTCACTGCTATGATGTATCTAATGTATGGAGCGAGAAAGAGAGCGAGAAGAGACGAAGAATCCTTCTGCTGACTCGACCCTCTAACTCCTTGATGACATATCTTTGACAATTCGGGTCGGAGTCGCGCTGGGCAAGACCCACGACGGAAAGTGGGCAGCGACGACCGAGGCCGACACAAGGTGGACGGGTGAGCGACCTACGGGTCGATCCTGAGCGGCCACCCACATCTAGCCGAAAGCAGTCTCGTGACTGCTCTGCGGAGGTTGAACTCTCCGCACTGATGAGGCAGTTCCTCTCACTCAAATACACGAGGTGCTCTATGCAGACTAAGTCCATTCTCCGCGACTTCAACAAGCTCCCTAGCGGTGTCCAGAAGTACTTGACCGACGAGGTCGCTCAGAAGCGACTCGAAGGCGCGACTTTCCGTGACATCGATCGCGAAGTGTTCCCCGAGTTGAGCTGCCACTACTCCCCGTCGTACTCCATCCTCTACAAGAAGTACCGCGAGGAGACGGCTAAGGAGTTCTCGATCAAGTGATGCGAGCCGAAACACTGCATATAGTGCAGTGTAGGTGGGAGTTAACCTACCCACTCTGACGAGGCAGGTTTTCCTCGGTACGGGTCCAGCAGCACCCACTGAAGCTGCGTTCAGGAGCTCTACAATGGCAGATGTCAAGACGGCCCCCGCTTCCCCGAAAGCCCAGACCGCTCCCACCACCCACAAGGGTGGGGACGCGAAGGTCCCGGTGGCCGGTGACGCTCCGAAGAAGGAGAAGAAAACGAGCTGGAAGGACCTTCCAGCGATCTTCGCCACTTCGGAGGAGGCGGTGAAGGCGGCGAGCGCGCGCGACAGCGGGCCACGGCGAGCGTTCAAGGTCGACCTCCATGGAAAGACCTACTTTGTCGTGAGTCACAACTTCATGACTGTCGGCACTCCGCTGCTCCACCACCTCGGTGGCACTGCGGAGGAGATCGGCAAGGCGCCTCGCGCTCCGAAGGCCGTGACGGCCGATTCGGTGACCGAGATGCTCAAGACGCTGCTCGCGACCAACCCGGCGGAAGCCGAGCGGGTCAAGGAGCAACTCAAAGCGCTTGGTATCACGAAGTAAGGCGAAACACCGGGTGAGAGCCCGGTGTCCACGTGGAACGACCTCCACGTGCTGATGAGCCAGGTCGCTCCGGAGGAAGAGTTCATGCAGGACTTCTTGGACGCCGTCGTCCAGTCGCTCAACGCCGGAGGTGTGAACGCGAGGTTAGAAGCGCATGGTTATTACAGCGCAACGATACACGTCGGAAACAGAGTCGAGATATACGTCAACCTCCGCGGTCCCCGAACAGCGGTGTTCTTGGGGCGTCGGTTCAGGCGCGCTCAAGTGCTCGAGGCAGTGATGCACATCGTAGCTCGCCTTCCCGAGTTAGCTTCCGCCGAGACTAAGCGACTTGATGAGGCGCAACTGAGGCAGTGGTTAGCTCCCGTACGACTGCAGCTCAATGCCGCGGGTGTCGCGAGGGCGAACGCCGACTGCGACAACTACTCAGTGACCGACAAAGAGTGCCGCAAGGACCTCCTCAAGTTGCTTCTACTCTACTCCCAAGCGAAGAACGCCGGATCGTTCGCTGGGCGCGACCACTACGCTCTCTTGGAAGCGATCCTCGACAACCCAGACGAACGATTGCCGATAGACGTGTACTGCGACTACCTCAGCGACAACGGCCGAGAGGCCGATGCGATGAAGCTCAGGAATTACACAGGTGAGTTCTAGCCGAAACACCGCACAAGCGGTGTCGCGACGGTACGACCTCCGTCGCCTGACGAGGCAGGTCCCTCGCGAAGAATGAAAGAGATGGACTCTCTACCCGCCCTGTGCGACAGGGTCAAGTTCCACTGCGCGATGTTCACTGAGTCTGGTCGGCGACTCGCTGATTTGGGTCACGACCCAGGTCACGAGTGCCCGAAGTGCTGGAGGTACGACGACGCCCATGAGAAGGTAGTCATCACGCAGCATGGTCACACCCTCGTGTGCCCGATCTGCGAGGTGTGCTGGTGGCACTGACGCAGTGTCTCGCGCTGTGCTGGAGCCCGGAGCCAGCACTACACGAGCTACTGACTCAATCCGAGCAGAGCTCAACAAGGAGTTTTACCATGGCAGATGTCATTGTCCGGACTGGCGAAGCGGAGTTGCGGACCTGTAAGCTCACCAAGAGCATCCTCAAGCAGATGAGGTCGATCGGCACTTTCAGCGATCTGCAGGCGCTCATTCCAGTCGCTCTCCGTTCGCCAGTTGAGGAGCAACGTCTCAAGAGCATCGAAGCGAAGTACTCGACTCCCAGTGGTGCAACTGAGGAAGAGCGGCAGGAAGCCCAAGAGTTGGCGAGTAAACCTTCGTTCAGCGCGTGGATGAACAAGAACGTCGTCGGTTGGCTGCACGGGTCGTGGCGGGGCTGTGAGTACGAACGCGATCTGCTCGTCAAGGTCGGAGACGGTGATTACGTGCTCTATCGCAATCCTCACATGGACACGATTAAGAAGTTCAAGCAGATTCTCGCGATCTGACGCCGAAACTTGGAGCTCTGCTCCAAGTTTCGGAAGCTTGAAATGCTTCCGACTGATGAGGCAGTCCCCTCAACATGAGGAGAGCAATGTGTACCCGAGACCTTTCACTGCTTCCATGAGGCCGGATAGGACGCTAATCGTCTCCGGCGAGTTGGAAGTGGACCAAGCTGACGCCGGCGGAGGCAACGTTCCGTTGGGCGACGTCGCTGCGATGGTAGCTGACGCCTTGAACGAGGTGGTGGCGGCCTACTACCGTGGCGAGTTCCACGAGGCGGTGGCGAATGCGGACCGAGCTTGAGAAGATCGCGGAACTCCTGCCGTTCGAGGAGCGGCAGGAGTTCCTGCGGATGAACAACCTACCGAACTTCTACACGTGGGTGGAAGGAGAGGAAGCTCCGACATATACCCTCACAGGAGAGGAGGTGAAGCATGCAGATTCGACGCATACGGAGGCTATCTGTCAAAGATGAATGGCCTATGTGTGATTTTTGCGATGAACCTTTCACAGCTGGATTTGAGTTCGGCGGCGAGAATGTAGGCGGACCAAGGGGTAGCGGCCTGGCAGTGTGTGACAAGTGTCTGGAGCGGACGAAGAAGAGTTCAATAGGCTTCTTGTTGGAATCGACAATAAAAACTTGAGCCGAAACGCCCTCACGGGCGTTTGCGGAGGATGAACTCTCCGCACTGATGAGGCAGTTCCCTCGCTGGAAGAGAGTACCATGTCGTGTACCAAGTCGTTGTATGCCCAGACGAAAGAGCGTTCTTCGTCGGGTTCGTCTGCGCTGACGGATGGTTCGACGTCGTCTTCGTCACAGGAGACCGTCAGCGAGCCCACGCCGAGGCCAGAGAGCTCAACCGAAAGCTTTCGACTCTCCAGTAGCTGGCTCCTAGCTGGTGACGCTATCTTCACCGTCGAGATACCGGAGCGCTACCGCGCGACGGAAGCACGACACTACACCTACAGGGCGCAACGCGTGGAGGCGAACGGTAACTGGCCAGTGGCCTACTTCGTAAAGCTTTTGACGGGCCCCAACAACACGGCCGACTACACGTACGTCGGCAAGTTGGTCGACGGCCAAGTCAGAGTCACTGGGAGGAGCAGCTACTCCCTCGACAGCTTCCCTGTGAAGTTGCTCAACAAGGTGCTGAAGCGTCTGTTCGCCGACGAACTCGACGTAATCGAAGCGAACGGTTTCAGGATACACCACGAGGGCCGATGCGGATGCTGCGGTCGGCCTCTGACTACGCCGGAGAGCGTCACACGTGGCATCGGCCCTGTGTGCGCCGACCGGATCGTGGCTCAGCTGATCGGAGGTGTGAGGTAGACTTTCGCATATAAGAGACAGTATCTTAACCCCGGAGGATGATCGCGATGAAGTACGGCATCAACCACGTGAGCGCCTGCTGCGTGTACGGCAGTTACGACACGGAGGACGCCGCGAACGATGCTCTCAACGATAAGTTGAGCGAGTTCGACGGCGAGCCAAACATCGACGACTATGAGGTCGTGCAGTTGAGGGAGTCCATCAACGAGATGGTAGTGACGGAGGACACCGACGAGGAGTGAGCCGAAACGCCCGAAAGGGCGTCCAGCGAGGATGAACTCTCGCTGCTGAGGAGGCAGTTCCCTCGCAGAGGTAGATTGCAATGGCATGGTCGCAGATGGAGAAACCGAGGACGATATTGCCTACGCAGGCGCTGGTCAAGGAGTTCGTGGAGATGGAACCGGCGCCGCACGATCGTCCGTTGAGCGAACGACGGTTGCTGGTGTACCGCCGCATCTTGAAGGACGGAAACTTTCGCCCTGTCACGTGGGCGTCGGTGCTCTGCAAGGAGACTAACTGCACGTACCGAGTGAACGGCAAGCACACGTCAGTTATGCTGGGCTCACAGGAGAAGCTCCCTCTTGATTTCTACGTTATCCTGGAGCGGTGGAAGTGCGACACGTTGAACGACGCGGCTATGTTGTACGCCACTTACGACAGCAACTTGTCCAGCAGGACGCATAGCGACGTCAACCTGTCGTTCGCTGCTACGATCCCGGAGCTGAAAGACGTCGGTACGAAGTACATCAACCTCACGGTGTCGGCGGCAGCTAACTTGAAGTGGTCTGATGCAGAGATAGCGCGCGTGCCCCACGCGGAGAGAGCTGAGCAGCTCATCGAGCGTCAGGATTTCTGCCTCTGGCTGAAGAAGCTCTGCGGCAGCAGCGACACGAAGTCTGCTATGTCTCCAGCGAAGCATATGCTCCGCGAACCTGTAGTGCGCGCGATGATGGCGACCTTCGATCGCTCTTCGACGCGAGGAGCTGCGACGGAGTTCTGGGCGAAAGTGAAGGACGAGTCTGCGCCGGACAACATGTGTCCGACGAGGGTGCTCGCACGGTTCCTCGTAAGAGCTTCAATGACGAGGCGATCCGGAATAGAACGTAAGATTGTCGCCTCCCGTGAGATGTACGTTAAGTGCCTCCACGCGTGGAACGCATGGCGCAAGGAGGAGCCGACCTCGCTTAACTACCACGCGAAGGCTGCGATACCTGCGATTGTCAAGTGAGGCGAAACGCCCGCAAGGGCGTCTGTGCGTGCTGACCGCCGCACGCTGATGAGCCAGGTCGCTCTGAGAGACGTCGCGATGGCTAACCACGACCCGAGCAGCGAAGGTAGGACGCTCGCTAGCAGTTACACGACAGGGCACAAGCCGAAGGAGACGATCGGGGAGTTGCTCGCGAGAGTCAACGCGAACTCCTACCTCGGCGAGGTGCCGGTGCCACCGAGGAAGCCGAAGCCGCCGAAGCTCCACAGGATAGCGAAGAAGGCAGCGCAGCTGACGCCGCTACAGCGCAAAGTGATCCTCGACGTGGTCGAGGGTCGGCGCGTGCTGAAGGTGTGTAACGCGCAGACCTTCGCTGTCTGCAAGGTAGGACCCGACACTTGGAGCGTGATCGGCACCCACGACGACGCGGAGGAGCACACTGTCGTCGGCGGTGCGTGCTCCTGCTGGCAGTTCAAGACCAACGGCGCGTGCAAGCACCTCCAAGTGCTGAAGGAGCTACGGTGATACCTCTGCCCCGCGAGCGCGTGCTGACGCTCGCTACGACGGACGAGCTGGACTTCGACGCCGTCCCTATACAGTGTGGGCTCGGCGGATGCCCGTGGCGCGTGTGCGTCGCGAGCATTCTGCTGAACCGCACGCGGCGCGTAGCGATGCAACCGGTGCTCGCGAAGCTCCTCGCTCGCTACCCCGACCCTCCGTCGCTCGCGAAGGCTGACCGCCGCGAGCTCGCTGATCTGCTCCGACCACTCGGCTTCCAACACACTCGCGCGACGCGACTCGTCCGCTTCTCGCAGGTGTTCCTCACCGACACGTGGAAGGACTTGCGCGACCTACCGGGCGTCGGTCCGTACGTCGTTGACGTCGTCGGCCTCGCGTGCTTCGGATGTACCGAACTGACTTCCGGCGATGGAGCTCTGGTGGAGCATGCTCGGAGACTACGTGCAGAAGGCGCTTTCGCTTGCGGGCGTGACTGAGCAGCGAGTGAAGGCGCTCATCGGCGACTGCTGCTGCGAGGAGCGCAGAGCGAAGTTGAACGCGTTGGACGCGTGGGCTCGGCGCGTGCTCAGACAGGGTGCGGAGGAGGCTGAGCGATGGTTGGAGAAACTTCTAAAGTGACGTACACGACTCGTAGCACGTGTAGGGCGTGCGGCTCGCGCTCGCTACAGGAGTTGTTCTCGCTAGGTGCTCAGCATGTCAGCGACTTCGTCAAAACGCAGCCACCTGACGACGCTAAGGTGCCCATCGACGTCGTCATGTGCAGCGACTGCACGCTCGTGCAGCAGCTCCACACCGCGCCAAGCGACTTCATGTACACGCGTCACTACTGGTATCGCAGCGGCACTACCGACTGGATGCGGAAGCATCTAGGCGACCTCGCGAGCGTCTCGATTCAGTACCTCGCTGACGGCGACAGCATCCTCGACATAGGTTCCAACGACGGTACGTTCCTGCGTCAGCTCGGATACATGCGACCTGACACAGTGAGGGTGGGCGTGGAGCCCGCTCTCAACCTTGTGGAGGACGGTCGGCGCGGGCTAAGCATGCTCGTGAGCGACTTCTGGAGCGTCGGAGCTCTCGGTAGCTTCGCGGACACGAAGTTCAAGGTCGTGACGGCGCTCGGCATGTTCTACGACCTCGAAGACCCGAACCAATTCATACGCGACGTCGCACACGTCCTGCATAAGGACGGAGTGTTCATCGCGCAGCTCATGTGCGCGTACAACATGTACCAGATGATGGACGTAGGCAACCTGTGCCACGAACATCTGGAGTTCTACACACTGCGCTCGCTCGACCGACTCTTTGCATCGCATGGTCTGGAGATATTTGACGTCGAAACGAACGACTGCAACGGGCAGAGCTACAGGTTGTTCGTGAGGCACGCTGGAGGCGATGGACCTGAAAGCTTGAACGTGCAGCTCGCCCGCGGTGTCGAGCAAGAGATTACGCAACCTCGCATGTGGAAGGATTGGTTCCGTCGGCTGTGCGAGCAACGGGACAGATGCGTCGACTACGTCAGCCGACATCACCTTGTGTGGGTCTACGGCGCATCGACGAAGGGCAACACGATCCTCCAGTGGTACGGGTTCGACAGGTCGCTCATCGACGGAGCTGTCGACAAGAGCGTGGAGAAGCACGGCCGCAAGACGGTCGGAACGGACATACCGATACACGACGAGGAGTTCGGACGGAGGCGCGCGCAGCGCTTCCTCATCCTCCCTTACGCGTTCATCAGCGAGTTCCTCCTGCGCGAGCGTGAGTGGCTAGCTCGCGGTGGGAAGTTCATAGTGCCACTACCGACCTTCAAGGAGATATTGTGAGACCCGAGATAAACAAGAAGGCGCCGAAGTTTGAAGCTCACATGAACCGCATCGTGGCGCAGCGCGATAAGCCGACGACCAAAGTCGGCAGCATCGTGTTAGCTGACGTTAGCGTGACGTATTCACTTTGGGCCACCGTCCTGGCGGTCGGTCCGAAAGCGAAGGAGGAGGGATTCGACATCGGCGACAAGATTCTTGTGCACTACCAGAACGGGTTCGAGCACGACTTCGGCGACGAGAACGACGGCGTTTCCATCGTCTTCTGCTCGCCGGAGAACGTCCTCGCGAAGGCTATCGCATGAGAGCGCTCATACTTGGCGTCGGTGGGCAGGACGGTAGCTACCTCGCTGAGCATCTGCTCAGCGTCGGTTACGAGGTCCACGGTCTGCACCGCCGCAGCTCCGTCGACAACATCGCGCGTGTGCGACACATCCCTGCGCTCACACTCCACAGAGGGGACATGATGGACTCCATCGCGTTGACGAAGCTGATACGCGACCTCGCGCCGGACGAACTTTACAACCTCGCCGACCAGGACCACGTCGGGTGGTCGTACGAGACTCCGCGAACGTCCGTAGACGTCACTGTCGGGGCAGTCCAGACGATCCTGGAAACTTTGCGCGGCACGTTTATCAGCTTCTTTCAGCCGTGCTCAGTGACGATGTTCAGCGGCGGTCACGGAGCGTGCGACCTCGACACGCCCCTGCGTCCACTGTCTCCGTACGCCTGCGCGAAGGCGCACGCTTGGCACTTGTGTCGCATGCACCGCGAGAAGTACAACACGAGAGTCTACGTAGGCATCCTCGCTAACCACGACAGTCCTCGGCGGAGCGGCGACTATCTGCTGCACAAGATGGTGCGCGACGGACGTGTCGTGTGCAGCGACCCGGACAGGCTCGTCGAGGTAGGCTTCGCAGGCGACTTCGCTAGACAGATGCAGTTCATGCTCGAATATCCGTCTCACGATGCGATGTTCAGCGGGCCGGTGTTGAGCATGGCCGAGTGGGCGGCGCTCGCTGGTTGCGAACTGGTGCGCGGCGAGTACGATCAACCGGAGTATCCAGTGACGTCACGTAGTAGGACGACGTACAGGAGTTCCACGTCACCCTCGATGCTCGTCGACATGCTGAAGGAGAAATACAAGTGCGAGTAGGGACTATCTGCTACGCGACTGAGCAGGGCATAGGGTACCTACCGAAGGACTTCTACGATCACGGCGTCGTCACGGACGTCGCGGTGTTCCGCCACGGATCGCGACCCACTCACATAGAGTGGTATCCGGAGGGCACCGCGGAGCTAGTCCAGCGTCCGTTCAATGGACCTGTCGTAGAGGGGTGGCTGTCTAAGCTCGACGTGTTGCTGCAGTTCGAGACGCCTTTCGACTGGCAGGTCCTGGCGCTCGCAAAGAAGTTCGGAGTGCGTACGTGCATCGTTCCGATGTACGAGTGCACTCCGGTGTACCGTCCGCACGAACCTGACAAGTGGATATGTCCGTCGCTCCTGGACCAGCGGGACTACTTCCCGAAGTCGCCTTACCTCCCCGTCCCTGTGGAAGCGAAGTGGACGGAGAGGCGCGTCTGCAAGCGATTTCTCCACAACGGTGGGAACCTCGGGCTCCGCGGACACAAGGGCACCCGCGAGATACTCGAAGCATGGAGGCAGTGTAAACGTCCTGTCGACCTCACTGTGAGAGCGCAGGACACCGCAGGGTTGCGAACGTTGCTTAGCGACGTTTTCGACCAAAGAATCTTGTACCAAGATGAGCGAGCGTGGTTCCGGAGGCCGCACGGTGCATCGTTGCACGTCGACATGCGTCCTGTAGCGCGTGAAGACTTATTCCCTGCAGACTTCGACTGCTTCGTCATGGCTGAGAAGTACAATGGGCTGTCGCTGCCTCTACAGGAAGCGTTTGCATCGGGCATGTGCATCGTCACTAGCGCGCGATTCCCCATGACGACGTGGCTCCCGAACGAGCCGCTCATCCCCGTTGCTAGCTACTCTCGTCAACGTGTGGGCGGTCCGTTCAACTGGTACGAGGAAGCGAAGGTCGATCCACGGGACATCGCCGACAAGCTCGACGAGTTGTACGGCGCTGACGTGTACGCGTACAGCCTCCTCGGACGTCAGTACGCGTTGGAGAACAGCTGGGAGAAGTTGGGTCCACTCTGGCGCGAGGAGCTGAACCGATGAACCCAGTCAGTGGAAATCGAACGCATATGGAAAGACCAGTAGCGAGGTACGTTTTCCGTATCGGCCTCGAACGTATCTCCCATAACGAACTCTTCCCGGAGCTCTGAAATGAAGAATCTCAGCCCCCATTTAATCAATATCGATGAACTCTAAGAAAGTTCTCAAGCCCTCACCCGTCTCGCCTGCTACGAGTAAGATGGTAGTAGTGAAAGAAGTAACCAAGAGGCATTCTGTGGGACAGGCCGGCGATCCTCGATTCCTGGAGAGAATAGCTTGGTGTATCGAACAGAGGTGTAAGATCTTCGGACTCGTAAAGGAGAGACCAACGAACGTAGGTGTTCAAGTGAACATGGTCCCACCGGAGTTTTACGAGAGGCTTGCTGGTAGAGCTCCTATAGTAGATCCATTACAGGAAAGGCTAAAACAGCTGAATGTAGTCGATAGTAACGAGGAGAGGGAATGAGCACTCTACCGACCGAAGCAGAAATCCGTGCCATGCCAGCGGGGAGGAGGCTGGATGCGTGGGTCGCTGAGCACGTTATGGGATGGGTTGTAAAAGATGAGTCGTCCTTGTATTGGGAACAAAAAGGTAAAAGATTAAACGCCATTGCCTGTGTTGATGATTGGAAAGTATCGTCTAGTTGGGCTGAAACTGGACCGCTACTGGAGGCGTTTGGCGACGTAGAACATGTTGTCGTTGATCTTGCATTACGTGAAGTAGTCGTAACCTACGACGCAGATAATCGAATAGTAGTTCCATTCTGGCTGCCAACACCTAACGACCTCTGCCGCGCCATCTGCGTTGCTCGACTGCTCGCGACGTTGGCGACGAAGGAGCAATCATGAACACCGACATTCCACCGCCCAGCGACGCGGACAAGGCGATTGACCTCGCCGCAATTTATACTCGACCACCTGTCAATGGTGATTGGGTGTATCGCCTGTCCGTGGAGTCCATCATCCGCCGATGCCACGCCGCCGAACAGAAGATTGAGGTACTTGTATCACACAACGTCGCAGTAATTAAAGAGCGAGATGCGGCTCTCAGTGAGTTATCGTCAGTTCGAGAAGAACGGGACGCTGCAAAGTATCTGCTCTCTGTGGTCGCCGACGCCCCATTGAAACTCAGCATCTTGGAGCAGGAACTCGCCGCACTGCGGGCCAAGGTCGTGAGTGTGCTGGGGTCGTTGATACCACCGTTGCCGCCAGTTTGGGCACTGGAAAACGAATCATGTTATTCAATTGTCCCTACTGTAGGTGAATGCCGCCGTGCCGTCGAACTGCTCGCAGAACTCAAACAGGGGCCACGCCCCAACGGAGAGGAAGGTGATGTGTAATGCACCCCATCAATTGTGGTTGTACAACTTGCGCGATGGAGAAAGCGCGGATATAACTTCGCCCCGGTCGCTAATGATGGTGGCCGGGGCGCT
>Ga0134127_10000214_pt1 | contig 67496 bp, 41 predicted proteins | sample KB31753_FD_96459 | JGI IMG/M metagenome (GOLD analysis project Ga0134127, IMG submission 96459) | Terrestrial soil microbial communities with excess Nitrogen fertilizer from Kellogg Biological Station, Michigan, USA - KB3-175-3 | ecosystem: Environmental > Terrestrial > Soil > Unclassified ... | reverse complement strand
GGGAGAAGGCGGGGCAGACTCTTTACGTTGAAAGCCTCCGTGCCCTCGGCAGTTTTGGTGGAGACGACATCGCCTACGCGGTCACTGACGCGTGGAAAAACTTCAGCCTGCCCACGCGCCGCGTTGCGTCAGAAGTGCTCGTCCTCCGCAGCAAGTGGAGCCGCGCGCTCATCGCCGCGGTGGACCAGAAGACCGCCAAACCGGAGGACATCTCCGCCACCGCCCGCCGCGCGTTGGCCCGGAGCGAGGATGCCACCGTGCGCGACAATGCCGACCGCCTGCTGGGCAAATATCGCGCTCCGGGCGACGACAAGCTCAAGCTCATCGCCGAGAAACGAAAGGTCGTGCTGGCGGGGGAACCGGATTTGAAGAATGGTCACGAAGTCGCCAAGCGCACCTGCTACGTCTGCCACAAGTTGCACGGGGAAGGCGCGGACGTTGGTCCCGACCTGACCGGCGTCGGCCGCAGCACGCTTGATGCATTGCTCCACAACGTCATCGACCCAAACGAAGTCATCGGCAACGGCAACGAGGCGACCGAAGTGGAACTGAAGGACGGCACAAGCCTCACAGGCCGCATTGTTGAAGACTCTCCGACGCGCCTCAAGCTGCTGGCTTCCGGTCCCGTCGAGCACGTGCTCGCCAAAAGCGATATCGCGGTCGAGAACGGCAAGCCGAAGATTCGCACCGGCCAGCTTTCGCTCATGCCCGAAGGGCTTGAAGCGCTTCCCGACAAGGATTTCCGGGACATGATTTGGTTCCTCCTCAACCCGCCGCAAGACCAGCGGCCTTGGACCAAGGAACTGAGGAGGGAGTTGGTCGGGGATGAGAATGCCGGGCCCGGCAGGCGATAGGTAAGGAAAAGGGTCAAGTCGAGCCCGCGCACGAACCGCTACGCTGAACACATGCACAACGTCACTCAACCTTCGCAACGCCCGTTCACACTTTTGACTCTGGCGCTCCTCACGACAGTTGCCGTCTGCGCGAGTTGCGCAAAATCAGACTCTGACGCAACGACCGGCCACGGCAGCAAGAACGTTCTGACCTTGACCAAGGCAAATTGGGAAGCCGAGGTGACAAAATCGTCGCAGCCGGTGCTGGTGGACTTTTGGGCGTCATGGTGCGGGCCGTGCAAAATGATCGCGCCCGTGGTGGCGGACTTGGCTGGTGAATTCGAGGGCCGCGCCAAGGTCGGCAAGGTGGATGTCGATGCCCAGCCCGAGCTGGCGAAGCAGTATGGGATCAGCGCAATCCCGGCGCTCCTCTTCTTCAAAGACGGGAAACAGGTTGATCAAATGATCGGTGTACGCGAAAAGGCCGAGTTGAAGGCCAAGCTCGAACGGCTCGCCAGCGCGGGGAATTAGCGAGTGTCCCTTGACGTTTCGCTTGCCTCCCTCCAGCTTTCCATAGCTTGGCGCCGGACAATCCCAGCCGGGCGGACACAGACCTGTTCGCCGCGGTCTTGCAGACTCCCGCAGTGCAATCCCTCCGGCAACGCGTGGAGCAGGGAGGCGTGTTGTCTTGCGGCGGCGTTGCCCTGGCAGCGCAGCCGTTTTTGGCGGTGCTATTGGGGCGCTTGTTCCCCTCGAGGCCCATTGTCGCGGTCACCGATGGACTCAAGGCGCAGGAAGTACTTCAGCAGGACTCGGAGACATGGAGGCGTGTTGCGTGTTGCGTGTTGCGTCAAGCAACGACGGACGCGGCCCCTCAGCCCTCAGCTCTCAACTCTCAACCCTTCTTCTACCCACCCTGGGACACGCTCCCCCACGAGGCGAAACTCCCCCACGCAGACACGATTAGCGAACGGCTCGAAACGCTCATTGCTCTCACGCAACACGCAACACGCAGCAACACGGAACTCGGAACTCGGAACTCGGAACTCGGAACGCTTTCTCTTCCCCCCGCTCCCCTTGTCGTGGCCAGCGTCCCCTCCCTCCTCCAGCGCACGTTCCACCCGGAGCATATCCGTGCACGCACTCGCATATTGCGGCGCGGCGAACGCATCGATCCGCTGGACCTTGTCGAGTGGCTCGAGGAGCAGGGCTATGAGCCGGAAGTGCAGGTGAACCACCGCGGCGAAATCGCCTTGCGCGGCGGTATCGTGGACATCTTTCCCCTGACGACTCCGTGGCCAGTGCGCCTCGAATTCTTCGGCGACGAAATCGAGTCGATGCGCACGTTCGATCCAATGTCGCAGATTTCCCGCGAGCCGATCGAAACGGTGACGATCCCGCCCGGCGGCGAATTGGGCATCCTCAAACGAATGGTCCAGGAAGGTTCCGCGTTCCGGGTTCCGGGTTCCGCGCTGGCCACGTTGGTCGACCATCTGCCTCCGGAAACGATCTTCGTTCTGTGCGAGCCGCGCAGTCTCGACGAACACGCGGCCAGCTACTCCGAGATGGTTCCGGCAAGCGACCCTTTTTTCATTGGTTGGGCCGACTTTCAGGAGGGATTGAGCGCGGGGGGGATGACAACGGTGAAGCTTTCGGAGGACGCGACGCCTGACGAGCCGGCATCTGCTGCGCCCAATTTCCAAAGCCTCGATGCGTTCCGCCCCATCACCGACCGCGCTCCCGATCCGACTGTTGCCGAGGCGCAGCGGCGCGAGTTCTTCGGGCAGCTCCACCGTTGGTCACGCCAGGGCCATGCCGTCCACGTTTTCTGCAACAACGATGGGGAACGGGAGCGGTTCCAAGAGATTTGGAAGGAGTATGGATTCGACGCAGCTGCGACCGTGAGGTCACAGGCTGAACTGTCAAACGGGAACGAAAACGAGCCGGCTGCCCAATCTTCGGTGTCCGCGAACCGCGACCTCACGGTCGCAGCTACAACGATTCCCCATATCGGCGCGCTCAGCCGGGGGTTTCTGTTCCCAGATGCGAATCTCGCCGTCGTCACCGATGCTGAGATCTTCGGTCGATACAAGGTCCAGCGCCCGCGCCGGCTCAAGTCGCCCCACGCGCAGACTTCCCGTTCGTTGCTGCAGATCGATTTCACCGATTTGCAGGAAGGCGATTACGTCGTCCACCTCGAACACGGCATCGGCCGGTATCTGGGTTTGCAGCTGAGCCCGTTGCCCAGCGGCGCGAAGAAGCTGGAGAAGGCCGGCGCGGAGATCACCGCTCAACAGGAGTGCCTGGTGATTGAATACGCTCCCAGGGAACCCGACCAACCCGCGCCTAAACTCTACGTCCCCGTCTCCGAGTCCCACCTCGTCAGCAAATACATCGGGGCGGGCAAGGTTCGCCCCCCGCTGAACGCGTTGGGGGGCGGACGATGGCAAAAAGCCAAGGAACTGGCCGAGCGCGCCGTGCGCGATCTGGCCAGTGAATTGCTCGCCATCCAGGCCGCGCGCGCCGCGCAACCCGGCCACGCTTTCAAAGCCGACACACCGTGGCAACGGGAGTTCGAGGGGTCGTTCCTTTACGAGGAGACGCCCGACCAATGGAAGGCCATCCAATCCACCAAGGCCGACATGGAAACCGCCAAGCCAATGGACCGCTTGATCTGCGGCGACGTCGGCTACGGCAAAACTGAGGTCGCCCTCCGCGCCGCCTTCAAGGCCGTGATGGACGGGCGGCAGGTCGCCGTGCTCGTGCCGACTACCGTGCTGGCGCAACAACACTTCAATACCTTCCGAGAGCGCATGGCCGATTACCCGATTCGCATCGAGTTGCTCTCGCGTTTCCGCACCCAGCGCGAACAGCGGCGCACCGTGCAGGACCTGGCCGCGGGCGCGGTGGACATTGTGATTGGCACGCACCGCCTCGTGCAGGACGACATCGCCTTCAAGGACCTTGGCCTGGTGGTGATCGACGAGGAGCAGCGCTTCGGAGTGTTGCACAAGGAAAAGTTCAAAATGCTCCGCAAGCTGGTGGACGTGCTGACCCTGAGCGCCACGCCCATTCCGCGCACGTTGCACCTGGCACTCACAGGCGCCCGCGATATGAGCACCATCGAGACGCCGCCGCAGGATCGGCTCCCGGTCGAGACCATCGTGTGCGAATTCGACGAGCGCGTCATCCGGGATGCGATCCTGCGCGAACTCAACCGCGGCGGACAGGTATTCTACCTGCACAACCGTGTCCTCGACATCGAGACCGTGGCAGGGCGTCTGCGCGCGTTGGTGCCCAAGGCCCGCATCGTCGTCGGCCACGGCCAGATGGACACGGACGATTTGGAGGAAGTGATGAGCCGCTTCGTCAATGGCGAAGCCGACGTGCTGCTCTCCACGACGATCATCGAGAGCGGCATCGACATCCCGAACGCCAACACGATCATCATCGACCGCGCCGACCGTTTCGGCCTGAGCGACCTCTACCAGCTTCGCGGCCGCGTCGGACGCTACAAGCACCAGGCTTACGCCTACCTGCTCATCCCCCGCCATGCCCGGATGCTGACCGACGCCCGCAAGCGCATCAGCGCCATCAAGCAATATTCGACCCTGGGCAGCGGGTTCAAAATCGCCATGCGCGATCTGGAAATCCGTGGCGCGGGCAACATGCTCGGGGCCCAACAAAGCGGCCACATCACGGCCGTCGGCTTCGAGCTATATTGCCAACTCCTCAAGCAAAGCGTCGCGGCGCAGAAGGGCCAGCCAGTCAAGCCGCGCGTCGAGGTGCAGGTCCGCTTGGATTTTCTCGTGCTGGGGCCGCTTGATGAGCCGGGAAAAACTCGGACCCCAAGGCGCAAGCTGCAAGAGGAGCATGACCCACCGCTGACTGTCGCCGTCCCGCGTGAAGTCGCGAGTTACACGGCGACAGAATCCGAAGCCCGAAGTCCGAAATCCGAAATCAAGCGCGCCAGCGCGTGTCTGCCTCTGGGCTACGTTCCCGACGCCAAACAGCGCATCGAACTGTACCGCAAGTTCGCCGAACTGACCGACGAAGAGGGGATTATGCAGTTGAAGGCCGAATTGCGCGATCGCTTCGGTCCGCTGCCGGCGGCGGTCGAATTGCTGCTTCACGTCGCCGGCCTCAAGCTGCTCGCTGCCGAGCGAGGGATCGAAGCCATCGAGAGCAAAGAGGAAAAGTTGATGCTCTTTCGCAACGGAGACTTCGTGATGACCGGTGGAAAATTCCCGCGACTCACCAAGAAAGAGCCGCGCGCCCGGCTCAACGAAATTCGGCGCGCGCTTTTGTCGATGCCTGCGCGAGTCGCACGTCCTCCGTCATGAAACATCCCACCCAATCGTTCGCGCCCTGGCCTCGAACTCATCGAAACTTCGAACCGCGGACATATCGACGCGGTCAAACTTGGTGGTCAAATCCTGTTCAAGCATCCGAATCAGTTCGATTGTAGCGGCGGTCTGTGACCGCCGAAAATCGGGCCAGAATGCACCTTGTTCGGCGCTCACAGAGCGCCGCTACAGTTTTTGAACGGGCTGATAAGCCTAACGTCCAAAAACGCGCTTCAAGTCAAGGACCGGAACGCAGGCGGTAGATGCCAACGCCATCGTCCGTGCCCACTGTCACTTCGCTCCGCCGTCCGTTCGTGCGCGCTGGTTCCGCCGCGACGTCCCAGTGTGTCGCCGGCAGCGACTCCACGCGTTGCAACGTGAAAGCCGGGTTCGAGGTCGGCCACGAAACCACCGTCCCGTTCGTCCCTCGCGTGATGTGCAGGCGCGGTCCAAGGGTGGCGGGGGCCGACTTGTCGATGGTGAATTCGTCATCAACCGCCAGCGACGGCCGCAGGAATTGCGCGCGAAGCTGGAGCCCATCGATCTCCAGAACCATTGAGCCGAAGCCGCCATGGGACACAGCCATGATCGGATGAGTTGACTCGAACTGGCCTTCGCCGCCCTGTCCCGAACAGCCGCAGACGGTGTAAACCGTTCCCTGATGTTCGCCGAGCCCACCTGCGGGCTTTCGATAAGGGCCGCCTTCGTTCGGCCGACCCGGGCCTGAGTCCAGCACCATGGACGGTTGGAGTTCCCAGGAGTAGCCGTAATGGCCGTCGATCAGGAAGGAACGTTCATAGACGTGGCTGTGGCCAGCCAGGATCAGGTCCGCTCCGTAGGCTTCCAGGATGGGCAAGGCCCGTTCGCGCATCTCGGTCTGCCACAAGTCAGAGTCCGAGTCGTGGCCGCCTTTCGAATAAGGCGGATGATGCCAATACGCGATGATCCAGTCCTTGTCTGTCGCGACGAGATCATCCGCCAACCACGTAAACATCGCGCCGTTGGTCGAATGGTCGGAGATATAGGAGTCGAGGCAGACGAAGTGGACGTTCGCATAGTCGAAGGAGTAATAAAGTTCGCTGCCGGACGCCACGCCGCCGGCTTCGCCCTGCCGTGGCAGCGTGAAGGCGCGAAGGTACCCCAGGCCGCCCGTGCCGAAAACCCGTGGATCATCTCCGGCATCGTGGTTGCCGAGCGTCGGCCACAACACAGTTTGCCGCAGCAATTCCGGGTACATGTCGAACACATCCCGGCGGTAACTCTCCTCCGTTGCATCTCCGTAGGAGTTGTCGCCGAGCATCAGCCACACGTCTGTGTAAGCCGCACCGGTCGCGGCGTAGTAGGCGTCACGCACGCCACGTGCGTTTTGATCGCCTGTGCCGCTATCGCCCGTCACCCAGATACGCACCGGACGTGCATTCGTCGGCGACGTGCGGAAGCGGAACTCGCTCCCGCCCGCCAGCATTCCAGTCGTGGAACCGATGGAGTAACAGTAAACCCTGTCCCCCTGCAATCCGGTGACCTGCACCTCGTGGTCGAGAGAAGCGGTGTTGTTGGTCAGCGAGCGATCAAGCTGGTCCGCGCTGGTCCCGTAGCGCACGACGGTGTCGGTGAACCAATCCGTCTGCCAGCGCACGACGATGCTGGTCCTCGAGCCACATTGGAGGTAGGGCCCGGTCAACAATCGGGGCGCGCCCGTGTCGCCGATTTGTACTCGCACCGGCGGCGCATCGGCGTTTGCGATGAAGTTGTCGAACACCCGTGCGTTAATCCGATGATGTCCGGGCACCGGCTGCCACATCAACGAAAACGGTTCTGCGACAGCATTGCCCAGGAACACACCATTCGTGGACCACTCCACGCGAATGATGTGGCCAGCCGATGAACTCGCGCCGATTTCCAGCAGCACTGGGCCTGCACCCAGCACCGCGCCTTCGGAGGGGTACACGATCCTCGCGGCGGGCCGCTCAATCGGAATGTTGGCCAGCAACTCCAGGTCGAAACTCGCGTCCTGCTGTCCCAACGGATGCTGATGCAATTCCACGGCCAAAATATTCGTTCCGGCACGAAGCCGGAACGGCGACAGGCCGAACTGGGCAAAGCTGTTCTCGTTCGTTTCGAGATTTGCAACCGCCGCGGTGAGGAAGCCGACAACACCCGCTGGCATGTTGCGGCGCACAACCTCCGTGCCGTTCAGATAAAGCACCGCGCCATCGTCCGCCAGGAGTCGCAGCGTCACGGAGAAGACCGTCGACAGGTTCGTGGCCACGAAGGTGCGGCGAAAGTAAATCGTGGGCGGCGCGTCGCCCCAGTCATCGAACAACCGCGTTTGCTCATCGGCCTCGCCGTAGCCAAACTGCGTCCGACCGCTAGGCCAGGCGCGGCTGTCGAACCCGGGCTGCGCCCAATCCGCCGCCGGCTGGCCCGAGACGTAATACTGCCAGACTGAGCCGTGCGCGATCAGCGTCTGCTGCGACGAGACAGGCGCCGCCGAGGCGCACAAAAGGAGCGCAGCAAAAAGGGTAGTTCGCACGGAGCACAGTCATCATAGCGGGAATCACTCCGTCGCGCAACTCACCGACGCTATAGCTTCTGCATCCACTCCTCGCGAAGAGAAGTCGCCTTGTGGCGATTTCCGCGCCCGCCAGGACCGAAGCGTTCAAGAAGCGCATCGGTTGGCGGTTCAAGGGGGCACCGTCCGGCGGGATCGACTTCAACAGGGGTTGTCGTTTCAAGGAAGTGTCCTGATTACCTCGTGCCGTTCGTCGTAGATGCAAGAGCGTCAGTCACGACGATGAAACCGACGGACAGAATTATGAAGCTTAAGACCATGAATACGGATACCGCCCTGCCGACGCACTATTTCAGACTTCTCCGGACAGGGGAAAAATATCCAAGAAACACTCGCATCTCCCTCCCGTTAATGCCTCCGCCTGGGGTCACTACGGCAAGCCGTGAGTACTGGAGGGGGTTGCGCGCCGCTGAGATGGCGGCCTGGAAACTAACCGGCGGCGATTACTTGCTGTCGAGCGCTGCGCGGCTTCTCTAAGGCTACTGTTATGCAAACAATAACCGCATGCTTGTGGTTCGATGACAATGACGAGGAGGCGACGAAGCTTTACAGGCATGAATTCAAGGCGCTCAACGGCGGCCCACGTTTCAAACTCAACGAGGAAGTTTCGCCCATCGTGAAACTACAAGGAACTCTACGCTTGCGGCCCACCCGGCCAATTGCCTTGCGGCATCGCACGCAGCGGGATTAGGCTTCAGTCGAATGTCGCTACCGGCTGATTATCACATGCACACTCGTTTGTGCCGTCACGCGGTGGGAGATCCGATAGACTTGGCGGCGCAGGCGGTCTGTCTGGGCCTGGCTGAAATCGGCTTCTCCGAGCATAATCCGATGCCGCGTGACGATTGGGACGATTGGCACATGCTGCAGGCCGATCTCGACACCTACGTTGAGAATGTGCAGAAAGCCCGCCAGGCTTATCCCAATCTCGTCATCAAGCTGGCCCTCGAGATGGACTTCATCCCCGGCCAGGAGGATTGGGCGCGGCAACTGATTGGCCGGCACAAGTGGGATTACATCATCGGCGCGGTCCATTACGTTTCCGACTCCTGGGATCTGGACAACCCCAAGCGGATCTCCGAATGGAAACGCCGCGAGCCTTTCGAGGTCTGGACCGCTTATTTCGAGCGCCTGGCCATGGCGGCGGAATCCGGGTTGTTCGACATCATCGCCCACGCGGACTTGTGCAAGAAGTTCTGCTTCTATCCGAAAGAGGATTGTACGCCGCTCTTCGGGAAGTTTATCGAAGCGGCGCGAAAAGCGGGCATGGCCATGGAGTTGAACACCGCTGGGCTGCGCAAGGATTGCAAGGAGATCTACCCCAGCCGCCAGATTGTCCAGATGGCGCGCGAGGCAGGCTTGCCGATCACGTTCGGCTCCGATGCGCATGCTCCCGGCGAAGTGGGGATGAACTTCAGTGACGCGATCGCCCTGGCGTGTGGCGCCGGCTACACGCAATGGTGCCGGTTCACGGCACGCGCCCGGGAATCAGTGAAGTTGTAATCCGCAGCGCGGCTTTTGCGCGCATACCAATCCAAGACGCACTCATGTCCGGTTCGCCCGAGGCAGTGGCCAGGGATCCGCGCTACGAACGCTGGCGCTGGCAGATTTTCAGCATCACCTGGTTGGCTTACGTGGGATTTTATCTCACACGAAAATCGTTCGCGGTCGCGAAGATCGAATTGGAGAAGCCCGAGGTCATGGGCTTGAGCAGGCCAGAAATGTCCGGCATCGATTTCGCCTACCTTACCGCGTACGCGATCGGGCAATTCATCTGGGGCATGGCCGGGGACAAGTTCGGCCCGCGCCCGGTGGTGCTCTGCGGCATGCTGGGTTCAATGGTCGCGGCCGTGGCGATGGGCGCGTCCTCCTCGACGCTGATGATGGGCGGATTTTTCTTCTTGCAGGGTCTTTGTCAGTCCACCGGTTGGGCACCCCTGGCAAAGAACCTCGGCAACTTCTTTTCGCGGCGCGAACGCGGAGTCATCATGGGCTTCTGGTGTACGAATTATTCCGTGGGCGGATGGGTGGCTTCCATCTACGCCGGCTTCGTCGGACAGCAACTCGGCTGGCGTTTCGCTTTTTTCATTCCGGCGGCCACGCTGTTAGGGATCTGGGTGTTGTTTGTGTTGTTCCAACGCAATCGACCTGAGGATGTGGGCCTGCCGGCGGTCGAGACGTATCATCACGAGGCGCCCGATGTGCCACTGCCCGGCGAATCACCGAAATCCGAATCGCAAGGCTCCTGGAAAGTGATCGTCGATGTTCTGCACAACCGGATGGTGGTTTTTCTGGCGGCGATTTACTTCTGCCTGAAGCCGGCGCGCTACGCGATTCTCTTGTGGGGACCCAAATACATCAATGACAAGCTGGGGACGGGGATGGCGGCGTCGGGATTTCTCAGTGCAATGTTTGAACTCGCCGGCCCATTCAGCGTGATCGTGGCAGGCTTTCTGTCGGACAAAATCTTCGGTTCGCGGCGTATGCCGGTTTCGGTCATCTGCCTCGCCTTGCTGGCGGTCGTGCTGTTCGTGCTGGATAAGCTCCCTGCCACGGGCTGGATGCTCGGTGGGTGCCTGTTCCTGATTGGCTTTCTAACTTACGCGCCAGACTCGCTCATCAGCGGCACTGCGGCGGTTGACTTCGGCACCAAGCGAGGGGCGAGTACGGCCTCTGGCCTCGTGAACGGCGCGGGGTCTGTCGGGGCGATCGTGGGCGGGACGTTGCCGGGCCTGGTTCAGGCACGATGGGGCTGGCAGGGCGTGTTCACCGTGCTGGCAACGGCCATCCTGGTGGCGGCGTTGCTGCTCCTGCCGAAGTGGAACGCACTCCCCGCCGAAGCAAAGTCGTCGCCCCCGACATGAACCGAGCGTCATTTCGGCGAGGGCGGGCGCATGCCGAAACAAGGCATTGTCAGAAATCCGTTGTTGGCTAGAGTCTGCCTGCACTCATGCAAAGTGGCCTCGAAGCGCTCATTGCCCGATGCAAGCCCGGCTGGTCGTTGAACAGCAGCGCCTACGCGCCGGGACCCTATTCCGCCTCCAAGGAATACAACGTGGCGGGATTCGTCCGGTGGTATCTGAACCTGGTGCGTGATGCCTGAGCCGCCGACAGATCGCCTCTCGAACGCGGAGATCATCGTCATCGGTGGTGGCGCCGTTGGCTGCGGCGTAGCATACGCGTTGGCCAAAGCCGGGAAGACCGACGTGCTCCTGCTCGAGCGCGCGGCGAATATCGGATTGGCGACGACGTCGCAAGGCGCCGGTTTGTGTGGACAACCGCGGGATTCGGTTGAACGGAGCAAGCTGGCGATGCACTCAGTCGCGGTCTTTCGTGAGTTGCAGCGGCATTCGGAGGTGAAGCCAGATTGGCACGAGGTCGGCTCCCTGCGCATTGCGTTGAGTCAACGGCGCGCAGAGGAGTTGCGTCGGCTCAAGGCCGCTGCCGACGCCGCCGGGGTGGAGACAGCCCTTGTGAGTGCGAAGGAAGCCCAACCGCTTTGGCCCCTCATGGATTTCTCGCACGCTGCCGCCACTCTCTGGTGCCGGAGCGATGGATACATGACGCCCGGTTGCGTGGTGAAGGCTTACGAGCATCAATGCCGCAAGATGGGTGTGCGCTTCGCGACTTCCACGATGGTTGAGGAGATTACGATCCAGAATGGCCGCGTCGCGGGCGTAAAGACGAATCGAGGCTCAGTCGAGTGCCGCTATGTGATCAATGCCGCTGGCGCGCACGCCTATCACGTTGCCCAACTCGCCGGCCTCGAGTTGCCAATCGTGCCCGTGCGACATGAGTACTTCGTAACCGTGCCGATGGACGGGCTCACGCCCGACCTGCCTTGTTTCCGTGTGCCTGAGTTGACGCTCTATGGCCGCGTTCGAGATGGCGGCTTGCTCCTTGGCGGATGGGAGTCAAAGTCGCTTCACACCGATCCGCGCGCTTATCGGGTCAGCGGCGAGCCGCCCGAGATCACTCCCGATTGGAAGGTGCTCAACAGTTTCGAGGAAAGCTTCGCCCAGCTTCTTCCAACGGCGCGCGGCGCGGAGAAACAGCGTGTGGGGAAGGGCTGGCCTACATTCACGCCCGATGGCCGCTTCCTGATCGGGGAGAGCTGTCGTATGCCCGGTTTTGTCATGGCGGGGGGATGCAATGCCCACGGCATCTCCGGTTCGGGCGGCATCGGCAAGCTGCTCGTCGAATCGCTCCTCGATCCCAACCCGTCCCCTTACGTGAAGAGCCTCAGCCCGGATCGTTTCACGGAGACGAGTTGGACCTGGGACGAAGCCCGTACGCAGGCAGCCCGAGTTTATGAGACTTACTATGGTGTTTAGCCGCCATGCACGATGATTACGCTTCCCACTGAGACACGGGTCGTCATCGTCGGCGGCGGCATCGCGGGCGCGAGCGTCGCGTATCACTTGACGAAGCTCGGCTGGAAAGAGGTCGTGCTGCTGGAGCAAAATAGACTCGGCGGGGGCACGACGTGGCACGCCGCCGGCATGGTCGGCCGATTGCGCACGACCAACAGCATGACCCGCATCAACCAGGCCAGTGCGGAGCTATATGCTGGCCTGGAGAAGGAGGCCGGCCACCCCGTCGGGTGGAAGCAGGTCGGCAGCGTTATCGTGGGCAAGTCCACGGAACGCATGACGCAACTGCGCCGCACATGCGCGATGGCCGATCTAATGGGCGTCGAAGCGCACTTGATCACTGCCGATGAAGCGCAGCAACGCTGGCCACTCATGCGCAAGGACGATCTGCTCGGCGCTGCATGGTTACCCCATGACGGCAAGGTCATTCCCAAAGAAGTCCCGGTCGCGTTGGCTAGAGCCGCTGTGGCTCGCGGTGCGAAAGTTTTTGAAAACGTGCGCGTCGCGGATGTTCTTCATCGCGACGGTCGCGCCATCGGGGTTCGCATCGCCGAAGGCGCCACTACGACCGAGCTTCGCGCTGAATTCATTGTGCTCACCGGCGGCATGTGGGCCCGTGAACTCGGCCTGCGCTGCGGGGTGAATCTGCCCCTTCATCCTGTCGAGCATCACTACGTCGTCACGGAACCGATTGACGGCGCTTTCGACGAATTGCCGCTGGGCCGCGATCCGGACCTGTGCATCTACTTCCGTGGCGAGGGTAACGCCATCCTGCTCGGTGCCTTCCAAAAAACCACAAAGCCCTGGCTCGTGGACAGGATTCCCGACGATTTTTCCTTCAAGCTCCTCGAGCCGGACTGGGAAAAGTACCAGGAACCGTTGGCCGCCGGACGCTGGCGCATCCCTGCGCTGGCGAAGTGCGGCTTCCAGAAATTCGTCAATGGCCCGGAGAGTTTCACGCCCGACAACAACTGGCTGATGGGCGTGACGCCGGAACTGCGAAATCTGTTTGTGCTCGCAGGTTTCAACTCGATCGGCATCGCCAGTTCCGGCGGCGCCGGAAAGTACTTGGCCGAATGGATAATCGACGGCCGGCCCACGATGGACCTGTGGTCTGTAGATGTCCGCCGCTTCGGGCCGTGGGCGAACAACCGTTCGTTTTTGCGCGAGCGCGTGACCGAGACCCTCGGCCTCCATTACCAGATGGCATGGCCAAACCGGGAGTTCGAGAGTGCACGGGGCCTTCGACGGAGTCCGCTGCACACGGTGCTCACTCACGCCGGAGCCTGCTTTGGAGTGAGGGCGGGGTGGGAACGGCCGAACTGGTTTGCGCGCCGCGAATCACGCGTCCCGCATGACGCGCTGCCTTTCGCCGACAAGCCCGTCGTCGAATACAGCTTCGGCCGACAGAACTGGTTTGCCAATCACGCTGCCGAGCACCGGGCCACGCGGGAACAGGCCGCCGTTTTCGACCAAAGCGCGTTCAGCAAGTTCTTCCTGCAGGGACGCGACGCGGTGCGCGTGTTGCAGCGGCTCTGCGGCAACAATCTGGATGTGTCCCCGGGCCGGGTCGTTTACACCGGGCTGCTCAATGAACGCGGCGGTTACGAGAGCGACCTCACCGTGGTCCGCCTGGCCTTGGACAAGTTTTATCTCATTAGCGGCACCGCGCAGGCCGTGCGCGATGCGGACTGGATTCGACGCAACATCCGCGCCGACGAGCATGCCGATTTGGTGGATGCAACCAGCGCGTTTGGTGTCATCGGCGTGATGGGTCCGAATGCGCGTGCGTTGCTCGCCCAGTTCACCAACGCGGATCTGTCGAACGCCGCATTCCCGTTCGGTACCGCTCAGGAAATCAATGTCGGTTCGGCCACTGTGCGCGCGCTCCGCATCACATACGTTGGCGAACTGGGCTGGGAACTGCACGCGCCCGCCGAGCAAACCGAATCGGTGTACGAGGCTCTCATGCCCTCGAACACGGAGTTGCTTGTCGCCAATGCCGGCCATTACGCCATCAACTCGTTGCGGCTGGAGAAGGGATACCGCGCGTGGGGCGCGGAATTGTCGCCCGACGATACGCCATTGGAAGCGGGTCTCGAATTCGCGATCGATTGGAAGAAGGAGTTCATCGGTCGCGACGCGCTGCTTAGGCAGAAGCAAAGCGGCATCAATCGGCGACTGATGATTTTCGTGCTGGAAGATCCGGGGCCGGTGCTTTGGGGCGGCGAACCCATTTATCGCCACGACCAACCGGTCGGCTACACGACTTCAGGCGCGTATGGCCATAGCGTTGGCGGTGCCATCGCGATGGGCTACGTGAACCACACCACGGCAATCACGCAAGAGTTTATCACTGCCGGCCGCTACGAGATCGACATTGCCGGCCGGCGCTTCGCGGCAAAGGCCCACTTGCGCGCGCCATATGATCCGAACCGAACCAGGATACTGGCGTAACCTAATCGTCGTCGTCGTCGTGCGCCGAGACCGCCCATTGCGGGTAGGGTGACTGCGGACCTTTCACCGCGTGCCAAAGGATGCGGTTGAGCAAGTCCTCCGGGCAACGGTCGGGCGCGTGGAGGGGCAGACGGGCCGATGCGTAGGCATGTTTCCTCAGCAGCGGATCGGAAACTTTCTTGGGTTCGGGATTCATCTGATCCAGCGGGACATTGTTCGGCGCCGGGGTGAACGGCGTGAGGTCCGCCGCGTTCGTGAAGCAGTCGAACATGGGCGTGGCGCTTGCGTCGAGCTGGTTCATCGGCGGAAGCCCGAGCATCAGTTCCATCGTGCGCAGGAGGCTGGTCTGGTTGTATTGCGTGCTGACCACGGCCCGACGGCGCGTGTAAGGACTGATAACGTAAGCCGTGGTGCGGTAGCCGCTGACGTGGTCCCAACCGTCTTGCGGGTCGTCTTCGATGGCGAAAATGCACGTTTCCTTCCAGAAAGCGCTGCGGCTAAGCGCTTCGACGATGCGGCCGAAGGCGAGATCGTTGTCTGCCACGCTCGCCTCCGGCGTGGGAGAACCGGCGGCCGTGCCGCTGGTGTGATCGTTGGGCAGGCAGATGATAATGAAGTTCGGAAAATTTCCCGTGCGCTCGAATTCCTTCAGTTCCTTGATGAACTGCGCGGCGCGGAAAACGTCGGGCACATCCATGTCCCAGCCCACCGTGTTCGTGTTCAGATAGGGCCGCAGCGATTCGACGGCGGGACGGCTGCTGAGCCGGATGGTGTCGGTGCCGTTGATGAATTCGTGGTAGTGATCGCTCCACTTGGGCTTGCCCTTGCGCGTCTTGTCCTTCCAGGACTTGTCCGCAATGGCGAACTCGCCGTAGTCACGCAGCGTCTTCCCGTGGGCGAGCACGTTATCCCAGATGAATCCGGCAGGCGAATAGGCGATGGCATCGACGTCGGAGTCCTCCATGCCGTCGGGATAACTGCGCGGGAAGCCGGCAAAGGACCTTTCCATGTAGTCCGTCGTGATGCCGGTGGACGCCCACTGATGGCCGTCGGCGCTGACGAGGCCGGAGCAGTAGGTGTTGTCAAGCAGGACAAATTCGCGCGCCATCTTGTGCTGATTGGGAGTGACGCGCTCGCCGAAGACGCAGAGCGACGGGTCGCCGTTGCCTTGCCTCATGTCCCCGAGCACCTGATCATAAGTGCGGTTCTCCTTGATGATATAGACAACGTGCTTGAACAGGCTTGGCTCGCCGGTGCGTTCGGGCACCGGTCGCGGCGGCTGGCCCGGCCGCGGCGGCAGAAGGGCTGACTGAACGGCGCCGTGACGAAAGTTCCGCAACGCGACGCCCGTCTGCACCGCCAGGACGCGCGGCGAGGGCACGCGCACAAGCGACAACGTGCCGAAATACTGGCTCGCCTTGTACGCTGGGTTTTCGTCGGCAGCGTGCTTTTTCGTCGAGCCGATGCCTTTGATGTTCGCGACGTAGATCGACTGCCGCGCGGCGTCATGCACGATGGCACCCGGATACCAACCCACAGGAATCAACCCTCGAAGCTTCGACTTGCCCGCCTCGAAGGACACGACCGCGACTGCATTCTGCGAACCATTGCAAACGAAGAGCGTGCGGCCAGCGGGATCGAAGGCCAGGGCGTTCGGGGCGGCGCCAAACAAATCCGCGGGCGTCTGCCGCGTCCAAATCGTCTCCACGACGCGGTCGCTGCGCGTGTCGATGACGCTCAACGTATCGCTTGCGGCATTGGCGACGACAAGGTGTCGGCGGTCCGGCGACAGCGCCATGGCCGACGCGTGAAGACCTGTGAGCACTTCCGTCAGGACCTTGTCGGCAGCGAGATCGATGACGGTGACCGAGCCTTCATTGGCGATGTGTCGCACCGGATCGACCCGCACCTGCGTCCCGCGGCCCGCGGGGCCGGTGAGGCTGTTGGTGTCCGGCTGTCGGCCGCCCCAGTTGCTCACATAGGCCTTGCGGCCGACGAGTATAACGTCGTACGGCGCAACGCCCACGTCCCATGTCCGGAGCAGCTTCCCATTGGATGCGTCGAATTCACCAAGCCGGTTGGACAAGTTCAAAACCACGTAGAGCCGGCGGCCATCGGGCGAAACCGCCAGGCCCGAAGGGATCTCTGCCTTGCGATTCACTGCATGGACTGGCGGCAGCGGGATGGTGAACAGGCCCGAGATTCTAGACGCGGCATCGACTGCGAACACCTTTACGTTGCCATTCACGTTGGCCAGGTAAAGCCGCGAGCCGTCCGGTGAAAAAACCAGGCCCGTGAAGCTGACCTGGCTGTCCTTGTCCGGCGCGAGGATATTTCCCGACACCGGTTCGGGGTTAGGATCGGTATCTTTGTCCGAAGGGAAAGCCACGCGCTGAAGAATTCCTGCTGTGGCCGGCGACACGACCACCAACTCCGCGGTCTTCCCTGACGTAACAAGAATCCGGCCGGATGGGCTCAATGCGAGCGCCTGTGGACGCATCCCCGGCAATTCAACCTGGCGCCCCGCCGGCGTGAGAATCTGGTTGGCCGGAGTGACAAACCGATTATTTCCCGCCGGGCCAACCCGCTCGCGCGTTCCTTCGGCGGTGGTAAGAGACGCGTAGCGGTCGCTGCGGCAACTCCACCCCGCCAGGCAGAGGGCCGTGGTGAAAAGGAGCCGCCCGAGAAGTCGAAGTTGGCTCACCACGGCAGCGAAAAAGTCTTCACCGTCGTCATGCACTTCATCGCTTCGACGACGCCTTCCTTGATGCCCAGGCCACTGTCCTTCACGCCGCCGAACGGCGAATTTTCGGTGCGGTAGCCGGGGACTTCGTTGATGTTCACTGTGCCTGTCTTGAGTCGCTTTACCAACTCGATGGCGCGGTTCAGATCGCGAGTCACGACGCCCGAGGAAAGCCCATAGGACGTCGCATTGGCAAGCTGCACTGCATCATTGAGGTCGCGCACAGGCAGGATCGGGGCCAGCGGCCCGAAGGATTCACACACGACCAACTCGGCGTCGCGCGGCACGTTGGCGATGACGGTGGGCTCAAGTAACGCGCCTTGACGCTGGCCGCCCAGCAACACTTTGGCGCCTGCGGCGACCGCTGTTTTGACGACAGACTCGAGGTGAATGGCCGCGGCTTCGCTGATGACTGTGCCGACACGGGTCTCCGGATCGGCCGGGTCGCCGCAAACGTATTCGCGAGCCTTCTCGACGAAGCGCGCGGTGAACGGGTCGAGAATCGACTGTTCCACAAGGATCCGTTTCACCGCGGTGCAACGTTGGCCGGAATTGCGGAAAGCGCCCTCAGCCGCGAGCGTCACCGCAAGCTCCAGGTCGGCGTCGTCGAGAATGATGAGCGGATCGTTGCCGCCCAGTTCGAGCACGAGGCGCTTGTAGCCGGCGGTCCGTGCGATCTGCTTTCCCACCCGTTCGCCGCCCGTGAAAGTCACGAGTTCCGTCCGCGGATCGCGCACGAGGATTTCAGCCACTTTCTCGGTCGGCCCGAGGAGGACGCTCAAGTAGTGCGGCGGCAGGCCGGCTTGATAAAGGAGTTCGGCGAAGCGAATCGCCGTGAGCGGAGTGGCCGTGGCGGGCTTGAGGATGACCGGAGCGCCGGCAGCGATTGCAGGCGCGACTTTGTGAGCGACCTGATTGAGGGGATGGTTGAAGGGCGTGATCGCGGCGACCAACGCCAGCGGTTCGCGGAGCGTGAAAATCTTCCGCGCCTTTCCCTGCGGTGAGATGTCGCCGGAGATGACCTGGCCGTCGTCGCGTAGAGCTTCCATCGCGGCGAAGCGCAACACATCACAGGCGCGGTCGGTCTCATAGCGCGTCTCGCGGACGCACAGGCCGGACTCGGCCGTGATGAGTTGCGCGAATTCTTCCCGCCGTTCTTCGATTAACTGTCGGGCGCGGTCGAGAATGGCCGAGCGCTGATGGCGCGTGAGCGCCGGACTGCCTGCCAGCGCGGCCTGGATTGCGGCTTCCGTGTCGGCGCCTGTGGCCAAAGCGACCCGGCCGACGGGCTGATTGTTGTATGGATTGCGGATTTCAAGCCGGTCGACGCCTTCGACGGGCCGGCCGGCGACGTAGCAGGCCAATTCGAGCGGTTGCCTGGAGCCTGTGTTCATGCGCGTGAACCGTTGCAGGTGAAGTCGAAAATGTCGAAGTTGCGCGGGTCGCCTTGCGCCTTCGCCACGTACTCCGGCTTCAATGGTTCGCTCAGAACGAACGGCACCATCTCTTCGTAGCGGCCACCGTGCGAGCGGAGCCCGCCTTCGATGGCTTTCAAGTCGTGGTACTCCGGGGTGCGCCCCAGCACCACGTCACGGCCTGCCATGACAACGATGTCACCGAGTCGATCCTCCGGCAGTTCCAGCTTGCTGGCCGCGTTGCGGCCATAAACCTCAGTGACTCCTGGCAGGTGGTTGAGAAAGTGGAGCACGTTGAATTTCCGCCGCGCGGTGAGCTTCGGGGGGAGATGCACGACTGCGAAGGAGCCGAGCGCGCCGTGATGGACGACATAGGGATCTGTGATCGGCAGGATGACGCGGAAGCCCGGCCCGTACTTCTTCGTCAGCTCGGACTCGAGGTAGATCACATTGGGCGAGCCGTCGGGCTTTTGCTTTGCGTTCATGCCGTGGTCGGCTGTGAGGCCGATGACGGCGCCGAGCTTGAGTAACCGGCCAAGCTGTTCGTCGATGCCGGCGTAAAACTCGACCGCTTTGTCGTCGTAGGGCGCAAACTTGTGCTGGATGAAATCGGTGGTCGAAAGGTATATGAAATCTGCTAGGCCGCGCTCGATCAACGCCGATCCCGCTCGCAGCGCGTAGAGGCTGGCTTGAGCGCTGTAGATGGCAGGCGTGGGACCGACAAGTTCCTCGACGAGTCCGATGCCGTGTGTGGCACACGTCGCGAGGCCTGCTTTTTCCGACGAAAACGCAATGCCGCCTGTGTTGGCAGGGCCCACGAGACCGGCCGCAAAAATGTCTCTCAGCTTCTCCTTGGCGGTGACGACGGCAACCTTTCGTCCGGCCCGGGCGGCAGCGGGCAAGATCGTTTCGCAGCGCAGGAACTTCGCCGAGTTCATCATGACTTCCTCATTCGCCATGGCGTCATAAAAGAAATTCCCGCTGATGCCGTGAACCGACGGCGGCACGCCGGTGACGATGGAGGCATTGTTGACGTTCGTGAAGGAAGGGAGCGCGCCGCGGGCCAAGCCGCGGTAGCCCGCCACGCTCAAGCGCTGGAAGTTCGGCATCTTTCCACGCGCCAGCGCTGCGTCGAAGTACTCGTCTGCCGAGCCGTCGAGGCAAATGACGACGATGGAGCGCGCCACCGGCTTGTAGGCGCGGCCATTCACTGTGAACGCATTGGCTTGAATCGCGCTCATGCGGGCACGAGTTCGTCGTCGCAACGGCTGCCGATGAGTTCGTAATGAAGACGTAACCCGCAATGACAGCCGATCTTCATGATGTGTGAAGATTCCCGCTGTCGATACTCGGCAACCACCGGCTACGACCGACTGAAAAAATCGCGAACAGATCTCCCAAACCGTCCGACTGCCCAGCGGGGCGTCGAACGCTCTGATCAAGCGTCATGGTCATGTGAGGTCTTTGGAAAAATCCGACGCGTCCATCCAATTACCCGGATTTTTGGGATGGTAGACCTGTCAACCGCTGCTCGCAACTCCTGCATCTCAGTCTCGTCTTCCGCAAATCCTTCGACAGAATCCAATAAACGCCATCCCCACTCGTCGGGTTCGATAAACTTCGATCCGAAAGCGACCCAAAGGGGCGTCGCCTTTGCGTAACTACCACGCCCGGAATATCGGAAAACACACGACAGAGATGGCCACAGGTCGCGTCCGGCACACGCAAGCTAACTCCTGGGTTATACTGTTCTGTTATCAATCAATCCACCAAAGCTTAACGCGCTTACTTTGCAGCAACTCGCCCCGTAGTCCTCGTCTTCGAAGTCCACTCCCTCAATGAGCTTTCTGCATCTTTTTGTTCGGCTTGTCTCCTGCCTCGTCGTCCGACGGCCCAGCGGGGAGCGGTCCGTTGCCGCTCCAGTAGAGTCAGTTCGGTTTCAGCGAGCAGTTTGGATCGCCGTCGGTGCTGGCCATCTGCCGGGCAAGCCCGGCCTGGGTGAATTGGTGGGCGCTTCCGTCAGCCAAAGCCAAATTGCCGGCGTTGACATGCAGGGTGCTGTCCCAGCGCGGATTATCAGTGACCCTGAGCTGAGTGATGAATCCGAAGATGGCCGCGGGCCCGCACCCCTGTCCATCTCGTCCGAGCAGATTGCGATCCCCGGCGATGTGCGCCGCCGGCCGGTCCGGAACGGCGCCCGTCCCGACCGCGTAGCTGATGGCTGCGTTCTTCAAGGTGCGCAGACCGGTCGCTGAACTGGAGAAATCGCTGGCGGTTTGCTTTGCGGGGTCACTCGGGCAGTGAAGGATCTTCGGAGTGACGAGTTCGTTGGTCATGGGGAGGAAGTGCTGCCAGGTTTCCAACTGCGTCTTGCTTCCGCCTTCGGAGATATCGACCGTTGGGGGAAACTTGTCGTTGTGATCGTCCGACCACATGATGAGGGAATAGCCGATCTGTTTTTGATTACTCAGGCAGGCGGTGCGCTGCGCTCTCGCCTTGGACTTCGCCAGGGCTGGCAGCAACAGCGCCGCCAGGACGGCGATGATGGCAATGACAATCAGCAACTCGATCAGCGTGAAGGCCACCCGCAGCCGAATGTTGGTTTTCATACCGATGCCTCGTGAGACATAAACTTAGACGCCTGCCGCTGCCCGCAATGTTCATACGATTTGGGTAAGTCATACCTCAGTTACAGCCTTCGGCTGTGAACCGGATGTCTCGATAATCTCCTGCACTCTCGCCATGAACGACTCCCTGTCCGGTGGTATGCCCGTGCCGTGATCAACGTACTTTAAGCTACCGTCTTCTTTCGCCGTCCACTCACCCAACTGGGTCCTGGCCGTGCCGTTCTTCTGTCCGTAATGCTCCAGGACGAAGTACCGCAAGTGGCGCACCGCGTTGAAGCAGAGCCCTGGCGCATCAAAGACCATCAGTGCGAAATAGGACTCCGTCTTTTTCAAGGGCGGTGGCAGCGTTACAAGGAATGCCGTCGAGTTTGGATGGCCCAGCACTTCCATGGAATACGTCAAAGCGTCTGGAGACACCGAATCCTTGCTACTCAATCCCTCACCTGCAGCCTCCCAAAAGCGGAGCAGATGCTCGCGGCCTTCAGGGCTAAAACCGCTCGCGCTGACCATCGGTCCAAGGACCGCCAACGGCTCAGCGAACATCTGCGAAGGCAACAACTGGTGCGCGAAGATGTAGTGTTGCATCCGCGCGCGGTAAAAGACGAACGCGATCACCCACGCGACAGCGCAGAGAACCAGAAGTCCGAGAATACTGAAGATAACGATTCTCATGAGCGTGATTGTTAAGGCCAATTCATTTGCCCGTGCAATCCGATTCCTTTTCCTGCTTGGCGCGATGTCATGAGCCTGCGCTCCGGGCTTGTTCTGGCGAGGGTTCCGCTTAGTCTTCGCTAGCGATGCACACTCAACTGGTGATCATTGGAATTGTTCTCGGCCTGACACTCGGTGCTGGCGCAGCGCCCACGCAGAAGTCTGCGCGCCCGAAGCGCCCCCCTCTGCCCGCGGCCCTGCCCTTGAACCTGCCGGGCGAAGTGAATGACTTCCGCATCGAAGACCAGCTTGATCTCGCCGCCGAACAGCTCATGGGCGCCGGCAAGACCACGAAGATGTCGGACCTCATTCGCCAATTAGGCCGCCGCTCTTGTTCCATCGAGTTGCCCAGGCTCAGTGCGACCAATGCTTCCAACGGGAAGATCGCCGCCAGCTCTCGATCTGGAGTGCTCGTCATCGGTGATCTCTCCAAGTGCAAGAAATGCCCTAAGTGGCACGTGGGCGCCTCGAGCGGCTTTCTGCTCACGGCCTCGGGCGTGTGCGTGACCTGCTACCACGTGGCCAACGTGCCCTCGAGCCCGACGCTCATTGCAATGACTGGCGATGGGCGCGTTGTTGCGGTAAAGGAAGTGCTCGCGGCCAACCCGCACACGGACCTCGCCATTCTTCAGCTCGACGGATCGGATTTCCAACCCTTGGCGCTCGATACCGAAGCTCCCGTCGGCTCTCCTGTGCGCGTGTTGAGTCATCCCGATGACCATTTCTTCACGCTCAGCGAGGGGATTGTTTCGCGGTATGTCGCGCTCCCGTTGGAGAAGGCGGCTGGCGAAGTCACTTTCATGGCGATCACGGCGGACTTCGGAGCCGGCTCGAGTGGCGCGCCGGTTTTCAACGAGCGCGGGGGGGTGGTCGGCATTGTGAACAACACGCAGTCGCTGTATTACGATCCCCAAAAAGGTCGGGATCTACAGATGGTTTTCAAGCATTGCCTGCCCTCACAGTATATCCTTCAACTTATTGGGAAGAAGTAGCTGGGAAAAGCTAGTTGGAGAGGATTCCTCGACACAGTTATTCCCCCGAACGAGGTGGTAGAAGGCAACGAGCAGCTCAAGTATATCGTTAAAGTCTGTTAAAGTCTATCCAGTGCTTGACCTGTCCCTCGGGTATCTTATAAGTTGCTTACTCTCAATGGACGTGTAATTAGGCAAACTTAGATCGAGTTATGGCAGACAAGCTTCGTTGTGCGGTCATCGGAGCAGGCGGCATCGGCCTTGACCACCTTCACAGCCTCGTCACTTGTCATCGAGCCGCCGCCGTCGCGATTGCCGAAACCAATCCCCAGCGTGCCCGCGAGGCTTGCGCTCGCAACAATGTTCCTCGCAGCTATGTGGACTACCGCGAGCTGCTCGAACAGCCGGATATCGACGCCGTCATCATTGCACTTCCCACCTACCTGCACGCGCCCGTCGCCATCGAAGCGCTCAAAGCGCGCAAACACGTCCTGATAGAAAAGCCGATGGCGATGAACGCGAAGGAGGCGGCCAAAGTCGTCGAGACCGCCAAGCAGATGAAGCGCACCTTGATGGTCGCGCAAAACTTCCGCTTCAATAAACACACCCAATTGGCCCGCTCCATCGTGGAACGCGGCGATCTCGGCGAGATCTACCATGCGCGGGGATTCTGGCTTCGGCGGGCAGGCATTCCTCGCATCGGCTCGTGGTTCACGCGCAAGCAGTTCTCCGGCGGCGGCGCCTTCGCGGACATCGGCATCCATCTGCTCGACGCCTGCCTGCATCTGATGAAGGAATTTGATGTCGCCACGGTGACCTGCCGCACCCATGCCAAGTTCGGTCCGCGCGGCCTTGGCGAAATGGATTGGGGCCGCAGCGAGGTGGACCCTAAGAAGCCGTTCGACGTCGAGGATTACGGCGTAGCCCTGCTGCGGCTCAAGAGCGGAAGGACCGTGCTGCTGGAGATTGGCTGGGCCTGCTTCCAGAACAATGAGTCCCGCGAGTATGGCGTGGATCTGCTCGGCACCAATGCCGGCATGGCACTCTGGCCGGCCCGGCTCTACCGCAACATGCTCGACGGCCACGAAACGCTCGCGTTCCATCCCAACAAAGTTCCTTTCACTGAGGATCGCGTGCATCATTTCGTGGGCTGCGTGCTCGACGGCAAGAAGCCGATTGTGCCGCCGGAGGAATCGCTCAAGGTCCAGCAGGCCCTTGACGCCCTCTATGCCTCCGCCGACTCTGGCAAGGAAGTGAAGCTGGGCTGAACGGCGGAGTTTTCCAACGCCCTCCAGCCTTCACCCTCCCCGCGCATGGCCACCGTTCTGTTGTCTGCCATCGTTCGGTATTGCGAACGCGTGCTGCGCACGGACGAGGTGAACGATTACGACGGCGCGCACAACGGATTGCAGGCCCAAAACCGCGGTCGCGTGTCGCGCATCGCCGCCTCTGTGGACGCCAGCCTCGCCACTGTCCGCAAAGCCGCTGCCGCTCAGGCCGACTTGTTGGTCGTGCATCACGGGTTATTCTGGGGCCCGCGCCATCCGTGGGTGGGCAAGCACTATGAGCTGATGCGCTTGCTGCTGGAGAACGATCTGGCCGTTTACAGCTCGCACCTGCCACTCGACCTGCACCCGCGGCTGGGCAACAACTCGCAACTGGCAACGGCCCTGGGCTTGCGTAACCACAAGCCGTTCTTTTTCGAGAAGAAGCAGCATCTCGGCGTGCAAGCCGCCGCGGCCGTGCCGCTCAAGGAATTGACCCGGCGACTCCAGCATGTCGTGCGCGCCGAGCCGACTGTGCTGCCTGGAGGGCCTCCCCTTTGTCGTCGGATCGGCATCGTGACCGGCGGCGCTGGCAGCGAAGTCAAGCGCGCTGCCAGCGAAGGTGTGGACACGTTCATTACCGGCGAAGGTCCGCATTGGACTTTTGGACTGGCGGAGGAACTGGGCATCAACGTTCTCTACGGCGGCCACTACGCGACGGAGACCTTCGGGGTGAAGGCCCTGGCGGCAGAGCTGGCGCGCAAGTTTCACGTTCCTTGGGAGTTTATTGATCACCCGAGTGGGCTGTGAGGCCGTTGAAACGTTAGAGTGATTGCCAAAAGTCATTTCCGAAATGGTGGGCGGCGCCCTGGCGCCCTGCTGGGCGCCGCGGCAAACCGGCAGGTTTGCCCCACCATTTCGGAAATGACTTTTGGCAACCAGTCTAAATAATTAGATCGTTAAATTGCTAAATCGTTAATGGTAGGAGCAAGAGGGTGCTCTGATGGAATCGCCATCCCGCCGACCTCCCGGTTCACCCTCTACCGATTCAGCGTTTCAACGATTCAACGATTCAACGATTTGACGTTTCAACGTTCTCGCGCTTCGCCACAACAAACGAATTGAACATCGCGTAGCGCCACGGGCCGAGGTTCAGCAAGAAATCGACGGGCCCGGCCACGTAGCGGTCGCAGCACGAAACGCTTTCCACCCGGCAGCCGGCGCGCGTGAGGAAAAACTTCATCTCGACGGAGTTGGTCGCGACAATCGCATCATCGTCCGGAGTGAAAGGCTCCTTCACGATGGCCTCCATCCTATCGAAGCGCACCGTGTCCGGCGCGGAACGCATCTGCTGGAGCTTTTCCCGGAGACGCCGCCAGTTGCGCCATTTGTTGCCAATGCCCCGCATCCGTGGATGGTAATCGCGAAAGCCAAGCACCCGGAAAAAGTTCGGGCTGCTGAGCACGATGCGCCCGCCAGGCTCGGTGACGCGAACGAGTTCCTGGATAAATGCCTCGGGTTCGTCGACGTGCTCCAGGACATTCAACGCCCCGGCGCTGGCAAAGTGCTGGTCGGCGAACGGCAGGCGCCGGCCGTCGTACAGCAGGCAATGGTCCGAGAACTTTCTCGCCCGCTCGATGTTGGGTTCCGATACGTCGACGCCCCATGCCTCGAATCCGGCCTCCTTCAACCGCGCGACGACCTGGCCGACACCGCAGCCGACGTCCAGCGCGCGAGCGCCGGGCCGGGCCGGCTTGAGCGTGTCCGCATACTTCGCGTAGAAGCCCGCATCCCAGCTCGCCAGGAATTCAGCGTAAGCTTCGTTCTGCCGGTAATAGGAATCCTGGTGGCCCATCGTGATGTCGCGCAAGACGCGCCTCAGGGCACCACAATCTTGGGAGTCACAGCAAGCCGGAGTTTGCGAAGGTCGTAGCTGCGACCGTTAGGGTCGCGGCTGACTGCGAAACCGGAGCGAGACTGTTATGGCGTCAATGCGATGGAATTCGTCCGGTAAAGCGCCGTGACGCCCCAAAGGTTCACAGGGGCCAACGCCTTGCCCCATCGCAAGTACCGGACGCTGGAATCCAGGAAGGCATAATTGGATCCACCGGTTCCCCGTAGCTTTCGCGGATTGTTATGCCGGGCGTGCTCGATTTCGTTCATGTCGTTTCCGCCGCGTTGCCAAAAGTCCATGTGCCAATTCTCCGAGTCGTCCGCCTTTTCGCCAAAGACGATGGTTTCGCTTGATTCATTGGCGATGCTCGGCGGAAAGCCGAACTCCCACTGGTGATTGATGAACAAGTCCCACTGCGAGCCAGCCAGCACGGATTCGTAGTAGTCGCCCCAGCCGTTAAGCAGATAACTGCGTGGCGCCGAGTAGGCAGTGTCGGGTGGCCCGGTCCCTGTTCTGGCCGACGAATCGGTCGGGCATTTGAGCAGTTTCAGATCGACGTACTCGGATTGGAGCCGTTCGGGCCAGTACGGCCGCATGCGCGGCGGAAATTGTCCGTCGTTGTTGTCCGAGTAGATTGTCAACGCAGTGAAAAGCTGCTTCATGTTGTTGTTGCAAACGATTTGCCGTGCCTTCTCCTTCGCACTGGCCAGCGCGGGCAGCAGCATCGCCGCGAGGATGGCGATGATCGCAATGACCACCAGCAGTTCGATCAGCGTGAAGCCACGAGGCCGGCGCGCCCTTGAATTGAGTCGAAATTCCAAATGAGCTTTCATAATTCACTGGCCGCCTTCACTCCGGCGATCTCATTCTGCGTCTCAGTTCTTACGTCGTTCGACGGAAAAAGTAAACAGCGCTCTGATGTGTCCTGCAACGACTGTGGAACTTAGATAATGGACAGAGCAATGGCTCCGCAGTTCCGGGGTTGAACGCTCGAGAAGCCCTTTTAGTTGAAACTTTCGTTGGAATGGCCAGAGACAACCATTCGGAACTCACCGACCCAGCACAGAAAGAATGAATCTCGCGGATGGTACCGAGCAGCCTTGACGAAGGAAGCCGACCAGCTCAGGCTCAGCACGCTGCAAGAGAAGCTGCCGCGTCGCGCAGCGTAAAGGACCGGCAGCCCAACATAGCTAGGCCGATCCGTTACTCATTGAATATGGTGCAGCGACGAGTACCTCCGGAGCGAAAAGCCTTCTTCTACATCGGCATGGCAGTCGGTGTCGTCGGCCTCCTTTGCTTCATCTCCACGTTCTTTTCGTCCGTTTCCAACTTCGGCGATTTCACCAATTTTGAACAGCGCGGCCGTTCCATGGGCACGCGCGCCGTTCTCGGCATGGTGCTGATGGTTGCCGGAGGCTTCCTGATGCGCGTCGGGCGCATGGGCCTGGCAGGCTCGGGCGTCAAGCTCGATCCCGAGGAGGCGCGACGCGACGTCGAGCCGCTGGCGCGGATGACTGGAGGCGTCATCAAGGACGCAATGGATGAGGCCGGTATCAAGGGCGGCCCGCCGCCCAACGAGGAACTGCCGTTCGACGAGCGATTGCGCCGCCTCCAGAAGCTACGCGACGACGGACTCGTCAACGAGCAGGAGTATGAGAGCACCAAGAAAAAGATCTTGGAGAGCGCTTGAGTAACTCGCGGAGCATCGGAGAAAACGCCGCCATTTGTTAACCGAGTGAACACGCGCCGGTTGTGTACCGTTGGGAGAGTAATTTGGGGTGCACTCGCGCTGGTGCTTCTCGCATTTGGAGTGAAGTCCCTTTTTGACGGCAAGCAACTCCGCGACGATTTTGAGCACTGGCAGACGGCGAAACCCATGGATGGGCCGATAGACTTTTCAAGACCCGGTCGCTTCGTGCTTCCTCTTAACCAAACGTGTTCTTCCTCTCACGGCGAGACCGTCGCATTGCGGGTTCCTGCTGAGGTCCTACAGGGGACGACCGTCACCCAACTCCTCGCCGGACTTGCCGCCAAGCTGGATATTTCAGACAAGACGGGGAGCAATCTTGTGGTGAGCGCGACGACCGACCTCATGCTGGGAGAAGAGCCGTTCGACGGTACGATTCCGATCTTCAGTCTCACGCCATTTCGAAAGGGTGTCTATGACGCAACGATCACCGTCACAGAGGGAGCCCCGGCCTTGAAGGGGATCAGCCAGCGCATCGAGGGAAGATACTTACTGTGCGGTTTGGAGCGCATGCCCGCTGCAGTGGCGACTGTTATGGGAGCGGTGAGTACGCTCATTGGTTGCGTTGTCGGATTTGGGGTTGCGTTTCGTGCCGCGCGGGATCGAAGCCACGACACTGCTTCGCTCGAATTACTATCTACTTCGAGCCCTCAGGAGTCGGAGAAATCTTCGCCCTGAGATTCCCGTCCTCATCGAGGCTGGGAAACCAGCGAAGCCGGTCGGCTTCCGCGCCGATGGACGTTTTCCGGCAGCGGCGGACGAGGGCTTTGTAGAAAACATCGGCGGCCAGCGGATCAAGGTCCTTGATCCATGATCCGCCCTGGCAGAGCACACGGGCGGTGGCATCGGAGTTATTCGGCATCAGTTGGGCTGCCTGCCAGGCCAGGATTGATGAAGGGAATTGGTCGAGCAATGCCCGGTTGCCATGGCTGGCGTTTGTGCCATGTGAGCAAGAATACCTGTCGAAAGCACGGACCGACTGGGCGGCTTCAAATAGAATCCTGGCGCGCTCCTCTCTGGACCGCTCGGGCATCTCGGCGGCACGCAGGAGGCGCGCTCCTGTGATTGCCAGGTCAGGTGCGGTGTATCGGTAATGCCAGCGATGGTCCGGGATGGGGGCATGCTTCAAAGCCCGTTGGATTTCTTCGTCGCTTGCCGCCAGCACATTGTTGGTTCGCGAATTGACCCGGCTGGCAGCTGTCACACCCTCTTCGAAGTTTCCCCCATGAATGCGCCAGTCCGGTTCGACCTCGGTGCCGGCCAATTCCAAGCCGAACTTGCGCGTGATCCGGGCGGCTTCAAAACAAGCCTTGGCGCGCTTCTCGTGCTCCAATTCGAGTCGTTCTGCATCGCTCAATGCGGTGGAGAGCTTGTCGAAATGAGGTCGCCAGCTGTCCGGGTAATAATTGCGTGCCTCACTCATGCGACTCGCGCGTGCCAGCCGGCGGGCGAGGAGATAACGGATTCGTTCAGGCATGCTCAACGCGTGTGCAGGGCCCCAGCAGCTGTCCGTGGTCTCCACCGGCTCCGCGGAATGGCCACGAAGCTCCCTCGCGGAGCTTGCCTGGCTCGGCCAACGTTGATCGACGAACCGCTTCAATTCGTCCAGGGTTAACACCCGCTCAGCCACGTAGGCGGCATCCATCCAATAGCCCGACCGTAACAGGGCATCGAGGGCTTCCTCAAATTGACGGCGCGCCAGTTGAAGCGTGCCTAATTCACCTCGGACCTGCCGGGCCATGGAGATGGGCGACGAATACCAGTCGCACCATCCGTTCCTGAGGAACAGGCTCGCCGCCAGAGTCCCTCCGGCCGGAGCATTCGTGCCGGCTGTGTTGGCTGGGTCCGTCGAAAGGTCCGTCGGAAATGCCCTGCACACCTGGGCCAGGAGCGCCGCGGCTTCTTCCACTTTCCCATCGCGCAGGAACAACTTGGCCTTCAGCCATTGGGCCACGGGAGTGGAGCGGGCGCGGCCCAGCCATCGCTGGGCCGTTGCCATTTCTCCCGCCTGGTAAGCAGCGAGCGCCAGTTGCTCCGCGGAGTCCACGTCCTTGACCTTGGCCGCTTCGACCGCTTCCAGCCAGATCAGGACCGGGGCTTTCAATGTGTGCCAGCCTGGCTTCGGAGCGGGTACAAACCCAGCCAAGGATGAAGCCTTCTGCATTGTTCGCAACGTGGCTTCTTTCACTGGGCCGTCGATGTCGATAGGGGATGCGGCCCAGCCGCCGGCAATCACGTAAGCCGTCACGACTCGCTGGGCTCGCGGATGCGACGCCAGCGGACGGAGGGCGGAAGCCCCTTGCCCTAGCGCGTGCGAGGCGGTGAAACGCAATGAAAGGATCGCCGAAGGATCGCCCTCAGCGGCTTGCTCGAGGTAGAGATCGATGGCCTGCGCATGGCGATCTTCGCGAAGGTGCAATCGGGCTTCGAAGCCCAGGCTCGACGAGGCCAATCCCAGGGAGTCTGCGAACCCGGCTTTGGCCAGGGCACGCACCTGCTGGAAGTAGGAGATGGCCCGGCCTGGCTTTTCCTCCTCCCAACTCCTGCCCAGCATGTAGGCGGCCCACGTGGACTTAAAATGGCGGTTCGAAGCGGGTCTCTTCAACAGTGCTTCCCAGCCCGCTCGGGACACCAGAATCTTGCCTTCGTGCCAGGCGATCGCGCCACGAAAATAGTCCGCAAATTCGCCCGGCAGGCCGGGCACAAGTTGAGGAGATGGCCCCTGCATGCGCGTGTTGTTTGTCGGGTCAGGGCGAAGCGTATCATCGGGAGTGAACCTGATCTTTCGGCGTTCGTCGCTGTGACGTTTGATGATGGTCTCGCGGGTTACCGCGGGAATCATTGCCAGGGCCGTGTTCAAGTCGCTCAATTCAGCTTCCAACGATTGACGGGGCGCATCGTTGGTTGGTTTGGCCGTGTAAACCGGCGCCACCAGTTTCATTCGCTCGATTTCGTTTTGAAAACGGGCCCCGGGCGCGCAGAGCACGGCGTCAATGCCGCGGTCCAGGAGCGTGTTTGGAAAGTCGGGGCCACATCCAAAGCTCGCGGCGGACAGGAGCAGAACTCCGGTCGTAGCCACGACAAGGAGCCGAGTGGGCCCGCGGCGCTGCGCCCACTTCATGTCCTTCTGATGTCTCATCTGATTCTCTCTTGGTTCTCAGTTCTTCAATTGCGCGACCTCAATCTGGACTTCGGTTTCCTTGCTCAAGCGAACCCAGCCAATGCTGCGCCGTTCGCCGGCTTGCAGGCGGGGTAGGCCGTTTCTGCTTTGGAATTGCACGGAATTGGAGCCGGTCTCGTTGGAGTCGAAACCCAGCAAGCCATCGGAGGCTACCAATTGGCCGTCCGGCCATCGAACGGTGACCTGGACAGGTCCGGAGTAATCGACCGTGCCAGCGTTGACCAAGTCGATCTCTGACAGTGCCGGATCGGGCTGCCGAACCTCCGCGCGCACATCCGGTTCAGGAACCTTCCCGGACATGACTGCGGCCAGCGTAGGCCAACTCCAGTTCAGGCGATCCTGTGAGACCGGCAACCGATACCAAATCACGCCGGCCAGCGCCTGCGGTCGCTCGGTGTTCCAGGCTTGGACCATCTGGGCCATGGCCGCAGGGTCCGCGCGAATCTCACGGAGCTGAGTGCCTTCCGGCCACGAGGGAGCAGGCCCTTCGGCTGAAAGCCCGATGAATTGCCCGTTCGGACCAAACGCCATCACGTATCCGTAAGTCGGCAGCGCGACTCGAAACGGCTTGCCCAACCGCGCCGCGCGTTCCACTGCGCGACGGGCTTCTGGGGGATCGCATAGTTTGAACGAAGCGTCTGCGTTTTTTGGCCTGGCCAGGGAATGGACCTGCAGCACATATCCATCTGCGGCATCAATCAAGCGTTTGAAGGCGGAGCGCTTCAGCCAGGCGGGCAATGCCGTAATCGTAACGGGCACGGGCTTCACCTTGCTTTGAATGGCTTTGACCCAGACGGCGTAGCCATCCAACTTCGATTCCGCGCAATCGAAATCCAGCTGCAGTTCCGCGACGGACAAACGGTTCGAGGCGGCCTCCGCTACCAGCGACGCGGCCAGTTCCGTGAGAACAACGGCCTGCGCATCGTCAGGCTTGAACGGGCCAGGATATGCGCCGATGCGAAGCGCCAGACCGATCGTCGGGCCAGTCCCTCGCAGCGCGCGCGGATCGAGGGGCACACGGACAGTTTTTGCGGTTCGGTTCTTCCAGCTTACTTCGGCGTTGAGCGGGACCAGTTCCGTGAAGTTTGTTCCGTGTTCGGCAACCGCATCACTTACCGCCTCTGTCCACGCCCGTTGCCAGACGTAGGCGCTCTGTGACATCTCCCCTGAAACGCGGCCTCCCGGCCTTGGCGCGAGGTAAAACACGGCGGCAGCCGAGAGCGCGACAAGCCCGATGCAGAGCAGTTTGCTGCCCCTCTTCATGCGAGCTTGGAGAAACGGTCACTTCTTCGCGCCGGCCTGGGCGGCCGGCGCCGCCAACACCGTGAGCCAAAACTGGTCCGAGGTCTCGATAACCAATTTATTGAATCCGCCTGGAACGCCATTATTAACCGTTGAACTCGTCAGATCGGCCACGACGCGGCGCTGCAATTGCGACTCGGCTTCCGTCGCGATGATTTGAATCGGGCCGCTGAATGGCTTCGCTTCCGCTGAAGCCATGAGTTTGATCACGACGTCGCCGCCCTTCTCTGACATTTCCACAGGCTCCGCGTTCAAGCCTTCCGGCAGGCCGCGCAACGAAGCCGTCATCTTTCGCTGAAACCCGTGCAAGGTCTTCGCAGTGATCTTGATTTCGTTGGTCTTGCCCGGGCTGATGGTAAAGGCCGTGTCCGACACGCTGAGCTTCACATCAGGCGTCGCCCGTCGAACGCTGAGACGATAGAGATGCTCCCCGTCGCCGCGATGGAGCACGTTGCCCACGACCGCGACGAACGTGCGGTTCGTGGATGGGGTCCATTCGAGCCTCGGGTCCGGGCCTCCGCTGTCATCGTTTTTGGCCAGTTCCTTGCCCTCGAGGTCTTCCAGTTTGAGCCAGGCATCGAGTGGAAAGCCGAGCGTCGCAGACTGCACCTCGAGCAAGAACTTCTCGTCCTTCTTCGCGGCAATCTTGAACCGGTCTTCATCGCCGGCTTTGTCAATACACCCCGTGATGGCGCTCGGGATTTCGAGAACGTTGGCCGATTGAGCGTCGTTGTTCGGCTCGTGTTCGGTCAACTCGGGCCCCTCGCCCATCGGAATGGTGATCGAATTGTCGAAGCCAGGCACTTGCAGCAGCGCCATGGAAGCTCCCACGGGCAGGTCGCTGCCGTGGAATTGCGTTTCACACGGAAGGTCCGGCCGACAATTCCACCCGGTCAGCCGCAAGAGGGTAGTGGGTCCGCGCTGCACCCCAAGAGGGAGGGCGTAGCGCAAGTACGGCCCGCAGGAGAGGCTGAGGCGATAAACGCATTTGTCACTGCCCGCGAACTTCACGGCCGATTCGGCAGGATAAGCGAAGCCGAATACCTGCAACACGTAAGTGCCTGCGGCCTTCGCTGTCCACGTCAGGAAGGGGTCGAGCGTCCGACCGTCGTGATTCCAGGCGACTTGCACGCCGCGGGCATCCACGAGCCGCACGACGGCGTCCACAGGCGATGCGAGCGTGAAAGCTTCGATGGAGGCGACGAGCGTCTGGCCGGCGGACAACGAGACGGCGTAGGAATCCACGTCGCCGGATTTGTCCAGGCGGCCATTGAGTGATGCCGGGAACTGCTCGACGGATTGCGGCTTGGCAAAGTCATCGTTCGGCTCCTGCTCAACGAGCTGCGGTTCGCGGGTCACGAGCAGGATTCGAAGCGCGCTGGCGCCCTGTTCGTTGAAGAATCGAACCAGGTGCGGCCCCACCGGCGCGTCGTCCGCGACTTCGACGCTGAGCTTGCCGCTGTTGGTCTCCGCTTTGAACACAACGCCTGGCGCATCCACCCACACTTTCGCCGGCCACGGATCAAATTTGCCGATGGCGGTTACGGCGTTGGTCGTGCCGACTTGGACGGCGACGGGATAGAGGTGGTCGAGCGTGGGAGCGGCGGCGAAGGCGGCAGAGGGAAAGCTCAAAATGCCAAGTTCAAAGCTCAACAGAAGTTCCAGGCACCAGGCTCCAAACGCGATTCCTCTGCTTGGAGTTTTCTCATTGGCCATTCTTTTGAGCTTTGAACTTTGAACTTTGAGCTTCGCGCCACGCGTTGGCTCAAACGAACAACTCCTTGATCAACCTTCCGTTGTTCACGAGCTGGATAGGCCTTCCCGTGTTCGTGTGCAACACCTGGTTCGGGTCGATGTCCATCTTCGTGTAGAGCGAGGCCGCGAAGTCCTCGGGACGATAGACGTTGTCCGACGCGTAATAGCCTTTTCCATCGGTGGCCCCCACCACGGCGCCACGCGGGATTCCCGCGCCCGCCATCAGCACAGACATGGCGTGTGGCCAATGGTCCCGCCCGGCGTCCTTGTTTACCTTTGGAGTGCGTCCAAACTCGCCAAGCAGCAGGACCATCGTCGTATCGAGCAGGCCGCGCTGGTCCAGATCATTGATGAGCGCCGCAACACCGATGTCCATTTGCTTGGCCGATTTGTCCTTGTACGACTCAAAAAGCTTCGTGTGATGGTCCCAGCCTCCGGAATAGACGGTCACCCACGAGACGCCGACTTCGACCAGTCGCCGCGCCAGGAGCAATCGCTGCCCGAAATCGTTTCGGCCGTAAGACTCGCGGACGTTCTCATCCTCTTTGTGAATGTCGAACGCGGCTTGCGCCTTCGGGGACAACACGAGATCCACGCCCTGCTGATAATACTGGTCGAACGTCACCGCCGGATCCTCGGCCAGCTTGTCCGTAAATCGCTCCATGCGATCGAGCGCGCCGCGCAGTTCACGTCGCGACGCAGCGCGGCCTTCGCTGATGTCGGACGGCAACACGACGTCGCGCACCTTGAAACTCGGCGAATTGGGATAGCCATCGATCAGGAACGGCGCGTGTTTGCCACCGAGAAAATTGGGCCCGCCGCTGCGCGACACTTGCGGCATCGACATGTAGGCCGGGAGTCCGTCGCTCACGCCGCGGTGATAGGACACCACCGAGCCGAACGACGGATGGAACGTGACGAAGGCCCCGCACGCGACGGGCACCGGCGTTGGCGCACCCGTCATCATGTAATGATTGCCGCCGCCGTGGTTGGGGTCTCTATGGCAGATGGAACGGACGATGGTGAGCTTGTCAGCGGCCTTGGCGAGTTGCGGCACGGCCTCGCAAAACTGCACGCCCGGCACCGAGGTGGAAATCGGCTTGAACTCGCCGCGGATCTCGGAGGGCGCATCGGGCTTCGGGTCAAACGTCTCGTAATGCGATGGCCCGCCATCGAGCCAAATCATGATGCAGTTGACCCGCTTGCCCGAAGGCTTGAAATGCGATGCAGGCTCCGAAGCGCGAGCCCGCAATCGCAGTAGATCCGCAAAACCGAGCCCCAGCACACCGCCAATGCCGAGTTGGAGAAAATCCCGGCGCGGCATCCCGGCGCAATTATGGGTCAGTCGAGGCACGCTAGTCAGACGCGATTAGTCAGCTCTTCCTTCAAAGGTCAGGTGACGAGAAGCAGGACTTGGGGTGCAAACTGCAATTCAATGGTTGAACACAAACTCCGCCGAGTTCAGCAACGCCCAGAAGACATCTTCCGTGGCGGTCTGACGCGTCGCTTTGTCCGCGGCGAACGCAGCGGCCGCCAGCTTGAGTTCTTCGTCCGTCGGCGGACGGCTCAGCGTCATCAGATAAAGCTGGGTGACGATTTCTTCAGTCGATTTGGTACTATCGGCGAGTTGGTGGGCGAGGCCCGATTTGTTGCTGAGTTTGGCCTGCAGCGCCTTGGAATTCATCATATGCAACGACTGCACGACGCTTAGCTGGCGGTCGCGTTCACAGGGCGGATCGCTGCTGGGGTTGGGGCGGTTGAAGGCGTCCATGAGTTGGGATTCGATTTTGTAAGTCCAGGCTTGCGTGGCGTGGGAACCGGCAGGCATTCCAGTGAAGGTGTCCGGGACCCCGGTCACGGTGTTGAGCGCGTCCAACAATACTTCAGCGGGGAGCCGCCGCCGGTAAGCGCGCGAGAAGTTGCGCGTGTCGGCCAGGTTCGATTCATTGGGCGTCGAGCTAAGCTGATAAAGGCGCGATTCCATGATCGTTCGCATGAGGTGCTTGAGGTCGTAACCCTGTTTGGCGAAGTCGTCGGCAAGCGCATTGAGCAGGGGCGGATTCACGCACGGGTTTGAGATGCGGAAGTCATCCACCGGCTCCACAAGTCCGCGTCCGAAGAAAACGGCCCAGACGCGATTTGCGATGGCGCGGGCGAAGAACGGATTGTCCGGCGCGGTGAGCCAATCCGCAAGGGCACGGCGCGGGTCGGTGCCCTCGGCGCATTGCGCGGGAGGACCGTCGGGAGGCCGGGGGGACATGGTCTCGCTGGTGACGGGATGTTTCACGCCCTTGCCGCCGGGCGCGAAGTAAAAGGTCTCCGTGCCCCCGGAAATGGGCGGAGAAACGCCCGCGCCTTTTTGCTTCACCGTTCCGAAGAATGCCGCAAATTGATAAAAATCGTCCTGGCTCCACTTCTCATTGGGATGATGATGGCACTTGGCGCATTCCATCCGCGTGCCGAGAAAGACCTGGCTGAACATCGTGGTGAGATCGACGGGTTCGCGGCGATCCCGGTACACCACGGCCGGGCCGTCGCGGTGATTCGAGCCTTCCGCGAGGAGGATTTCGCGCACGAACTGGTCGTAAGGTTTGTTCTGCCGGAAACATTCGCGCAGCCATTGGTCGAAAACGAAGACGCTCTTCACGCCGACGCGGTCGGGATTTGGGCGCAGCAGGTCCGCCCACTTGTTGGCCCAGTAATCGGCGTACTCGGGGCGAGCGAGCAGGCGGTCGACGAGATCACGGCGGGCCTTCGCTGAAATGCTCTCCTCTGCTCCTTTTCCCCTCTTCGCCTCTGCTTCACTTCCTTTCTCCAGTCCATTCTCCTGGCACGCACCAAGGAACTCCCTTACCTCCTCCGGCGTGGGCAGCACGCCAATCGCATCCAGAGACGCGCGGCGAAGAAACTCGGCGTCGGTGCAAAGCTCGGACGGAAACAAACCGAGTTGCTGAAAGTGCGCGTAAGCCAGTTCGTCGATGAAGTTGTTCTTCGGCAGCGCGGCATACTGCGCCTCGGGCAACAATCGATCCGCCGGGACCAACACCTGCGAGTCGGCGACGAAGCCCATGTAGCGCGCGACGATGACGCCTTGACCGGTCAGCGTCCCGACGGTGATCACACCGTGGTCGTCCACCTTGGCGATTTCCTTGTCATTCGAATCGAACCCAGCGAGCCGCGTCACGTCGCGGATACTGCCGTCTGAGTAATGCGCCTGCACGAGCAGCCGTTGCGCCGCCGCTTCTCGATAACGCCGGTCCTTCGGGAAAACGGTGATGCGCCGGAGCGCCGGCTCGTTCGTGAGCGAATAAGGCATGCCTTCGCGCAGCCAGCGTACGAGAAGTTGGTGCGTCTCGGAGCCGGGCTCAAAGCGCAACCCGCCTTCGTGAGGGATTGCCGTCGTAGGCTTCTTGATGATGAGGCTTTCGTCGGGCGCAGCCGGGAAGATTCGCCGGCCGCGGTCTTCCTTCACGATCTCGGCGTAGTCGGACTTTGGATCGTATGAGAACACGGAGAGCTTGAAGCCATTCTGCCCCTCGGGCTTGGCGTGACAGGCGCCGGCGTTACACCCGGCCTTGCTCAAGGCCGGGAGCACGTCGCGGAGAAAGCTGACGGAAGCAGGCCCAGCGTTGGTGGGGTCGTTCCCGAGAACGTGCACCGGAATCCGAACCTTCTTGCCCTTGAATTGCGCGGTGAGCGAACCCTCGCCGGGACGCCGGGCAAGAATCTCCCTGGAAGGCGTTTTCTCGAACGAGCCTCCAGAACTCGAAGAAATCTTCGCTTCACTCGTCACGTCGATTTCAAAACCGTCCGCGGTCCTGGCAGTGACCAGGACGCCGTGGCGCGGAGTCTGCATGGAAAGGTGGATTTCCGGCGGCTCAGCCGTGAGCGCGATCACGGAAGTAGCTTTCAGACTGATGGGCAACGTTCGTGGCGCGTCCTTGGAGACCCTGGCCGCCATGTGTGGCCGTTCGGCCATTCGGTTGTTCTGGGCGGTCGCAAGTTCGCGCCCGGCCGACGACTGGCGATCCTCGAGTTTGGCCAGCAACTTCCCCTCGCTGTTCCACACCTGGACAACGCCATCTTGTGTGCCGGCGAAGATGCGCCTGGCATCCGTTGCCACGGCGAGGGAGAGGACGGCGTCGCTGCTCTCGCCAAGCTTGCGTTCGTCACCGGATTCGGAGGACTCCCGTCCCGTGTGGGCCTTGAGGTTTTTGTAAGTGACCGCGGCGCCGGCGTCGGTGGCGGCGACGATGAGTTTTCCATCTCCCGGCCAGGCGAGCGTTGTGACCGCGCCTGAGTGTTTGCCGAGGCTGCTGGCGAGATGGCGCGTTTCAATGTCCCAAACCTTCAGCTGTTTGTCCGCGCCGCCGCTGGCGACTTGGGTCGCGTTGGTGTTGAAGGCAACGGCGAGCACCTGGGCCGCATGACCTTCGAGCTTGGCTTGTTCCTTTTTCGTGGCGAGGTCCCACACCTTGATCAACTTGTCGCCGCCCGCCGTCACGAGTTGCTTTCCGTCGCGGCTCAAGTCCATGTCGAAGATGGTGTCCTCGTGTGCCCTCCACGAAGCCGCGATCTGGCGCTCGGCGATGCTGCACAAGCGCAGAAAGCCGCTCTGGGCCTGAACGCCATCCGCCAGCACGAGGGTGTCATTGTTCGTCAAGAAGCGTATGGAAGTGATGCGGCCAGCCAACCCATTGGTCCAATCGCGTTCCCATTTGAAGGATTCTCCATTCCACAGGGCCAGTCGCCGGAACCCTCCCGAGGCGAGCCACCGTCCATCGCTGCTCCACGCCAGCGATTGCACCGCCTCGCGGTGCGCCTCGAATTGAGAGAGCACGGGGAAGTTTGTCACGGACGCATCATGGATGACCACCGACCCGCCGCGTCCTACAGCCAGCTTCCCGCCGTCAGGAGACAGCGCGAGCGCGAGAATCGGCTGGTACGAAGGAGGCAGGTCCGCAAGCCCCACCGGCGCGAGCGCCTTCTCTTCTTCCAACGCGGCCTGGTTCCAGGGCAGGTCGCCCTTAATCCAATCGCGGATGGTTTTGATCTGCTCGTCGCTGAGCTGCTTCTTGGGCGGCATGTGCGGATCGGCGTCCTTCGCCAACGCCTTCACCAGCCGGCTGGCTTCCGGCTTGCCCGGCGAGACCACTGCGCCATTGTCTCCCCCTTCAAGCAATCGTTCCCGAGAAGTAAGGACCAGGCCGCCCTTCTTTTTCTCCTGGCTGTGGCACGCGAAACACTCCCCCTTAAGCACGCGCATCGCAGCGCGGGCCGACGAATCCTTCGCGGGTGTCGCCGCGATGCCGCGGTTGATCGTGACATCAAAGAACAACACAACCTCCAAAGTGACAAACCCGGCCAATAGACAACCCAAGAGTCGCCGGCGCGACGTAATGACCGACGGCGTCGCACGATGGGCGCGCTGCTTCTCGATGTCCGCAGGGTTCATGTTGTGCTTGGAGAATAGACGTAACAACCCCGCAGTAAAGTCGCGAAGAGTGGACTGGGTGGTTTGGATCTTGAGATTCTTGCACCCCTCCGGGTGCGGAACCAAACTGAGACTCAAACCGGTGGTGTCGCTTCGCTCAACACCCGGCTACGTTCTGGCATCGCTCCGCGATGCTCTTCATTCGTGTACATGAGTGTCCATTCGTGGTTGACCTGAATGGAGGTTGTAGGCCGTCCCACCGGCTAAAGCCGGGGCTCCGTACCACCCGCTTGGTCCGCCTTGCTTAACCTGGCGATCTGACCTATTGGTTTGGAATAACCCATGGTTGCAGAGACAAACGAATCCCGCCTGACGCGGACGGAATCGGCTGGGTTCAAGAGCACGCATTGGACAGTCGTGTTGGAGGCGGCGCGGCAGGATTCTGCGTCAGGTCAGGCGGCGCTCGGCTCGCTCTACAAGACCTACTGGGGACCCATTTACACATTCGTCCGCCGCAGCGGCCTGCCGGCGCACGAGGCGGAGGACTTGACGCAAGATTTCTTCGCGCGGCTGGTGGAGAAGAACTGGCTGGCCTCGATCACGCGGGAGGGTGGCAAGTTCCGGTCGGTGCTCCTGACGGCATTGAAGCATTTTCTGTCTCACGCGCGCGATTATGCCCGGGCACAGAAACGCGGGGGCGGCATCCCTCCCGTTCCGCTGGATGGCGGGAATGCGGAGCGCCGGTATCAGGTGGAAGCCGTGGACAACGTGACGCCCGAAACCTTGTTCGAGCGGCGCTGGGCACTCGGGATTCTGGAAGGGGCATTGGAGCGTCTTCGTCTGGAGTACGAGCGCATGGAAAAGGGCGACCTGTTCAACGAATTGAAGGCATTTCTTTCCGGCGTCGGGCGGCCGATGGCACACTCGGAGATCGCGGCCAGGCACGACATCAGCGTGAACGCTGTGGGCGTGGCCATCCACCGAATGCGTCGGCGCTTTGGCGAACTGGTCCGCACGCAAGTCGCGCGGACGGTGAGCGACCCGGCGGAGCTCGAGGACGAATTGCGCCACTTGATTGCGATTCTCAGGCAGTGAAGCGAGGCGGACTCGGGAATTCCGGTAAGATTCTTACCACTTTCCGTTGGTAGTACGTTTGATGGTCACCGCTGCTCGATGCGATGAGTGCGGCGCCGGAATCCCAGTCGGCGCCCCGGACGGGCATTGCACCACGTGCCTGTTCATGCTGGGCATGGACCCCGTCGTGGAGGCCTCCGTGCCCGACACGACTGATTTGACCCCGCTCCTTGCGAAGACTCATTCGCCGCTGGGGGTGAAGTTTCATCGCTTGGGCGACTACGAACTGCTCGAGGAAATCGCGCGCGGTGGCATGGGGGTGGTCTTTCGTGCGCGGCAACTCAGCCTCAACCGGACCGTGGCGTTGAAGCTCATCCTGGGCGGACAACTCGCGGCGCCTGCGATGGTCAAACGCTTTCTGGTCGAAGCCGAGGCCGCCGCCAGTCTGCACCATCCGAACATCGCTTCGATCCACGAAACCGGCGAATGCGAAGGGCACCACTTCTACAGCATGGAACTGGTCGAAGGCGCGGCGTTGCATCAACGCGCCGCCGAGTATCAGTTGCTGGCCCTCAAGACCGCGACAAACGAACGCAAGCCCGCCGCGCGCCAACGTCAGCGAGCCATCGCGCGGCTCATGGCGAATGTCGCCCGCGCCGTGGATTACGCGCACCAACGCGGCGTGCTTCACCGCGATCTGAAGCCGAGCAACATCCTCATTGACGGCGAGGGCGAACCGCACCTGGTGGACTTCGGCCTGGCCAAACTCGTCAACGAGGAACGAACTCAGTTTACTTTGAGCGGCGCGGTCCTGGGCACGCCCAACTACATGGCGCCGGAACTTGCCTCGGGTGGGGCTGCGCACGCGACGACGGCCGCGGATATCTACAGCCTAGGCGCCATCCTCTACGAATTACTCGCCGGGAAGGCGCCGTTTCAGGCCCCGACGGCGGTGGAGATCTGGCGTCGCGCGCTGGAGGAAGAGCCGGAGAACCCGGCCTCGCACAACAGGCATGTGGATGCAGATCTGGCGACGATTGCATTGCGCTGCCTGGAGAAGGAACCGCAGCGGCGCTACGCCTCGGCGCGCGCGCTGGCAGAGGATTTGGAGCGCTGGCGGGCGGGTGAACCCATCGCGGCCCGGCCCGTGGGCGCCGGCGCAAAATTCTGGCGCTGGTGCCGCCGCAAGCCGTCGCTGGCGGGGCTTGCGCTTACGGCGATCGCCCTGGCTTTCGCCGGAGTCATTGGCGTTTCGACGCAATGGCGCCGGGCCGAACGCCAGGCACGCACCACGAAATTGAACCTCTACGCGGCCGACATTGGCGCGGCGCATCAAGCGCTGCGCGAGGGCAACCTGGGGCGCGCACGCGAGTTGTTGGACGCCTACCGTCCCGTGGACGGAGCCGAGGACCTGCGCGGCTTCGAGTGGCGATTGTTGCGGGACTCGGCGCAGGGCGAGTACGCTGTCGCGTTTCTCGGGCACACCGGTACGATGCGATCTCTCGCGTTCTCGCCGGACGGCAAGTGGCTGGTGACGGCCAGTGCTGAAAGCGCGGTGCAGGTGTGGGACCTTCGGCGGAATGCCTGGAGTCGCACACTGACAGGGCACACGGGCAGCGTGAACTGCGTTGCCTTTTCGTTCGATTCCCGACTGATGGCCACAGCAGGGCAGGACGGGACTCTGAAGCTGTGGGACACGACATCGTGGCGGGTCACCACGCAGCTCGTATGCCGTCCGTATGCGTATCAGGTCGCCTTTTCGCCGGCCGGGCCGCTGCTCGCTTATTCGGAAGGCGGCACAGTGAATCTGTCCGGCGGCCGCGTGCGCCTTTGGAATTACGCCAAAGGCAAGCTCGTGCAGCGAGGAACCAATGCCGGAAGTCGCATCGCGTTTTCGCCGGATGGGAAGAAGTTGGTCACAGGCAATCAGGAGGGGCTCGCACTCTGGGACACCGCCAGTGGGCACAATCTCTGGAGCAGCACCCGGCTGCATTCCGTGCTTTTCATTGCGTTTTCACCGAAGGGCTCGAATTTCGCGGTATGCAATTTTAATGGGGAAGTGGCGCTCTTCGACGTGGACGATCCCGACCGTTCGGTGACGCTCAAAGGTCTGGCTCGTTCGCGGGGCATTGCATTTTCGCCGGATGGTGTCTATCTCGCAGCTGCCAGCGGTGATCAAACGATCCGCGTCTGGAATACTGCCGCTGCCTGGGAACGGACCAACGCCCCAATGCGCACGCTATGGGGCCACGGCAGCGGCGCGCGGTGCCTGGCGTTCTCGCCCGACGGAAATTTTCTGGCGAGCGGCGACAAGGATGGCGTCGTCCTGCTTTGGGATTTCAAGGCGCGTTCCCCCTCATTGCTGATCCCCAACGTTCCCGTCAGCTACACGAACGCGCCGCCCGTTTTCTCCCGGGACTCAGGATGGATGGCTGCGGCGACCGCAACGGAGGGCGTCGCCCTCTGCAACATTCGGACACTTGAGAGGCTGCAGACATTTCCGGCCGCGCTCATTCCTCTGGCATTGTCCGACGATCACCAAACCCTCGTGGTGATGAGTACCAACTATGTTTACCAGGAATGGGACATTGGTAGCGGCCAACTCCGTCGCGAAGCGCAATTCGTTCGCCCCGAACAAGCGTTCACGGCGAAGCTTTTCCCGGACGGAAAACTCCTCGCCGTCGGCTACTTGGACGGCACGTTCGCGATCTACGAAGTGGAGGCACGGCGTGAACTCTGGCGGCACCGGGGCCACAAGAACAACATTCGTGAGTTTGCGTTCTCGAGGGACGGCCGACTGTTCGCGACGGCAAGCCAGGATTTCACCGCGAAACTTTGGGAATTGCCCACCCGCCGGGAGTTGGCCACGTTGACAGGGCACGGGGACGAGGTTTGGACCATTGCCCTCTCGCCGGACGCCACCGTCGCCGCCACAGGCAGCAGTGACCACACGGTGCGGCTCTGGTCCGTGCCGGACGGCCGTCCAGTCGCGGTGCTGACGGGCCACAAGGAAGGCGTCTTCCGAACGGCGTTCTCGCCGGACGGCAAGACGCTTGCCACCGCCAGCGATGATGATACGGTCCGGCTCTGGCATCTTCCGACGCGGCGCGAGGTCGCCAGGTTGAACCACGGGGCCAACGTAAAGCTTGTCAGTTTCACGCCGAACGGGGAGTGGCTCGTGTCCAATTCTGATCGGCGCACCGTTCACTTCTACCGCGCCCCGAGTTTCACGGCACTTGACGAAGCGGACCGTAGAAAAATCGTGCGTTCGAAATAGCTGGCAATCCACGCTGACAGCCGTGGCGGATACCTTGTAAGGTTTGTCCTGTAATCCGGTGGTACCAGGTGATGAAAAGAATACTTGCTCCCCCTTTCGCTTTCATTGTCCTCACGGCGTGTTTGGACCTCTTCCTGATTGCGCCAAAGAGTTTGGGTGCAGACTCGCTCATTTCGCCAGGCGCCACTTGGAAATATCTCGATAATGGCGTGGACCCAGGCACCGCATGGCGAGGAGCGGGCTTTGCTGATGCTTCCTGGGCGTCTGGCCCAGGGCAACTTGGCTTCGGGGATGGCGACGAGGCGACCGTCCTCCGTTCCGGCATCATCACTGCGTACTTTCGCAAGAGAATCAGCGTGGGTGGTCCGGCGAGCAGCCTGACGCTCCGGGTGCTTCGCGATGACGGTGTGGCGGTCTATCTCAACGGCGTGGAGGTCTATCGCAACAATCTGCCGCCGGGCTCGCTGTCGTACAACACGCTCGCCCTTGCCGCAATCGGCGGCGCCGAGGAGACGACGGTGTTTTTGACGGCAACGATCAATCCGAGTCTTCTTGTTGCAGGGGAGAACATAATTGCGGCGGAGGTTCATCAGGTCAACGCAACAAGCTCGGACCTCAGTTTCGATTTCGAGTTGCTCGCGGACCCAGGGCCGCCTCTGCCGGACTTGCCGGTGGTCGCCTTGCAGACCGTGGACAATACTGCGGCCGAAGGGACTTCCGACCGCGGTCGATTCCGACTCGTGCGTTCCGGCCCGACGACCGACCCGCTGAATGTCACAGTGAACTATGGCGGCACAGCGATGAACGGTGAGGATTATGCGGTTCTGCCGACGACGGTGCAGATCCCCTCGGGTTCATTAATTGCCGACCTTGAGCTGGTGCCGATCGACGACAGCCTGATTGAAGGCAGCGAAACTTTCACGGTTGCTCTCGTGGAACCGCCGTGCGCGCATGAACCTTCGCCGGGTCCTGGCTGTTATTTCGTAGGCGCTCCGTTTCAAGCCAGCGCCACCATTGTTGACAATGACATGGAACCGCCCCCACCGCCGCCACCGCCCGGCGGCAACATCCTCATCGCCTCCAACTCCTTCTGGAATTACCTCGACGATGGCTCCGACCAAGGCACGGCTTGGCGCGCGCCCGACTTCGACGACTCCTCATGGGCGTCCGGTCCGGGCCAACTCGGATACGGCGACGGCGATGAAGCGACCGTCGTCAGCTTTGGTCCCGACCCGGCCAACAAGTTCATTACGACCTATTTTCGCCGCGCTTTCGACGTAGGGGATGCCTCGGCCGTCAGCAATCTGGTGCTGCACGTTCTGCGCGATGACGGCGTGGTGGTGTACCTGAATGGCGTCGAAGTTTACCGTAACAATCTCCCGCCAGGGCCAATCAGCTTCACCACTCTGGCCAGCAGCGTCGTGGCGGACGAGAACGCTTATGTGGCTGCTTCCATTTCCATCGCCCCTCTCGTGTCCGGCCGCAATGTGATCGCCGCCGAAGTGCATCAGGTGAATGGGACCAGCAGCGACCTGGGATTCGATCTGGCTTTGTTGACCAACGCTGGATCACCCCTGCCACCCGAGTTACCACTGGTCGGCGTGGAGGCAGTGGAAAACACGGCGGCAGAGTCGGGCGCGGATTCAGGATTGTTCCGGGTTAGCCGCACGGGACCGACCACAGACTCGCTGTTTGTGGCACTGGCCTACACGGGGACGGCGGTGAACGGCTCGGACTGTCTCCTGTTGCCGCTCAACGTGGAAATCCCGCCTGGTTCCAGTTCGGTTAATCTTAAGGTGGAAGCTGTCGAAGACGCGACCGTCGAAGGCACGGAGTCGCTCGTGCTCGTTCTGGAGGAGCCGCCGTGCGCAATCCAGGATCCGTCAGCGCCGGGCTGTTATCGCGTCGCCGCCCCAGGTCAAGCCCTCGTGAGTATTCTGGACAACGATTTCGAGCCGCCTCCGCCACCGCCTGGAGACATCACGCTCATCGCTGGGAACTCAATCTGGAAGTATCTCGACGACGGCACAGACCCGGGCACGGCATGGCGCGAGTCCGGCTTCGACGACAGTTCGTGGGCGTCCGGCCCCGGTCAACTCGGCTACGGAGACGGCGATGAAGCGACTCTGATCAGTTTTGGCTCCGACCCGGCAAACAAGTTCATCACGACCTACTTCCGCCGTGAACTCGGCGTCATCGATGTATCGACGGTGAGCAATCTCGTGCTTAAAGTCTTGCGAGATGATGGGGTGGCCGTCTACCTGAACGGCGTGGAGGTGTTTCGCAACAACCTGCCGGCGGGTGCGCTGGCGTTCAACACGCTCGCAACTATTGCGGCGCCGGACGAGAATGCCTATGTCACAACGCCGATTGATTCGACGGCACTGGTCAGCGGACGCAATGTCCTGGCCGCGGAAGTGCATCAGGTCAATCCCTTGAGCAGTGACCTTGGGTTCGACTTGGCGTTGTTCGCCGAGGGATCCGTGGGCCCACCGCCCAATCCCTGCGCGCCTCAACCCAGCCCCGATGATCAGACGTATCCCGCGGTGGCGAGCGATGGCACGAACTTCTTTGTCGTGTGGATCGACATGCGGAATCGCGACTCGAGCTGGTTCGATGTGTACGGTTCTCGCGTTTCAGCCACCGGAGAGGTGCTGGACCCGGGCGGCATCCCCATCTGCACTCGCGCGAGCAGCGCCTATTATCCTTCCGTGGCGTTCGACGGCGCGAATTACTTCGTGGTTTGGTCGGATGATCGCGACCAGTCCAATGGCGATCCACGGCTTGAGATCTACGGCGCGCGCGTCAGCCCAGGTGGGGTCGTGCTCGATCCGGATGGGATCCTGATCACACACGGCGAAGTGGCCGGTCAACCGACCCTCGCGTTCAATGGAACAGAGCATCTCGTCTGCGCTTATACCTGGGAACACAATGGCCATCGAGGCACGACGCTCCTTGGCGTGCGCGTCACACCGGCGGGCGAAGTGCGCGACAGTGAGGAACTGATCCTGCACCAGTCCGATGGCGGGGACTACCCAGCCATTGTCGCGAGCGCGGGCGGAGAATGGCTTGTGGCTTGGAACGGCGCGGGTGTCGAAGGAGCGCGAGTCAGCGCGGACGGTGTTGTTTCTTCACCGCGGCAACTGGTCGACCGGGGAGAGGCGTGGGTACATGGCCTTGCAGCGGTGGGCGGCAAATATTTCCTGACAACAGTCGCCGATCGCCCATTGGCTCCGGACACACACGTAATGGACGTGTTCGGCACTTGGATTACGCATGAGGGCGAACCATTGAACACCGTGGTCATCGCGGCCAATACAAATACGACGATCGGCAGCTTCCTACAGCCCACGACTTACGTGCAGAACCACGCCACGGCGGTGGCCAACGGCCCGAATGTGCAGGTCGTGTGGGAAGCCGGCGCGATGTACACCAACGGTGGGTTGTTCATGTTCCGGTCAGATATCCGGAGCGCGCGTGTGGACGCCAACGGCAACGTCTTTGCGGTCGCTTCTGTCTGCGCAAAGCCGCAAGACCAGAGCTTCGCGGGATTGGCGTTCAACGGTGAACAATTCCTTGCCGTCTGGCAGGACGCGCGAACCGCGCCGCAGGACGAATACAGCCCGCTCCGTGCATTCGACATTTACGGCACGCGGATCACTGCCGCGGGCGAAATGACCGAAGCCGACGGCTTTATCATCAGCGCGGTGTTTCCTGAATGCGACGGCGACGGTGACGGCGTGCCGGATGCTCGCGATACCTGCCCCGACACGCCCCCTGGCGCCATCGTCAATGGGGACGGTTGTGCCATCGCCCAGTTGAGCCCGTGCGCAGGGCCGTGGCAGCACCACGCCGATTACATAGATAGCGTCATCACCTATGCCTGGAAGTTCTACCGCGACGGAATCATCACTGCCCAGCAGCGTGCCGGCATCATCCACGACGCCGCGCAATCGGATTGTGGCCGCTCACCCCAGGCGCGAGAAGCGGCGCGGGTCCACTTGCTTCCCATCACTCTTGAAGAATGCCTGAGTGGCGGCCTGCGGGTGGTCGTCAGCCGCGATCCCATCGGAAGCTGCACCATCGAAACCTCGACCGATCTCGTCCACTGGACCTTGTTGCACACGCTGGACGCTGCAGATATCGGCAGCGAAATTGGCTGCCCGCATGCAGTGGGCGAACCATCACGGTTCTTCAGGGTAAGACTGCAATCCCCGTAAGCGCGGCCCCTTCACGACGGGGCGCATGCGCATCTTGCAATTATCTGCGTCGCGCATGCTGCCAGTCTAGGAGCATCGCTTGGAACCGCCGTGGCGCACGACGAACTTGGAGGGCGGTGGCAGAGCGCAGCGGCACCGCTTTCGGACGCTGGCCGCCAAAGCCAAAGCGGCGTGGCGCTTCGCTTCCCGCCGCACTCGATAAGTTCGGTTGTGGCTTGCCGTGCTACGCTGCGTTGATTGCCCCTCGAAGGTTGCTTGCCTGACTTCACCCTTGGCCCATAGGATGCGCGCTCGTCATTGCGGAACTCCTCCGCAAGGGCCGTTTGCTTATGTTGAAGAAGTTACTCCAAGCACTGTTTGTCGCCATTACTGTCGCCCCGGCTGCGATGGCCGCGGAGACAAATGTCGCCACGATCAACGGTTGGTGCCGTTCCCTGAGCCTTAACCATGGTAGCGCGTTCCTGAACAACGTTCCCGTCGGCGCCGCGTTTTCGACATTCGATGGCCAGCCAAACACTCTGTTGCAGCAGTTGGTCGGTGTCGTCACGTACGTCAGCAATGAGCTGCGTCCCCGCGCCGGCTTCCCGGGCGTCTACGAGACAGACTACGGCTTCTTCAACACCGTGGGCTTCTTCGAGATTGGCAGTTTGCTGATTACACTGCCGGCCACGGACGCGGACGCGAATGGCGTTCCGGACATCGTGCAGGTGAATCGGGCCGGGACGGCGGTCATCTCGGGAAGTGGCCATCAGGATAGGCCGCAGCCGGCAGACTTTCCGATCACCGGCCAGTTTGTCCGCAACGCCGGTACCAATATCGGCTCCTACACGCTCGGATGGACGAACATCGCTGGCTTCGCAACGCTCGGTGCCACGCTGTGGGTGTTGCACCTCGATGGGCAGGCCAACTACACACGCGCCACACGTACCACGCCGGACTTGATGCGTTTTCGGTTCATGTTGCGCGGCAATACGGGAACTTCGCTGGACGTCAGTGGCTCGACCACTTACACGACGACCAGCGCCGACGAAGTGCGGCTTCCCCAGTTCACACTCCGCAACGGCACGCGCCAGTACACAGTGCGGCCCACCACTCTCTTTCGCACCGGGAACCGCTACGCTGGGGAATTCAAGTTCGTCGACGGCCTGCTGGATACGTCGTGGCCTGACTACACCAATTGGCCCGTGGAAATCGTGGACACTAACGACGTCAATACCAACGGTGTGCCCGATTTGTCCGATCCGCTGGTCGTGCCGGACTTCACGCCGCCGAAGCTGGCCATCACGTTCCCCGCCTCCAATGCCCGCCTGACCAATGCGGCCGTCACCGTGAAAGGCACCGCGACGGAGGATCGCGTGCTCGCGGAGGTCATCTACAGCCTGAATGGCGGTCCGTTCACTAATGCCGTCGTGACTTCAAATCTTTGGTCTGCTCCCGTCATGCTCAGACCTGGCACGAATCTCTTCGTCATCCAGGCGACCGACGCCGCGACCAACACCTCCCTGGTCGTCACGCGGAAGTTCATCCACGTCGTCAACCTCCCCTTCACCAACCAAATCGTCGGCGCCGGCTCAGTGTCACCGAACCTCAACGGCCGCCTGCTCGAGGTCGGCCGCCGTTACACGATCACCGCGGTGCCTGCGGCGTCGAACTTGTTTGCATTCTGGAGTGGCGGGGCGAATTCGGCTGTGGCGAAACTCACGTTCACGATGAGTTCGAACCTTGTGATCGTGGCGAACTTTGAACCGAACCCGTTTCTCCCAATCCTGGGCACCTACACGGGCCTCTTCAGCGAGCCGGGCCAGCTCCTTCACGAAACCTCCGGCTACTTCACCGCGAAGCTCACGCAGAAGGGCGCCTTCAGTGCCACCTTGCGTCGCGCTGGACGCACGCTCCGGTTCAGTGGGCAGTTCGCGTTGGATGGCAAAGCGACGAACACCGTCCGCCTCAGTGCCACCAATCAGTTGTTGGTCACGCTCTCGCTCGACCTGACGGGCGGCACGGAACGAATCACAGGGCCTATTGCCGAAGGCAACCGCGTCGCCGAACTGCTCGCAAGCCGGGCCCAGCCCAAGTCCGCCACGAATCCGGCCGCGCCCTACGCCGGCAAGTATACGATCTCTTTTGTGCCGGGGTCCGGCCTTCCGGGGCCCACGGGAGCCAGCCTTGCCGCGTTCAACTCCGACACCAACGGCAATTTGAAGCTCAGTGGCTTCCTCGCCGATGGGACGAAGCTCTCTGCCAAAGGAGCGGTCTCAAAGGACGGCCTCGTTCCACTCCAGCAAACCCTCTACAGCAGCAAAGGCTCGATTTTGAGTTGGCTGATGTTTACCAACACTCCGGGCACCAATTGGGTTGCCCTCGCGAACTGGACCAAACCTGCTCGGCCCACGGACAGACGTTATTCCGCGGGGTTCACGAATTCTTTGGCCGGCTTCGGCACCCGCTATACCTTCAATGAACTTACGAATGACCTCGCGGCTATGCCGTCCAGCGCCGTGGCCGTGGGCGCGCTGCCGACGCCCGCCTCCACCAACGCGGTTGCCTGGAATTCCGCCCAGCGTCGCATGACCAACGCCACAGGCCTGACGGTCACTCTCAATGCAGCCACCGGCCTGTGGGACGGAATCTATCCGGAGTCTTCAAGCCGACAGCGCCTTCCCTTCAAGACCACCCTTCACAAATTCGCCGACCAGTACGTCGGGTTCGGATACATTATCCAGTCGAACATCACTGGGACCGTTGGCTTCGGCGCTGCCCCGTGAAGAGAAGGGTGATTTAGACTAGCTAGTCGGTCGGACGAGATACCGTGGACTCGTGCGGACGCTCGCCCCACCGCCTTCAACCGCGTTCGTTGGCGAGGTTGTCGGAAACGGTCTACTGAGCGCGCGGGGATTCGTCGATGGAAACGACGTGGAGTGGACTGATGGTATGTGAAATCCCATCGGCATCGATCACAACGATGGCCTTGGGATGCACGGCGATGAAATCACGGTGTGGCACCGAGTATTGCCGCCCGTTAGACAATTGAAGCGTGAACGGATGAAGTCCGTTTTGCAGCCGGTCCTTGATCTGATCGATGATCATGATTTCAACAGCGAATATTACGTTTTACGTCGCGCTGGGCGAGAGTAAAATTGCCACCCGTGCAAACTCGAGTGACAGCAAGAACCTATTCTCCGTTTCAGCCTAATCCAATCGTCGCCGATGCCGACCACCTTCCAACCTTACGCCAATCTCCTGGCCCGCTCTCGTGAGCTGTCCTTCGTGGATACCGCGTGCGGGTTGCTCCACTGGGACGAAGAGACCTACATGCCGCGGGCCGCGCTGGCCTTCCGGGCGGAGCAAGCCGCCTTCCTCAGTGGTTGGAGCCACAGGCAATTCATTGCACCCGAGGTCGGTGGCTGGATCAAGGCGTGCGAGGACCACGGCTTCGCACCGGAGTCGGACGAAGCGGTAAACGTGCGCAACTGGCGCTGGGCTTACGATCGTGCGACCAAGCTGCCACCGGAACTGGTTGAGGAATTCAACCGCGCGACGACGCTGGCCCGCGATGCGTGGGCGGAGGCTCGAGAACAATCGGAATTCGTGCGCTTCCAACCGCACCTGGAGACACTGCTCGAATTGACACGCCGAATGGCGGACCACTGGGGTTACTCCGCCTGCCGTTACGATGCATTGCTCGAAGGACACGAACGCGGCGCGCGCGCGGCGGCCTTGAGCGCTTTGTTCACCGAGTTGCGGCCAGCCATCGTGAGCGTGCTGGGTCCGGCGGCGGAGTGTACCGGAAGCGTGCCGAAAGACACGCTCGACGGACAGTATCCAATCGCAGCCCAGCAGGCCTTCAATCGCGAGGTGGCCCAGACGCTCGGGTTCGACTTCGACGCCGGGCGCATCGACACGACCACGCACCCATTCTGCACCGGGTTGGGACCGCGCGATTGCCGGCTGACCACGCGTTACAACGAGCGCGACTTCACGATGTCGCTCTACGGCGTGATGCACGAAGCAGGGCACGGTCTCTACGACCAGGGCTTGCCCGCCGAGCATTACGGCACGCCGCTGGGCAGGGACATCTCCATGGGCATCCATGAATCGCAATCGCGGTTGTGGGAGAATCACGTCGGGCGGGCGCGCGAATTCTGGGAACATTGGCACGAGCCGGCGTGCAAACATTTTCCAAGCTTGAAGAAGCTTTCGCCCGAGCAGATTTGGCGCGCGGTGAACCGTGTGGCGCCGTCGTTCATCCGCGTCGAGGCGGACCAAGTCACGTATGACCTGCACATCATCCTTCGTTTCGAAGTGGAGTTGAAACTGACCGAAGGGGAGTTGAAGCCGCGAGATCTGCCCGCATTCTGGAACGAGTCATTCGAGAAGATGTTCGGGCTCAAAGTGCCCGACGACGCCCGCGGCTGCCTCCAGGACATCCATTGGAGCATCGGCGCCTTCGGGTATTTTCCAACCTACACTCTGGGCAATTTGAACGCCGCCCAACTGATGGTGAGTGCGACGCGGGACCTGTCCGGGTTGGCGGGCGACCTTCGCGCGGGCCGCTATGGGAGCTTGGTCGGCTGGCTGCGTAAGCAGATCCATACGCAAGGCCAGCGCTGGCTGCCTCCGGACCTGATGCGCCGCGCGACCGGCGAGCCCACAGCCGCAAGGCACCACCTCGAGTTTCTACGGGGCAAGTTTCTGAGACCGTAAGTGGCGGATTGGCTTCTTTGACGCCAACGGCTGTCTGCTCCAACGGCCTACGAATCGAGAATCCACACGCCGCCTATTCGCACAGGGAATTGCTTTTCTTCGACGCCACTGGACGCCATCCTTCCCGCGTGTCGCGCTTACAAATTTGAATTTGGCCCATGAGTAAGTCGAAGAAATCAAAGCAAGAGAAACCCAGCGAGGCGTCACCGGCGCCCGCGCCCGCACCGCCTCCCGGCAATGGCAACGGCGCGCATATCGTCCTTGAGGCCGACGCCCCCGCGGCCCCCGCGCGCGTCGTCGTGCCGACCAAGGTCGAGATGCCGATTCACCGCCGCGTGGACACGGGATTCCTGCAATATGCCAGCTATGTGATTCGTGACCGGGCGATCCCCAACCTCGCCGATGGTCTCAAGCCGGTACAGAGGCGCATTTTGTGGTCGCTCCATGAAAAGGACGACGGACGATTCATCAAAGTAGCTACGATTGGCGGCCATTGCGCGCAGTACCATCCGCACGGAGAGGCAGCGATCAACGACGCCTTGGTCGTGTTGACCAACAAGCGATATCTCATTGAGGGCCAGGGCAATTTTGGCAACATTTACACCGGCGACCCGCCCGCTGCACCACGTTACATCGAGGTGCGTCTCACGGATCTCGCCCGGCAGGAGATCTTCAATGACGACGTCACGGAGTTCATCGCCAGCTACGACAACCGAAATCGAGAGCCCGTCGCCCTTCCATCGAAACTGCCCATGCTGTTGATGCTGGGCACCGAGGGAATCGCGGTGGGCATGTCGTGCAAGATACTTCCCCACAATTTCCCGGAGTTGCTCGAAGCCCAGATTGCCATCCTCAAGAAAGAGCCCTTCAAATGCCTGCCCGATTTTCCGACCGGCGGCCTGATGGACGCGCGCGACTACCACGACGGCACAGGCACGGTGAAGGTCCGCGCGAAACTCAAGGTCAAGGATGAATCGACTGTCGTCATCAAGGAGATTCCCCCGACCACCACGACGGACTCCCTCATGGCATCCATCGAGGACGCCGTGCGCAAGGGCAAGCTCAAAGTCAGGTCCGTCAACGACTTCACCGCCGAAGAGGCGGAAATCGAGATCAAGGCGCCACAAGGCGTTTCCGCCGAGAAACTGGCTGACGCGCTTTACGCGTTCACGGATTGCGAAGTGACGATTGCCAGCCGCATCGTCGTCATCAAAGACAATCGGCCTGTCGAGCTGACGGTCAGCGAAGTGCTCAAGGAGAACACCGCGCAACTCGTCGCCCTGCTCAAGCGCGAACTCGAGTTGAAGGCGAAGCGTCTTGAAGACGAACTGCACTTCCGCACCCTCGAACGCATTTTCATCGAGGAACGGCTCTACAAGAAGATTGAACAGTGCCGGACCAACGAAGCGGTCGTGGGCGCCGTCCACGACGGGTTCAGGCCTTTCCGGCGCCAGATGCTTCGCGAATTGGCCGACGAGGACGTCGAGCGGCTCCTGCAAGTCCGCATCCGGCGCATTTCGCTCTTCGACATCCAAAAGCACCGCGAGGAGATGACGAAGACAAAGGCCGAACTCGAGGAAACGCAGCGTCATCTCAAGAACGTCACGAAGTACGCCATCGCCCATCTTGAAGGGCTTCTGGAGAAATACGGCCCGCTCTACCCCCGGCTCACCCGGTCGAGCCGTTATGACGAGGTGGACGCGAAGGAAGTCGCCTTCAAGGCATTCAAGGTGGCCTATGACAGCGAGAGTGGATACGTCGGCTACAAGGTGACCGGCGACGAATTCAAAGTCGACTGCACCAAGTTCGACAAGTTGCTGCTGGTCTTCAAAGACGGCCACTACAAGGTAACCGAACTGCCGGAGAAGCTCTTTGTCGGCCCCGACTTGTTTTATTGCGGATTGCCGGAGCGCGAGCGCGTCTTCACGCTGGCGTACACGAACCGCGAAGCCACCTATCTGAAACGGTTCACCTTTGGCGGTGCGATCCTGAACAAGGAGTACTTCTGCATCCCGCCCAAGTCGCGCATCCTGTTCATCGAACTGGACACTCCGAAAGAACTGTTCATCCGTTACAAGCCCGCGCCGTACCAGAAGATCAATCAACAGACTTGCGACCCGTCAGAGATCGAAGTCAAAGGCCCGAAGACCCGCGGTCGGCAAATTTCCATCAAGGAAGTCGCTTCCATCACGAGCGCCCCGACGCGCGGCTGGGATCCCGAGGCGGCAACCACGAAGCTTCAGTTCACGTGAGGACGGTGAAGGCTCGCCAGCTCTTGCCAGGATGAAGCGCTTCGCCCAACTGATTGCGATGCTGTGCGCGTCATTGCTCGCGCAGGCAGCGCCAGATTCAACGCCGGCCCCGGGCAATGTCGGCAACGCTGAGTATCCGCGCATTGCGCCCGATCGGCGCGTGACGTTTCGGCTGAAGGCGCCGAACGCGAAGGCTGTGAAACTCGAAGGAGGCCAGGGTCTCGTCGGCGAACCCATCGAAATGACGCGCGGTGAGGACGGCGCCTGGTTCGTGACCACGCCTCCTGCCGTGCCGGGCTTCCATTACTATTGGTTCACAGTGGACGGCCTGCGCGTTAACGACCCGGCAAGCTATGCGTTCTTTGGCTGGGCGCGCGAAACCAGCGGCATCGAAGTGCCGGAAGCAGGCGTTGACTTCTATGATGCGAAGCCGAACGTGCCTCATGGCGCAGTGCGTTCCCAATGGTACCACTCGGCCATCACCGGCAAATGGCGGCGCGCCCATGTCTATACGCCACCGGATTACGACAGGAACACGCGCACTCGCTACCCCGTCCTTTATCTTCAGCACGGGGCAGGCGAAAATGAGCGCGGTTGGGTCGAGCAAGGCCGGGCCAATTTCATCCTCGATAGTCTTATCGCCGCCCGGAAAGCAAAGCCGATGATTCTCGTCGTGGACACGGGCTACGCGTCGTTCGCCGGGGCGACGGTGGGAACCAACCGCTCGGCGGCGACGGCAGCCTTCGAGGAAGTGATGCTCAAGGAACTGATTCCGATGATCGACGCCAGCTTCCGGACCCGCAGCACGCGTGAGCACCGCGCGATGGCCGGGCTGTCCATGGGCAGCGGCCAGACCCTCAACCTCACGCTCCGACACCTGGACAAGTTCGCGTGGATTGGCGCGATGAGCGGCCCGCCGCGCCAGGGCTTCGACGCAGCGACTGCCTACGACGGAGCATTCCGCAACGCCGCGGTATTCAACAGCAAGGTCAAGCTGCTATGGCTGGGTGCTGGCACGGCGGAGGAACACATTCACGCCAGCACACTCGCGATGCACGAGGCATTGAACAGCGCAGGCATCAAGAACGTCTTCTATTCTTCGCCCGGCACCGATCACGAGTGGCAAACCTGGCGCCGCAGCCTGCATGATTTCGCGCCCAGGCTTTTTAGCGACTAAACCAAAGCTCCTGATGAGAACATCAAACATCCCATGTCTTCTCGCCATAGCGTGGTTGCTCGCGCCAAACACCGTCCGGGCCGACTGGCCCCAGTTTCGTGGCCCAGGCGCTCTCGGTCGCGGTGACTCGGCGGGCGTGGTCCTGAACTGGAGCGATACATCGAACATCGTCTGGAAAGCAGCGCTGCCCGGACCCGGCGCTTCGAGCCCGATCGTCCTTGGAAATCGCATCTTCCTGACTTGCTTCACCGGCTTTGCCACCTCCTCGCGTGAGCCAGGTGAAATGACCGCGCTCAAACGCCACCTCCTCGCGCTGAACCTGAACGACGGCAGGATTCTGTGGAACACCGCCGTTCCTGCCGAGCAACCGGAGCAGGATCGCATTCGCGAGAACCACGGCTACGCCTCCGCTACCCCGGTCGCGGATGCGGAACGCGTCTACACGTTTTACGGAAAGTCGGGCGCGTTCGCCTTCGATCACAGCGGCAAACAACTTTGGCAGACGAAGGTCGGCGATAAACTCAACGGCTGGGGTTCCGCCGCGTCGCCCGTGCTCTACAAGGATTTCGTGCTCGTCAACGCCAGCGTGGAAAGCGAGTCGCTCGTCGCCCTCGACAAAAGGACCGGCAAGGAAGTCTGGCGTGCCGGCGGCATCAAGGACTCCTGGCACGCCCCGGCTTTGGTGACCGCGCCGGATGGTGGAAACGAGATCGTCGTGGCCATGTTCCGCAAGGTGCGAGCCTTCAATGCCGACAAGGGCGAGCCGCTCTGGAGCGCCGACACCGGCATCAACTGGTACATGTGCCCCACTCCAGTCGCGGAGAACGGTATCGTCCACGTCATCGGCGGACGCACCCCAAACGGCGCGCTGTCCATCCGTGCGGGTGGGCGCGGCGACGTCACTGCGAGCCACGTTGTTTGGAAGACGGGGAAAGGCTCGAACGTCCCTTCGCCCCTCCTCCACGAAGGCCACCTCTACTTCGCGCATGAGAACCTCGCCATTCTCTACTGCCTCAACGCAAAGACCGGCGAGGTCGTGTACGAAGAGCGACTCGAACCTTCGCCGGGGCAGATTTACGCCTCGCCAGTGCTGGCCGATGGGAAGATTTTCTACACCGGCCGCGGTGGACGTACGATTGTCGTCGCCGCCAGCCCCAAGTTTGAAAAGCTCGGGGACAGCTCGCTGGAATCCAATCGAGGCGTCTTCAACTCGACGCCAGCCATTGCGGGTTCGAGGCTTCTCCTCCGCTCCAATCGCGCGCTCTACTGCCTCGGGAAATGAGGCACGATGCCTGACGGTGGGGCGAGCGTCCTCGCGAGCCGTCGTGTCAGAACTCACTGCCTTGCAACAGAAGCAACCTTAAGCCCGGCAACCCCCGCCACGATGAGCACGATGCAGAGGATTCGCAATGTGTCGCGCGATTCCCCGAGGAACGCCATCCCGATGATTGCAGTCCCCGCCGCTCCTATCCCCGTCCACACGGCGTAGCCCGTGCCCACAGGGATGGTTTTCAGGGCCAGCGCCAGCAGCACAAAGCTGGCTGTCATGCCGCAGCCAGTCATTACGCTGGGCCAGAACCGTGAAAACCCTTCGGTATGCTTGAGGCCGATTGCCCATCCCACTTCGAGAAGGCCGGCGACGACTAGGAATGTCCATGCCATAATGCGGAACGTAGCGCGATCCGGCTCGAAGCTTCAAGAGCGGTGCGAGATAACGACCTCAATCCCGAACCAGGAAATTGTCCGTCCCAGTCTAATGCTCCGCCGGACGCCCACTGTTCTCGGAGGACGCACCTGCGTCCCTGTCTCGCATCCGCCGCGCCATGCGCCGTTCCAAAACCTCCGAGCGCAGAAACAGCACGCCACCCACTGCTCCGACGACCGTCAGGATTCCTCCTGCAATCCACTCCTCGATGAACAAACAGCCGACGCCTCCGGCCGCGACCACGAAGAGGATGACCGTGTAGCACCTGTTCGCGCAACGTGAGGTGGGCGAACCAAACGCGGTCGGGCCAAATACTTTTTGATCACCGGGCTCCATGGTTTCACTGGATTGCTTCAGCAATCATCGCATCCCAACTTCCTGGTCTTCGCACGGTTGTCAATAAAGCCAATGCGTGCATGACCTATTCCTCAGGCTTCTTCCCAATGCAATGAAGGTGCTTCGCACCGACGAGGAAAATGGTTCCGGACGCGACCGCGGGCGAGGCGTGATTTCCATCGCCGAGCTCATTCACGGCGAGCACCCGGAACTCCGGCCCGGTTTGAAGCACGTAGCTCTTGCCGGCGTTTGCGAAGAACAAGTGTCCGGACGTATCGGCAATCGGACTGGCCCACGTCGACGAAATCCCTTCCAGCCGTTCGGCATAAATGAGTTTTCCTGTCGCCGCCTCGAAACATTTCAGCACAGCCGGCGAATGCAGCCGATAAAGGTATCCCCCGGTGAGAATCGGCGAGCCGATGGCTTCGGGCAATTGTGGAACCGTCCAGCGCACGCTGGATTCCGTCACATCGCCTTCACCATGAGCGGAAACCGCAACTCCGGCGCCACCGCGGCCGCTGTCAAAATAGACAACGCCGGTTCCATAGGCAGGCGAGGAAGCATCCCCTGCGCCCCGGCACCACCAGAGCGTTTTGCCGTTGGCCGGATCCAGACTGCGCAGCGCGTTCGATTTCACTCCCATGCCCGACGCAAGCACGAGGAGTTGCGGCATGCCGTTCACTTCGATCCGCAGCGGCGTGCTGTGTCCGAAACCCATGTCCGGAAACTTCGCGCGCCATTTCTCCTCGCCTGTGGCCTGATCGAACGCGATGAGACACGAGTCGCTCGCCTTGGCCATGGCACAGAAAACGAGCACCGTATCCCCAAACAACACCGGGCTGCTGCCGACCGTCACATCGAACGTGTGCGGGACGATTTCCTTGCGCCAGACGACCTTGCCATCGAAATCGAGCGCCGCGAGCACCGACGAGCCGAACAGGCAGAACACGCGACGTCCGTCCGTGGCAGGCGTTGGCGCGGCATATCCGCCGCCCGGCCCGCTGCGGAAATCGGTCCTCAGCCACGGCCCCGGCGGCACATCGGCGCTCCACATCAATCGACCGTCGGTCGTGCGGTACCGCGCGACGTGATGCACCGGCATGGTCTTCTCGCGCGGGCTTGAGTTGCTAGGCCATTCCACCGTGCAAACGAAGATCGCTTCCCCCGACACAATGGGACTCGCATGCCCCTGGCCCTGTAATGGAGCCTTCCAGCGAACATTTCGGTTCTCCTTGCCGCCCCATTCCAACGGTAGCTCCCTCTCCTCCGTGAGGCCCTGCCCCGTCGGGCCGCGAAATTGTGGCCAGTCGGCGCCGAAGGCCGATGCTCCCAGGCAACAAGCTGTCAGCGCGCCTGCAAGTCCGGCCAGCAAAGCCACAGAGAGTTCGTGCATGGATGGAACGTTACAGGAGTTCGCGAAGCCAAGTAACGTGAAAAGCCGTGCGCTTGAGTGTGGAAGCTATCGACCGGTCAACTCGCGGAGGCTCACCGGGCAGAAATCTCAAATTGGCCTACGAACGAATCTTTTCGTGCGGGAGATTGCGTCGACTTGCTCCGCCTCTCGACCTGTAGTGCAATTTAGGGCGTCTCGCAAAAGCTCGATGCTCCGCGGCATTTGCGCCGTCAACGAGCAGCGACGTTGGTGCGCCAGTAATCGGTGTTGGCCCAAAGGTTCACGGGATAGAGCGCGCGGCCGTAACGGAGAAAACGGGCGCTGCCATCCACGAATCCGTAATTCGAACCCCCAGCCGTCGCAGTGCCGACTCCGCGTGAGTGCCGGCCTTCCTCGATTTGGTCGCTGTCGTTGCCGATGCCCTGCGCCAGGTCCATGTGTTTGTGCAGGGATTCGGTGAGCTTCTCGCCAATCAGAATGGTGTCGGACGGCTCGCGAACCGCCAACTCGCGCATGCCATCGGGCCATTGGTGGTTCATGTAAGCAGTGAAATTGGTCGTGGACAGATTCGCCTCAAACCAGTCGTTCCAGCCGTTGGCGATGTAGCTGCGCGGCGCGGTGTCGGGCGAGTTGGTGGCCGCGATGGCGGGCTGCGAATCACTCGGGCAGACGAGCAGGCGCAAGTCCTGATAGTACGGCTGAAGACGCGTCATCCAATAGGGCTGTTGGCGCGCTGGAAACTGGCCTTCGTTCTCATCGGCGTACATGGTGAACGCGAGACCCAATTGCTTGATGTGATTGGCGCAACTGATGCGGCGCGCCGTTTCCTTGGCATTGGACAAGGCGGGGAGCAGCATCGCCGCGAGGATGGCGATGATCGCAATGACCACAAGCAATTCGATGAGGCTGAACGCCGCACGCTCGCGTGGACGCAGCGATACGGAGCAGGATGAGGACTTCGGTTTCATGTGCATTCGTTTACAACGGCGGAGCAACGGGCGACTCAAGTACAGATCATACCTGTCGGCCATCGTGGCGCAGGTTTGTGTTTTGCCCGCCGGCAAAATCGACGCGGGCGGGCGGGAATTTATTCAGCGAGCATTGGAGCCTCCCAAGTGAAAAGGTGAAGTCTTCCAAGAGATCAAATCTTCCCGGAACCTGTGCGCGCCAAGTCTTCGCGCCAGGAGACGGTGTGGTGGTGGGCCTGAATTTTTCTCAAAAACCTCCTTGACGGTCCGCAGCCCCGTGCAAAGCTAGATGCAGGCACAAACCTTCCGCGGTCTCCATCCTATGAGTTCGCGCTCTCTCACTACCCTGGTCAGTATCGTATTTGCATTGAGCCCTCTGCTGGCCCGCGCCTCCGGCGCAGACCCGCTGGATTTGTGGCAGTGGCGCAACCCTCTGCCCACTGGCAATCCCATACGTGATGCCACGTTCGCCAACAGCCTGTTCGTCGCTGTTGGCGACGACGGCACGATCCTGACTTCCCCCGACGGAGTGGATTGGACGACTCGCCTCTCGGGCGTCACGAACACGCTCCTCGGCGTTGGGCATGCCAACGGCACGTTCGTGGCTGTGGGCCAACTGGGCGCGGTGCTGACGTCCACGGACGGCTCACAGTGGGTGTCGCGCAGTTCGGGAGTGACTCAGCAACTTAATCAACTGGTTTATGCGAACGGTCAGTTTGTCGTCGTGGGGAACGGTGGGACCGTGCTCACGTCTGCCGATGGCACGACCTGGACGCCGCGGAATCCCGGGACAAATGCGCCTTTGCGGGACATCGCCTTCGGTAACGGCCTGTTCGTGGCGATGACTGGCCAGAACACAGCGCTGGTCTCTTCCGATGCTGAGACATGGAGCAGTAAAGTTGTGTACACGGGCGTTGGCTCGGGCCAATTCTCTCGAATTGCGTTTGGGAACGGTCGGTTCGCCGTGGCCGGCGCGTATTTTACCGGTGGCTTTGCCGGGAACCACTTCGGCTCGGTATTCCAATCCGTCGATGGAACGAATTGGTCGAAGTCTGTTGAGAGCCTCGGCATACCGGAGCCAAATGTCTCCATCGTGCGCTTCCTCGATGGCCGCTTTATCGCGACTTCGACATCGGGTCAGGGTGTCTTTGCTTCGGTGGACACGCTGAATTGGAGCACAAATGTTACAGGCGTGACCAATGTCCCGACGTTTAATTTGGCTTACGGCGCAGGGCGTTACTTAATGACGGGTTCATCGTTCGCATTCGTCAGTTCCACGAACCTGCTCGACTGGACGCCTAATCGTCCCAGCGTTCGCGGCACTATCACCGGCGTGGCCACAGGCAATGGGCGTCATGTGGCCGTAGGCGGTCTGGAGAAGTTCGGTATCCCAAACGTTACGTATCAGAGCGACACCATTTTACTCAACGCCGTGGTCGGCGGGGAGTTTGGCGGCCCGGGCTATGCCGCAAGTTTCAGCGCCGTACACTTCGCAGGGAACGCCTTCATCGCCGTCGGCAACAACGGCACGGTATTGCGCTCTCTGAACGGCCTCAACTGGAGTGGCCGCGCCTCCGCGACATTCCAAAGGCTGTTCGGATTGACCTATGCCGACGGGAAATTCGTGGCGGTTGGAGAAAACGGCGCCATCATCACTTCGCCCGACGGATTGGTTTGGACCTATCGCCAGTCCGGCACCCAGTATCCGCTCTATGGCGTCGGCTATGGGCCCGCAGGCTTCGTCGCCGTCGGTTACTTCGGCACCTTATTGAGATCGCCCGATGGGATCACCTGGACGGCGGAGAACGCGGGGACGTTGCGAACCCTTTTCGGGGTTGCCTCCGATGGCGAGCGTTACATCGCAGTCGGTGAAGCGGGAGCCATCATCGCTTCCGCGAACGCGACGAGTTGGACTACGCGACCCTCTCCTACCACACAGAACTTGTTTTCAGTTGCATTTGGCGCCGGATATTATGTCGCTGTGGGGGCGCCCGGTTTGGTCTTCTCGCCAGGCACAGGCAATGTTTTGCTGACCTCAACGAACGGTTCCGACTGGGTTGCCCGCTTCCCGGGAACGAGCGCCAGACTGTTAGGCGTTTCGTTCACTGGAAGCTCGTTCCTGGTCGTCGGTGCCGGTGGAACCGTTCTCGAATCCGGCAGTCTGTCACAGATGCAGGTCGCCGGTCGGTTCCTGCCAGACATGCCCGCTTTCCAAGTCATACTCAGCGGACAATCCTCCCAACCCTGCCGCCTGCAGGCCGCTGGCGATCTGCATAACGACTCTTGGGTCGACATCGCTTCCTTCCCACAGGGTACGACTCCGAAGCTGTTCACGGACACGAACGTCGCCCTCTGGCCAAGGCGCTTTTACCGCGTTGTCTCACCATAAGCTCCCCCGAGGAGTCCGTCGGCTCGCGAGGACGCTCTCGCCCCACGTGACCTGAGTGTTCACGACACGAATTTCGAGGTTGCTTCGCGGTTCTAATGCTTTCCAACTCCCCGCCGATCCGCTAAGTTGATCGGATAGTTTCGACGCACGATTCGCGAGCATGGGCAAAGAATTCATCAGGATTGGCGGCGCCCGGCAGCACAATCTCAAGAACTTGTCGCTGAGCATCCCCCGCGACAAGCTGGTGGTGGTCACCGGCTTGAGCGGCTCGGGCAAGTCCTCGCTGGCCTTCGACACCATTTACGCCGAGGGGCAGCGCAAATACGTCGAAAGCCTCTCGGCCTACGCCCGGCAGTTCCTCGACCAGATGGAGAAGCCGGAGGTGGATTTCATCGAGGGCCTCTCGCCGGCCATCGCCATCGAGCAACGCACCTCGGGCATGAACCCGCGCTCGACCGTCGCGACGGTGACCGAGATCTACGACTACCTGCGCCTGCTCTACGCGCACGTCGGCCAGCCGCATTGCCCGGAGACAGGTGTGCCCATCATCCCGCAGACGACGAGCGACATCGTGGACAAGATCCTCGCGCTGCCACCGAAGCAGCGCGTGATGCTGCTGGCGCCAGTCGTGCGGGACCAAAAGGGGGAGTTCCGCGACGTTGTGGAGCGACTGGCGCGGGAAGGTTTCGTGCGGGCGCGCATCGACGGAGAGTTCGTTGAGCTTCAGGCCAACGTGCGCGTGAAGCTCGACCCCAAAGCCCGCCACAACATCGACGTGATCGTGGACCGGCTCATAATCGACGACAAAGTGCGGGTGCGGCTGAGCGACTCGGTCGAGACGGCGTTGCGTTGGGGCGAAGGCGTGGTGCTGGTGTTGCACCAACCTCCCGCAGTCGAGAGTCGAGGGTCGAAAGCCGAGGGCAAGACGGCTGCACTCGACTCTCGACCTTCGAACCTCGACTCCGACAAATGGACCGAGGTCATGCATTCCAACCGCAACTTCTCCCCCGCGACCGGCAAGAGCTACGAGGCGCTGACGCCGAAACATTTTTCGTTCAATGCACCAGCGGGCGCATGTCCGGTTTGCCACGGCCTCGGTCAGAAGCTCGTGTTCGATGAGGGGCTTGTGGCGCCTGTGCCCGAAAAATCGCTGGAAGACGGGGCAATTCTGCCGTGGCGGCGCGGTGGCAAGCGAATGATCGTCTATTACAAGGCGCTGCTCAAGGGGATCGCTTCGCACTACGGCGTTGGCCTCGAGGCGCCTTACAAGGATTTGCCGGACGAGTTCAAGCGCGTGCTCATGCACGGTTCGGGCGAGACAGAGCTCGTGTTCCATTTCATGCGCGCCGGCAAGGTGAGCACCGTGAAGCGGCCCTTCGAGGGAGTGGTGCCGAACCTGGAGCGGCTCTACCAGGAGAGCGAGAGCGAGTTCACGCGCAACCGGCTCAAGGCGTTCATGAGCTCGCAATTTTGCGACGCGTGCGGAGGCAAGCGCTTGAAGCCGGAGGTGCTGGCGGTGACGTTGGGCGGGACTCAGGCGAGTGTGAAGTTTGGAAACGTGCTGCGTGTTCCGGGTTCCGTGAAAATGCAACCGGAGTCTGGCGACGCAGTTCACGGAACACGCAACACGCACGCCATCCCCGGCCTCTCCATCATGGACGTCTGTTCACTGTCGGTCGACGCGGCTGACGAATTCTTTGGGGGGCTCTCGCTTTCCGATTTCCAACAAAGAATCGGCGCCGAGCCGATCAAAGAAATTCGCGCCCGGCTGCGGTTCTTGCGCGACGTGGGCCTGGGCTACCTCACCCTCGATCGTGAGAGCGGCACATTGAGCGGCGGCGAGGTTCAGCGCATCCGGCTAGCCACCCAGATCGGCGCCGGCCTCGTCGGCGTGCTCTACATCCTGGACGAACCGAGCATCGGCCTGCACCAGCGCGACAACGAACGCCTGCTCACGACGCTGCGGCACCTGCGCGACCTCGGCAACTCAGTGCTCGTCGTCGAGCATGACGAGGACACCATCCGCGCCGCCGACTATGTGCTCGACCTGGGCCCCGGCGCGGGCGTGCGAGGCGGGGAATTGGTCGCCTCGGGCACGGTGGAGGAAGTGTTGAAGAATCCGCGCTCGCTCACGGCGAAGTATTTGACGGGCGAGCTGGGCATCCTGATTCCGAAGAAGCGCATCAAACCGTCACCCGAACGCGGCTGGCTGGAGATCCTCGGCGCCACGGAAAACAATCTGAAGAACATCGACGCACGTATTCCATTGGGCACCTTGACCTGCGTCACGGGCGTGAGCGGTTCGGGCAAGAGCACGCTGGTCGATGACATTCTGCGCCGGGCGCTGTTTCGGCATTGGTTCGGCTCGAAGGAACGGCCCGGCGCGCACAAGGAGATTCGCGGGAGGGAGCTTCTCGACAAAATCATCGTCATCGACCAGACGCCCATCGGGCGCACACCCCGCAGCAACCCGGCCACCTACACCGGCATCTTCAACGCCATCCGCGACCTTTTTTCGCGCCTGCCGGCCGCCAAGGTGCGCGGCTACGACTCCGGGCGTTTCAGCTTCAACGTAAAGGGCGGCCGCTGCGAGAAATGCCAGGGCGATGGCGTGCTCAAGATCGAAATGCACTTCCTCCCGCCCGTTTACGTAACGTGCGAAGCGTGCGGCGGCAAGCGTTACAACCGCGAGACCCTCGAGATCAACTACAAGGGGATGAACGTGGCAGACGTGCTCGACATGACAGTCGATGAAGCCGTGAACTTCTTCCGCGCCGTGCCCCAAATCTACGAGCCTTGCCTGACGCTGGCGGAAGTAGGCCTGGGCTACATCCGGCTCGGCCAGGCCGGCACCACGCTCTCCGGCGGCGAAGCCCAGCGCCTGAAGTTGGCTGCCGAACTCAGCCGCAAACAGACCGGCCGCACCCTCTATATTCTTGATGAGCCGACGACCGGCCTTCACTTCGGCGACGTGGCCAAGCTGCTGGAAGTACTGTTTAAGCTGCGCGCGCCGGGCAACACCCTCGTCGTCATCGAGCACAATCTCGACGTGATCAAGACGGCAGACTGGGTGATAGACCTGGGCCCCGAAGGCGGCACGGGCGGCGGGCGCATCGTGGCGCAAGGCCCGCCTGAGGTGATCGCGGCGTGCGCGACGAGCTACACGGGAAGATTCCTCAGCCGCGTCCTCAATCCCGTACCAGTTGGGGCGAGCGAGTGAGTTTGTAATCGCTAAAGGGGCGGCCGGCCATGGTTAGGCCGCGTGGTCATCTGATTTGATTAACAGGGCACACAAAGACACTCCAGCCACCATTGGTGTGCGACAGGCATCCCTCTTCGGTCGCGCTCCACCGTCTCCAGGATCCAAGAGTGGATTCTCCGAGGCGCCAACTACCACGCTCGTAACGGCGTAGAAAGAAGAAGGCGTAGATACCAGAACCCGGAAGGCGAAGATGCCGCGTATCGTCGAAGCTGCACAAAATGCCGGAGGAGGAGAGCGGATTCAGCGGGTGGCGGTAATCGGAGGCAGGCATAGCCACTTCATTGATGAGAAGTCCATTGGACTGATGCTCTCTAACGAGGCGGTCAAAGTCGTCTCGCGTCATGCCGAAACGAAGAGCGGAAAAGAACGAATTTGTGTCGGCGACATTGAAGATGGGTGAGACGTGGTGCTCCGACGATGTCATGGCCGTCTGTCGCTGCGCCGCGCAACCAGACAGTAAAACAACAAAAGCCATGAGGAGAAAAATGGTGCGGTAGTGTTGCATGGCAGCGGCCTAACGGCCGAAGCTCAGCGACCCGGCCCACGGGACGCAATGATTGCAACCGCGACGCCCCTGCCGGGCTGCAGCGCTTGGTTAGGCGGCGTGGCTCTCATCATGCTCATCTGCGTGTTGCGGCGACCACCACGAACAGTGGCCAAAACGCCAAAGCGCCGAAGAAGGCGAGGCGATGCACAACTGACAACCTGAAGTCTCGTCTGCGACGCCAAGCTGTGATCGGCATCGTGATCCAAGAAATCGCAATAAGAATGAAGGCTGGTCCCACCCACTGACTCTCTGGACCGGCGATGGCGACGAGCGCAAGAGCTACGTATGCAACAATGACCCATATCAAGGATGTCTTTGCCGAGACGTAGGTGGTGTTGTCCATTCAACAGCGTGCGAACGCCGCCTAACGCCCCAAGCTCAGCGACCCGGCGCACGGGACGCAACGATTGCAACCGCAACGCTCCCGCCGGGTTCGCTGCTGCGCATTGAAACTCATCAAAGCCCTTGTTGGTTTTGGTAACATCAGGGCAATCGGGCGGGGAGTGCGATGAACACTCCCCGCATCACTGACGTTCACGGCGTCTGACAAACGCCATAACTACAAT
>Ga0134127_10000213_pt1 | contig 67519 bp, 59 predicted proteins | sample KB31753_FD_96459 | JGI IMG/M metagenome (GOLD analysis project Ga0134127, IMG submission 96459) | Terrestrial soil microbial communities with excess Nitrogen fertilizer from Kellogg Biological Station, Michigan, USA - KB3-175-3 | ecosystem: Environmental > Terrestrial > Soil > Unclassified ... | reverse complement strand
TTAAAAATGGCAGTTTTCTGCTGTGCATCGAAGTCCTTCTCCTTTGGAGAAGGATGGGTGAGGGCTTCGCCGTTTAGGATGAGGCGAAAATGCTCAGTAGGACGCTTAAGTAAACGACATTGACTGGAGATTAGAGATTAGTCGTTCTGGACAGATATAATTAAGAAAGCCGCGAGTATTGTCGCGGCTTTCTTAATTTATGAAAAGTACGATTATGATCCAAATTCAACTAATCTCTAATCTCCAGTCTCTAATCGCTAAACATGCTGCGCCAATTCCAAATGGAATTTCACCAGGTTATCTATCGGCGAGCGGATGATATTGCCTAATACCATGCCGTTTTCTTCGACCAATTCTTCCAGCACATTGCGGAAGTTATAGCCGACAGAACCGATACAGTTAAATGAATATTTTTGGTAATCAGGATAATGGGTTACCAGGTTGCGGAAGAAATCCTCAAATGATGTACGCACAATATTGCGTGAATACTCCAGGTGCACCGGGCTATCGTACACAAATTTGCTGAAGCTGGCACAAAAACGGTTGGCACGCGGCTGGGTGTACACAATCTCGTTAATATCGTCGGGTGTAAGCTTATAAGTTTCCCAAAAAATTTCGCGTACGGCTTCCGGCATATAACCCCTTAAGTAGTCGATCAATAACTTTTTGCCAATATAGCAGCCGCTGCCTTCGTCGCCGAGGATGTAAGCGCCTGAGTCGATATTATGTGTAACGGTTTTACCATCGTACAAACAGGTATTGGTACCGGTGCCTAATATAGCGGCGAAACCTTTATTGTTTCCAAGCAGGGCCCGCGCAGCGGCTAAAAGATCGTGCCCGATAAATACTTTGGCTTTTGTAAATACTGCCTGCATAGCCTCCTGCACAATTTTACGCATATCGTCTGTTGAGCAGCCTGCACCATAATAATTCACTTCGGTAATTTCATCCCGCTGCAGATCGGTGGGCAAAGTCTCGTCCAATGATTTAATGATGTAATCCTTAGGGGCAAAATATGGGTTGTAACCTTCGGTGTTGAAATACACCTTTTTACCTTCTTCGGTAACGAGGCACCAATTGGTTTTAGTAGAGCCACCGTCAGCAATAATGATCATAAATTAAGTTTATATTTTTGGAAAAATTTCGTAAAAGTATGATTTACTTATTGTAAAAAAAACACTTTGTATTTAAAAAAGTAAAAATGTGTTTTTACGGGCAATATTTACCTTTTCGACCTTAAAATAAAAATTGTTTTAAAAAGTTAACAGGTTATAATCTGCACAATTATATATATTATTTATGTGAATCAAGAACCAAGAACCAAGAGTCAAGAAAAAATATTGATCGGGTATAAAAATTATTGAAAAGAAACAAAATTGGACAATCCGGACGTGTGATAATTGAAAACTGGCCGGATTTTACCTTATTATCCTGATTCATGGTTCTTGTATCTCGACTCTTGATTCACATTATTTATCAAATAAATCAACCGCCAAACCTTTCTGTTGAAAAGGTGTTTTTAATTTATTAAATAATTTACCAATTATTCCCCAGGCGGTTAAACTGCGGCGGGGGTAATCCATCATAAAAGATAAAATTTATTTTTAGCACAAACGTTATGTTTCCGGACATTGAATTTTTATTTTCAAACCGCCGGCGATAAACCCCATACCGATTGAAGGATTTGACTAAATTATATTTATTCGTTTTTTTACTTTTTGTTTTTAGCGGCGCAAGCGCCCAAACCCGGTACCAGCAATTTACAACAGGAGGTGGCGCAGCAGTGGCGACCGCCTATGCCGGAGCCGGCGTACCGCAAACTAATGCCGCCTTTTATGCCGGCATTGGTTATTATCCTTATCCGGTTTTTAATATCGAACTGGAAGGGCAGAGCGGAACCCTATCGGGCGTATCGATGCCTGGTGCAAAAAATCTGAAAAATTTTAATAATAATTACAAGGCTGTTATTTTGGATGCCAACCTTTACCTGGGCGTATTTTTTGATGCGCAAAAAAACGGTTTTCTTAACGTGATCAAAAACTTTTACGGAGGCATCGGTTATGGCGTTATAGCCGGCAGCATCAACAACGTTGAAATACCCATAACCGGTAACATTAATCATGTTAATAATACCCTTAAAATGATACCATTTAAGGGCGGATACGAATATGATATCCTCAGGAATAAATATAACGAGCCCCTTTTAAAGATCGATGTGTCTGCGACGCTAAACTATGTGATGGGCCACGGGCTCGACGGGTATTATGACAGCTATGCTAAAGGCTACAGCTTTTACGCTTTTTACAATGTGGGAATAAAATACACGTTCATTATTCACAGCACCTACGGCAAAAGCTATAACAAGTTCGACTAAATGCAGTTTATGCGCCTCCGGGCCGCTTTTTAAATCAATATTAACACCTGGTGGATAATCTCAAATAACAGGTTGCCGTTTTTTTAAGATTTTTGCATCTTTGCAGGGTTGTTTGTTTAAGTCAATAGTCTTGAGTTCTAAGTCGAAAGTCGACTTTTGACTAAAGACTTTCGACTTCAGACTTAGAAAAAGGTCTCATAGCTCAGCTGGATAGAGCAACAGATTTCTAATCTGTCGGTCTCAGGTTCGAATCCTGATGAGATCACACTTAAAAGTCAAAAGCCTTGAGTCGAAAGTCTTGAGGCTTTTTTTGTCACTGCAGGCGGAGACTGCAGGCATGCTCTTCCGAAGTTTGTAAACTTCTGACAGCGAGGCGCATAACACGTAGATTAGATTATGAGATACTTTGATCACGTAAATGTGGTTCGATATTTTTGAAAGATCGCGTTTGATCGTCAAAAATCTACTTTTCAACTCACTTTCGGGGTTTGATATCTTTTAAAAAATAAATCAGGCACCTCCCAATGCCTGATTTTTAATTAACTGACCTTAAGAACGAATGAAGATTTTTATACCGGTGCTTACGTTTTATTGGCTTTAAGAAGCGTCCTCGATCCGTTTAGGCTGTTTGGACTCTTTTTGCTTTGAGGGGTCAGTGCCAAAATGATAAGAAAATGTAAACGTAGCCCTGGAGCTTATTGTACGACGATAAAAATTAAGTAACAAATCATCGCTGTTTTTTAAAAATGCCCATATCCGGCTGTTGAAAATGTCGTTGGCATTGAAACTCAGTGAAGCCCTGTTTCCGGCGAAGTCGTACTTTGCAGCTGCGTCCATTCCAAATACCGCGCGGTTTTTGTTCTGCAAAAGCATATCAGAGGCCTGGTAATCTGCGTGGATTTGAAATGACAGACTTTGTACGGGCGTTACATTACTGGTGATGTTTGCATTCCAGCTGATCCCATTGTTGGCCGTTACACCATATTGCGGGGCCGCGGCATTATCGCGGTCAAAGATATTTGCATTCGCAGTCAGGCCCCATCCTTTCAGCAGGTCAAAATGGCCGATCAACTCAAGTCCCGTGGTAATTGAGTATTTAAAATTTTCAGGTATCGTAGTAGTTTGATCATTAACAGGATTCGTTTGAATATCTTGAATTATACTGTTGACCCTGTTATGATAGATGCCCGACGTAAGAGATATATTTTGCCAGGTTTTATTATAATCTAATTCCAGGTCAGTAACGCTTTCCGGTATTAACCCCGGGTTGCCCCTGTAGTAATTTGTAGGATCGGAAAAATCTGTTGTGGAATTGAATTGCCTTACCGATGGCCTCGAAATCCGGTTGGCAAAGGTGAATTGCAATTGGCTATTGCTTTCAAGCTTTTCGGTGAGCAGTACATTGGGGTATATCCCTTTGACCGGCACTTTTACCGGGGCTGCAAATAGCATATTATTTGCGTTATAACTCAAAAAGATAGCGTCGAGGCGACTATCTTCTGTTCTTACACCTGCCTGGTAGCTGAAATTGCCGATCTGGTCCTTAAGGTTCAAATAAATGGCGTTAACCTGGTTATTGCTGCTAAAAAAATCAGTAAAAGTATAAAGCGGTGTCGCACCCGCACTCAACACATTATAGGCGTATTGATCATTATTGCCGAGGGTGATCTGGGTGCGGTAACCTGCCGAGAATTGACCCGATTTACCAACCGGTAAAACATAATCGGCCTGTATATTGTAATTAGTGGCTTTATGCCTGGTATCACTTATTAACGGCGTATCAATATTGGCTGATTGTACACCGTTAACAGGGTTGTAACGGGTTGTATATTGCTGATAGTCTCTGAAATTGCCGTATGCGTAGGAAAAGTTGAGTGCAAGCTCCTCTTTTGGCTTCTTAAAACGCCGGTTGTAGTCGAGATCAAGTTCATAACTGCTGCCATTGTTATTCACGATGTTATAGCGGTTGTAGTACTCAATAAGGGCGTCAGCAGCAGAATAATTTGTAAAAGTTAAAAACTCATTGCGATGCCGGTTATGCGAATTGAAACTGGCGGATATACCTAGTGTGCTCCAGGGCGTAAGTGAATAGTCAACGCCGGCTTTTACAAACTGTATTTTGTTTCGGGTAACGGATTTGACGGTTTGCGTGGAATATACAACGGAGTCGGTCGGGTTTAAAAAAGTGAGGCGCTGTCCTGCGGTACTGAGCGTATTTCCATTTTTGAGGCTATAATTCCCGTATAAGTTTAACTTGCCACTTTGGTAACTCAGGCTGGCATCGCCGTTATAGTTATCGCGGGTACCGCCGGCAATATCAGCTGAGCCATTTAATCCGGGCCTGCTGTTCTTTTTTAGAATAATATTGATAACCCCCTCGCCATTGGCATCATAGTTAGCCGGTGGATTGGGGATCACTTCTATGGTTTCAATTGCGCTGGCCGGTATAGATTGGAGTATCCGGGTAATATCGCCATTTGCAATAATGGAAGGCTTTCCATCAACAAGGACTTTAACATTAGCAGATCCACGGAGGCTAACATTGCCATTACCATCAATTTGCAGCGTGGGTACGTTCCGTAATAAATCCGCCGCATTACCGCCTTTACTGACAAGGCTCTGGTTAACAGAAAATACCTTTTTACCATCGACATTTTGTAACGCCTCCTTTTTGGCGGCAACAACAACCTCTTTCAATAAATTGTTCTTTGACGTAGTCATCTGCATTGTGCCTAAGTTTAAATCGCCTGTTGTGGTATTGATCAGTATATTTTCTTTGATAATACTATTGTACCCAACAAAACTTATCCGCAGCGCAAACGCGCCGACAGGCACGTTTGCGAGCACAAAATGACCGCTCGTATCGGCCTGGATCCCTTTAACCGGGGCTTTTGTTTGCTGGTTTAACAAAGCTACCGTCGCAAAGGGGATAGGCTGGTGGGTAAGCGAATCAGTCAGCGTTCCGGATATTTTTAAATTTTGCTGTCCATATCCTCTAAACCCAATCAGCATGAGTAAACCGAATGCGACTATTTTTAATTGATATAATTTCATTGATATGATTATTGATGAGCAAAGGTTCCTTTCGCAAACCAGCTTCAATAATCATTTCGACCTTGTTACTTTTATTTCCAACGGGGGATATTATTTATTCGACGTATGGGTTTTTCGTGATTTTTAACCAACAGTCTGAATTTTTAGGGCAGTTGCAGAGAATAGTGGCCCAATTGTATAAAACCCGCCAGGTTGACTTAAAATGTTAAAAACATTGTGCCATAAAAAAGCCCCTCAACTTTCGCTGAGGGGCATTCCCGTTTTGCAGCTGCATTACTAAAATAACTGTTCCCCTGGTGGAGTTACGCCTTTTAAACGGAGGTAAATGGTGGTTTGGCCCCGTTGATGTGTTTGATGTTCAAATGCCTTGGCGTATAATCCGCCTCTTGTGAGCTCATGCTTGCCAAACTTTGTAGTTTCCTGCATTTGATCCTGCGTCATATTCTGAAGGGTGCTGATTACCCAATCGTAGCTATCCATTACCGCTTTGGTAACTGCTTCTTTCGTCGGCGATACTGTTTTTTCGTTAAGGTCATGAGAAGATGCAAATTTTTCACCAACAGGGTTTGGTTTATCACTTGCGACAGTAGCAAAGATATAATTGGCATCTGCTATGTGAAGCATTTGTTGCGCAAACGAACGAATCTCCGGTGATGGCTTAAAACCGTAACCATCTTCGGGCATAGCATCCAGGTAGGCTTTGGTGTAAGTTTTTGCCCGCTGCCATTCGGCTACCATTTGTGATTGCGTAAATTGGGCGAATACAGAACTGCTGGCAAAAATCAATGCCAGGACGGTAAACAATAATGATACTTTTTTCATGATGGGGTTATTTATTAAGTGGTTAAATAATTTGATTTGAAAAATGCCCGGATACCGGCTTCACGAATTTGATCGACGACATTTTCTAAAACGCCATGTACCCTTATTTCACGATGGTAAAACTATTTGATCGGCAGACGGCCTTAAAACTGCTTCGGTAAAAGGGTTTGTTATTTCGACGGCATGGCTAGTTATTTAGACCGTTGCTTTGAACCCATTTAATTTACGCTTGAAAACAAACCGAAACGTCAAGCTTCACTAACTTTTGGAATCATTTGCCGATCGTCAGCCGCTAACCAACTACATAAATCGACATTCTATGGTAGTGATTTGCCACCCAAAGGTTTTGGAAAGGGTGACTTCGTCAGTGCGCGTGTAGCCGGCATATCCAAATTCAACCTTTATTGTGGAGGAATTATCATCTTCCCGCATAACAGTTGTAGTGATTTTAACCGATGGATCAGATATCGCATTATTTTTCAAATAGTCAATCAGTTGATTCTTACCCAGCGTCGTTACGTAGTCGCCCCTTTGGAGATTAAATTGCAGATCGTCGTCTAAAACGTCCTTCAACTCGCTGACATTGCCGCCTGTGGTGGCGTCGATGTATATTTTTATCACCTCGTCCCTGGTTAGTTTGCCTGTGGCGGGTTTAGTAACGGAATTTGCGGCTGTACAAATAAGGAGCAAAGCGATACCTGCGAAAATTGATTTTAATGTTCTCATAGCTTTTTATGTTTTGATTTTTGATGATCAAAGTTGCCTGTTACACATTAGCTCCGGTAATCTTTTCGACCGGGTGGTTTTCATTTCCGACGGCATCAGCTATTTATTCGACGCCCCGTTTTTCCCTGATTTTTACCCAACTGCCTTAATTTCCGGGGCAATTGCCGAGAATATTGGCCCAACGGTTTAAAATAGCATACCAAAACCTGAAAGGTTAGTATTTTTGAACATGAAGATATGGAGGAAGGCGCCCGGCACTTTTCAGCTCCAGGTGCTGATATGGACCGCCGTGTTGTTATTGATATTTTTTTCGTTGCTGCCAATGAACGGCTTGCTTGAATCAGTCATTATCACGGTAGTAAACGCAACATCGTACGCTATCATTATTTACGGGAATATCCTGTTGTTATACCCGGTGTTTTATCAAAAGGAAAGGTTTGTATGGTACGGCATTTCAGTAACGGTCTTTTTAATTTTAACGGGGATACTAAAGGGTTACACGGGCGTTATCCTTCTTCAGTATTTTCGGGTGACAAAATCAACCCATGTAGATTTGCTTTCTTTACTGGCTTATGTGCCCGGGCTTATCCTGATCTATGTCCTTAGCCTGGTTTTTCGCATAGCCATTGCGTATTTCACTTTAAAACAACAAACGGAGGAAATTCTTGTGCAAAAAAGCCAGGCCGAGCTTAATTTACTCAAATCGCAGGTTCAGCCGCATTTTCTTTTCAATGCGCTGAACAGCATTTACTACAGGGTTTATAAAGTTGACACATCATCGGCCGGCCTGATAGAACGCCTGGCGGACATTATGCGTTATTTTGTTGATGAAAGCCCAAAAGATAAAGTGCCGGTATCCACTGAAGTAGCCTTTATAGAAAACTTTATTGCCCTTGAAAGAATTCGCATCCGGCACGGCGCCTCCGTTAATTTCGAAAAAGCATACAACCCGGACCTAAGCATTCCCCCTATGCTCCTGATGACCTTTGTTGAAAATATTTTCAAACATGGGATCGACAAATCGCTAAGGCAAAACCAGGTGACCATTTCATTGGTGCAGCAAAACGATCACCTGTTTTTTACTACCCGCAATCGAAAGGTAGATCCGGAGGTGGGCGATGGACCGGGCGGATTCGGGATCATTAATTTAACCAAAAGACTCAGGATGTTATACGGGGACAAATTTGAACTGACCACTGATGACGATGGAGAATTATTCACCGCGTTTTTAAAAATTCCGCTTTAATGGATTTAAGCTGCATAATTATTGATGATGAGCCCGACGCCGTTGACCTGGTGGAGCTGCTGATAAAGCAAAGCACAAACTGGGTACTGAAAGCGAAGTGTTATAATGCCCTGGAAGGGCTGGCATTTTTAAAGATGAACCAGGTTGATTTTATTTTCCTGGACATCAATATGCCAAAGCTTTCAGGCATGGAGCTCGCCACCTTGTTGCCGCCCCGCACCAAAATTGTTTTCACCACCGCTTATTCCGAATATGCTGTTGAAAGCTATTCTTTTCGAACCATCGACTATTTGCTTAAACCCATCACTTTAAAGCGTTTCCTGGCATCAGTCGAAAAAATAGAGGAGCATTTTTTAAAAACCGGGCCTGAATACCAGCCAATTGCTGAGCAGGGCCAGGAATTCTTTTTCGTCAAATCAGGAAAAATATTCCGGAAGATATTATTGAAGGACATCCAGTATTTTGAAGGAGAGAAAGATTATGTAAGATTGGTGACAGCCCGGGAACAAATGTTGATATACCGCCGCTTAAAGGACATGGAAGAGCAACTAAAGCCTCCTTTTATCAGGGTGCACAACTCATACATCATCAACTATGAACAACTTAGTAAAGTAGAAGATAACCATATTTTTATTGCTGACAAACGCATACCCGTTAGCGAAAAGTTCAGGGAGCGGTTTATGGAAGTTATTAACAGGAATAAATTTTAATTGAAAGGGACAGAAAACAAAGCGATTAATTAACAGGCGGCGTGATGCCCAATTGAGCAAAAATGGTGTTGTTTGACTGGATAGCACGGTGCGATATAACCAGGCCATCTTTGTTAAAAACAAGTATATCGGCATCCGGGTAACTAAAATTCTTTCCATCCGGCTTTATGCCCATTAAGGGATATTTAAACGTGCCGCTTGCATATCGGTAATGAGCACCGTGTCGCCCGATATAAACAATTGCAAATCGCTCACCTTCATATCCGCGAAGGCGCTATAAAACGCATCCATCGAATTTTTCATCTTACTACCTGATCAGTGTTATATACCCCGAACCGACAATTTTAGTGTAATCAAAGGTGTCTCTGCCATAAAAAAGCCAGTAATAAGTGCCTGCGGGCAGCGGTTTTCCCTGGGACGTGCCGTCCCATTGTTCGTCTGGCGACTTGGTTTCAAATACCAGCTTACCGTACCGGTTATATATACGCAACGATTCAAATTCCCCAAATCCTGAAATAGTCAATGAAAAATAGTCATTTATTCCGTCGTTATTGGGCGTAAAGGTATTAACAGCCTTTATTGTCGGTCGCGGCGGCGCACTTACCGATACCGTAACCGGTTCAACCTTTGTACAGCCCGCCGGGCTGATAGCTTGTATATAGTACGTGCCGCTGTGCGCAATATGCTGGTAATCGGCAACCGGGCTTGTCAATAATTTGTCGGCAAAATATTTATAAATGTAGGTAGCGTCGTGAGTAAAGGTCGCAGAAAGATCAACCGTTGCCGGGTAATAAACCGGGGGTGGGTTGGTGACGGTAAGGTCTGCGTCAATTTGAATCACGGTTACCGGGCTTATATTGGTACAGCCTTCGGGGCTCACTGCTTTAATGTAGTAAGTGCCGTCGGCCGAAATGTTGTCCGGTTGGTCCAGGTAATTTAGACCTGAAGAGTCCTTCCAATAGCTTAACGCCAGGTTAGGACTGCTTCCGGCAGTTATCGAAGCGGCCGTAAGGTCGACGCCCGTCCCGGCGCAGTGATATATCGTGTCGGTAACCTTAAAAACCAGGTCGGCGTCTATCTTATTCACAACGGTCAATAGCGTATCGTTACAGCCCAGGCCATCAAACGGGTATAAAACAACCCCGTATTTTGTGCCGTCGGGTGGGGGCGGCGATATAGTTAATACTTGCTTATCAGATAATTTTTTTGAAAAATCAGCATTAAACCACGCATAGCCTCCAAAACCGCCGCCAGGCGCAGTAACGTTTACAAAACTTTGGTTGGCACAGTAGGCGTTTCCGGTAATGGGCGTGCCGCAGTTTTCCTGCATGTCGATGTAGGCATAGCCAAAATGCTGGCCCTGGCCGCAATCATTCGTCGTAAACTCCAGGCGCACGTGATGGCCCGCCACATTTACCAGGTTGATGGTTGCAGGGGCCCAATCCTTATAAAATACTTTAGGAAAAAAGTTAGTGTCGTAGCCGATCGATAAGGGCGACAGCTTAAAACCGGGCAGACTATCCGCTGCAATAAAATCAAAAGATGCGCAATCGATATAGTGATTGGCGGTTGAATCGAAAGTTTTAACCGTAAATCGTGGCTGTATAATAGGGTTGTGGGGCGGGTCCTGCAATACAACGGCATAATAAAAAACCAGATTATATTGGTTTACCCCCGCCGGTACCGTAAAGGAATACGACATCCTTTCGGCACCGAACCCAGCCTTCTGGTTTCCAAGCCTTACCGAATACTTACCACCATAGGGGCAAAGTGCTGGAAAGCCACCAAATGTATCACGCTTGGCAAAACTTTTATTGGGGTACATGGTTTGCCGGTCGGGCACCGGCGGCGATGGGGTCAGCGTGATAATTCCGTTGATGTCGAAATGCCCGGTATCGCAGCTCCAGCCAGTAAAATCGCCACGCTCAAAGCCTATATTGGGCGGCGGGCAATTACCTGACTGGGCGCTGGCTTTTAAAACGCAGCAGCAAAATAAAATGAATGCCAGGCAAAAGGTCTTCATCGCAATGTAAATGTATGCTATTCACAGCAATAATTCAGGCAAATTTCAATGCGTCAGAGTGAAGCCATCGAATCACCCGCGTGCAGGTAGTTTACTACTTACGCCGTTGATGGCTGCGGATGTTTACACCCGGGCCTGCAAGATTTACTGCGCCGTGACCCGTGCTGACCGCCGGTATGTTTACCTTTGTTTTCTATATGAAAAAAATCGGATTTTTATCATTCGGGCACTGGTCCAACCACCATTCCTATCAAACCCGTACCGCGGGCGATACCTTGCTGCAGTCCATCGACCTGGCTGTCGCCGCAGAGGAAATTGGCATAGACGGCGCCTATTTCCGCGTCCATCATTTTGCGCGGCAGCTGGCATCGCCCTTTCCGCTGCTTTCGGCCATCGGCGCCAAAACCAGTAAAATAGAAATTGGAACCGGCGTTATCGATATGCGCTATGAAAACCCGCTGTATATGGTGGAAGATGCCGGCGCCGCCGACCTTATCTCAGGCGGGCGTTTGCAATTGGGCATTAGCCGGGGCTCTCCCGAGCAAGTGATTGAAGGCTGGCGTTATTTTGGTTATGAACCTAAAGAAGGAGAAACCGATGCTGAAATGGGCCGCCGGAAAGCTCTGGAGTTTTTGGACAAATTAAAAGGCAAGGGATTTGCCGAGCCCAACCCTTACCCGATGTTCCCTAACCCGCCGGGCTTATTACGCCTGGAGCCGCATTCGGAAGGATTGAGGGAGCGGATCTGGTGGGGAGCCGCCTCAAATGCCACCGCAGTTTGGGCTGCCGGGAACGGCATGTACCTGCAAAGTTCTACCCTGAAATTTGACGAAAGCGGCAAACCTTTCCATATCCAGCAAGCAGAGCAGATCAGGGCGTATAAAGAAGCCTGGAAAAAAGCAGGCCACCAGCGCGAACCACGGGTATCTGTTAGCCGCTCTATTTTTGCATTGGTTACCGAGCAGGACAGGTATTACTTTGGACAGCAAGGGAAATCAGCGGATAGTTTTGGTTATATCGAGCCTGAAAAAAGGGCCGTCTTCGGCAAGAGCTATGCTGCCGAACCGGATCAGCTGATCAAAGAACTGGCGCAGGACGAAGCGATACAGGAAGCGGACACGCTGCTGCTCACCATCCCCAATACCCTGGGCGTTGATTACAACGTGCATGCGCTGTCAGCTATTTTGGAGCATGTAGCGCCGGGGTTGGGTTGGCGATAGGGGGAAAATATCGCATCGCTTTTATTATAATAAGTTTAAACTTCGTAGTGCATTATAATCTATTAGCTGAGTTATTCGCCGTCGCTGCCGCAAGCCTCCCGGCTTGTGGTCCGCTGACAGGTAAACTTACCGCCCATTGCTTGAATAAAAACAAAATATTATCTTTAACCATGAGCCGCAATTACAAGTTCGCCGATCCCGAAGGTTTGTATTTTGTAAGTTTTGCAACCGTTCACTGGATAGATGTGTTTGTACGACGCATTTACTTTGATTGCATGGTTGAAAACTTAAATTTTTGTGTTGACGAAAAAGGTATGGAGATTTTTGCCTGGTGCATTATGCCAAGCCATGTGCACCTGGTTTTCAGGTCGTTGACGGAAAGCCCGGAGGATTTGATCGGCGCGTTTAAATCGGTTACATCAAGAAAACTTATTAAACTGATTGAAGAAAATCAACAGGAAAGTCGCCGCGAGTGGTTGCTTAATGCCTTTAGAAAAGCCGGAGCGGCTAATTCCAATAACTCCAAAAACCAGTTTTGGCAGCAACATAATCACCCGATAGAACTGTGGAGCCTGCCTGTAATTCAGCAAAAGATTGACTATACGCATGAAAACCCGGTGGTTGCCGGATTTGTAGAGAATGACTATGAATATCTGTATAGCAGCGCACGAGATTATTGCGGGATTAAGGGGTTGGTGAAGGTGATAATAGATTAGCGGCTCGTTTAGCCTGCAAGGCGGTTACTTGGCATGCGGGCCACCCCGATAAATCGGGGCGGCAGCAAAAATTGCTTGCGGGAGCATGGGGAACTAAAGGGAATTTCTGAGCACATGTTAACGAGTTGCCACAAGTCGCCCCTGGCACTTGCCGGTGCGCCCGACTTGCTCAAGGGTTGAGGGGGACAAGCCTAACCCGCCAGACCGTCCTTGCGAGGCACGAAGCAATCTCTGAACTTTTTAGTCAACAGCACGGCGGGAATTGGCTCTACGTTATCCGCAAGCATAACGGCTGGTTGAATGTCCTGTGTAGCGGTCGCTTCGTTCCTCGCGATGACGTGGTGGATTGAATCCCCTTAAATAAATCGTATCTTCGAGTAAGTCCTTACTGTAATGAATATGCTTTACACAGCTCTTTTTTTGACCGGCGGAACCGGCCTGATCATTTTGGGCGTTTGGCTTACCATAAAAGAGATGGCAACATGGTCTAAATGGTACAATGATAAGTGGACAATTGGTAATGTACAAGGGCTGGGGGCTGGCTGTACAGGAATAGGTGTAATTTTGATTTTAGAAACGCTTTTGGGTTGATGCTCGAATGGGAAAAATATCGGTTAACCTATCTAATGATCACTTATCATGCGGACCACAAGCCGGGAGGCTTGCGGCAGCGAAAATAGCTTGCGGGAGCATGGGGCATTATGCTGGAACCGAACGATAAAGGGCTGACAAAGCTGGAGAAGTTTCTAAAAAATAGCGATATTGAAATTCCGGACATGATGACGTTTCTGCGTAACCTGCAGGCGCTGCGTTCCGGACTTATAGCCCATCGGTTTAGTACAAATCATAAAGGCACCCAAAAGGCATTGGCGTATTTCCATATGACTGAGGACAACTACAAAGAAGTCGCCTGTGAGATGTTTATTAAGTCAGTTTACACATTGAGGGCACTGTCAAAACTATTTCTGGACGGGGCCACGATTGATGATAACGAGGAAGAATAAACGTAAATGATCCGATTAACCGTGTATATATCCAAAGAAGAACAAAATAACGCAAACGCGTTTCTGAAATATTATGAGCCTTACGGCTATCAGGGAACGGCGGAAGCCAATCGACCGTTATCCCGTCGACTGAAGTTAACTACAACCCATTGTCGTTTTTGTAAAAGAACAAGGGAGCAAACCACGTTTACACAGGATACCCATTTAATATCGAATCTTCTTGGACAGAACACTTACTATTCCCATGATGAGTGCGATGAATGCAACGCTTTCTTTAAGGCATTTGAAAACGACTTGGCGAACTATTTAGGCACGTCTAGGGTGTTCAACCATATTATGCCTCATATGAAAGCGCCTGGATTTAGTTCAGGGAACCGCGCTGTCAACGTCAAGAACTATGGCAATGACTTTATTTATGTCGAAAATGCGAAGCCGGAAAAAGAAGACTTTAAAGTTGATATGGAGAATGGGAACATGGAAATCGCTATCAAGACAGCCAAATTCGTCCCGGAGAATGTCTATCGTGCATTATTGAAGATGGCCTTGGGTATCCTGCCGGAAAATAACGTTGCCGAGTATGATATGGGTTTCAAGCTACTCATGAATATGAACGACTATCCTTCCTACAAAAGTTTAAAAAAAGTGGTAATTGCGCCGTCGGACATCGTTTTGGGCCGGCCCTTTGCCTGTTTATTCCAAAAAAGGCCAGGTGTTAACGAACCCTTGTTTCCGCAGCATCTCTTCTGCCTGTATGTCGGTAATCTGATGATGCAGATCCTCATACCAGGACGTATCGGTGCTGTTGATCCTCCTTCCAATGTGAGGATGCCATTTGCACCTTATTATCAGCTCAATGCTGCTGATCCTCATGACGATGTTATACATGGAAGGATTCTTGAGGACCTGCAAGCGACGGAACCGCGGCAAAACGACAATGGCATCCACATGAATTTTTCAACAGAAAATCTGGCAGGGGTTCAATTGGACTTTGATCTGAAAAAAATGCTGGATGAACTTGATAAACGCAACAGATAGTTTCGAAATAACTTATTTTTATTTCACGCTGCCCGAAGTCTCTGAATCGTATAATGTGTGCTTGTAGTCCCTTGCCGTCTGTAGATTGCATCTACAGACCACCATGCCGGGGGACTGTGTCTCCGGCATTGCGATTAGGTCAATGCCACCCCATGCTGCCGCAAGCAATTTTCCGCTGCCGCCCCGATTTATCGGGGTGGCCCGCATGCTATGTAGCCACTTTGCAAGCTAGACACGCGTTAAGTAGCCGGTAAATATTTTCGGAAATTTTAAAAAATAGCTGAATTGAACCTTCAACCCTAAACACTAGCGTAGTTCATTACCTGTCTGCGGGCCACCCCGATAAATCGGGGCGGCGGCGGTCGGGAGGGTAAAATATCAAAGCCGTTTTTGATTGAACCATAGCGTTTTTGTGGATTATGCGTATCTTTAAATATTTATTATTAACAGCATGACTACAATGACACTTAATGTTCCGGATGCGCTTGAAAAAGAGCACGATGAAACCGTTCGGTTAATTGCCGCTAAGTTGTATGAAGCAGGTAAATTATCATTGGGACAGGCGGCTGAAATGTGCGGTATGAAAAAATGGGATTTCCCTGCGGTACTGGCCAGTTTTAATATTCCATATTTTCAGTATACCGGCGACGACCTGTTAAATGAGTTTAAATAAAACAACCGCTAGCACGGTAGTTGTTACGGATACCAGTTGCCTGATCATCCTCGAAAAGATAGCTTTATTGCCTGTTCTGCATCAACTTTTCAGCGTTGTGCTAACTACGCCTGAAATTGCTGCCGAATACGGATCACCATTGCCTGAATGGATTATTATCATATCGGTAAAAGACAAATCTCTTCAAAAGAAATTAACATCAATGGTTGACAAAGGTGAAGCAAGCGCTATTGCTTTGGCTCATGAGATCGAAAATAAATACCTGATTACGGATGATCTGGAGGCTCGCAAACTTTCTATCAAACTTGGTCTTTCAATTATTGGCACCCTGGGAATTTTGTTACGTGCCAAACAGGAAGGTTACATTAGTGCTGTTAAGCCGTTTGTGGAGCTAATAAAACAAACGGATTTCAGAGTGTCGGATGACTTATACCAGACAGTACTTCGTAAAGCAGATGAAGAATAACGATTGGCACCGAACCGGAAGGCTGATTGAGGCGATATTTCCGTAGCCGCAGGGTCATCCGCTGTTCATAGTTTTCAACTACGGACGATTATGCCTGGAGACTTTGTCTCCAGTATTGCGTTTAGTTTAATCCTCACCTTTAAGGCGCGAGTTTGCGGAGTATAAGCCAAAAGCGTAAGCGAACTCGTGCCATAGCCGCCATACAGGTTTGGACTATGCCCTGAGACTGCGTCGTTATACGCTGCCCGGGCGGTATTGGCTCGCCAAAATTCAAAAAACCTGCTCAAATCTTGTCTAAATTAATGATGAATATATACGTAAAATTCATTACAAAAGCAAGCAAACTATAGAAAAAATTAGTGGTCCAGGTGGTCCAGGTGTATTCACGTGGTCCAGGTGGTTCAGGTGGTTCAGGTGTACCGCTTGCCCGATCACACGTGTTCGGTGCATCACCGACTCAGCAACCGGCAGTTTTTAAAGGCAATTGCCCTGGTCTTTTCAGCCCCTCGCATTTGTCTCTTTCTTTTTGTCGTAAATTGCGGGTCTTTAAAACTTTTGTAAATAGAATTAATACATCTGCGACCCCTGCGAAGCATAGCCAAATTTATATCATCCGCAACTCCATGAACAAACAACCTCTTGCAGACTTTTTTCAGCAAAATTCGAACATGTCTTTAAAGACAATTATGAATATCACCGATCATTTTGAGGAAAGGAATTTTTTAAAAAACGAGTTTTTTCTGAAAGCCGGCAAAGTATGCGACTTTCTGTATCTGGCAAAAGGAGTTATGAGGGCTTATACTTTTGATTTAAATGGTAATGAAGTGACCACGAATTTTTTTGCGAAAAACCGCCGGGTTTATGACCAGGCTTCCTTTTTCCTTCAAACCCCTTCCGAAGAAAATATCCAGGCCATTACGGATTGCCTTGCCTATTCCATCACTTACGAAAATATGAATACCCTTTTTCATTCCATTCCTGAATTCAGGGAGTATGGCAGGGATGTACTGGTTAAGGAGCTGGTTTACTTTAAAAAGCGAACGCTTGCCATGATCAACAAGACAGCAGAACAACGTTACGAAGATTTAATAAGAGATGACAAAGAGATTTTTCAGGTTGCCCAGTTAAAACACATCGCCTCCTATCTTGGCGTTACTAATTCGTCGCTGAGCAGGATCAGGCGCGAATTTGCTACCCGCTAGCTGCATTTTATTTGCCAAATGACAATTCGGTTTTTGCCATTTGGCAACTCCATTTTTTCTTCTTCCATTTTTCTTTGCATGGTAAATACTTTGAATTATGGAAACAGCAATTTTGTTCGGGATCAGCGTTTTAACGAGCCTTATGGTATGGAATAAAATAAGCAGAAAATATCTTTGGCTTCAGATTAAGGACCGGGAACTAACAAAAGCAGTGCAGCCCATCCTCATTTTACATTCCTTCCGCTTTGCGGGCCTGTCTTTTCTGATACCGGGTGTAGTTAATGCAGGGTTAAACCCGGCCTGGTCGCAGCCTGCCGCGTTCGGCGATTTTGCCGCAGCCATTTTGGCTTTTATAACGCTTTCGCTGGTAAACAGCGCCTCCTTCCGGCCGCTTTTATGGATATTCAATATTTTAGGGATCATTGACCTGCTGTTGGCATTTGTTAATGGTCCCAGGTATAATATCGTTCCATTTTTAGGCCCAGGTTATTTTATTGTTATTCTTTTTGTGCCCATACTTTTGTTAACGCACTTAATGGTTTTTAAGCTGCTGCTGAAAAAGTAAACAAGGTTACCTGTGTTGGGGCAATCCAAAAATTTATTCCTGTTGTATCTATGATAAATTGTCATAGCGATACAACGTTCCTTATGTTGATCGTATTAAGCCCCAAAACATAAAAAAGACAGCGCTCCGCACCATCGTGCAATAATTACCCCCCACGCCCGTTAGCCATTTTATCACACAATTATTATCCTTCGCCGAATAAACATATCTTTAACTGCTGCGTTTACTAATGATAAAAGGTTATAAAAATGCGGCAGCTTCTTTTTAATATAGCCGCAGGGATTTACAATGAGTAAAGTATTTACGATTACAGAAGGTTTGGAGAACATGGGTGCATTGCGCACCGGCGGGCAGGGTTCGGTTTACAAAGGGCGGCGCATGGGGCCTATTATCAGCGCGGTTAAATTGCTGCCCACGCCGATACATACAGCAGACAACGACGACAAAAACTTTCGCAATTTTCAAAACGAGGTGGCCAAGCTGAAAGCGGTAAATGAGCGGCCAAACCCCAATGTGGTGAAGATACTCAGCTCAGGCCTGACCGAAAGCGGATCATTCCCGTACATAGAAATGGAGTTCATTGAGGGCCCTGACCTGGAGGACTTGCTTAAACCGCCACACGACCCCGTTTTTACCCTGAAAGAAGCGTTAAAGCTGGCTGATCATTTGGCCAATGCACTTTCACACTGCCACATGGTGGGGGTAAAGCATGGCGATATAAAAAGTAACAATGTAAAGTACAATATCCACACGGGCAACTACGTGCTGCTGGATTTTGGGCTGGCTATTATGACCGACGAGCAGCGCCGCACCAGCATGCGCCATGCCGGGGCAATTGAATTTATGGCGCCCGAACAAAATACCGGGGCCATGCATATGGCGACGGATATTTACAGCTACGGTATCATTTTGTACGAATTGCTGGCCGGACAGGTGCCATTCCCCCTGCACGACAATGGCGAAACATCGCGCAACGCGGTGATGGTAGCCCATATGGAGGCGCCGGTGCCCAACCTGATGGAACTGCGTAAAAAGAACATCCCCGCAGGCTGGGCAAAGCAAAAACGCGAGGCGGAGATGCGTGTTCCGCAATGGCTGTTGCAACTGATCAGCACCTGCCTTGAAAAGGACCCCGAAAAACGTTATGCCAGCGGCATGGCGCTGCAGGAAGCACTGTTTGATGGCAGTTTATCAACCGAACAGCCTGCCGTGTCCATCGACGAGCTGCCGGATAAGCCTGCGACTGCACACAAACGATCACCGCACGAAGCCGTCGCGCCCCTCCATACGGACAGCGACAAAATGCACATCTCAAAACCTTTATTTTTTGCACTGATGGGCATGTTTGCGATATCGCTGGTGACTTGCGGCTACTTGCTGCTGGATCAAAGTCGTTCCCCCGTACCTGTGCAAAACATTGTTGTGGACACCACAAAAAAAACCCCTGATACCCCGAAGCAGGCGGCGGTGCCCGACTATCGTTCAAAACACAGAGCAAATGATTCAGCTTCACAGCAAGCGGTTAATGATGTGATCAACGCTGAAAAACAAAAGGTGCAAAATAACCAGCAAACAGACAGCACCAGTGCCCCGCAGGACACTACAGTGGTAAAGCAACCTAACAATAATCAATAGCATTTGTAATTTTGTCAAACATCTTAACTGCAAACCAGTTCAATAGTAAAATCTTCAACCTGCTTAGCAATACATGGATCAAAAAGCTTCTTTATGGCAACGCCTCGGCATACAGGGTTGGTTTTTAACCGATGAACAAACGTCGGCGCAAAAAAAGCAGCAATCGCTTACGCCCGACGATGTTTACAATTATGTGATATCCAAGTTCAACGATTCCATACGTGAACTGTCCTTTGCCGACAGGGTGGTTTTTTACCACGAGTATATCATCAGCTTTAATACCAACGATTACACCTCCTTTTTAAATAACCGGCAGGGGATATTCGGGCTCATCGTTAACGAAACGGTAAAAAGATTTTACGAAACGCTTAAACAATACCGCGCGTCGGGCAAAACGGTAAAACCCTCCAGCTCCAAATGGGTTTTCCGCCTGGTTTCGCACCCGGACTATGAGCCTGGCGACATTGGTTTCATAGGGAAGCTGATGCCGGGTAACAGCCAGAAAGAGGAAAACCTGAAGGTGACGTTTATCCCCCGGCAAACCGGTATTGCGCAAACGTTTGACATTAGCCAGGACATTTTAAAAGGCTTTAATTATTACAGCGAAGGCTACTATGAGGTTCCTTATGATGAAAACCTGGAGAGCGAAGAGGAAAAAAGCGCCAATCCCAATCAAAAATATTATGCCCGCTTTGAAACCATTTTGCCCGAAAAGCAATTTGCCGGCAAAAAGGTGGAGTTTTTGATGATGGACAACGAGATCGTGGTTTCGGGTAACGAGGAAGCGCGGGATGAGCGAAACATTTTCCGTATCCCGACCGACTGGGTGAACACGCCGCATTTGCAGATCAGGTATAACCGATCAGACGGGAAGTTTTACCTGGCCTCGTTCGGCGAAAAAACGATGCTGAATGAAAATGATGTGGCCAAAAGTGACGTGAATGCGCCGCAATGGGTGGAACTGCCGGTTAACTCGAAAATATTGCTGAATGGCATCGTTGGTGTAAACATTTTTAAATCCTGACTATGCTGTACCAGTTGTTGTCATTCGGGTTATTGGGCGTGGCGGTTTTGCTGTTGATATTACATTTTGTTGAAATAAAAACCCCCCGCAAACCAAATGAGTGACAACGTTTTTGGCATAACCGATCTTGGCCGGCAAAGGCAAAACAACGAAGACGCCTTTATAGCCGAACCGACTGCTAATGGCCGTTATATTATCGCTTGTGTTATTGATGGGGTAGGCGGATACTCAGGCGGTGAAATAGCTGCTTCGATTGCGCGGGACACGATATTGCAGCGGCTGGCTAATCTTTCCGGCGAAGTGGTCCCTGTGCTCACCGACGCATTTTCCGCCGCAAACCAAAAGATATGGGAAGAACGTCACGCAGTTAAAGAGCATCATAAGATGGCTTGCGTACTTACGCTTGCCGTGGCAGACCTGGCGGCGAACCAGTTTTATTTTGCGCACCTGGGCGATACCCGGCTTTATCTTTTCAGGGACGGTTCACTGGTTAAAATATCGCATGACCAGTCATTTGTAGGTTTTTTGGAAGACTCGGGCCGCTTGTCGGAAAGCGAGGCCATTAAGCATCCTAAACGTAACGAAATCGATAAGGCGCTGGGCTTTAAAGTAAATATTGACAACGGGGATGATATTGAAACCGGGCAGTCCCCGTTTTTGCCGGGTGATATACTGCTGTTGTGCAGCGACGGCCTTACGGATGTAGTGGACAAAGCGGCCATTACGGCCGCCATGGCCGGGGGCGGCTCGTTAAAAACCATGGCCAATAAACTGGTGGACGCTGCCAACGATGGTGGTGGCAAGGATAATATCACTGTGGCGCTGATTAGGCACGACAGGGAAAAACAACAACATGCAGCTACCAAACCTGCGGAAAACATGCGTGACGAAAAACCAAAAATTATGCCTGACAGCCGCCGTCCCGCGCCTGCGGCAAATGCCACGGCCGAAAAAGGGCGCCCCAATACTTATAAAGGCTGGGCCATCTTCCTTTTACTGATCGTGATCGGCCTTACTGGACTAAGTTTATGGCAATATATTACTTACGGAGATCATCGGGAAAACGAATCTCCGGTCCTGAAACCCACTGTGGTAAAACCGGCCCGGCAGCGTAACCTTCAGGAGATCAAGCTGCAAAATGCCATTGATGCCAGCAAGGGAAAGTTATTGGTTTTGAATGACACTGCATTTAAAAGTCCGGTTATTATCAGCCAGTCGATCACCATCGGGCGCGACAGCCTGCACATCAAGGCTAAAGGTAATATCGTTTTTCAAAGCGACACCGGGTTCAGGCGCCCTGCTTTTGTGCTCACTTCAAATACCAAAGCGATCATGATCGACAGTGTTTGCTTTCAAAACTTCAACGTCGCTGTATCCACTCATGACCAGGCGCTGCAGTTAAAAAACGTGCGGTTTAACGATTGTACTATTCCTGTGCTGAACGCCTATGTATTTGCCGCTAAAAAGTATATCAGCGGCGGCGTTACGGCGCCGGCCTTCCGGGCCGATTCGATCCCCCAAATAAAATAGTCATGGGAAACGAACCGCCAAAATCCGTGTCGCGAAAAAAAGAACGAATTCTTGTTTTATTGATCGCTGCTGTACTGCTGGCTCTTTTCGTGCGGCTGTTCGCGGTGCTGCGCGGTAACTACAGCGATGTGGGCAAAAGGCTGAAAGACGGCACGATGGTGAACCTTAACGCCAAAAATGCCGCCCGCCGCCTGGCGGAAATGCTGCAAAAAGGTTACTATTTCGACGATCAGCGCGATATTGACCTGATAGAAAAAACAATTGCCTCAGGAATAAATCCCGGCGAAAAGTTTGACAACATCGGCGAGCTGAATAAAAAACGATTTTACGTTAATGCTGACGATGCCTTTGCCGAGGGCGGTCAATCCTTTAAACAACGCGTAGCTGTCTCCCGGGCAACACTTGGTTACACCGGTGACGACTCCACCCGGTTTGACCAGGAACGAAAATCACCGCCATCTTTCCCCGCAACTGCCGACATCGGCATGGGCGGCCCGTCTATCAGCGGGAAAGTTTTAGATAAGGGCCAGCCGGTGAGCGGTGTATTGGTTCGGTTGCAGTTGATTTTACCGCAGGATAGCCTTTTCAGCGATGAAGAAGTCGATCTCACCAAAAAAATCGTCCAAAAAAACCCTTCCTTCACTGAAATTTTGATACCGGATTCAACTAAAAAGCTGCACCTGCAATCCATCATTGCCTTTGCGCGCACAGATGAAGGCGGGCGTTATACTTTTAAAAATCTGCCGGATGGCCGGGCATTTGAGCTGCTGCCACTACAGCCGGGGTACCAATTCGGCAAAACGCAGGGAACGGAGAGTTTGGATGACGATGCCACCTTTGACTTTCACCGAACGTCGCATACCATCAAACTGCTGTCGACCAAAGACTTTAACATAATCCGGAAGGAAAAATCCATCATCATCCGCACACCGCACGAATTTGAATATTGGTATTGGATCATCGTCGCAGGCTTTTTAGTCGGATTTTTTATCATTCACCTGGTACTAAGTATTCGCTTTCCGGATGCCGACCAGCTGATCCTGCCGATTGTAATGCTGCTGACGGGCATTTCCTTTTTAACGCTGTTAAGCCTGCAGGACCCACTCCGCGACCGTTTCTTTGCAAGGGATTCGCTGGTTTATCTTGGAATGGGTTTTATCGGCATCATCGTCATGCTGTTTATCAACTTACGGCGTTTTAATGCCGATTCTGGTTTTTACCGGTTGCTGGTGTTTAAAAATAACGACAAAGCGGCTAATGGCTGGCCATGGATAGTGGCGGCGCTGGGTCTGCTTTTTTTAACCATCAAATTCGGCACAGGCCCCGAGGGCAGCGGCGTAAAAGTGAATCTTTTCATCTTTCAGCCCAGCGAGATCGTGAAGTACCTGGTTATCCTGTTCCTGGCCGGATTTTTTGCCGTGAATGAGCGGTTTATCAGCGAATATGCGAGCTGGCGTAAACGCTGGTCGTTCTTTTATTTTGCTTTGCTGGCCATCGGCGCGGCGCTAATGTTCTTTTTAATTTTGGGCGACCTGGGCCCGGCCATGATCATCTGTTTCACTTTCATCATTCTTTTCTCCTTCTCGCGCGGCGACTTTATGCCGATGTTCATGGCTGTTGTGTTTTATGTGCTGGCGACCTGGATATTTAAAAACGTATGGCTGTCGGCAGCCTTGTCAGTCGTTTTTCTGTTCATCTTATGGGCTGCGGCCCGAAAACGCCTCAGCGAATCGGCCATCATGGCGGTGATGGTGATCGCCGCATTTATGACACTGGATAAAGTGCCTCACCTGGCGAAACTGTTCCCCGGTCCGGTTGAACGATTAATAGAGCGCAAAGCCATCTGGCAGGACCCATGGAATAACGAAGTTTATGGCGGCGACCAGGTAGCGAATGGTTTGTGGGCGATGTCGGGCGGTGGCGTTGCCGGCCAGGGGGTAGGAGAGACCTTTGCCAAAACCATCCCCGAAGCGCATACCGATATGATACTGCCTGCCATCGGCGAAAATTTTGGCTGGGCCGGCATCGTTTGTATTTTCCTGATGTTCCTGCTCTATCTCCATCGATCGATCATCATCGGGCGGCAAACAGGAGCGCCGTTTTTATTTTATCTGTGTGCCGGTATCGGGCTATGCACGTTTGTGCAATTTATACTCATCGCCGGCGGATCGACCGGGGCATTGCCGCTATCCGGCGTAGCACTGCCATTCGAGAGCTACGGGGGATCGTCACTGGTCGCTAACTTTGTCGCCGCGGGTTTTTTGTTATCGGTCTCGCGGGTTAAAGGTACTCAAATCCAGATGACCTACCTCACCAAACAACAGGACAAAAACCTGGTGCCGGCATTGCTGGCGGCGTCTATCGGGCTGATATTATTAACCGTTAATGTGTCGAGCTACCTGTTTGATAATCAAAAATGGGTGGTTAAGCCCGCGCTGGTGGCCGATAAAAGTGGCGCCCGCATGTTCAGCTATAACCCGCGTATTGCCATACTGATGAACAAGCTGGAGGCCGGAACCATTTACGACCGGAAGGGCGTGGTGTTGGCGACGAGCAACCCGCAACTCATCAGTAAACAGCAAGACAAACTGAATGAAGCGGGAGCCGGCAACTTTGATGTGGATTCGGCAATGCATAAACGTTTAACGCGGTATTACCCTTTCCAGGATCAGCTGTTCTTTTGGCTGGGCGATGCCAATACGATGGTATTTGATGGCGGTACTAACGGCTATTTTGCGGAATATGAACATGCCGCCGAGCTGCGCGGTTTTAAAATGCCTATATCCAACTATACGGTAAAAGCATCACACTACCAGGAAGACCGATTTTTACCGCGGGGCGTTAAGGAGATGACGGTCGGTAAAAAAGATTACAGTGCAATAGCGCCGTTGCTGCTGGCCGGCATCAACAGCGACCAGGTTGCTGCCTTTAAAAACAAAAACCGCGATGTGCAGCTGACGGTCGACGCCGCGCTGCAAACCAGTATTGAAAAATCGATCGCGGCGGATACAGCAGTGAATTATAAAAGGATTTCCGTGGTGATCATGGACTCATCTACCGGTGATGTGCTGGTTTCAACCCAATACCCGCTGCCACCGGTACGTAACTGGGACCTGCTCAATATGAGCGTCCCCGATCAAAATAAACTTTCGCAATGGGTAACTACCAGCGACCTCGGTTTTACGTACGCAACGCAGCCCGGTTCGACGGCCAAAGTGCTCACTGCGATGGCCGCGTTCAACAAGCTGGGTGCTGATGCAACCAAAGTGACTTACCATGTGAGCATGGCCGAGCGGATACGCACAAAAGGTATCGAGCCTGATGAAACCGGTACCATCACATTGGAGCAGGCTATCGTCCATTCCAACAACGTTTACTTCATCAAGCTGGCTAACCAGCAACATTTGCAGGAAGATATGGCGACGCTGTACCTGAAAACCGGGATGTTCCTGCATGGCGTGGGCGGTTATTTTTATGAAAAGAAGCCCGGCAACACCGATCCCGGCCAGCAGGAGAAATGGCGCGAACTGTGGCGTAAAACAGAATTTAATACCAGGCCGCGCTACGATCCTAATAACATACACAAAACCAGGGCGAAAGGCATCTCGGGGATGGCCTGGGGCCAGGGCGAGCTGATCGCAACGCCCGCTGCGGTGGCGCGGCTGGCATCGGGCGTTGCAAATAATGGCACGCTGATGCAGAGCCGTTTTGCATTGAAAATAAACGATACGGTTATCGGCACAAAAATTTCGGAAAAGTTGACGGACTCTGCATATGCGGGGTTGCTGAAACAATATATGATTGAGCAAAGCGCCCCAAAGGTGCCGATACTCCACCTGGCTGTTGCGGGCAAAACCGGTACGCCTGAGCGTATATGGAAGGGCCAAAGCATAAACGACGGCTGGTATGTGTTTTTTGCGCCCAACCCAAATGGAACAGGCTATACGGTAACCTGTGTCCGTATCGAAAAAACAAAAGGCTCGTCGGATGCGGTGCACCTGGCCGGCAAGCACATCATACCGTATTTATTAAAAATGGGATATATTAAGAGTATGACGCCGGTACAAACCGGCGAATCGGATCAAACCGATCAAACAGACCAAACACCGCCACCCGAACCGGCGGAGCAACCCGATACGACGGGAGGGAATTAATGATGAAGAAGAATCAAGAACCAAGAACCAAGCGTCAAGAACCAAGAAACAAAAAACAAAGGGATATTAATTAACCGGCAATTCCTATCTTGATTCTTGTTTCCTGACGCTTGGTTCTAATAAAAAAAAGCATGTTCAACTTGTTTAAAAACGACGAAAAAAACCAGCCCGTTGATGTAAAAGCGGCCCGTGCGGCTATTTTAAAAGCGGTTAAGCAGGAGTTGCAAAAGGCAGAGGGCGGCGAAGGTAAAAATATAAAGGGGATTGAGTTGTTTATTGCCGCGCCCGACAATGAAAAGCATGTTTACGAAGCGGCGGTTTACGCCGAAGAACCCGCCCGGCTGAAAAATGAAATCCAGAAAATAGCCGATGACTACGCGCTTGAACTGCCCGCCGCATGGACCTTCGACATCAGTTACCTGGCCGAACTGCCGGCAGAAGCTACACCGGTTAAAGGCGCGCATGCTGCATTGTTTATCCGGACAAAGGACAATACGATCAGGAAATCAGCCACCGCGTTTATCAATATTTTAAGCGGGGAGGCTGAAAAGAAAAGTTACCGGCTGGAGTCGACCGATGGAAAAACCAACATTGGCCGCGATAAGAATGTGCAAACGGCGGACGGGTTTTTCAGGGTGAACCAGATCGCCTTCCCCGGCGACGGTAAAAACGAGATCAACAAATACATCAGCCGCCAGCATGCCCACATCGAATGGAGCAACGATACCGGTAGTTTTATGCTGTACGCGGACGAGGGCGGTGTGCCGCCGGCCAACAAGGTGAAAGTGCGGTCGGCATCAAGCGAGACCCTGAATAAACTGATCTCAACCCAAATCGGGCACCGGCTGGATGAAGGCGACCAGGTAATTTTGGGCGATGGCGCGGTAATTGTGTTTACTTATAAAGAACCGGGACATAAAAAGTGAGCAAAGTTTTTTCGATAACGAAAGGTTTAGATAATCTGGGCGCACTGCGAACCGGCGGGCAGGGCTCGGTATATAAAGGCCGAAGGATGGGGCCGGTGATCAGCGCCGTTAAATTACTGCCTACACCCATCCACACCGAAGACATTAACGATAAAAACTTCCGCAATTTTCAGAACGAGGTTGAAAAGCTGAAAAAAGTAAATGAGCAGCCAAATCCAAACGTGGTAAAAATACTCAGCTCTGGCCTTACCGAAAGCGGGGGCTTTCCGTATATTGAAATGGAGTATATCGAAGGCCCTGACCTGGAGGAGCTGCTGAAACCGCCGCACGACCCGATCTTCACCGTTAAAGAAACCCTGAAACTTGCCGATCAGCTGGCCAACGCGCTTGCGCACTGTCATATAGCCGGAGTAAAGCACGGGGATGTAAAAAGCAATAACGTAAAGTACAATGTCCATACCGGCAATTACGTGCTGCTGGACTTCGGGCTGGCCATCATGTCTGACGAGCAGCGCCGGACCAGCATACGCCACGCCGGTGCGATTGAATTTATGGCGCCTGAGCAAAACACCGGCGCCATGTATTTCCAGACAGATATTTATAGTTACGGAATTATTTTATTTGAGCTGTTGGCCGGCCAGGTACCTTTCCCTTTAAACGACGAGGGTGAAACATCAAGGAACGCGGTGATGGTGGCCCACATGGAATCGCCGGCGCCCGATGTATTGGAACTGCGAAGAAAGCACGTGCCACCCGGTTGGCCTGCCGAAAAGCAGGAGTTGGAAATGTGTGTGCCGCAATGGCTGTTGACGGTTGTGGATACCTGCCTGCAGAAAGATCCTGAAAAACGTTATCCAAACGGGATGGCCCTGCAGGAAGCCCTTTTTTTAAGCAGCGCCGACCGCGAAAACTTTGTAGCAGGCGCACAAAGCATCGAGGCGTTGAAAACCCAGAATGCGACGCTTACCGCTGAGTTGCTGGACTTACGCGTCCGGGAAACCAATAATGAAGGGATGCTTAGAATACCCAGGCGACTGGTTGCAGGAATCCTGATCATCCTTGTGGCGCTTGTGGGCTACGGCAGCTATGGGATATTTAAAAAACCCGAGGTGCAGGTTGTCATCAAGCGGGACACCATCGTTAAAGTAAAAAAAGTAATTGTCCCCGACACCGTTGGCAGGGCGCACCGGCTCAGGATGCAACATGTACGAGATTCGATTGCTGCCGTTGCGGATTCGGCTAAAAAGGCGAGGCCGCACAAAAAAAAGCGGAAGAAATTCCTTGGCATTTTTTGATGCGACCCCGATTTATTATAGCGACAAAAAAGTGGTCTGGAAATATCGGGTGGGCTAACCCCGATTTCATAATTTTTTTGGCGATAACCAGGGGATCATCCGAAAATTAATTTCCATCTGCCGTTTTAGAGGCCTGCTGCTGGTCGTCCTTCTTATTTACAAAAGGTATTTTTTTCCAAAAAGGTTGGCCATTTTCAGGAACCACCACGCCTTCGTTCCAGTTGGTTACATTGGTCAGGTCGCCTTTCGGGTTCCAGGTTTTCCACACGCCGTCTTTTAATCCCGTTTTAAAATCGCCTTCTTCTTTCAGGTTTTTATCCGGGTAAAAGGAAATATAGTGGCCGTTGAGCAATTGCCCGTTATAGCCACCCTGGGTGGAATGGATCACATTATTCAGGTACCAATAGTAATAACGATCGTTCTTTACCTTCGGATCTTTTTTAAACGGCAACACGTCGGCGCGGATCTCCTGCGTGGAGTCTATAATTCGAATTTGGCTGTAATCGTTATCGTCGTTAGCGCCATTGTTAATCGTTGTTTTAACACGCAGCTTGCTGTAATTATTTGGGCGTGCGCTGTTGTAGCTATTACCCTGCTGGGCATAAACTTTACCCAGCGAAAACAGTAAAATAAACAGTGTTAATTTTTTCATGCTGATCATCATGCTACTATGACAACGAATAGGGGGAAGGGTTTAGTGTGTGGGGAAATTTGTTGGGAACAAGGTCTTTATTAAATTCGCCAAGCTAAAAAGTATTCCGTATGTATCTCCGATTCACAACACAGTTCATTAACGCCGACGGTGAGTTAGAAACTGGAATATTCATGGCGTTGAGGTATTTGCGCGACGACTATTCTGTAACGAAAGATGAAGACATCAAAAGGCTTAAAGAAATATCAAGCTGGTTTGACCGAAACCTGGAAAAGCCCACAAGATTTTCCAAAGGAACAAGTAAATTAAACGCTGATATTTCTTTGTCGTGGTTCAAAGACTCCGCAAGAGTTCATATCAAAAAGATGCAGGAATTTATTGAAATTGCGGAACGATATGATATGTTAGTCGAAAGAATTACAAGCAAAAACCCTGGTTATATCGTATTTGAGGACGAATATCAGGTTTCAGCAGTACCGTTTAAAACTGATCGAAAAAACGTCATTTAATTAGGATCGTTTAACGCTTTCCCGTCACAATTACCTTGTCCGGTTGGTAAGCAACTTTACACGTGTTCCAATTCCCTTGCAATCGTTAAATCATAAGCTGACTGCAGCCCCATCCAATATTCTGCACTAACGCCCAGCACATGCTCTAATCTAACAGCTATCCGGGCATTTATGTGTCTTTTGCCTTTAAATAGCTCACTCAAGTTGCCGGGCAAAAGGCCGATACTTTTTGCAAATTCGGTTTTTTTTAATCCCCGCTCTTCAATTTCTTCTAACAGAAATTCACCGGGATGAAAAGCGAGCGGTGTTTTTAACGCATTGCCTTCTTTATCAAATACATTTCCCATAGCTATGAATAATGATTGTTCAATTCTTCAATATAAATTATTTCAACGCGAGTATTGTTTCCGTCTTTTTCAATCCTGAAAATAATTCTGAACGCATCATTTATCCGAATTGAATATTTATGTGCGAGGTTACCGGACAGTTTTTCGAAATGCAATGATTTTATCATCCGTAAATCATTCGTGTTCGCAGCCTGCTCAATTTGAATAACCCTCCTGATAAATTTTTCTTCAATTTCCTTATTAAACCGGGGTTTGCCGACTGAATGCCCATTAGCAAATAAGGCTTTTAAATATTCATCTTCAATAATAACGCGCATTGCGATCGGGTTTACCAAAAATAGGTAAAAGAAAAACAATTACCAAATTTTGATAAATTAGTTTGAAGTGATAATAAGAAATAGAAATTGCTTTAAGAGGCTTATATTTTAATCTTGACCGCTTTCCCAACATAACTCACCGTCTTATCCGCCTTTTCGGTAACTTCCCCGCCTATCCCATGTCCGTCCTTCACCACAACCACATGAAAAACATGCTTTTGCTGCATTCCTGCAAAACTGCCCTTCCTGTCGGAGATAGTTAGCTGCTTCAGCTTATCGTTCCACTTAAAAGTAAAGGTTGCGTATTTGCCTTTCTCGTAGTTGTAACCCTCGTTTTCATCCTCGTAATATTTAAACGAACCATCCGCGCCGGGGTAAATACGTAATTCTATTGCGCCTGACGGATTTTGTGTAGCATATTCAACATTCGGCCCCATCGGTACAATCGATCCGGCTCTTACAAAAAGCGGCATCACGTCTATCGGCGCCAAAGCGTCCAGTACCTGGTCGCCATTTATGGTTATACCGGTCCAAAAATCAAACCATTGGGAACCTGCGGGAAAGTAAACCCTGCGGGTGGTATGGCCGGCATTTGCCGCGGCGCCGCTGTACATTTGTTTGGTCACCGGGTTTACCAAAAACGCGGGGCCGAACATGTATTGGTCGTTTATTTTGTAAACATTAGGGTCGTTTCTGAAATCAAAGGCCAGGCTGCGCATCATGGTATAATTGTCGAAGGTGGTTTTGGCCGCCAGGGAATAGACGTACGGCAGCAGGCGGTAACGCAGCTTGTCGTATTTCAGCAAAACGGCGCGGGTGTTTTCGTCCCAGTTTTTGGAAAACAGCGCACGTTCGCCTTTGCCGTGGATGCGCATGATAGGGCAGAAGGTGCCAAACTGGAACCAGCGGGTAAACAGCTCGCGGTATTGCGGCAGCGTCCAGTCGGGGATACCGTCTTTTGATACCCTCGACATATAGCCGCCAATATCCGATGTCCAGTAGGGGATACCCGATGCACAGGCGTTAATGCCCTGCGGTACCTGGTTCCTCAGCGAATAAAAAGTGCTGCTGATATCTGACGACCACAGCACCGCCGCATTGCGCTGCTCGCCTGCAAACGATTGCCTGATGAGGCAGAAAACACGCTTATTCGGGATATCCCTGCGCCAGCCCTGGTAAATGCCTTTGGAATGCTCAAGCGAGTAGGAGTTGAAATAATCCAAACCCTTACCGACGGAGAAGTCAGCTTTGCGGCGCTCATCCAGCAGGGAACCATTGTCGGGTTCGCACTGGTCGACCCACCAGGCGTCCCAGCCGTAGCGTTTTACAATGCTGTCGCGGGCCTGGTCCCAGTACAATTCGCGCGCTTTTGGGTTATGCGCATCGTAATAGGTATCAAAAGTATGGGTAACAAAGTTGTCCCACTTAACGGTGGTCAGGAACCCCTTGCTTTTCATCGCGTTGAAGTTATTTGTTCCATCGCCGTACAAGGGCCATATCGAGATCATGGCATGCATATTGGCTTTGTGCAGTTCGTTTATCATCGCTTTAGGGTCGGGGTAATTATGGTGATCCATCACGTGTGAGCCTATCGGCAGCGGCGACCACCAGTACCAATCCTGCACTACCACGTCAACGGGGATATGGTTTTGGCGATAATTGTCTTTAACACTCAGTATCTCTTCCTGCGTTTTATACCGGTCCTGCGATTGGAATAAGCCGAAGGCCCATTTGCCAAACATCGGGGCCTTGCCGGTAGCGGTTCGGTAAAGGTTGATGATCTGGTCAAAATCGGGGCCGTAAAAAAAGTAATAGTCTACCATTTTACCGCTTTCCGAGCTGTATTCGAATTTAGTATTGCCATCCTGCGCGCCGTGAAAGTCGGATGCAGCGTAATTATCCCACATCAGGCCGTAACCTTTTGTCGATAACAACACAGGTATAGCGCCGGTCATGTATTTGATCTCCAGCTTCTGGTCGCGGCCTTTATAGTCGATGGAAAGCGAATCCTCCGGGTGGCAGCCGAGGCCAAATAAGGCCTCATCATGCGGGGAGTTAAATTGTGCGCTGCAAGTGTAAGTACTGATGCCCACGATCGTTGCCGGGGTCATCGTTTTATTATGTTCACTTTCGGCAGTAATGATGTTTCCTTTCAAATCCTTATAAACGATGGCATTGGTGGCCTTGTCGACATTGATCACCAATCTTGTGGTTTTGATCTGCACCATCCCGCCATTTTCAGTAATGGTGAACGGTGTTTGTGCGGTAAAGGGATTGTTTACCACCAACGAGTTTTTTTGAGGCAGGGCATCAAAAATGGTGTACTTTACTTCGACGATATCAGCCTTACATATCCGCAGATACATCAGGCCTTTGTCGAGTTTAAAGGCAACGCCGTCCGGATTCTTTTTGTAAGAGATTACCGCGGCTTTTGTAAGATTAACAAAGATAAGACAAGTAAATAGGCAAGCCGCTGTTTTTACTAAAAAGGGCTTAAAAAAGCTTTTTTTCATTTTTTGTATTTTCGTATTATTCAATCGGTGAGGTGCGGTAAAACTACTTCCGATTTCGATACCGGGGTAACAAAATTGGTGTTTATTATAAAAAAAATGTTAATCATTCCCATATGTTACCATCGCGAATTCAGTGCTTACCCGGCAAAAACGGCAAAGGTTCGTCAACACTATTCCGGGCGCAGGTTGAGGGCGCACATTCTAAACGCTCATATCACAAATTACCGTTATCAAGCGGAACATTTTGATAAACCGCTTCGAAGACTATCATAGGATCTGCCTTAAACAAGTACGCCGTTCTGCTCTTTGCCGCGCGCCTCGTTAATATACTCAGAAGGCAGCATACCGTATTCCTCCCGAAATACTTTTGCAAAATAGGCCGGATTGTTAAAGCCCACTTCATAAGCTATATTGGCAATGGGCCGGTGGCTTTTGGCCAGCAGGTGGGTTGCCCGCTTTAAGCGGATGGTACGGATGCAATCCACCGGCGTTTTACCGGTAAGCGCCAATAGTTTTTTGTAGAGAGAGCCCCTGCTCACATTCAAATGACTGCTCAGACTTTCAACAGAAAGGTTTGGGTTTGCCATGTTCTGCTCGATATAATCAAGGGCACTTTTAAGGAACTTGTCATATTCCGAAACCACGGCAACATCCTGTGCCTGAATTTCCACCTGCTTTTGGTAGGTGTCTTTCAGCACCTGCTGCATTTTCAGCAGGTTACGGATACGCGACGACAGGATCTCAAAGTTGAACGGTTTAACCACATAGTCGCTTGCCCCGCTTTCCAGTCCGGCCATCTGATCGGCCTCTCCGTTTAATGCAGTAAGTAAAATTACGGGGATATGCGAGGTGCGGCTGTCTGCCTTTATCTTCCGGCAAAGCTCCACACCGTTCCTGCCGGGCATATGTATGTCGCTTACAATCAGTTTAGGATGATGGGCGAGCGCTTTTTGCCAGCCATCATTTCCATCGGCAGCCTCGATGATGTGAAAATCAGCCGTTAGGTTATCCTTTAGGTATAACCGCAAATCATCATTGTCTTCAATCAGCAAAACAACAGGTTTCTTGCTGCTGCCGGGCAGCTCGTCCATGTTTTTCGCCGCGTGTTTGGGCAGCAATTCCAAAAGCGGCTCGTCAACTGCCAGGTAGTCCGGTTGTTCGGAAATCGGAAGCCTGATGGTAAAGCAAGTGCCGCAATCTGTTTCACTGTCAATTTCGATGACGCCCTTATGCATTACAACAAATTCCCTTGTAATAGACAAGCCGATGCCGCTGCCCTGGTTAAGCAGGTTTTCGGGCAGATCATCCTGGAAGAAACGCTCAAAAATTCGCTCCTGGTTCTCTTTTGACACCCCGATACCGGTGTCGACCACTTTGATTTCCAGCGATTTTTTTCCATTGATATGCCTCTCGGGGCTCGTCAGGCTTAAAATAACGTTAACGTGGCCGCCAGGCGGGGTAAATTTGAAGGCGTTAGACAATAGATTGAAAAATACCCGCTCGATTTTATCGTGATCAAAACTGGTGACCAGCGAATAAATTTCACTTTCAAAGTGATATTGAATTTGCTTTTGGTTGGCTATATCGTGAAACGAGGAGAAAACATCCCTGGCAAACCGGATAATGTCGCCGTTGGTAACCGAAAGCTTTAACTCATTGTACTCCATTTTACGGAAGTCGAGCAGTTGGTTAACCAGATTGAGCAAACGGCGGCCATTACGTTTAATGGTTTGCAGTTGCTGCCGCTCTTCGGGTTTAGCCGATATTTTGATCAGGTTTTCCAGGGGCAAAAGGATCAAAGTGAGCGGCGTCCTGAATTCATGGCTGATATTGGTAAAGAATTTGATCTTCATCAGGTCCAGGCGATGCTGGCGGCGGGCATCCTCGCGTTCACCGGCAATTTTGCGCTCCGCTTCCAGCCGCGCCTGCGTTGCTTCAAATTGTTTTTTTAGCTTTAATATACCGCGGTTCCGGATAAAAAGTAAGGCCCCCGCAATCACCACAAAATAAATAAAATAAGCCAGCCCGGTAGCCCAAAACGGCGGCAGCACCATTATTTTAAGCTTGATCATACTGGCGCTTTGCGGGTTGTCCATGCTTTTTGCACGAACCATAAAAGTGTAGTCGCCGGCATCCAGGTTGGTATAGGTCACCTTCCGGTTATTACCTGACGTTGTTATCCAGTTTTTATCAAAGCCCTGCAGCATGTACTGGTAATCAACCTTGCCCGGGTTAAAATAATTACAGGCTGAAAATTCAATGGCAAAAACGTTTTCCTGGTGTTTAAGTGTAACGGCTTTGGTTTGAGAAATGGCTTTGGTAAGGATCACCCTGCCATCCACTGTATCGCCGGCAGCTACCGTTTTGTTGAATAACTGAAAATCAGTGAACAGCAGGTTTTGCCGCGGCTTAAATACGCTGACTTGTTGCGGGTTAAAAACGTTAAAACCGTTTGGCCCGCCAAATGCAAGTTCGCCTTCGCTGGTTTTAAAACACGCATACACATTAAATTCTCTTCCCTGCAGGCCGTCAAACTCATTATACTTGTTTACCCGGTAGGTATAGTTACCGGCCGCGCCTGATAAGCGGATGCTTGCCAAGCCGTTGGTGGTGCTTAACCACATCACGCCGTTGTTGTCCTCAACTATGTTTGAAACGTTGATGGCCGGCAAGCCTATGTTCTTTTCAACGTCAATGAATTTGCCGCTTTGGCCGTCAATAATGGTCAGGCCGTCTTTTGTTCCTATCCACATCAATCCCCGGCTGTCCTGTACTATTGCGTTTACATCATTATCCGCCAGGCTATTGGGATTGCCGGATATGTACGAATAATGCTTTACGGAGTTTGTTTTTTTTAAGATTACATCAATTCCTTTGTCCCGGCCTATCCACATGTTGCCCTGCCTGTCCGGGCAAATGATGGAAGTATATTCCGAGCTCATGGGGTATTTCGGGTGTTTGAAAGTATTGTTTGCGCGATCATAAATATTCAAACCGCCGGCAAAAGTTCCCGCCCACAGATTCTTTTGGGCGTCTTCAATAATGGTATAAACACGGTCGTCCGAAATACTGCCGGGCACATTATCATTATGCCGGTAATGCGTAAATGTGTTACCGTCGAAACGATCCATGCCGCCGAAATAGGTGCCAATCCACAATTGCTGTTCATGGTCGATGAAGAGATGAATGATCACGTCGTTTGAAAGGCTGTTCGGATTGTTCGGTTCGTGCCGGTATTGTTTGTAAGTGTTTTTAGTCCGGTCGTAGTAAAGCAAACCGCCGCCATTAGTGCCTATCCACAAGTTGTGGTGCGCGTCTTCGGCAAAGGAGTTTACGTCATCATAAGGCAGGCTGTTTCTGTCCGTCACGCGGTGCCTCATCAACGGGAACTGGATGATACTGCTATGGTAATAGTTAACGCCCTGTTTAAAAGTACCTACCCAAATAATGTTCGCATCGTCCTTATACAAATTAACGCAGTCGCCGCTGAGTGAGCTGGGATCGTCCGGCCGCGATTCGAGGTAGATCACCTGGTGTGTTGCACGATCAAAAACGTCAATGCCGCCGTGATCAGTGCCAAACCACATTTTGTTACCGTCGGCCTGTACGATAGTGTTGATAATGTTTGATGTAAGCTTGCCGCCGGGGGTGTCTTTATTATAGAACGTACAAATGTTTTTTTCGACGTTATAGCAATAAACGCCCAGCGGCGTGGCCGACGAATATATCCAAAGCGTTTGCTGGTCGTCAACCAGCATCTTATAAGTACGCTGCCTCCCCTGATTTACCTTAGCTACCGCCTCATACCTCGATTCCAGCTGACCAGTGGCGCCGTTTAACAGATCGACCGTCCCGTCATCATATATCAGCCACATATTGTTATGCCGGTCGGGCGCCATGTCCGTAATGAAATTGGAGTGGAGCTGTACCCTTGAGCCAGGCGAGCCGCAATAGAATTCGGTAAAATGTTTTGCCGGATCGTAAAAATATAAACCCTGGTTCCTGGCTAAAAACCAAAAATTCCCCTCTTTATCTTTTTTGATCTCACTTATGTCATTGGCCAATATTTTATACCGCGTTAAAATAGCTGGCATATTGTTAAAAAACTTTTCGGTGGCCGGATCATATACACTCAGGCCGCTTTTGGTAAATACCCACAGCATCCCTTCCGGGCCTTCATCAATATTCAAAACATAATTTTCTGCCAGGGAAGACGTGTCTTTGGAGTCGTGGCGGAATATCCGGAAATTATAGCCGTCGTACCGGCTCAAGCCGCCCGAAGTGGTGCCAAACCACATATAGCCTTGTTTGTCCTTAAAAACACAGTTGATATGGTTGTCCGAAAGCCCGTTGGTGATATCCAGGTGCGAAAATTTGTATTGGCTGTTCTGTGCCGATGCGAACCGGCATATACCTGCAAGCAGTAAAACAATTATCCCGAATCTGACGCCCATAAGCTTATATTGGTTGATGTGGCAAAACGGCGGCTGTTGTTAGTCGTTTATGCCAGTTTTTGGTTAATTGTAAATGTAACATTAATAAAAACTTAAAAGAAGACGGAATAAAAAATTCAGGATTCTGAAACCAGCAAGGGAACATGCAAAGTAAGAATGCACTCATAACGGCAGTAGTGGGAACATTGTACACACCAGTATAACAAATAGTTACCGGCATAGCAGTTTTGTTTGCGGTAGGAGTGCTTATGTTAATTTAATATTATACCAAAAGAGAATTTTCTGCTGAATAAGTTTCCCTGAATTGTTGAGGCGTGCACAATTTTTTGGTTTTGAAGAGACGGTTAAAATTTGAAAGGTTGTTGAAGCCGCATTTAAAGGCGATCTGCGCAATGACAAGATTGGTATCTATGAGCATGCGGGAGGCATAACCCAGGCGCATTTCGTTCAACACTTCGATAAAGGTTTTTCCTGTCCGCATTTTAAAAAAACGGCTGAAAGAGGTGGGCGGCATATTTGCGTTAGCGGACGCCTCGGCCAGGGGGATATGCCGGTGGTATTGGTTGTACATCAGGTCGAACGTCTTTTCTATCCGCCTGCTTTTATGCAAAATTCTTTCGTCGCTAAAGCCGGGATCGGAAAGCAGCTTGACATTGGGGCAAAGCGACAAGGCATGAAAAATGCTGAACAATTCGATCACCGCCTCGAAGTGGCTTTTTTGCTTCAGGTTGATGATCCGGTCGGCAATTTCCGCGATCGCGCTTTTGGGGAAAAGTATACCGCGCCGCGCGCTGGCCAGCATACTCCGTATCTGGCTAAGCTGGTTCTTTTTTAGCAGATCGTCGTTAAACAGGTCCTGGTGAAACTGTATGGTAACCTGCAGGATGGAGCCCGATGTGCACTGGTGTGTAAACCAGGCATGATACTGATCTGGGCCGATAAAAATGAGCTCCATGTCATCCATAACGCCAATGCTATTGCCCACCACACGTTTTACCCCCTTGCCGTTAAGCACCAGCGCGAGCTCGTATTCCGGGTGGTAATGCAGCGGCACATCTATGTTTTTTTTTAACCGGGTTGATACGGCAAAACAATCATCAGGGCTTAAAGATGTAATTTCGGGCATGATCTTTTGGTGGATGGTCGGCTGCATTTTAAAGACATTATTTTGTATTTAAAGCTAAGCGTTTGTGTGCCCTGCCGACTAACACTAATGTTAAAATTTAGCAAAACAATGTTAATATTTAACCATCAGAAATGCCTGTAAGATCGAATCGTCAGGAAAAGTACTTTTTAAGAGCGCGTCTGCGCGCAGCCACCTGTTCCCGCAGAACCCAGGTTTGGATAAGATGCACTAACCGCTTAAACAAGCCTGAGCCCGTAGAACAGATTGCCTGACTTTACTGCCGTTTTCTGTATACACTTTGTGTTTTGCCAATGAGGAAATCCCTGTGTGAGCTGCCTGTGGCATTATTTTTTATGCTTTGATGGTGTATAAAATAAAATCTTTATGGAAACGACATCAAAATCAACTGAAACACTAAATGATCTTATACAGATCAACAACGACCGCGTAAAGGGCTTTGAAAAAGCTGCAGAAGACCTACGGGAAGTTAATGCCGATCTTAAAACCGTATTCGCCCAAATGGCGGCCGAAAGCAGGTCGAACGTTGGCGAACTGACGCGCCTGGTAAACGACCATGGCGCTGAACCCGAAACCGGAACGAGCGCATCCGGGGCGATACACCGCACCTGGATTGACGTAAGGGCTACCTTTGGGGGCAGTGACAGGAGAAGTATCCTGGAAGAGTGCGAACGTGGCGAGGATGCCATAAAAAAGGCTTATCAAACAGCGCTTGAGCCGGAAAATGAGCTGACAACAGAAGAGGCCGGCGTAGTACGAAAACAGCAAACAGGCATCGTTGCCTCCCACAACAGGATAAAATTACTGCTGGATAGCATGTAAGCGTATTGACAAAGCCGTTCTGTACCGGGGCGGCTTTTTTATTACTCCGGAAAAATTATTTCCGAAAACAACAGATTTTAGAAGATGTTATCTTAAAAAGAAAGAGCATGTTACCACATTTTACTAAATATCGTCGCAGGTTGCCGTTTATTCCCGCATTGATCATTTGTGCAACCGCAATGATCTTATACAAAATATTTAAAAGCCCCGAACTTGATCAGCATATCGGTAAAGTAATGGAGGCTTCAACCAGCGAGAATTAAAATTATGTACGTACTTCAAAAAAATAAATGGCTTGTTGCCGCCGGTTTCGGTACCGTTGCTGCGGCGACGGCAGCTTATTTGTTTTGGCCGAAAAAGGGAACGCCCGGCAAAGCATCCGTGGTGCAGCCCTTTGATTTTGACCGTTACCTGGGCAAATGGTATGAAATAGCCCGATTACCCAATAAAGTTGAGGATGGCGTTCAATCGTTAACTGAAACTTATACCCGCGGAGACGATGGCCTGGTAAATGTAATTACCCGGGCATTTGATACACAAAAAAAGCTATGGGTAAAAGCTGCGGGTAAAGTGAAGCTGGCGGCCAGGCAAAACCTGGGCAAACTGAAGGTATCCTATTTCGGCCCGTTTTATTTTGCCTATAACGTGCTGGATATCGACGACGATTACCGCTGGGCACTGGTATCCGGCAGCAGCCTTAACCAGCTTTGGATATTGTCGCGCGAAACAACCATCCCGGAAGTTATAAAAGAACGATTTTTGCACCACGCCCGCGGTATTGGTTTCGATATTGATAAATTGGAATGGCCTGCCACTAACTGATGACTGAAGGCGAATTTTATTCAGGCACAAGCAACGTGGTTTTGCCGGTAAAAAACAAAAGCTTCTTTCCCGAAGACTACAGGGATAAAACGCGCTTATGCTTTTATGGTTCCGTGTTCAACTCGGTGGAAATCAATAGCAGCTTTTATAAAATGCCGCTGGCGCGTACGGCGGCCAAATGGGCATCAGAGGTTCCGGATGATTTTCGATTTACATTTAAGCTGATACAAACCGTTACCCACTCCATAAAGCGGCAATTTAATCTCAATCCCATTACTGAATTTATGGGACGAATCAGCGCCGCCGGCACAAAACACGGCTGCCTGCTAGTGCAGTTGCCACCGTCTTTTACATTAGACATTGTTCAGTTAGGCGGATTGTTGTCAACGTTTGAAAGTATTGACCGGGATTTGCGGTGGCCGCTCACGGTGGAGTTCAGACACGCCAGCTGGTACACCGACCAGGTGTTTGAGCTGCTCGATAGCTATAATGTGGCCATGGTGCTGCATGATATACGCAAATGCCCGGCACCCGTTGAGCTTACTTCCGATCAATTGGTATACGTACGGTTTCACGGCCCCGAAGGCGGTTACCGTGGCAGCTACAGCGACCAATTCCTGGAGGAGTATGCCAGCTATATCCGCGAATGGATGAGTGAAGGCCGCACTGTTTACGCTTATTTTAATAATACGATGGGCAGCTCCGTGCAAAATTTGATGACGCTGAATGACCTGGTGAAAGGCAGCTGAACACTCGCTATGGTTATTGGCTAATATTCATAGATAGAATAAGCCCATGGCGCAATAGTCCTCGCCTTGCCTGTTAAATGTATGCGTTTCTGACCGAAAACATCGTACACAGGCCCTTTAAGCGAAGCATCATCCAGTTGAATGGTTTGCGCACCGGCCGATAAATTTAAAACTACCAGCACCTTTTTTCCGGCCTTTTCGCGCACAAAAGCATATACCGCTTTGTCGTTGCCTAAATGTACTTTACGGAAAGAAGCATCGGAGGCCAGCGCGGCATTGGTTTTACGCAGCGCTAACAGGGTTTTATAAAAAGCCGCCCGGCTATAGTTTTTAAATTCGATCGGGTCTTTTTCAAAAAACTTGATCGCCCGCAGCACCGGCTCTTCCTGCCCGCTGTAAATTTCGGGCACACCGTGCGGCAGGGTAAACGTAAGCACCGCGAACGGCGCGTGAACCGGGCCTGGGAATATGCGGTAGTCGGCGCCGTTGTCGCTGTTTTCGTCATGATTGCTGGTAAAGTACATTTCCAGTGCGTTTTTGGGATACTCCGCTTCGTATTTATCTTTCACGGAATCCAGCGCGGTTGCGGTGCGTTTGCCGGCCGCCACGTCAACCATGGCATGAAACATCTCCCACGAATAGGTAATATCGAAACCGCTGGGATGCAGGTAAGTTTTGTCGCCCTCGGCAAGCATCAGCAGGTTGCGCCCTCTGCGCAGGGTACTTATGCAGCGTTTCCAAAAGCTGCCCGGTACGTTCCAGGCCACATCGCACCTGAAGCCATCGATATTGCAGTTGGTAAGCCAGAATTTCATCGCGTTGATCATGCTGTCCTGCATCGTGATGTTTTTATAATCCAGCTGGCGCACATCCGTCCAGTTGTATGGCGGGGCAGGTTTGCCATCCGCGCCCTTTACAAAAAAGTCGGGGTGAGTGGTGAGCCATTTATTGTCGGCGCCGGTATGGTTGGGCACCCAGTCGATGATCACTTTCATACCGCGCGCGTGAGCGGCAGCCACAACACGCGTAAAGTCGTTTAAATTGCCAAATTCCGGGTTGACGGCCGTATAATCTGCCACCGCATAATAGCTTCCAAGCGAACCTTTCCGCGCCACCTTGCTGATAGGATTTATCGGCATAAACCATAGCGTTTGCACGCCCATGGCTTTCAGCCGGTTCAAATGCTTAGCGAATGCATTAAAAGTGCCCTCTGGTGTATACTGGCGCACGTTTACCTCGTAAATGTTACCCTGCATGATCCAGGCAGGGTGGCCGTCCAGGGTTTTTGGGGCGATACGGGCAGCCTGCCGGATTTGGCTGAATGCTGCGTTAAATAAACATGCAAAAATGGCAATGGTAAAAAAGGATTTTTTCATAAAGGTGAAATTGGTGGTTAAATGTAACGATTTTGGCCATAAAGGAAAATGTACCCAATCAAATGCAGTTCCGCAATTCAAAAAATCATTATCGTCGTAATAATTTTTCGTACCGCCCGTAGGGGCGCCCATTGTGGGTGCCCAAACACCGGCGTCCATGAAAATAAAAAAATGCGGGGCATTTTTTTAGGGGCCCCCTAAAACGAGAGAGGGCGCCCACAAGGGGCGCCCCAGCAGGCGTTTCGTTTGAGAAATTATTAACGTATTAAATCGATATTTATAATGAAATACAATCCGGCCATACATAACAGGCAATCAATCCGAATGAAAGGATACGATTATTCGAAGGCTGGGTTATATTTTATTACGTTTCGCGTTCAAAACGGAAGATTGTTGTTTGGAACGATAGAAAACGGTGAAATGATTTTGAATGACGCCGGTAAAATGATCCAAACCGAATGGGAAAAATTACCGCGCCGTTTCAATAACATGGAATTGCACGAATTTGTTGTAATGCCCAACCATTTCCATGGCATTGTGCAGATCGTGCCCCCCGTAGGGGCACCCCTTGTGGGTGCCCAAAATTCCGGCGCGCATGATGATGTCGATCATGATGATGTGGATCATGATGATGTGGATCATGATGATGGCGCGCATGATGATGTCGATCATGATGATGGCGCGCATCGCGATGGAAACGATGGCATAACACATGCGGATGACGGGACACCAATTGACGGGAGGGCACCCACAAGGGGTGCCCCTACGAATGGTTCGCCCGGTCATTCGGTTGGTGAAATGATGGGATCATTTAAATCAATTACAACGGTGGAATATATAAACGGCGTTAAAAATTTGGGTTGGAAACCGTTTGCCGGCAAATTATGGCAACGAAATTTTTACGAACATATCATAAGGATTGAAACGGCCGATTACAAAATTTCAGATTATATCTTCAACAACCCAATCCGTTGGAAGGAGGATAAATTTTATAAGCGATAGGCTGAACTTAAGCCATCAAAATAATTTTTCTCTATTTATGGAATTCTGACCGCCCGCGCATCTTTATCACAAAACCATTAACTTACCATCTATTATGCGCCCGCTTATTTTTACATTATCCAAATACGTTTTGGCTCTTTTCTTCCTGCTGCTGGTACAAGCCGTTGCCGGCCAGGTTAGGGAGGATATTTTCGGAGACGACCATATCGCCACGCTGGAAGAACACATCCGCAAAAATGAAATGCTGCAGCAAACACAGGATGCGCTGTTGCAGGTGAAACTAAAAGCGGTAAAATCAAATGATTACGTCCTGCTGGGCCGCAGCCTTTATGATTTGATGCAAATACGCGACCTGCGCACTGAAGACACGCTGTATTTTCGCAACAGCGCCTTTATGGATACTATTTTGAATGAAAGGGGAGCACCGGCAGCTTTGAAAGCGATCATGTACGTTTTGCATGCCCGGCGGCTAAGCCATTTCGATGGGCGGTACTTAAAATTTAACAATGCCGCGTATCGTGCGAAAAACCTGGCTGTGGACTATGCTGCGCTAAGCCGCGCGCAGCGCGACAGCATCGAAAAAAGAGACCTGGAGGTGGCTTTAACGGCTTATGATTTTGGTAAATCCGCACCAGGCTTACTGTGGTTGTCGTCAAATCCGGACGTTTTTTTGTTCAGCCCGAATTTCGCGGATATTGTGTACGCTGAAGGGGTTTACCAGGCCGCGACCAAAAACGACAGTATGGGCACGTCGGGATATTTAAAAAAACAATGGCCGGCCTTGTCATCGGGCGCGTTCCGGCACGTGTTGGATAGCATGGCAGCGACTTCTGGCCGGCAGGCCGAAATGATGGGTACGTACCGGGCGTGGATGCTGTTTCACAAAGGTGAGCCGGACATTCAGTTGTTCATTGAATCGCTGGCACGCAAATATGTCTATCTTTCCGGCGCACAGGATTCGACAAGCAAATCGGCATATATGGGGTACCTTGCCGAAAATACCAACTCGCCTTATCCGGAGTTTAAAGCGCACGTGATCTACCAGCTATGCCTGCTGTGGAACGAAGATGGTAACCGGTATGCCGACTTTAATTACCGTTACGATGATTTTGCCAATAGCCGTTTTGATAAACGATATCAATATTTGCCCGCAAAGGCCCTGGAGCTTTATCTTCAAAATCAACAATTGATGGATAAATTCCCGGCATTAGAACGGGTGCTCGAATTGATGAAAGGGCAGATATTGAAGTCGGGCCTACGCGTGCAGATGGACGACACCTTTCTGCCGGACGCTGAGATACCCATAAAAGTGGTCTATAAAAATAGCGGCAACTTATTTTATAGGGTGGTCGCCTTAAATGCAAAGGATGCTTATGCTGACGCGAAGGGATTAGTTATGGTGGCGCAGCTAAAAAAGCAGGCGCTTCAATCAGGTGCTTTCGCTCTCCCGCTGCCTGCCGACCATAACAGCCACGCGGTGTACCTAAAGTTGCCCTCATTACCGAAGGGGCGGTATTGCCTGTTGTTTGATAAAAGTGAGATCAGGCCGGATGCCGGCACAGCCTATGCAATCGCATTCAGGGTGAGCGGCATAGCGGCGGTTAACAGCGGCCGGCGCGTTTATGTGCTCGACCGGAAAACGGGGCTGCCTTTAACGGGGGCTATTGTCGGCCTTGCAAAAAACAGGTTGCCGGTTGACGGTTATTCAAAGGTAAACGGAGCGGGCTATGTCACCATACCCGGTGAGAAAGCTGACAGTCTGACCATAGCTTTCAGGGGAGATACGCTGGGGTACAGATTTAATGTCCATATCAATGAGCGATCAAACGATGATGTGTACGATAAGGACGAATACGACAACCCGGGCGATTTTTATAACGATAAACTGGCAATGAACATTTTTACCGATCGTGCCATTTACCGGCCGGGCCAAACCGTCCACTATAAGCTTATCTTTTTAACCCGCGACCCGCAAACCGGCGCGCGCATCCTGTTTACCCCGCAAAACATTAACGGGCTTTTTGCAAACCGGATGAAGACATGGATAAGGGAAAATAAAGCCGGGATTACCTTGAAGGATCCGTTTAAGCGGACGGTTGATTCGGCAAAAGTAACTGTAAACGATTTTGGCAGCTTTGCCGGGTCATTTATCCTGCCTAAAAATGCGGCGACAGGGTCGTGGCATATCGATGGTACGCCCGAAAGCGATAACGGAAATTATGGCGATTTTCGTGTGGAGGAATATAAACGCCCGACAATAGAGCTGAGCATGGAAAAGCAGCAAAAAATGCTGAAGCCCGGCCAGCCATTTGTGATCAGGCTAAAACTGCGCTCGTTTACCGGTGCGCAACCAGGCAATATCCCGGTCACGTACACAATCAAACGTGGTAAAAGCTTGTGGTCGATCGCCAAAGGAGCTAACACTATCCCGTATCTACAGGAAAAACTTGCTGATACCACAGGCTTTACGGATAATAACGGGATATTGTCGATACCGGTTAATGATACGGCGCTCACCCGTTATCATCTTACCGACGACTATATATTGAACACCGATTATTCGCTGGAAGCAAAAGCAACCGATGCCACAGGAGAAACTACCGATGTTAGTGAAAACTTTGAAATTTCCTCGCGGCCGGTTAAGATCAGTGTCAACACCGGAAAAGTAATCGACCGCGCAGAGCTGGCGCCTTTTAACCTGACTACGTCAAACGGTTTTGAAGGCAGCATCGGCCGGCCGGTGCAGGTGAGACTTTACCGTACCGGCGATCCGGATGCCGGTACAACGTTAGCCCAGGTTGACCAATGGTATTATGCAGAGCGGGACTGGAACAGCTGGTTCCCGCGCCTGGCCGAAAAAAGCCCGGTTAAGGAGGAGCGTTTGCTGGTGCTGGATACCACGATCAATACCACCGCGACGGGTGAGCTATTGTTGCCGAAAGAAAAACTGGATGTTGGATTTTACAAGCTGACCGCCCTGTGCAGGGACAGCGGGCAAATTGTTGGCCAGTCTGATTATAATTTTAAAGTGTTCGACAGTGGCGCCGGGCAGGTACCCGAGCGCGGTCTGGATTATATGCCTTTTAACTCTGCCAGGCGCGGTGAAACGATAAGTTGGTTTACCTCGGCAACTCACAATAGTTACACCATTTGCCAGGCACTTTATTCGGCGGGAAACCAAAAAAGAAAGGTGAAGGATGTTTATAGTGAGCTGACGGAAGAGAAGGGCCTGCGCCGCTGGGTTTACCAGATACCAGCCGATGCGGCGGGCAGCGTTTTGCTCACCCGTATTTCGGTATACAATAACGAGGTTACCCGGCTGGAAAAGCGGATTTACCTTAGCGAAACGAGTGAGGCGCCCCCGGAGATCATTATTGAAAAATATCGTAAGGTGATGGCGCCCGGCGCGCAGGAAAGCATAACCCTCTCGGTAAAAACAAAGGATGATAACGTGGCCGCTGAGTTGGTGACCACGCTGTACGATGCCTCGCTGGATAAACTGGAGAAGCTGCAATGGAACCTGCCCCAGCAGCCTTATGACAATAGCTGGTTTTCTACGGATTGGACAAATTCGATCAGTGAGATCACCGCCGCCGGGGATGATGCCCACAGCCTGCCGCAGCCGTTGTACAATCGATTCGGCGACAATAATGGTAATATGGCAACGTACCTTGAAGGGCGGGCGGCAGGCGTACAAATTACCGACTCGGGCGGCCTGAACGAGGTTGTTGTAACCGGCTACTCTACAACTAATGCGAAGGAATTAGGTTATGCGACCGCGGCGGTATATATTAGAGGCAACAGCTTGCTCAGCTATAAACAACCCCTTGTTATACTCGATGGCGTTGTGTATACCGGCGACCTGAGCAAGATACCCGTGCAGGCCATCACCCAGGGAATAATATTAAAGGGCGCCGATGCTTCGGCAATTTATGGCATTGCAGGCAGTACGGGTGTATTGATTCTCAGTACAAAAGGGCCAATTGTTTTACCGAATGTAAACGAAGAACCCATCATTAAGATCAGGAAAAATTTTAACGAGACAGCCTTCTTTTTCCCGCAGGTGCATGCGGATGCCGATGGCTTTTATCGCTTCACCTTTACCATGCCCGAGACGGCGACCGAATGGAACTGGAAGATATTGGCGCATACCCGTGATGCCCGGTTTACCTACATTGAGCGGAAGCTGCAAACCCGCATGAACCTGATGGTGCAACCCAATATGCCGCGGTTTTTGTACCAGGGGGACAAACTGAAACTGGAGAGCAGGATCAGCAATATGGATACGGTGGCAATCAGCGGCACTGTCACCTGCAAAATTGAAGACGCGGTTACCGGCCAGGACATTACTGCTTTATTGGTGGCTAATGCTAACCAAACCTTTAACCTCGCTAAAAAAAGCACAGGCGCAGCTGGCTTTTTATTGAATGTTCCTGCCAGGCAAACCAATCCTTTAAAAATTGTGATCACGGTTGCCGGGGCGGGCGCATCGGATGGCGAGGAGCATACGCTGCCTGTACTATCCACCAAAGTATTTACCCGGCAAAGCTTAGCGGTGCATTTTAAGGAGGCGCAATCGCTCACAGTCCCTTCTGTTAAATTACCTGCTGATGCCGAATTGTACGGTATTGGGCTTTCCATCCAGCAAAAACCGCAGGCTTCGCTTATCAATGCGCTGCCCTGGCTGGCCAATTACTCGTATGATTGCGCCGAGCAAACCTTTAACAAGCTCCGCGCCAAAGTGGCCGCTGTCCGGCTGATGAAAACTGATACCCTGGCGCAGCGCCAGTACAAAAAGGCCACGCAGGGGGTCGAAAAGGAGCCGGCTAGAGAACAGTTATTGCCTGATGAGCTCGCCGAAGCGGCGATGCCCTGGCTGAATATCGGCGATCAATCCAAAAAGACCGAAAAACAGCTGGTTTATTTGCTGGATACGATCAACACCGGGGTCGGGATCGGTCAGCACCTGGAAAAATTATACAAGCTGCAACAGGCTGATGGTGGGCTGGCCTGGTTCGATGGTGGCCGGAGTAATGATTATATTTCCGAATATGTGTTAGCCGGGTTCGGGCAATTAAAGCGCCTCGACTGGAAACCGGGGTCGAACGTAGCGACGCGGCAGGTGGTTTTCGTTCAACGATTAGTAAATTATTGCGAAGGTTTGCTGTCGCGATCAAAAACCTCGGATTACGACCCTTACAATCTTTATGCCTTATCCTACTGGCGCGACCTGATGGGCAATGCATCGGGTTCCGGCCCCAAAATCGACTCATTATTGGCCGACGGGTGGAAAAATGCCGCAAACCACACCCTGCAGCAGCAGGCTATCCTCATCATCAATACTTTAAGATATACCCACGCACGCAGCGAATTGTATAAAAAGGCGCTGCAACAGCTTAGCAACATCCGGCAACTGGCTATTGAAGATAGTGAGAATGGCCTGCGCTGGAAGGATATTGCCGATAGTGAAGAATTGGGCGAGTCGGCAGAGGAAACGATGGCGTTGCTGGCGGAGGCATTCGAGGCTGGCGGAAATTATTCAGCCATTAATTCCGGGATCATTAAATGGCTGCTAACTACCAAACAGGACCAGCACTGGCAAACCACCAAAGCCACTGCGGCCGCAATTGATATGCTGCAAAAAGAAAAAAGCAGCGCTATCGGCGGGGATAAAGGCATCAGCCTGGATATAAACGGGAAACCACTGGCAGTATCCGATGGCCTGCTTGACGGCGTACCGGCAGCCTTTGTCAGCCTGGCACAAAATCCCGCGGTAATCAACCTCACTCAGCAAAGTAAAAATGCGGACGGCGCTGTTTCCTGGTACTATTTCAGCCAGGCCGGCAGGTTGGATACCTTAAATAAAGCAATCAGCGTCAAAAAGCAGTTTTACCGGTATAATAAAGATGGCAGCCTTGCCGAATTAAAGACCGGTGATTCATTAAAGACCGGCGAAGATGTGCACGTAACGCTGACAATCGAAACTGCGTCAAGGTTAAAATTTGTCCATATCAGTGATCCGCGCGCTGCGGCTTTTGAGCCAAAAGAGAATAGAAGCGGTTATCAATATGGCGATGCGATCAGCTATTATCAGTCTATAAAAGATACCGGTGCAGAATTGTTTGCCGAGTCGGTACCGCGCGGCGTCACCTCAATCAGCTACGACCTGGTGGTCGCTATGGGTGGGCAGTTTGCCTGCGGCCCTGTTCACCTGCAGTGTATGTATCAGCCATCGGCGTCGGCGTATAGCAATACAGGGGAGTTTGTAACGAAATGAAACGATATAACGGCGCTGCTGCTGGCGATGTACCGTATCTCTTACAGGTTAATGTTAAATGAAATAAGAATCGTTCGAACGCGGTAAGGGTTCAAAATTTTGAACCCTTACGTGTCGCTCTCCACTGAAGTTTTGAATTGCAATTGCAAAATCTGCCTGCTTTTTAAGGGGCAACTGTTTTTAGCATATAGCGCCTGCCGCGTCTACATCACTTCTTTAGCGTAAACGCCATTCTCAGTAAGGGTGGCGAGTTCAATATCAGCCGAACTTTCCTGTCGCGAAAATTTAAAATTCAGCTTTTGCATATTGGCAAACAAAAAGCCCAGCCAAAACAGCAATACGGGTACTACCACATCCAACTGGCGGGGGTAGGCGCTCAGCGCGCCGCTCAGCAGCAAATACAAACCTGTAACAGCCAGCGCAAATTTTACAGGCCACAGTATCCTGCGCCAATTCAGCAAGGTGCTGATCAGTCCAAGCACGGATGCCCACAGGATAAGCGAACCACGCAGGATATTACCTATCACAGCGCTATCCTGGTACGAATAGGAGTAAGGAAAGTTGAACAGCATGCGCGAGCAATTGTAATAATAATTTTGAGCGAACTTGAAAGGATGCTGCCGGATATTACGGAATGCGGCTTGTTTAAAAAGCTCATCCTGCTGCAATTCGTCGTGCTTTAATATAAACGCCATCTCTTTGGAGTGGTTCTTTTTTAAGATCACATCCGTCTCGGCAGATTTAAATGAGATGGGGTATTGGTGATTGGTAAGCTCCGGCAGTTTCCAGTCACCGTATTCATTGTCGTAAGGGCTGCTCATCCAATACAAGCTCATGCCTCCTGAATCGCCCCAATAAAACGCTTTGCCGGTAATATGGTAAGTATAGGCCAGCCAGGGCAGGGTTAGGGCTAAGGCGGTAAGCAGTATATAAAACGGCCGCAGGTAGTATGCTTTCTCTTTTTTGAACAGCAACAAAACCAGGCACACCGCCAGCGCGATGAACAATACATAACCAAAAATTACTTTGGTAAGGACCAAATAACCCAATATGAAGCCCGCCAACAGTCCGTACCACATATTTTTCCGTTGGTAGCAAAGGGTAGCGCTGAAAATAAACGAAGACACCAAAAAACCGGTAAAGGCCTCGGTATACAGGATAGGCAGAATGGATAAATTGTTAGGATAAACTGCCAGCAGCAGGCTAAAGATCAATGCTGTTTTGTTGCTGGTAATTGTTTTCAGCGCTTTGTACAGAAACACCACCGAAAGGTATTGGAAAACGGCATTGAGCAATGTAATATATAACGCATGGATATGCATCGCCATAAACGGTGCAATAAGCAGGGGGTAACCCGGCCCGTTCCATAAATTAATATGCGGCGGAGGCGGCGAATAATACCCGTGCAGGATACCCCAGGCAAAATCGGCATAACGTATTTCGTCGCCATAAAGCGTGGGCCATTTATTAATGACGATCACATACACGTAGAGGAAAAAAAACGGCAAAAAGAAAATATAGGGGTTGCGAAGCAGTTTCTTAGCCATGATAAGCGGGAATCGGGGACTAAAATAGAGAAAAATCCGGGCTTTGCCAACCAGCCGGATCTATTTTAAACGTTCAAGCAGGTGGATGGTTACCGGTTCTCCCGCTTCCTTGCCGATTAGCTGCCTCAGGTCGGCTTTTACAGGTAGTTTATGTGTTCCGTCGCCCAAGGCCATAAAAGAGCTTTGAAAAGGAATACCGTCAATAGTTGCGCGAACTTTTACCAGCCCGCGCGTTTGAAAAAACGCTGCAGATTCGGGCCAGTTTACATACGTCCATCCGCCTTTGTTGGGGCTTTTGAGCAGGGTTGCCGTAAATTTTTTGTCTAACCGGGTCATCGTACACGCTTCAGGCCGTTTAACGGTTAAAGTTATTAAAAATTCCGGCGAATAACCTACCGGACTGAAAAATTGAAATACCCGCCCCCAGCGCTATATTTACTACATGAAATAGTCGGATTAACGACCTGTCTGCGTACTTATTATGTTTTTTACCTGTTTGACCAATTTCCAAATGTAAAGCTAAAGTTCAATGGAAGCACAAACACAAATACCACGAAAGAAGTTCCTTTTTTTTGCGCTGGTATTTTTTGGCGGACTCTGGTTTGCTAAAACACTGCAAAACAATGGGCAGTCCGTCGTAAATCTTACTGATGCGGATTCCGGCAAGGTGGTTAATATAGCAAAAGGTCAGGTGTTCAACCTTACGTTGCCTGATCATATCGATGGCGGCTACCGGTTTGATCCCATCCGGTTTAACCCAACTATTATTATATTACAAAAGGGTACCTCGACTCCGCCACCTTTGAATAGTCCCCGCGGACGTTCCGGCATTCGCACCTGGCGGTTTATTGCAAAAGCAGCCGGTCAATCTGCTATAAAGGTGACGGCTACCCGACCCTGGAAAGGCGGAGGCACTGTTGCCTTGTTCGAAAATAAAGTTATAGTTAAATAGTATTTGACGGGCAGATTAATTATTATATAGGTATTTACTTAATAGTTGCTGCACTCCTGCGGCAGTTTTCAAAGATAATTTCATGGTCGTGAAGAATTTTAAGAAGCGGAGGGTTTTTATTGCGAACACAGACACCCTGGTGATCGGAGCGCCGCTGTTTTGTAACATATTTTTTACACGAATTTTAGTTTAATCAAGCCGTTTTGATGGGTTATAAACTGAAAAACAGGCTGTTTGAATGAAATTTCCGCCTTTTGGTAGTTTTTTCAGCAGCTTTATAAAAAAATTGAACGAAAGTGTGATGTAATAGTCAATTGCAACTCAATAATATATTTTTTTATGCCATTTCATTACTATAGAGGTGATTATATCTGCCGACAAAAAATATATGAAATATTTTTTGTTAAATCATTAATCATTATATTGCTAAAACGAATAACAACAAATCCACACTGGCAAACTATTAACTATTAACTAACTAACGACAAAAGATGAAAAGAAACTACAAACTCACCTGTATTCTTTCCGCGACTGCGGCAATCTTCATGTTTTACGGATGCTCAAAGGACCAGGTTAAACCAACGGCCCCCGCAACCGGCCAAACTGTAGCGAGCTTACCGACGACCCATGACGGCTTGCACGTTTACGGTTTATTAGCCACGCCGGAGTCTGAATGGTCAAAAGCGCCTGTTTACAACGAGGTTCAATTTGCATTGGATCACCATCAATTAGATGCTGCCAGGTTATCTGGCCCGGTGGTTACGCTAACTTCACCGGCCGTGCGCGACCAGGGCCAGATCGGTTCATGTACCGGTTTTGCAGGTACCGAAGCCTATGAAATTACGTACAGCTATACCCATGGCGCTTACCCTGCCTTGATGAGCCCTGCTTTTCTTTATTATGAAGAGAGGGTAAACATTGAAGGTTACAAAATTACAGCCGATCCCGGCGCCAATATGATCAATGTTGGCCAGGCTTTAACCAAGTACGGTATCACTACCGAGGCGCTGATGCCGTATCCGAACCCGGCCACGCCTAAAACAACTGCATTTAAAACACCGCCTACTTCTACTGCAATTTCAACTGCACTGGGGTACGAGGCGGCCAGCGCGACATTGATCAACCAGGGCGATACCGCAGCGGTAAAAAATTGTTTGCGTAACAACGTGCCGGTTTATTTCGGTTTCAATGTTTATGACAACACCCGTACTTACGCGTACTTTGAAGGGTTGAACACTACCAGCTACACCTATAACCCGCTGACTTCTGCAGGCAAACTGGTTAGTGGTGTTTCGTTGCTGGGCGGCCATGCTAACGTGATCATCGGTTATAACGATACCCAAAAAGCTTTTTGGGTTGAAAACTCATGGAGCACTACATGGGGCAACAAAGGTTACTACTGGCTGCCCTATTCGGTATTCCAAAGCAGTAAGATCGTTCCTGCCGGAAACGTTTATTACATGACAGTAAAGTAATTTAGGAAATTTGCCGGCAAACGCAGTTTCCATATTGTTTGCCCGCATGCAATATAAACTAACACGAAAAAGCCTCCGTTTGTCGGAGGCTTTTTTTTGTGTTATACACTTTCCTGTGTTAGGCAAAGCTTATTTTACTTTCTCAAAATCGAAGCCGGTTTTTATAAACTGGTTTAAAAACACGCCCTTTGAGCTTGCAATCTTCATTTTGTCATACACATGTTCCGGCACGTTCTTATAGTCGTAAACGTGTCCCGAAACATAAACTACTCTAAGCGTTTTCGTTTCCGGGAAATATTTCATTGAAGCTACAACAGATGACGGCATGCGACATTTGCATCAAGATGCATGCCGAAATTTAAACCGCAGGCTGATGAGTGGTACAGAGACAGTAAAGGGTACGATTTGACAGCGGGTGCAAAAGTATCTTAGCAACTGCCGAAAAAAATTCGTTTATTGGATCTTCTTTCCGTAGTGACTTACGTAAAAAAATACCGCGCCCACGAAAGTAGTGAGGATACCAATAAACAAAGGCCATTCCGAAGTCATCTCACCGCTGCGGTTAATGCTGACAGGGGCAGAGTCGACAGGGTTTGATTCAGGCCGGTAATAAATGATCAGGCCAATAGTTAAAGCTACGCCAACTAAAAAGACAAGTATGCTAAGTTTTTTCATTGTAAAACTGCTAACAACTCCGATGCTGTTATATTCGCGGTAAAGGTAGAAATTTTTACAGATTTTTAATTCAAATTTTATCCCTTAATTTGAAGCGGTTTCAGCGTTGACCGGGCATTTAAATTCCAAAATCACCTTTAATTGTACACCATGGAAAGAAGAGATTTTATTAAACAGGGTTCAGTTGCAGCAGCGGGCCTGACCATTATACCAGCAGGCCGCCTTTTCGGCAGCAGCAAAGATAAGGTAAGACTGGGCTACATTGGCGTTGGCCTGCGCGGGCGAAGCCATATAGGTGAAGGTTTGCTGCGCGACGACGTGGAAATTGTGGCCATCTGCGACACGCAGGAAAGCTCGCTGCAATATTGCCGCGAACAATTTGAAAAGGCCGGCAAGCCCAAGCCGAAGGAATATACCGGCGGGCTGGATGCATACAAGCGCCTTCTCGACCGGAATGACATTGACGCGGTGATCATCGCCACGCCATGGCAATTCCATCACCCGCAGGCAATCGATGCAATGAAAGCCGGTAAGTATGTTGGCTGCGAAGTAATTGCCGGTTTAAGCGTTGAGGACCATTGGGACCTGGTTAATACCTCTGAACATACCGGAAAACCTTATATGACGCTGGAGAACGTTTGCTACCGGCGCGATGTAATAGCCGTTTTAAATATGGTGCGGCAAGGCCTTTTTGGCGAAATGATACACTATGAAGGCGGATACCAGCACAACCTTCGTGACGTGCTTTTTAATGATGGTAAGCATTTTTATGGTCATGGAGTAGAATTTGGGCCCCACGCACTAAGCGAGGCGCAGTGGCGTACGCAATTTAACATCGACCGGAATGCGGACCTCTATCCGACACACGGCGTTGGCCCGCTGATGCATTACGCGGATATTAATTATGGCAACCGGTTTACTAACCTGGTATCGTTTAGTTCAAAGGCCAGGGGATTGGCGGCCTACGTGGAAGAGATGGCGTCGGGAAATAAAAACGCAAAAATTAACTATAAAAATGGTGATGTGATCACCACCATGATCAATTGCGCCAACGGCGAGACCGTATTACTATCGCATGATACCCATTTGCCGCGGCCGTATTCGCTGGGGTTCAGGGTGCAGGGCACCAAAGGGCTTTGGATGGATGTGGCAAATAGCCTTTATATCGAGCATCAATCCAAAAAGGACGATGAATGGGACCAGGTGGATGACTGGTTTAAAAAGTACGACCATCCCCTTTGGAAAAAATACGAGACCAATGCGGAGGGGGCTGGCCATGGCGGTATGGATTGGTTTGTATTCAACGCTTTTGTACAGGCAGTAAAGCAAGGCCGCCAAACACCGATCGATGTTTACGATTCGGTTACGATGAGCGTAATAACGCCGTTATCTGAAAAATCTATCGCTGAAGGAAACACACCGCAGGCTTTTCCGGATTTTACCAAAGGCAAGTGGAAAACCCGAAAAAATTCCTTTGCGCTGGACGACAGCGGGTTTTGATTTGTTATTGCCGAACCGGAAACTAAAATTAAGCGGGTTCGTATAAAGGCAGGTTGAAGCGCTTGCCTTTTATGCATCCGGAGATTGACGACATATTACATAATTTAGACCTGGAATACCTTGTTCCATCACCTGCCGTGTTAAATAATGCGGAGCGGATACTAAATTATATGGACGATATTTATGTAGAAAGGATGGGGAGGTTTGAACATACACCCGCTGAAAGCCTTTATATCATGTGGAGTGTGGAAGGGTTGGAGTTTCATATTGAATGCCTGAAAAATAGCCAAATCCTTTATACTTTCCGAAAGGGTAGCCTGGGCCGCCTTCATGGCTCGTGCTCCATTGATGAGTTTATTCCCTTGTTGCAGGGCTATTTATTGGCAGGTATTTATGCCAGGTAATTAATAGCCGCAATTGTTGTTATTTATACATTATCCGTTTAACTTCGTTATCCTTTAATCTGCAAACCATTATTTAACTGTGGTGTTATGCTTTTTTCGCGAAGAGCGGCGCTTACTGCCGCTGCTGCATTTTTAAGCTATTATAGTTTCGCGCAGCAAGCAATGCAAAACGCCCCCGTTACGTTTGATACCCGCCTTCAATCGTCGCTGCAAACTTACTTCAAAAAATATCCGCAGGAAAAATTGTTCGCCCACCTTAACCAGGATGCGTACAGCAGCGGGGAAACGCTGTGGTACAAAATTTATGCGATGGCCTACGGGAAACCGTCGGCATTGAGCGGGGTAGTTTATGTTCAGCTAACCGACACGGCGGGCAACCTGATCAGCCAAAATAAGCTGCCCCTGGTTGATGGTAAGGCGCACGGAAATATAGATATCGACCCAAAACTAAAAACCGGCTGGTATAAATTAAGCGCGTTCACGTCATGGATGATGAATTTCGACCATGAATCGTATTTTAACCAGAAAATATATATTCGTGATTCATCCGCCCCAGGCGCGGTTACCGACGCGAAAGAAGTAATTGAAAGCAATTATCATATCATTTTCTTCCCGGAGGGCGGCGACTTGATTGATGGCAGCATCGCGCGGGTGGCCTTTAAAGCTTTCAGCGAAGATGGCTTGCCTGCAAAAATTGAAGGTGTGGTTAAAGATAAGGGCAATAAGGTTATCGCCAATCTGGTTACCGTTCACGACGGGATGGGCGAGTTTTCGATGGAGCCTGCTGCGGGTGTTTCTTATTCGGCTAACGTAAAATTTCCCGACGGGAGCAGCCAGGTTGTACAACTGCCCGCTACAAAAACCGAAGGCGCCTCAATCCGGTCGAGCCAGGTACAGGATGCGGTAAAGCTTAGTATCGCGCTGGCAGCCACAAAAAAACAAAACGAAAATTGTTTACTGGTGGCTGTCCAAAATAGTGGCGTAGTAAATACCTACCCGCTGCAGCTGTCAAATGGCTTTAATGAATTTAATCTGCCAAAAACATCTTTTTCGACAGGGGTTTTGCGGCTTACTTTGTTTAATGACGAGGGATTGCCTGTATCGGAAAGATTGGTATTCATCAATAAGCACGATCTCAAGTTCTCAGCGCTGGCTGCTGACACACTGTCATTTTCGCCAAATGGACATAATTCATTCTCCATCGCCATAAAAGACAAGGCAAATCAGCCGGTAAAAGGGAACTTTTCAATAGCCGTCACGGATGGAAATGCCTTTAGCGATGCCATTAGCCAAAATATTTACTCAGCCCTTTTGCTTAGTCCGGAATTAAAAGGAGAGGTTTACAATCCCGGCTATTACTTTAAAAATGAAAGCGATTCGCTGGCGCAACAGCTGGACCTGGTGATGCTGACGAACGGCTGGCGTCATTTTTCGTGGCAGCGGATATTGAATAATGAAAATGATGTTATCACGCATGCTGTCGAACATTCAACCTATATAGCGGGCAAGGTTTTGGATTATAGTACGCTGCAAAGCGATGACCGTTTGAAGGTTAAGCTGATGATCTTTAATCACGATTCGACCAAATTTGTTGGCTATGCCATGCCCGATACATCGGGCAGTTTTATATTGAAGGACTTTAACCACCAGGGAATTGCCGACCTGTACATCCAAACAGTAGATAAAAAAGGCCATAACCGGGGCCGGAAAGTGAAGTTATACAGCATGCCCGGTGATAGCTTAGCGCGTTTAAAGGCTGATGCTTTTACAGAACAGGGACTTCCGGAACTCACCGGGTATTTCATTGCACACAGCGAAGCTGAAGCAAAAAACCGCGAATTTGGAAGCACGGTTACACTAAAAACCGTTAACGTGAGGGCTAAGAAAATTACACCGACCGAAAAGCGGATAACAGAGCATGTTTCACCCGAACACCGGGTCGACCACGAGTTTACGCTGGACCTGGTGAATAATCCGACGGTTAACATTGGCATCATTAATTATATTAAGGGAAAATTTCCGGGCTTGCTCGTCGTGGGGGACAGCAACCGGCCCCAATTTCTTTACCATGGAGGAAATAGCCTGGAAGGAGCCCCGGGCACGTTGAGCCCAAGCGCGGCGCAGCAGCAAAGCGACATGTCGCAGGATAACCATTTCCTGCCCTATTTCTATCTGAATGACGCACCGGTTGAGTACATGGCGGTAAAGGACTTTTCTTTGGATGATATAGCGCTGATTACATTTATTCCGCCTCCTGTGTGGTTTGCGCCGTACAATGGCGGAAACGCGGGGGCCCTGATGATCTATACCAAACGGCAATCAGACGAATTAAAGGAAGTGACCGGAATTTCGGCAACGTATGATCATTTTATTTTTAACGGCTACAGCATTACGCGTGAGTTTGCCCCGCCTGACTATGGTAAAATAAAACAATCGGGCCTGTTAGATGACCGGATAACTATTTATTGGAATCACGACATTGAAACGGACGCAAACGGAGTTGTAAAGTTTAAGTTCTACAATACCGATATCGCCAAAAAATTCAGGATCGTTATCCAGGGGATGGATAGTAATGGAGGATTGCTGTATATTCAAAAAGAATTTCAGCAGAAATAAGCCACTCCCAATGTAATACTTTCGACTAAAGACTTTGGACCTCAGACTTACTTCGTGTTCCACTTAAACCATTTGATGCCCAAAAAAGTAAATACAATGGTGTAACCAATAGTGACCAGGAGTGCAGCGGTAGTATCGGCGTTCCATTTTGCAGGCTCCATGCCTGCCGATAATATGGTTTTTACCGCTCCATAGGGCGAAAGTTTAACAACGTTGACCCATACTTCGCCGAGTTGTTTTAGATAAAGCTCACCAAGCATGCCAACCAGTATGAAAGCCAGGTAGACCAGCCGGGTGGTTGAATTAACCGTTTCAGGATTTTTAATATAGCCTACTATCATTTGCCCAAGGCTAAGAGAAACTGATCCGCCAAGAATAGCGGTAAAATAAGTAATGATATAGGCAGAGGGCGTTAAAGTAATGCCATCATAGTTGTACCCTATGATGAAAACCGCAGTGGTGATCAAAAAGATCATAGCCAGCTGCACCATAAGCCGGCTGATCATGATGGCCCATGATGGTACCGGCGCTACCCGAAGGCGTTGGAAAATGCCCTTATCCCGGTCGCGTGCAACGGTATTGGCGTAGCCCATTAAGCCTGAAGCAAAAAGACCGATAGTAATACTATTCGACAGTACAAATGGTCCGCCAAATGCGCCGATCATGCCTTTCCAGGTCATTAATATGATTACCGGGACAACCAGGGTGAGGATTACCGCCCTGCGGTTACGCCACTGAGTTGTAAAGTCAGCCTTTAAAAGCGATGAAAGTACAACTGATGTTTTGGGTATGATGGTTTCCATTTTAATTAGTGAATTAGTGAATTAGCGATTTAGTGAATTTATGATCCTGCTATGAACCATGAACTATGAACCATGAACTAAAAACTATTGCCGTATCTCTTTCCCCGTCAGCGCAATAAAAACATCTTCCAAAGTGATCTTTCCTCGGCGCGAAACGGCTATCACTTCGGGCTCGTTTCTGTGCTTGTCGATCAGCGCCTGCGGTGTATCAATCTCTATTATTTTGCCGTGATCGATGATGGCGATCCGGTCGCAAACCGATTCAGCTTCCTCCATAGAGTGGGTGGTAAGCAAAATGGCATGGCCTCTATCGCGAATGGCTTCAATTCGTTCCCAAAGCTGCCGCCGCGATTGCGGGTCGAGGCCGGTCGTCGGCTCATCCAGTAACACCAGCCTGGGATTGTGAATAGTGGCAATAACCAGCGAAACCCGTTGCTGCTGCCCGCCGGAAAGCTCGCCGAATTTCTTTTGTGCCTGGTCTTCCAGGTTTATTTCCCTCAATATTGTCCGGATGTCGTCTTTGCTTAGCGAAAGCCCATACACGCCTGCATATAGCTGTAAAACCTCTATCACATATAATTCCGCCTGGAAACTAGTGGATTGCAACTGAACGCCCAGGGAAGCCCGCACATGCAACGGCTTTTCCCGGGCATTATGCCCATCGACGATGACGGTCCCCGACTGCGGTTTTAACAAACCTTCTATAGCGCTTAGCGTGCTGGTTTTCCCGGCGCCGTTCGGGCCCAGCAGACCGAAGATCTCGCCCTTGCGGACGTCAAATGAAACATCCTTCACCGCCTGGAAATCACCATACCTCACATTAAGGTTTTCAACGGTTAAAATGTTGGTATTTGTCATTTAATTTGCTTTTTGTTTAGATTGAGGATAGCGTGGCAAGTTACACGATTACAATTATTTTGAGCAATGGGGTCTCAAATTTTTATATTCACCGCAAAATGTGCGGCGAATAAGAGGTTAATCTCCGCATTTTCAACAATGTATAACCTCAAAACCTGATCACGTCCGTATCAGGCGGCGTATAACCCAATAGCCGGCACATGGTCATGATCTGCCCTTTGTGGTGAAATTCGTGCGTGGTAACGTGTGTGAAGAGTTGCAGCAGGGTAACACTCACTTCGCCGGCACGGTTATGCACCCCCGAGACGGGGACATGCAGCTCAGCTTCGAAGTTTTGGAGGAACGTGGCAACGATATCATCTGCCCGTTTATACAGCTCACGGATCAGATCAATTGTTACGAAATCCTGGTTGTTTATTGATTTGCGTGGCAATTTTAGCGCAAAGTAAGCCAGCCAGTTTAAATAGCAATCGGCATTATGAACCAGGAAATAGCGGATGGTATTGCCGCCGAAGGCCGGCACAGGTGTGTTTAACCCTTCGCCGATCTCCCGTTCAATAAAATCCAAAACAACCCCGCGCGATCCGCGGATAAGTTCGTATTGTTTTTGTAGTAAAGCGACCATCCTATTGTATTGCTGATATTCTACAGTCTTACCCCTCTCAAAAACTCCTCTATGCCCATCTGCTTCTTGCCTTCCAACTGTACTTCGGTCAAGCTCACAAAACCGTCGGCAGCGGCAAATTTTAAATAGGCTTTGCCATCGGTAGCAAATTTACCGGGTTCAATGCCAGGCTGCCCTTGCTCAAAGTCCGACCGGTATATCTTCAATATTTTGCCATTTAAGCTGGTAAACGCCGTAGGGATGGGGCTCATACCCCTGATCTTATTATAAATCGCCTCCGCGGGCTTGTTCCAATTTATTTCGCAGTCTTCCTTAAAAATCTTTGGAGCATGCCGCAGCTCGACCCCTTCTGCCAGCTGCGATTGCGGATGCTCGTTATACCTGCCGCTTTCAACTCCCTTTACCGTTTTTACCAGCAGTCCCGCGCCTTTGTACATTAACCGGTCATGCAGTTCGCCGGCAGTTTCACGTCCGGTAAGGGTGACTTTTTCGGTGAATAAGATGTTGCCGGTATCAATTTCATGCCGGAGGAAAAAGGTGGTTACGCCGCTTTCCTTTTCGCCATTGATCAGTACCCAGTTGATCGGCGCCGCGCCCCGGTATTGCGGCAGCAGCGAGGCATGCAGGTTAATGGTACCCCTGGGCGGCATATTCCAAACCACTTCGGGCAACATCCTGAAAGCCACCACAACCTGTAAATCGGCTTTAAACGCGGCAAGCTGTTCCAAAAAATCAGGATCTTTTAGTTTTACGGGTTGCAATACCGGGATGCCATTGGCCACCGCGTACTGTTTTACCGCGGACTCGTGCATTTTCTGGCCTCTACCGGCAGGCTTATCCGGCGCCGTGACCACTGCGACGATGTTGCATCCGGCGGTAATCAATTCGTCCAGCGATGTAACGGCAAATTGGGGCGTCCCCATAAAGACAATTCTCATACCAACGTTTTTATTTTAAATTATACACGGCCATTTTTCCCCCATTTCCGCTGCATTCCCTCATTTTTAAAAATCCGAAATCGCATCCCGATAGCTATCGGGACCGAAATCCGAAATGGCGCTAAGGATATAACAAATACTTTTTTCGCATCTCTTTATAGTTTCCAAGCGCCGGTTCCCAGCTTTTTCGGATATCTTCTTCACTTACAACCTGCTCAATTTGTTTCCTTAATTTATCCGTCCCCGCCAGCTTTGTGAAATAAGCATTAAAAAAGTGAGGCTTGTCCGGAAAGGCTTTATACAACCCGATCAGCCAGCTCAGATTCAATTCGCGGCTTGAACGGATCAAACTCGTATTATAATCCCTCAGATCCATCCCATAGCAAACTTTGTTTTTTTGCGGGGGGTCTTCGCTCATTCCAGGGATACTTTTCGGCGTGAAAGAATAAGCGTATTTTCCTGCCAGTGCCGGATCACCAATTTCTAAAAACGGGGTCATCGTCCCCCTGCCCAAACTGAGGGTTGTTCCCTCAAACAGGCACACCGACGGGTACAGCAAAATGGATTTATCCGTGTTCAAATTTGGAGAAGGGTTCACCGGCAGCTTATACGAATCGCTGTGCCTGTAATTGGCAACTTTTATGATCTTTAAACTGCATTTTACATGGTTTTTAAGCCAGCCTTCACCGTTGACCATCTGTGCATACTCCGCTATCGTCAGCCCGTGAACTATCGGTATTGGATTCAATCCGACGAATGATCGCCAGGCAGTGTCCAGTACCGGGCCGTCAACATAAAAGCCATTCGGGTTGGGCCTGTCCAGTATCATCAGCTCGACGTTATTTTCGGCACATGCCTCCATTACGTATTGCAGGGTAGACAGATAGGTATAAAACCGGGCGCCAACATCCTGTATGTCAAATATCATCAAGTCCAGGCCCTTCAGATCCTCCGGCGAGGGCTTATAATGCTTATTGCCGTAAAGCGATACCACCGGCAAGCCCGTGGCGGCATCAACCGTGCTGTTTACTTCGGCGCCGTTGCTGGCGTTGCCCCTGAAGCCATGCTCGGGGCCGAAAATCTTTTTTATGGCAATACCCAGCCGCAGCAGGCTGTCAAGCGTCGGCTTTAGCTTGCTGCCTATAACGGAAGTTTGGTTAACCACCATACCGATATTTTTTCCCTTAAGATAATCAATATAAAGGGAAGTTTGGTCGGCGCCGGGGATTATTTTATCTCTTACGGGGGAAACTGATATTTTTTGCGGTTTCCTGACGGATTTTTGACCGATGACGGTATTAGCCGTCGCGTGACTGATAATGAGCAACATTAAAAACAGCTTCAGTATCTTCATAAATGCTCTGCCGATCAAATTAAAGTCGCCGTTTTTAACGGCAAAACCGCATATTTGCGAAGGTACAAAAAATCTGCTTCGCATTGAATTTCGCCTGGTTCGTCGCTAATCGCATAACATTTAAATCAAAACGCACTTTTTCAAAACTGATCGTGCGGATAGCCATCGTGGGCATTATGCTGGGCCTGGGTGTGATGATATTGAGCCTGGCCATTTTGCGGGGTTTTAAAACCGAGATCAGGAGTAAAGTGCGCGGATTTTCGGGCGATATCGTGGTGGTTAAAAACGATCTGAACGGCTCGTATGAAAACTCGCCAATCGCTTCAGACGAAGGCCTCGTAAAAAAGTTGGCGGCCAACCCCTTAATTACCCATGTGATGCCCTTCGCCACAAAGCCGGGGATTATCAAGGCGAAAACTGAAATTGAAGGTATCGTACTGAAAGGGGTGGATAAAACTTACGACTGGTCGGCCTTTAAAAAAAATATGGTTTCGGGAGATGTGATCGACTTCAGCGACACTGCCGCATCCAAAAAACAGCTGCTTATTTCGCAAACCATCGCCGACCGGCTAAACCTGAAAGTTGGCGATAAAGCTTTCATTTACTTTGTACAGCAACCGCTGCGCGTACGGTCTTTTGTTATAAAAGGGATATTTAGCTTTGACCTGGAAGAAGTGGATAAAACATACGTGGTGGGCGATATGTCCATCATATCCCGGATAAATGACTGGGCGCCGGGCCAGATTGGCGGGTACGAGGTACGGGTTGCCGATTTTGACCAATTGAAAACGGCCGAAGACCAAACCAACGATGTGTTGCCCTCCTCCAGGCTGAAATCCATCAGCCTGGAAGATAACTATCCGGCGATATTTGCCTGGCTGGACCTGCTTGATGGCAATACCAAAGTTGTTTTGGGGCTGATGATCCTGGTGGCCGTAATTAACATGGTATCGGCCTTGCTGATCATGATATTGGAGCGTACCAATATGATTGGCCTGTTAAAAGCGCTTGGCGCCGCTAACGGGCGGATAAGGCAAATATTTTTATATAATGCTTTTTACCTGATTTGCCTGGGGATGATATTAGGCAATGTATTTGGCCTGGGCCTGGGGTTTATTCAAAATAAAACACATCTTTTTCAACTCCCCCCGGCGTCGTATTATATGAATTTTGTGCCGATAGAATTTCACGGCAGCGACCTGGTTCTGCTAAATATCGGCACCTTATTGGTTTGCCTGCTGGTGATGATCATTCCGACGATGCTGGTAAGTAAGATCACCCCGGTTAAAGCGATACGGTTTAAATGAGTCTTGAGTCGAAAGTCTTTAGTTCTTAGTCGGAAAAGCGCAAAATAGACTCGGGACTTATGACTAAAGACTGCCGACTTAGCACTAATTCAACCTTACAGCCAGCCCAAACCTGATCAGTTCGCTGCGGGTGTAATGCCCGGAGGGATCATCGTCCAGAATATACCCCGTGAAATTTTTTAAGCCGTGGGCATAGCTTGCGGTGAAAGCATATTTTTTGTACCAGGCGGCGGCGCCGAAGCGGAGCCTTATATCAGATGGAAGCGTACCGGCGTAATTGCTGGCCTGGTAGTGGTTACCAACGTTGTCTTTTGCATTAAAGGACTGATAAAGGCTTACGTTATAGGCCATATCCACGCCCGGCATCAGGTCGATCTTGAGGTTTTTTGTTTTTATGCGGTAGCCGATATACGGATTAATATTAATGTCCTGGCCGGTTAAACAGGCATGCCCCGTTGCGGGTATTCCGGCATAGTTGGCGATATAATCGGCGGTTGTTAAAACCAGGTCGCCGCGGTAAATATGATCTACATTTTCTTTGCTCCGCAACACATCATACGCTGTTTGCAAGCCCATAATAAAGCCTCCCTTTGACACATATTGAGCCTGGAAACCGGCGCCGTAACTAAAACCGTACAGGTTGCCAAAACGATTATTTGGGTAACCGCTTTTGGTGCCGGGGACTACATTGATCAGAAAGGTTGACGACACGGTATAGCTCCCGGTGTACCGGTAAAGCCCCGAATTTGCCAAAAACGACCATTCGATACCCTGACCGTACGATTGCATGAACAAGAAAACTGTAAATAAGGTTAAAGTGATTTTTTTCATTTACCGGGTTGGAAAATTTAGTTTAAGATTGATGCCGCCTGTGCCCAGGCGGATGTTTTGCGCGCCTACCCCACCAAGCGGTAATTTAACAAATGGCTCCAGGATAATATGATTTCTGCCGAGGGGATAGCCATAGCCAAAAGCCAGGTTGAGCATTTTGCCGAAATAAAAATTGTCGAAATTCCGTTGCGACGATAAGGAATGCGGCGCCTGCAGCGATGGCGAAGCCAGTGCCGGGTAATTATAATAATAAGTATAAGTTTCGTTTGCAAAAGTGCCCGAGCTTAAGCCGGCCATCAGGTAAAAGCTGGTTTTTTTCAGGTTGAAATCATATTTAAGGTTGATGGGAACATCGATGTTGAACATGCTTACGCCGTAATTTTGAAAAGCCGGCGCCGAGGCAAGGGTTACAGCGGCGTGAGCATTGTATGAAGCGGCTGAAAGGAACTGGTTCCCGATGCCCAATGCCGATGGGGTAAATAAATTGGATTGCACGGCATTTGTGGGCACGCCGCCATTATAATTTAAAGAGTTTTTAGCCAAAGTGAGCCCGGTTACCACTTTAAGGTTCCGTGCTATCCTTATTTCGGCCGAAAAACCCGCGCCTGCGTTTGTTTGGTTAGTACTGCCTTTGGCGTAGTTGACAAACGAGGCGGCATAAACGCCGAGGCGAACCCTGGGGCCCAGGTCGCTCACTTTTTTAACAGCTGCCCTGTTATCCGCCAGCATAGTTGCCGCAGGGTTTGGCTGGGCGGCGCTTTTAACGCCCGCCTGCACGGGCTGCGCTTTTGGCTCAACCGCTGCTATTTGGTTTTGGGGAGTTTGTCCAATTGTATTTCCGGCACTATCCGTTTTTTTAATCGGCTGCGGATTAGCCGCAAGCACATTTGTACCGGTTTTTGCAGTGGCGGCAAGTACGGGGCTTGACTTTTTGCCCGCCGTATCTGTAGTAGCCGCTACGGCGTTGATCGACGTTGGCGTGAAAGGTATAACCGGCAGCAGCCGCGCACGGTTTGCGGCCATCGAATTTTGTGCAGATGCGGCAGCGGTTTCGCGCCGTGCAGTGTTTTTCGTACCCTCGACGGTCGTCTGGTCAACCTTTACCGGCGCGGGTTTTATGGCTTGCAGATTCCCTTGCTTAACCGGCTTTATTTTGTTTATCCCGGTCACGTTTTGCGACTGTTCATTTGCGCTGTATTTCCATATGCCAAGACCGAGCGCTAAAAGCACCAGTGCGGCGGCGCTCCACCAAAATAAGGGTACTATGCGGCGGCGGCCTTTTTCAGCGGGGAACTTTTTTCGCAGCTGAAGCCACCCTTCGTCTGCCGAAGGGTCTTTGTATTCGTCAAAAACTTTTTTGATGCGGTTTTTTAACTCCTCATCTAACTGATCTTCCATGTCTTATTTCTTCTGATCTGATTAAACTTCTTAATTTTTCCTTCGCCCTGCTCAGGTAAACCCGCGATGAGCTTACCGGCACCGACAACATTTCGGCAATCTCGTCATGACTGTAACCATCCACCTCGTAAAGGTTAAAAATGGCAGCCTGCAACGGCGGCAAATTCCTCATCAGCTTTAAAATGTCCTGCACATCCAGGGTTGATGCGGTGTTGCCCGCTGCCACGGGCATCGCCTGGTCAATCTCCACATTGAGCTGAAATTTCAGGTCCTTACGCCGGCGGTCAATGGCTGTATTTACAATAATTGTGCGTAACCAGGCTTTAAATGGTTTGTCGCTGTTAAAGTTGCCTATTGCGTTAAATACTTTTATAAACGCGTCATTTACAACCTCTAAAGCATCGTCCCTGTTCAAACTGTAGCGTAAGCTTACCCCCATGGCATAGCTATAGAAGCGTTTATACAACACCTCCTGGTATTTCAGGCTGCCTGTTTTGCATTGGCTGATAATTTCTTCTTCAGCAATGCTCCGGGGTTGATGCATTAAAAGTGTTTAATACTGTCTGATTTTTGTTTTCTTTTAACCCAATACGGGCTAAAAGCTTTCAACGCTACAATTTAGTTAAAATTGGCCGGAAACCGGGTGCAAAATTGCTGTCGGGCGACAAATAAAGCAGCTGGGCGCGTCGAATATGGGCCGACTGCGAACTTAAAACTGTGTACTGAATATTTTGGGCATTCCCGCCGTTGGTAGAAACGGCGGTCGGGCTTTCCGCTAATACGCCTTCATGGCCTTAGGCGCGAGGCCGGTATTCGCTGCAATCCCTAATGCTGTACACCGTAAAAACCTCA
>Ga0134127_10000212_pt1 | contig 67559 bp, 45 predicted proteins | sample KB31753_FD_96459 | JGI IMG/M metagenome (GOLD analysis project Ga0134127, IMG submission 96459) | Terrestrial soil microbial communities with excess Nitrogen fertilizer from Kellogg Biological Station, Michigan, USA - KB3-175-3 | ecosystem: Environmental > Terrestrial > Soil > Unclassified ... | reverse complement strand
CGGCAAACTGGCGGCCAAGCAAGGCTTCAAGCTGGTCTCGCTCCAACTGCAAGCACCACCTACCGGAGGCACTGCATGAACTCCAAATAACGGCATTTCAAAGAGAGGTTACTGGGCAGGGAGAGCCTGGGGACGCTGTTCCAGATTTCGGATGTGCTTGGGCGGACCGCAGCAATCTCCTCCCGGCGTCCGCGCACAGCGGCCCTAGGACGCGATACGGCGCAGCTGCACGGACGCGGAATAAAACTCTCGAATCATCCAAGGGCGCCTTTCGCGACTCCCTCTCCCCTTAACGGGGAGAGGGCCGGGGTGAGGGGTGAGGACGCCACAGATTGCCCCTGCAAAAAGTGAGATGCGCCCAAACATCCACTGTCACCAAATCGACGCTTGCTGGCGGTGGCACGCCGGATACACTCCTTCACTTAAGCCTCTCTACCGTCGCCATGAAACTGTCGCTCAGAATCGGATTCCCGTGGTCAACGGTGATAGTCGTAGCGTTCTGAGCATGGCTCGCATATGACCTCAACCTCGGGGGAAAGAGCAACGGTTTTTGGGGATCACGGGGGTTTCCATTTGTCTGGTATACATGGACGGATTGTGGTCCGCCGTTCGAGACCTTCAACCTAACCGCGCTGATTTGGGATGCTGTGCTTGCAGCAGCTTTCCTCTCGTGGTTGGGATTTGCGAGGGAGTGGCTGCGCCGCCGCAGACTCGGCCCGGGCACCGTTGCTGCGATGATTGTCGCGGCCGTTATGTCTTTGTTCGTGCAGCTGATGCCTCAGGAGGATGGGCTATTAGCCCATCTTCCGCAGTACAGGTTAGGCTCTCGCGGCATGCCTTTGCAGTGGCACACTTGGAATATCGAGCGCCCGGACCGACACGGCTACGATTGGAGTGCCCTGACTGCGGACTTGACGCTCGCACTCGGCGCGGTTCTCGCCGTTGGTGTCGTGGTGGAGTTGCCGAGGCGGCGAACGCTGGGACCTCCAAAAAATGATCAGACTGGCACAGAGCCTGCAGCCGGTCAGCCAGGCTCCCCAAATCAAGCCAAGACTTTGTGAACGACCTCGCCGCCGTTGATGGTCGCCCGCTCGTCGCGGCCATTGTGCAGGTAAGTCAGCTTCAAATGGTCCATGCCCAGCAGGTGCAAAATGGTGGCGTGGATGTCGTGGACGTGCGCCCGGTCCTCGACGGCGCGCAGGCCGATTTCGTCGGTCGTGCCAACGGTCTGCCCGCCGCGCGCGCCGCCCCCGGCCATCCAAATCGTGAACCCCCAGGGGTTGTGATCCCGGCCAGTGCCCTTTTCGTTGAAGGGAGTGCGTCCGAATTCGCCACCCCAGAGGACGAGGGTCTCATCCAGCAAGCCTCGGGCCTTCAGGTCCGTGAGTAGCCCGGCGATGGGCCGGTCGGTCTGTCGGCAATACTTGGTGTGGTTTTTCTCGAGGTCGCTATGGGCATCCCAGCCGGAGCCGCTGCCGGAGTAGCATTGCACGAAGCGCACACCGCGCTCGACGAGGCGCCGGGCGAGCAGGCAATTGCGGCCAAACTTCGCCGTCTCAGGGTGGTCCAGGCCGTAGAGGCGTTTGGTGGCTTCGGATTCGCGCGACAACTCGACGGCTTCAGGCGCGGCGGCTTGCATCCGGTAGGCCAATTCGTAGGCATCGATGCGGGCTTCGAGTTCGGTGTCCTCGGGTTTGTCTGCGCCGAAGTGGCGGTTGAGCTTCGCCAGGAAGTCGAGCTTGCTGCGCTGTTGCTCCGGGCTGACGCCCGCGGGCGTGGCCAGGTGAAAGATGGGCGTGCCGTCGTTGCGGAATTGAGTGCCTTGATACACAGCAGGCAGAAACCCGCTGCTCCAGTTTTTCGGGCCGCCGTTGACTTCGGCATCGTCAGTCATGATGACGAAGGAAGGCAAGTTCTCGTTCGCCGTGCCGAGGCCGTAGAGGGTCCAGGCGCCAAGCGCGGGCCGGCCGGCGAGGATGTCGCCGGTGTTCATCTGGCAGACGGAGCCGACGTGGTTGAGGCCGTCAGCGTAACACGAGCGGAGCACGCAAAGATCATCCGCATGCTGGGCGACTTCCGGATACCAGTCGGAGATCCAGAGGCCGCTTTGCCCGTGTTGGCGCCATTCTCGGCGCGAGGGCATAATCGTGTTTCCGGCGGTGCCCATGGCGGTGATTGGGCGGCCGAAGGACTCCGGCATTGGCTGGCCGTCCAACTGTTCGAGCGCGGGCTTGGGATCGAACAGGTCGATGTGGCTCGGGCCGCCTTCCATGAAGAGCCATATGACAGACTTGGCGCGCGTCGGGAAATGCGGAGGCTTGGGGAGCGTAGGGCTCGTCGGCCCGGCGCCAGCGGCCGTAGCGCGCCCAAGCACGCCGTCCAGCCCCAGCAAGTAACTTGCGGCGAGCGCGCCGAACCCGCCGCCCGTGCGGAAGAGGAATTCACGGCGTGAAGACGCGAGTTGGACGTGGGGCGGTCGGAACGGGGTCATGTTTCAATTCTCGTACACGAACTCGTTCGCGTTGATCAGCATGTGGCAGAAATCGACCAGTGTCGCGGCGTTCGGCCGGTCGGCGTCTTCGGAAAGCAGAGGGGGCAGCGCGAGTTTCTCTCCGGCCCGGTCGCGCTCGACGAGGATGTCACGGTGACTCTTTAGGAACTCACTGGCCAAGCGCCGTTCGGAAGCATCGGGCAGACGCCCATAAGCGATGCGGAAGGCGGCGTCGACCTGCCTGGACGCGTCGTGGCCGGCGATTTCAATCACCCGGCCCGCGAAACTCTGCGCCCACTGGAGCGTGAGATGGCTGTTCAGCAACGTGAGCGCCTGGATGGGGCTCGTGGTGACATTGCGTCGCGCGCAACTCTCGTGCGGGTCGGGCATGTCGAAGCTGTCGAATATGGGATAGCGCGCGTTGCGCCGGACGAAGACGTAGACGCTACGCCGGTGCTGCTCTTCGCCGGGGCTGACCTTCCAGCCGCCGCGTGGCGGCGTCATGCCTGCGGGCAAGGGTGGAAAGACGCTTGGTCCGCCCATCTTCAGGTTCAGCAGCCCGGCTACTGCCAGTGCCGAATCGCGGATGACTTCGCCCTCGAGCCGCTGGCGTTGGAATTTCCAGAGCAGTTTGTTCTGAGGGTCGATCCTTGCCGCCGCTTCGCGATGGGCCGAGGACTGTTGATAAGTCGCCGAAGTCATGATGAGGCGGTGGACGTGCTTGAGGGACCACGGCCGGGGCGTTGAATTGTTAAATCGTTGAATCGTTAAATCGTTTGGAATTGTGGAATTGTGGGATGGTTCGTCGCCCCGTCCACTTGTCGCCGATTGAACGATTGAACGATTGAACGATTGAACGGGTTGCACGAATTCGCTCGCCAACCAATCCAACAGCGCCGCATGCGTCGGACGGTCGCCTTTCAAGCCCAGATCGCTGGGCGTGCCAACCAGGCCACGGCCGAAGTGGTAATGCCACAGGCGATTGACCATCACGCGCGCCGTCAGCGGATTGTCTGGCGCGGTGAGCAACCCCGCCAGCACGGCGCGCCGGCCCGTCGTTTCGCGCGCCGCCACGGGCAACGCACTGGCCGGCTTCACGTGGAGTATCTGCATCAGCCCAGGCGCGACTTCCTCCTTGGGCTTCTCGTAAGAGCCTTTGCTCAGCAGGAAGGTTTTGGGCGCGTCGCGGCCGATGTCGACCATCGTCGAAGCCATCGGCAACGCGCCGGGATGCAACTCCCCAAAGGTATCCAGTTGCGCCTTCAACTCGTGCCAGCGATTGGATTCGGCGCCCTTGAGCTTGGCCGCCACGGCTTCCTGGTCGGCGACGTAATCCAGCGACTTGGGATCGAGGTACTGCCGGGCCTTCCAGACCATCATCTTCTCGAATGGCGTGCGTTCGCTTTCCGGCTTGTTCCACGCGGCCTGGATTTCCGGCGGATATTTGTCGAAGTACTCGCGTTCGATGGCGCTCCGTTTGGGTGCTTCGACAGTTTCCATCCGCTCGCGAATGCCTTTGGTTTTTTCCTCCCACGCGGCGAGCTTCTCCTGGAAGCGCTGTTGCTCGACGGCTGGGGCGAGCACGACGTCGTCCTTGGCAGCCGTGTTAGCGAAGAAGGCCTGCAACCGGTAGTAATCGGTCTGAAGGATCGGCTCGAACTTGTGGTCGTGGCAGCGCGCGCACGCGTAAGTCATGCCCAGGAACACTCCGCCGACCGTGTCGGTGATGTCGTTGAGGATTTCCTGACGACGTTGCATCAGGTTGCGCGCGTTGCTTTCGTCGGCGTAATGGCGATTGAAGGCGGTCGCGATCAGCGCGTCATAGTTGCCAGGCCACAACTCGTCGCCGGCAATTTGCTCCTGCACGAAGCGGTCGTACGGTTTGTCGGCGTTGAACGATTGAATGACGTAGTCGCGGTAGCGCCAGGCGTTCGGGCGCGTCTCGTCGGCCTTGAACCCCTCGCTTTCCGCGTAGCGCGCCAGGTCCAGCCAATGCCGGGCCCAGCGTTCCCCGTAGCGCGGCGACGCCAGCAAACGGTCGACGACCTTCTCAAAAGCCCCAGCCGAATGGTCGGCGAGGAAGGCATCGACCTCTTCCGGCGTCGGCGGGAGGCCAATCAAGTCGAGGCTTGCGCGGCGCAACAAAGTAATCTTGTCCGCCGCCGGCGCCGGGGCAATCCCCTTGGCTTCGAGTTCCGCCGCAATGAACGCATCAACCGGGTTTTGGATCTCGGATTTTGGATTTTGAATTTGCGGCACCGCCGGCCGCGTGATTTTTTGGAACGCCCAGTGCGCGCGATCCTCGGGCTGGATGCCTTCCCGCGACAACGCGGCCACCGGCAGCAACATCGCGCAAATCGCTACCAGGAACGCTGTTGCGGACTTGTAATTCGGCTGGGGCATCGGCCGTTTGAGTTCACGGACACCGCACGATGTTTGCGCAGGGCTACAGCATGGTAGGGCATTCAACGGTTGAAGTAAATGCGCAATTCAACTGAGCAGACCTCCGGGATACCCCACAAGCTCGCAAGCGTGGCCAAGAGAAACTTGTGCACAGAGGCGGAGGGTGAGAATTCCCGGTGGTGAATAGCAGTGAATAACTCAAGTCGTTCCTGTGCTGAACAGCCTGTGTTTATTGGTTTTCTCGACATCAATGCGTTCTGCGTGGAGAGGGTCGTTGTGAATAAACCGGTGCATAAGAATCCATTGTCCGTTCGTGCGATTCTGATAATCTGTTCGCAGTTCATTGAAAGCACTGAGACAACCGGGCGCGGACTAAATCTGAGTCCGGCGGTCTCGAAGATAATCCCAGGTAACTGGGGAAAGGCAGGATCAGGCTGGCTGGTCCGGCCCCTCCAAGCTCCGGGCCGCAAGGCGCGGAAGGCGGAGGCAGGATTCACCGGTTCCTCCGGCGGCGTTCGCGCGCTGCCGGGTTCGCGAAAATGGAATCGCGCGGCGAGGCACGATGAGAAACCGTTCCGAGCCGAGTCAAGTAACACGGGCTGGTTTCGGGCCCGGGTGAATCGCAGTCACTCTGGAGAGTGAATGGTTGCTACTGTGTGCCAGCACGGAGCGGAGCGCTCTGGCGGGAGGAAATCCATCCACCCGCCTCCGAAAACTGCCGAAAGGCGGACAAAGTGAGCCTCCGGATCCGGGAAGGAGCCGAGTCGCGGCCCGACTCGTTAAACCTTCCGGAACGCCGGCGATGCGTGAAACGACGCACCGCTGGCTCGTGAGCCAAACGCAACCTGAGAGGTCAGAGGTCAGACCCGTGGCACGGGGCCAACGCACCGCCAAAAGCGGTGGCCGACCCCGCGCAAGTGGTGAAGACGCGGAAACGAGATCATGAACGTGTCTTTACCTGGTTCGCAGGCCGGTGGCGCAACCACCAGCCGAAGCGGGCCAAGAGGCCTCACTCGAATTCCAGCGAGCGCGAGCCGCTGGACGGCCCTGCTACGAGGCCGAAGGAACTCCATTGGCCGTGGAGAATAGCGTCGGGAAGCCGGCAGCCGAATAACCAACAGGCGCCCAATGTCGGCACGGGAAAGAGAGCGTGGCGAGCTCCCACCCCCACTTTAGCCCTCGCTCGGTCGTCAGACCGGGCGGGGGCTTCAGGTTTTTCACAAGGCTCATCCCGCGACAACGGGTTCAAAGTTCAACCCCATCTAAAGATCATGCGCCGCATTCGATCTGAAAGTGCGGTGCCCTGACGAGGCGCCGCTACAGTTTGCCTGGCCAAGGACGCAAATGAAGAAGCTCCGATCCGTCAAACATCGGAGCTTGTATTTCTCGAGCTGCGCTCGGGCAGCGCGTGAGCATGATCTACGGCGCGCAGCCAGGCGTCAGGAGACCGGTATTATACTGCTCCAGCATGCTCGCCAAGCTGACCATCTGTTGGCCTTCAGCACTGGTCGGCGAAATCTTGGGTGTGATCGGGATCGTCCGTCCACCAATGAGCGCATCCGCCGCTGCGATTGTGGTCCCGATGGCACAGGCATCCGACCCATTGGCGAGGCTCAGTTTTGCCGCGATTAGCTGTTGCGCCAAAATCAGGCTCGCATCGGCTTTGCGACCAGTGCCAGGGCTTGTTCTCAGGATGGCGAGCAATTGTGCCTTGGTATACGACACTGTGCCGAGCATGAGCGTACTGACCGGCCAAAGGTCCGCGTGGTTCTTCCAATAACCCAGGCTGAGCGGGCACTTCGTCGGCTGGCAGCCGTAAGTAACCCCTGCAGGGAGGATCAGGTCGAGGCCACTCGGACCGCCGCAGCACTCGAAGAATTGGATCTCGAAGCAGTGCGTGCCGGCAGTCAATGTCGCGCTGCCGCTGGCCGTCTGCGGGCCATGCGGGTCGCCGTTGTCAACGACTTGAATGCCGTCGATAAACAGGAGCGAACCATCGTCGGAATCCAAGGTGAACGTGTAGGTCCCGCTGGCAGCGACATTCAAGTACCCGAAGACGTTGGCGCCGAATTCAAACAAGCCGAACGGATGCCAGTCGAAGCCGGTGGTGGTGGCAAATTTCACGTCCCCTACAGTAAATGAGCCGGCCAAACCCGAGTAGGGCGCCCCGCCACCAGAAGGGGTGAATCCCGAGTAAATGTCGACGTTGATTGTGGTGAAGGTTACGGTCGCCGAGTTAGTGCCTGTGTCGCATCCGTCGTCCACCGTGAGGGTCACCGTGCAACTCTGGCCGCAGGCCCCGCCGGGGTTGAACGTCAGGATGGGCATTGCATTCGTGGGATTGTCGATCGTCGCGTTCGCGCAGTCGGTGGTCCAGAGATACCTCAGGGGAGGATCATTATCAGAGTCGGACGAGCCTGTCCCGTCCAGTTGAACCGAGGTAGTTCCTACTGCGATCGAGTACGGGCCGCCCGCGTCAGCTGTTGGAGCGGAAGTGCTGAACAAGGTAAACGTGCCTAGCAACCTTTCATCGCTGTCAAAGTTTTCCCCACCGAACTGGAAGCCATAGGTGTCCCCCGCCAGCACGTTCAGTGTCACCGAACCGGTATAGTGGAAGCCTGCAGAGGGCGGGGTACAACAGTCCACCGGACCGTCATTCACGAGCGAGGTGAACGTCGTCACGCCGTTGTGGGTCACATACGCTTGGAGATGCGTGGTCACTTGAAAAAAAGCATGAAAGCCCCGCCAACAATAAGGCAGCGTCACGGCGCCATCCGCGGCGGCAGTCGTGTGGAAATCCCAGGTCTGGTCACTATGGGTGCCCCCATTGAGAGAGTACTGGAACTGCGGGTTGAACACGGTGCCATCCGATATGACGGTGGCCGTGCCGGGGCCGCTTCCGACCCAGGGCTGCGCGACCGCCGCCGTTACGCCGAGCAACGCGGCAAATAATGGCGCTACCAGCAGTTTTTTCAGGTTCTTTGGTTGTGCTTTTTGAAACAGAGCGTTCGTATTCATAGTTGTGTTTCGTGAACTTGATTTCAGTTGCGTTAACGGGATTGCTTACACTTGCTATCAAGGCAGAAAGTCCAATCGCTCCTTACCGCGCTGTTTGATCGAAGTGTGTAAGCGCTGACACAACGAGCTCAAACAGCCCTTGGTTCGTCAAATATCATCCCCCGTGGGGCAACATCTGACCGCGAAACGGTTGGTTTTTCTATTGCCGCCTTACAAGTATTTCACCTTCGAAAATGGAAACCTCTTAATCCAGTTTGGTCCGTCACACAATTTCGGCGAACGCCAACGGCGTTCCACCCCCAGCCCAGGGTTGCGACGAAGGAGCTACCCTGGGATCGCGTTCCGAACATGCATCTACCCGGAACGGATTGCGTCACGGGCGGTGAGATTTAGAGGCCTTCCACCGCCCTCAACGCACCGACCGCAAAGATCAACGGATAGAGCCGCTCGAAATACCACAGCTTGGCGAAGTAAAATCCAATCGGTGCAGGTTCCGTCCACGATCCCGATTCGATGCGTTCGAGAAGCCAGGCGACGCCGCGACCCACGGCGGTCGGGATGTCGGGTCGACTCGACAGCAGCCGCGCTTCTAGTGACAGCACTGCTGCCAGCGCCTCGACGGCCAGCGCGGTTTCTTCGACGGACGACGTTCCGGCCCCGCCGCCACCCCAACTGCCGTCCGCGTGTTGGTTCGCGGTGAGCCACGCTGAGGCCTTCAGCACGGCCGCCAGCCTTGTGGCGAAGGGGTGGCCTTCGAGAGCGATGCCTTCCACCAATGCTGGCAACACGCGCGCCGTGCCGTACACAGGGTTCTCGTCGTCGCGACTGTGCTGGTTGCCAAACCAGAGCGGCACCCACGAGCCGTCGGGACGTTGTGCACGAAAGATGAGGAAATCCATCGCGCGCTCGAGTGCGCGTTCCGTGCGGTCGCGAAGGGAGCCAGAGCGTTCTCGCTCATTAGTGGCGCAGGCCTCTGGCCTGTGACGCGCGGGCGTCTCGCCCGCGAACCGACTGGGGCGAGACGCCCCGGTGGCAGGCGAGACGCCTGCCCCACTACCAATGGCAGGCGAGACGCCTGCCCGACTACCACTTCCCATCACGCTCTTGGTCATCTCAGACCGCCATGCGATCCACGCGCGAATGGCGTGCGCCGTGATGTCCGCGCTGCTGCGGTCGAACGGCAGCGCGCCCCAGCCCCGGCAAAATGTCGGGATGCCGCCGTCGGCGTTCTGCACGTTCAACAACCAGTCGATGCCCGCAAACGCCGCCGCACGCGTTTCATCATCGATTGGCCCGAGGTGTTTCAGGGCGAGGACGGCGCCGGCGGTGTCGTCTGCGTCCGGGACGCCCCCGGGCAGGTTCGTCCAGGCCCAGCCGCCAGGCGCGGCGTGCGTGTAGGGATGTTCAACGCGGTGCTGTTGAGCGAGCAGCCAGTGACGGATTGCCGATTGGCAATTGCCGATTGCCGATTGGTCGACTCGCGCCCTTCCCACTGAATCGTCATTCGTCATTCGGCCATTCGCATTGACCGCCAGCGTCGTCAGCCAGGTCGCCAAATTGGTGTCGATGGGCCAGCTTCCGTCGGCGCGCTGCGACTTCAGCAGGAATTCAACCCCGCGCCGTGTCACCAGATGGCCGGCCTGACCACTGCCCGCCAGGCTCATCACGACGAAGCTCGTCAGCGGCGTGGCTTCGAGGAAGCCGCCGTTGGAAGGCTGAATCTCCGTCAGGACACGCAGCGTCCGGGCGCGCGTGGCGTGGCGAAGCACGAGCGTGAGCGGATTCCAGGTCGGCCGGTGATGGTGACGCGCCTGGCCGATGGCGATGAGCGCCGGCAAGGCGTAACTCACGACCGGCAGCCGCAATGTCGCGAACCATCGGTGCGGACAGGCCGCCAGCTCGAACGGCAATGGAATCACGTGCCGCCACGCCGAGCGCCCTCGACCGAGCCGCCCGGCCAGCGCGCACATCGTCAGGATGGGGACGGAAAACGTCCGGTCCTTCCCGTAGCGGCGGATGATGGCCGGCGCCAGCGTTCCCGGCTCCAATCCCCCCGCGTGCTGCTTCAGCCACGCTTCGGCTCGTTGAACGACTGCCCGATGCGTTTCATCCGCGCCCGGCACGGCGCCGAACGCCGCCCAGCAGAGGGCGGTCGTGCTCAGGTTGCTCAGGCTCTTCGTCGTGTCCCCCCACCCGCCATCGGCGTTGGCGTGGGCTCCGAGCCAGGCAAGACCGCGCTCGATTTCGGATTTCGGATTTCGGATTTCGGATTGGCGGGCGACGACAGCCAGCGCCGTGACAGCAGTCGCCGTGGACAGGGCGCTGCTGGACAATTCGCCGGTCCAATGTCCCTCGGGATTGCGCGCTTCGAGAAGCGCGGCGGTCGCACGTTCCAAAGCGCGCTGAAGGCGCTGCGCTTCAATCGGCGGGGCAGAAGACACGGCGAACATTGCTCCAGTCAATCCGCAATCCGCAATCGCCAAACACATTCGCATTGACGCCGGGCGCGGATCTGATACCATCCCGTCAGTGAATCCGAGCAGCTTTCGATTTTACCGCTGGTGGTCCGGAGCGTTTTATCGCCCGGCGAACCTGCGCCCGGGGCTGCTCTAAAGAAGTTTGAATTGAAGCACCAGCCGCAGGTTTAACACCTGCGGTTTTTTTTTGACTTACACCTATGATTATCGTCCTCAAACCTGGCATCGGAAAGAAAGAGGAAGCCGCGGTCCTCAAGGAAATCCGCCGGCTCGGCTACCAGCCGCACGTCATGCGCGGCGTGGCCCGAACGGTCATTGGTGCCATCGGCGACGAACGCACCCATAAGACCCTCGAGACGCTGTCTTCCTGGGCGCAGGTCGAGAGCGTCATGCCGATCCAGAAGCGCTACAAACTGGTCAGCCGTGAGGCGCATGACAAAGGCTCGACCATCGATGTCCGCGGCAACGTCATTGGAGGCAAAAAGGTCCACGTCATGGCTGGGCCGTGCTCGGTCGAAAGCGAAACGCAGCTCATGACCACGGCGCGCGCCGTGAAAAAGGCGGGCGCAACGATTCTGCGCGGAGGTGCGTTCAAGCCGCGTACTTCGCCGTACGAATTCCAGGGCCTCGGCGAGAAGGGCCTCAAGCTGCTGGCCAAGGCGCGCCAGGAAACGGGCCTCGCGATCATCACCGAGTTGCTCTCCGAACAGCACGCCGACCTCGTCGCCGAGTTCGCCGATATCCTCCAGATCGGCACCCGCAACGCGCACAACTTCCAACTCCTCATCGCCGCGGCCCGGACCGGCAAACCCGTGTTGCTCAAGCGCGGGCTCTCGATGAAAATCGAGGAGTGGCTCCTGGCCGGCGAATACGTCCTCGCCAATGAAAATCCGAACCTGATGTTCTGCGAGCGCGGCGTGCGCACCTTCGAAACGTACACCCGGAACATGCTGGACCTGTCGACCATCCCGATCCTCAAGAAGGAATCGCATTGCCCGATCGTGATCGATCCCAGCCAGGGCTCCGGCCGGGCAGACCTCGTGAGTTCGATGTGCAAGGGCGCCGTGGCCATGGGCGCAGATGCCCTGCTCATTGAAGTGCATCCCAATCCAGCCGAAGCCTGGAGCGACGGCGCGCAGCAGCTGACCCTTGAAGGCTTCGCAACGCTGATGGAGGACCTGAAGCCCTTCATCGCGGCGGCGGGGCGCGAGTAGGCCGATTTGGCGATTGCGGATGGCTCGCGGCGCGGATCAGTTCTTTACGGACGACTTCTGTACGAGGGACGATTGAGCTGGGTTGCCGACGAAGCCAGCTACGGCGCCAGGTCGCTCCCTCTCCCGGAGGGAGAGGGCCGATGAGGGGGAAGAGCGCGTCGGCTTGGATGTAGTCACATCCACTCCAACCGCCACCCATTTTTCAGTCGAATCTCTCCGCCCGGTGCGGGATAAAGGAACGGGCAAACGAATGGTCACGACACGGCCAGCAAATTCCAGGTTGCATCGCTTGATTCGCGCCGCGAGCCGAGCGCGGCGCGCGACCATTGCGAGCGCGCGGCCGAAGTTCGGGCGCGGTCAGGCACGACCACGGCCAGCAGCGTTGCTGTTGCTGGCACTGCTCCTCTTGACCAGCCTCGCGTCCGCGCAGGAAACCCCCGAGGCGAAGGCATTCAAGGACGGAGCCCGCGCCTTCCAGGATGGCATTTTTGAGCGAGCCGAGCGGGAGCTGGACCAGTTTCTGGCCACCTATCCGGCGTCCACGATGCTGCCCGAGGCGACTCTGTTGCGCGCCCGCGCGGCCATCGCATTGGACCACCCCAAGCAGGCCGTTTCCCTTCTCAACTCGAATCTGGCCAAAGCGGGTCCGCTGGCCGACCAATACCATTACCGTATCGGCGAGGCGCAGTATGCGAGCAGCAATTACGTGGCGGCGGCGGGATCCTTTTCCGCGCTGACACGCAGCTTCACGAACTCGGGATTGCTTCTCGAAGCGGCCCATTTCGAAGCGCTCGCGTGGTTCAAGCTTCGGGATTTTTCGCTGGTCGTGACGCTGCTGCAAAACGCCGATGGCCCGTTCCAACGCGCGGCGCGCGCGCGGCCCACTCACCCCATCACGGCGCGCGGCCGGTTGCTTCTGGCCGAGGCGCTGCTCGAGCAGCGGCGGTTGGCTGAAGCTGGAAAGGCCGTGCTCGCAATTCCCGAGACTGACTTGCTGCCCGACATGAAATGGGACCGGCAATACCTGCTGTGCCGCATTCTGCTCGCCGAAGGCCGCCTGCCCGAGGCGCTGGAGGGCGCGACCAATCTTGTCTCGCTGGCCATTGGTGCGGCCAAACCCGAACTGCGGGCGGATTCGACGGCATTTCAAGCGGGGCTCCTGCGCCAACTCGGCCAACTTGACGCAGCCTTGCAGGTCTTCACGGGCAATCTTGGGGAGGCGGTCCCGCCCGACCGGCGCCGTCTGGCGCTGCTCAACATCATTGAACTGCAAATGGCCCAAGGCCGGTTCCCGGAGGCGACGCGGTTGCTCGAAGTGTTCCTAACGCGGCACGTCACGGACACGGCCGCCGATTTGGTGCTATTCACACTGGGCGAGGTGAATCTGCGGCTCTACCTGGCGGCTGCCCGGCCCGAGGGGAACGACGCCGGGCCAGCGCCTACTGTGCCCGCTGTGGTGGGCTCCAGCACGAACCACTTGCAAGAGGCCCTTTCTCAGTTTGAAAAGATTCTTTCCGCGTACAGCAATAGTCCGGTTCGCGCCAAGGCCTTCCTGAATAAGGGCTGGTGTCTCTGGCTAGACGACAAGCCAGCCGACAGCGCAGTCGCCTTCAGGGTGGCCGTCGAGTTGCTGCCCTTCTCGGAGGACGCCGCCGTGGCCCGCTTCAAATTGGCGGACGCACAATTGCGGCTTGGCGACGTGACGAACGCCTTGACCAATTATCGCGCCGTTGCCAGGAGCTTTTCCACCTTGCCGCGAGTGCAGGCGGAACTGGTCCCTCGCGCGATGTTCCAAATTGTCAGCGCCGCGACGGCCACAGGAGATCTCAAGGCCTCCGAAGAAGCGATGCGCCGGCTGTTGGAGACGCAGCCGGACAACCCTTTAACCGAACGCAGCCTGTTGCTCCTCGGCGAATCTCTCACCAGCGCGAAGCAACCGGCTCGTGCCCGGCAGGTCTACACCGAGTTCGCCCAACGCTTCCCCAACAGCCCGCTCCTGCCCGAGGTGCAACTGGCGCGAGGGCGCACGTATTTCGATGCCGGCGATTGGCCCGCCGCAGTGCAGGAGGAGGAATTGTGGCTCCAGAAGTTCCCGACCAATGAACTGCGCCCGCAGGTCGAATTCGCGCTGGCCTGGTCGCATGCCAAGGCCGGCGACGAAACAAATGCGCTGAATCTCTTCACCAACTTCCTGGCGCAATTCCCGACCAACGAACTGGCCCCGCGCGCCAAGTTCTGGGTCGGGGATTACTATATGGGCCTGGGCGATTACGTCGGCGCTCAGAGTGCTTATCAGGAGATCGTCGAGAACCCGGACTGGCCCGTGACCCTCCTGACCTATCAGGCGCGCCTGGCCGCCGGACGCGCCGCATTCAAACGGCAGGGCTGGAAGGACGCCGAAACCCATTTCACCAGCCTGGTGAATGACCTCGCGCATTGTCCGCCCAGCATCGCCGCCGAAGCGATGTTCGCCCTGGGCGACACGAAAACAAAGCAGACCGAGCCTGGCGGTCCGCAGGATCGCATTGCGGAGGCCAAAAAGGTCTTCCAGAAGATTCCAGACCACTTCGGCACCAACGAATTGGTGCGTGACCTGGTGCTCCTGCCGGCTGCCTGGGGGCGCATCGGCGATTGCTCGCTGCAACTGGCCAGCCAGGAGCCGGCGCAATACGAGAGGGCCACGAATGCCTATTGGCAGGTGCTCACCAATAAGGCGGCGGACGCCGAGTTGCGCAGCAAAGCCCTGTTCGCCATCGGCCGGGCCTTCGAATTGCAGGCAGCAGGCCTGCCGGCGAGCGAAGCGACGAACCTGCTTTCGGCGGCCTTCGAACATTATTACGACGTCGTCATCGGCGCCGGACCCCTCGCGCAGACTGGCACAGATCCGCTCTCGCTGAAGGAGGCGGGCCTGGCCGCGGCGCGTATCGCCGAGGAACGGCGCCAGTGGAAACGCGCCATCAGCATCTATGAGCGCATGGCACCCGCGGTCCCGACATTGAAGCAGCGGTTGCAGGACAAAATCGATAAGGCGCGCGAACAGTTGCGGCTCGAAGGGGTGGACTGACCGAACTGAGTGGGCCGCCGACCCGGCTGCCGTAGTCCTGCAAGCGACCTCGCTTGCAGCATTACGGAGTCGCCCGGTGGACTTCGGCAGGCGTGGTCGCCTGCCCATTACGCCGCCTGGCCGCCGCGATAAATTCGCGGCACTCGGTAGGTAATGCCTGTGAGCACTTCCCAGGGAATCGTACCGCACCAGGACGCCAGTTCGTTCGCCGTAATCACCTCGCGGCCCTGCCGGCCAAGGAGCACGACTTCGTCGCCGCGGGCAACGCCCGGCACATGCGACACGTCGACCAGGGTTTGGTCCATCGTGATCAGGCCAAGCACTCGGCAACGCCGCCCGCCAATCAGCACTTCGGCACGATTGCTCCCCGCACGCAGGTAACCGTCCGCGAAGCCGGCGGTAATCGTGGCCACACGCATTCTGCGTGGCGCGACGAATGCACGGCCGTAACTCAAGGAAGCGCCCTTCGGCACTTCCTTAACGAAACCGACGCGCGTGTGGAATGAGAGGGCAGGACGCAGGCGCCGGCACAAATTGTTGTCCTGACCGCGGCCACTTGGAGGAGCGACGCCGTAAACAAGGAGGCCGGGCCGCACGAGATTGAACATTGTAGCCGTTTGATGCAGGAGCGCGGCGCTGTTGTTGGCGTGGACCAGTGGCGGATGGATACCCGCGAGCGCCAGTTCGTCGAGCACGGACTGGAACCGCTTAGCTTGAGCTCGCGTGAAAGCTGCGTCGTGCTCCGCAGCGGCGAAATGAGTAAAGATGCCTTCCAGGCTCAGGCCCGGCAGTGAGGCGGCCTGGCGCGCCAGGTCAACGGCTTCCTTGGGTCCCGCCCCCAGTCGGCCCATACCGGTGTCCACCTTGACGTGGACGCGCGCCTGCACACCCAGCTTTATCGCGGCGGCGGAAAACGCTTGAGCTTCGGCGAACGACGAAAGGGTTGGCCGCACATGGTCCCGCACCGCCTCGTCGACTTCGTCCGGCAGGCAGGCGCCGAGCATGAGCACGGGCCAGCCCGCCCCGACGGCGTGGATGGCGCGCGCCTCGGCGAGGTTGGCCACGCCGAAGAGGTCTGTGCCCGCCTGCATGAGCACGGCGGCGATTTGTTTGAGGCCATGACCGTAGGCGTCGGCTTTGACGACTGTGAGCACCTTGACGCGCCGTCCCACGCGGTGGCGGATCCACCCCAGGTTGGCGCGCAAGGCGTCGAGGCTGACTTCGGCCCAGCAACGGTGGGAAGGTTTCACGATTGGACAGAAGGAATCACTCGAGGTGGAGGAGCTTTGACGAAGGAGGTGGGACGAAGGTAGATCGGTTCCAGCGTATCGGCGCTGACAGAGTCGCCGCGGCTCGAAGCCAGTTTTCCGAGCGCCGCCGCGTCGGGGCACAGGGGGCGCGCGCCAGGGAAATGAGGATGCAAGGCCGGCTCGACAATGAGTCTTTCCACGGGCAGCGAGCGCGCTTCCTCCAGGTTGATCAAACGCAACGGTTCGAGGCGCGGGCCGGCCTCTGCCAGTTCGGCTCGGGCGCAATAGAACTCGCCGCGCTGGGCGTCGATGAGGAAGTGGACGGCGCCGCGTAATCCTTCACCATGCGCCTGAGAGGAGAGACACTCGACGCTCCCGACGCCAAGCGCATGGACGCTCCGCGCGATCTGCCACCCCTGCGCCAAGGCAATGGCGGCGCGAATGCCCGTGTAGGAACCGGGCCCAAGCCCGACGGCGATGCACTCGATGGCCTCCCGTTCCCAGCCCGCCTGGCGCAGCGCCGCTTCGATGAGCGCGAAAGCTCGCGTTGAACGGCCACCGCTCTCCGCGGCGCGGCCCGCCACGCAACCCGATTCGACGAGAGCCACGCTGCGCATCGCGGAGGAGAATTCAAGCGCCAGGATCTTCATACGTGAGACGGCGGGTGGTTTCGTCGAGGGTCTCGAAACGGATCCAGCGCACGGGCGATTTCAGATGTCGGATTTCGGATTTCGGATGTAGTTCCGGCCAGCGTTCGCACCATTCGACCACGGTGACTCCGTTTGGCCGGCGCAAGTATTCTTCCAAGCCGGCCGAAAAGATTTGTTCGGGCGTGTCGAGACGGTAGAGATCGAGGTGCGCGAGTGGCAAACGGCCGCCGCGGTATTCGTTTACCAGCGCAAACGTCGGGGAGTGCACGCGCGCGGTAATGCCGAGCCCGCGCGCGAGGCCTTTGACAAACTGCGTCTTGCCCGCGCCAAGGTCGCCGCTGAGGCCGACGATCCAGCCGGGCGCGGCATCGCGGCCCCACCGTTCGCCCAAAGCTGTGGTCTCCTCAGGACTATGCGAAATGTACGTAGCCATGTCCGGTGAAGGGACGAACGCCTTCCTTGTCGCGCAATCGGAGTCCAAGCTCGGATGTGATTTTGCCAATGCAGCTCAGCTTCACGCCGGGGAACGCTTCGCGCCACGCATCGGTCAGCGGCACCGCGTCCCGCGCGGCCACAGTAAAAAGCAACTCGAAGTCTTCCCCATCGGTGAGGGCGGCCAGGAGCGGCGGGCGGGAGGATGATTCGGCGCGGGCTTGTGCCTTGGCGGCGCGGCTGATCGGAATTGCTGACTTGAGAAGCTCGGCCCCGACCTTGCTGGCCTCGAGCAGATGGCGTAAATCGCCCGCCAGGCCATCGCTGATGTCGAGCATGGCATGGATCCCAAAATGCCCGGCGAGCCAGCGTCCTTCGGCCAGTCTCGGTTCGAAATCCAGGTGCCGGCCGGCCTGGGAACCACCCAGTTCGCCGGTCACAAATACAGCGTCGCCCACGCGTGCGCCTCTTCGGCCAATGCACTTGTCCTTCGCCACGAGGCCGAGCAGGGCAATCGAGATGAGAATGCGTTCCGGGTTGGCTGTCGTTTCGCCTCCAACGATCGCGACAGCGTGCCGGCGGGCGAGCGCGCTCAGTCCATCGTAGAGGGAGGAGACGAATGCCGGATCGAACGTTGGTGGCAGGGCCAGCGTGACGAGCGCGGCGGTGGGTTCGCCCGCCATGGCGGCCACGTCGCTAAGGCAGCGGCCGAGTGCCTTGTGGCCTATTTTCTCCGGGGCCGCTTCGCGCGTGAAGTGGATGCCTTCGACGACTGCATCCGTCTTGAAAAGCACCAGGCGGTCGGGCAAGCCAAGGTCGAGTACCGCACAATCGTCTCCCGGCCCGGTAACGACGGTATCGTTGCTCGGCAGCGAAGCAGTGAGCCGGCGGATGAGATCAAATTCGTTCACAGCCTTCAGGAGACGCCGCGTCAGGGGGCATCGCGGAACAAGAAGTAGCCCAAGTTGATCCCGTTGAAGCAGGCATGGGCAATGATGGGAGCGAGGAGGCTCCGCGTGCGTTCGTAGAGCAGCGTGAGCACGAGCGCAAAAAACGTGAGTGGCACGAATGCCACCCAGCTCAGGTGAATGGCCGCGAAGACAATGGACGTGCCGAACAGAGCCAGGCGTGGATGCCCCATCTCCTTCACGGTGGCGTACAGGATGCCGCGGAAAAGCACTTCCTCGGCCACCGGTGCGAGCACGATGGCAAACAAGCTGAGCAGCATGCGGCGGCCCAGCGTCTGGCTGATGTTGAGCGTTTGGATGGCTGGCTGTAAATCGGGAGGTTCAGAGCGAATGGCAGTGAAGACGGCGTTGGCCAGGGCCAGAAGCGTTTGTGCCATCGGTACGGCCAGTACGGCGACCAGGGCGGCGCGGAGGAGAATGGTCGGCAGGTCGGGCCGGTTCAGTCCGAGAAACTGGCGCCACGTCACGCTGTGCTGACGTAGAAAAAAGTGCGCGATCACAAGGGCCGCGCCTTGCATCGTGAGGTTGCCGATCATCGACGCGTAGAAGGACCTGTCCGCGACGTCCAACTCGGCGCCGAATTTTTGCAGAGCAAGCCCTGCCAACATGCCAAAGCTCATGCTGGCCAGCAATCCAGCGGCGACCATCAACACCGAATCCAGCTTCCACGGTCTGTCCGACAACATGGGACGACGTTACGACAGGGGTTGTCGATGCTCAAAGCTCAAAGGGCGCAGTTAGGAAGGGACACAGGGTTTGCGTCGAAGGCGGCCCGAACGTCTGTTCCTCACGTTTCACGCTTTGCGTTTGCTCATCACCACGACCAGATTGTCCGCCAACCGCGCCGCGCCCAGGGCCTTTTCGACAGCCTCATAACACCATCGGATCGGCCCGCCACGTTGTTTCCAGGCCGTCGTGCGTTTCAACAAGGCGACCCGTTCGGGATCGCTCACGCGCCGCCCGCGGCCCCGCCAGTCCTGCCAGAGGACGACTGGATTGAAGTGCGTCGAGCGCAACGCGACGACTCTCATTTCCGGTATTCGCGCGACCCACTGGCGGAGCGTCGCTGCCGAGAAATAATTGACGTGCTCGGCCATCACGTAGCGGTAGCGAGGACCGAGCAGCCGCATCGCGAGCGACTTCAAGTTGGGCACGAGCACGAAGCAATGCCCTCCCGGCCTGAGCAATGCCACGGCTTTTGCGAGAAACTTCGCCGGCTCGACAACGTGCTCGATCACGGCCCACATCGTCACCGCCTCGAACCGCTCCTCGCGAAAGTCGTGTTCGAGAAAACTTCCCCGCATCACCGGCACGCCCAGTTGTTCCGCGTGATCAAGGGCCGGACCGACTACGTCCGTCCCCAGCCGTTCATAATTGCCCGGCCAGCGAAGTTCGAGTTGAAACAAGAACCCGCCCGTCGAACATCCCACGTCGAGCACCTTGCCTTGCGGGCAGAATCGCCGGAACAGTTTCAACTCCCGCTCGAATCGGACCGGCGCATAGTCCGCCGCCAGTTTGTCCGCCGCCAGATACAGCCCGGACGCCAGCCCTTCATAGTGTTCGCCGGACGCCAACGCTGCCGGCACTGGACTTGCGAAGGCCATCCCGCAACCCAGGCATCGAACCAGAGTCACGTCCTCCTTTCGCCAATGCGGACGGTGCGCCCGTCCATCACAGACCGGGCAGGCCCGCTCGATCATCGCGGCCACAGCGCCTCCCGCAATCCCGATGCCCTCTCGACGCGCCGTGCCACGGCGGATCGGAATACGGGCTCGTTCATCCACACCTCGACGCTTTCACTCGCCCGGGTGATGCCCGTGTAGACCAATTCGCGCGTGAGCACCGGGCTTTCGCGGTCCGGCAGCACCAGCAGCACTTGCCCGAACTCGCTGCCCTGGCTCTTGTGGACGGTCATCGCGAAGACGGTCTGATGACGCGGCAACCGCGCCGGCAACACGGCGCGGATCTGGCCGTCCGCTCCAACAAAAAACGTCATGAGCGAGCCGCTCGCCGGATCCGGAAGGATGACCCCAACGTCGCCGTTGAACAGCCGGCGCGAATAATCGTTCTCCGTCACCAATACGGGCCGCCCGGGATACCATAGCCCGGCCGCCAGCCCCGCTTCGCTCAGGATTTCCTCTGCAAGCCGATTCAAGTTCTCGGCACCGAACGGGCCCCTTCGCAACGCCGTCAGGATGCGAAACTGGTTCAATGCTGCCAACGCGCTCTGCGGTTCTCGCGTGGATGTGGCAGCCGCGAATCGCTCCGTCACCACGGTTCGCAGCGCTGTTTTGAGCTCGTGTGGTCCCGGCAGATTGACCGCGGACACGTTCGAACCACTGCGCAACACGCCAACGGCCCTGTCGGCATCCCCGCGGTTCACAGCACGGCTGAGTTCCAGAATACCACTCCCCGGCGCGAAACGATAATTCCTCTCCAGTTGCACGATACAATCGGTAAGGCTTGCGCCTGTAGCTGCGACCGTTAGGTCGCGGGAGGCGGACGCAGGCAGTGGGGGCGCGGCATGGTTTTTGTTCGCACTGATAAGATCAGCCTGCGACCTGACGGTCGCAGCTACGGTTTCTCGCGGCCCGCAAATATCGCCCAGCACGGCCCCCGCCTCGACCGACGCCAGTTGATCCCGGTCGCCGACCAGAATAATCCGCGCGCGTTCGGGCAACGCCGCAAACAGTTTTGCCATCATCGCCAGGTCCACCATGCTCGCCTCGTCGACGACGAGCACGTCCACCGGCAGCGGATTCTTCGAGTCGAAGCGAATGGCCGCTGTGCCGGGCGCGCCGCCGAGCAACCGATGCACCGTGGATGCCTCCGCCGGGAACCGCTGGCGCACGCGCTCGTCACACTCGAGCTTGTCGCGCCATTGGCGGACCGATTCCTGTAATCGCGCCGCCGCCTTGCCCGTCGGCGCGGCCAACGCGATGCGATGAGGGGTGTCGCCCGCCTGCTCGATCAACAGAGCCAGAGCCAGCGCCACAGTCCGCGTCTTGCCCGTGCCGGGACCACCCGAGATGACGCATAGCCTTCGCCGCAATGCCACTAGAGCCGCCTCCTTCTGCAGATCCACGTCGCCGCCGTCCATCGCGGGGAACAGCCGTCTGAGCCCATCGTCCAGGCGCGCCAGATCAATCGCGCCGGCGATCTGCGTCGCCCGCCGACGGATTGCCAGCGCCAGATTCGTCTCATATTCCCAATAACGGTGCAGGTAGAGCCGCCCCTGTGCGTCGAGCACAAGTGGTTTGAATTCGCCCGGCACGCCGACGACAGAACTGGCGCGCAGCTTCTGCGACCAGGCGTTGTCAGGCGGCAGTTCACTGACCTTCCCGGTGCTGTCGTCGAGCAACTGCCCTATGCCCGCGCGGTCGCGCAAATCGAGACACGAATGGCCCTCGCTGCAACTTCGGCTGACCAATGCCGCGGCCAGCGCTACTTCCGGCTGCGCGCCACCCGCCAACCGCTCGATCAGCCGCGCGAAGTGCCGGTCGATGTCAGCAAACACCGGTGCGTCGAGGGAGGGGTTCATGCGCGGATTGACAAGAGCGATGCGTGACTGGCTGCATTCATTTCACGCGGCCTCCCGAATGCACGGTCGCTGCGTCGCCATTGCGCAATGATTCCGCCAGTCCTTCGATTGTCCCCGCCTCCGGCCGGTCGAGGTACACGCCCAACTCCGGCCGTGCCGGATCCAGGCCGCGAAGGAAGATGTAGCGCACGCCGCCGAAGTGCTCGTCGTAACGGTAGCCCGGCAGGCGCAACGTCAGGTATTCGTGAAGGGCGACAACATACAAGTGGGCCTGGAGCGCGTAGAACCTGGCCGCCACCTCCGCTCGCATCGCCGCGAGACCGTAGTCCTCGGCGCGAGGTCCCAGCCAGTTCGATTTCCAGTCCACAATGTAAAATCGGCCCTCAAACCGAAACACCAGATCAATGAAGCCCTTAAGGAACCCGCCCGATGGCTTGAATCCAAGTGCTCCGAGACGTGTTGCCAACTCTTCACCGGCCGCCGCCAACCCGTGGCGCAACAGCGCAGGTGTGAGTTCGCGCACCGGGAGGAAGAATTCCAGCTCGTTCAGACGCTCGCTTCGAGTCACGCGTGACAGGGTGAAATCTTGCCGCGCCGCGTCGAGTGGCGTCGCGAGCGCGCGACGCACCGTGTCGCAAACCGCTGGCGCAAACTCATCGACTGGAATTCCGTGCCGGCGCAGTTTCGATTCGACGAACCGGCGAAGCTCCGCGTCGTCTGCCTGCGTGAAGTCGAGTTCTTCGAAGACCTGGTGCAGACACGTTCCTGCTCTCGTGCCGCGCGGAAAAGCGAAGATGCCCTTCGACTCCTCGGGCGCGGGAGCGGATATTGCAGGCCGCGGCTCCGAATCGTGATCGGGCAGTTCGTCCGCGCTTGCGGCCACCAGCCCGGAAAAGCTGGAGATGCGCCAGTTGGTGGGGATGCGCCCTGTGAAGGGGCTCGGCCTCAATTCCACACTGGCCGGGGTTTGAGGCCGGTATCGGTCACCCGTGGCCTGCGGCAACGGCTCCACCTGTATTGTCGGCACCCCATTGACCGCAGAAGCCCTCGCGAGTCGCTGGAGGTCCGCGCGCAACACCGCGTCATTCAGCGCCTTGAAATGTGTCGTCATAGCCGACTGCCAGTCCTCGCCCAGTTCCCGCGGGCGATGCAACAACCACGCCGCCGCGGAGGTGCCTGCTCCACGGAAGCCGCCCCAGACACAGTAACAACGATTTTTCGCGCGTGTCAGCGCGACGTAGAGTAAGCGCAGGTTTTCAGCAAGCTTCTCGCGGAACGCCAACCGGGAGTGAGCGCCAAATTCGCGTGAGCCGAGGTCGAGGATCAATTGCGACTGGTGAGCGTCGCTGCCCTCGATCGGGCCTGACTTCGCGGGAAGTGCGTCGTCACTCTTACTCTCTGAACTCATCCCCGGATTAAGAGTAAGATTAGGAGTAGGAGAGGGAGAGGGATCAAGAGGAGTAAGATGAAACAACACGTGTTCCTCCCCTCGGCGCCTGGGCTCGGAAGACCTCCATAAGAACGGGCAGAATACGACCGGGTATTCCAGGCCTTTGCTCTTGTGAATCGTCACAAGGCGCACGGCCTCGTCGTCGCGCTCCAACCTGAGCTGATGTTCTTCGCTGGCGCGGTCCGATGCGTTGAGTTGCTCCGCCAGCCATCGGGCGAGCGGTAGCGGGCCGAAACGCCGCTCCTGCGCCGCCGCATGCAGCGCCTCGGCCAGGTGCAACAGGTTGGTAAGCCGCCGCTCGCCGTCTTCAAATGCCAGGAGGCGTTGCCGCACCTGGCCCTCGTGAAGCCAGTGGCGGAACATCGGCATGAAGCCCTGCTCCAGCCAACGGTCATGGTGTGCGCGAGCGTGCTCGAGCCAGGATTGCCAGGCGGCTTCGTCGCCGGCCATGGCGTCCAGTTCGGTCCCGCTCAAGCCCATCAGGTCGGTCGCCAGGGCCGCGCGCAAGGCCCATTCGTTGCCGGGTTGGGCCAGGGCGGCCAGCACGCGCTCGAGTTCGCGGGCTTCGCGCGAGGCGAAGACGCTCTCTTCCGTGTGCAACACGCTGGGCACGCCCACTCGCCGGAGCACCTCCTGCATCAACGTGGCCTGGCGATTCTCCATCACGAGCACGGCGATGTCGCGGGGCGTGAGCCGGCGTGCGCCGAGCGTTGCGTTTCCATTGAGCAACCGCACGATCTCTCCGGCTACGACGCCGGGCAGCTTATCCTCCGCGAACTCTTTGGTGATCTCCTTCTGGCCGGGCTCGCGCGGCAGGAACCACAGCCGCAAAGGCGGTGATTGTTCCCCGTTCTCGCGCAAGGGCGCTTCATCGGCGGTGCCGGCGGAGGAAACCTTCAGAAAAGGAATCTGCTCGAACGCAAACGGATTCGGCGCGGCGCTGAACAACGAGTTAATGGCTCCCACCAGGCCGGACTCAGACCGCCAGTTCCTGTCCAACGTGTACGCGTCCGGCGCGCTCTGCCCCGCGTCGATATACGTGAAAATATCCGCGCCGCGAAAGCCGTAAATGGCTTGCTTCGGATCTCCGATGAGAAAGAGGGACGGACGGGGCATGGACGGAAAACCCGAACCGGGACTTTCGTCTGGGGAGGATTCCAGATCGGAAAGCGCGAAAGTGGAAAACTCTTTTCCGTTTGCCCGTTTTCCCGCGGCCGATTCCTCAAGGGGTCCAAAAAGCCTGCGGAAGACTTCCCACTGCACCGGGTCCGTATCCTGAAACTCGTCAATAAGCGCGGCGCGAAACTTTCGCCGGACCTCACCGGCGAGCGCGGGTCCGGAGGGTCCCCGGAGTGCGCGCCGCAGGCCCGTGAGCAAGTCGTCGTAGGTCTGGATCTTCAGTTCCTGCTTGCGCTGGCGGAGTGCCGCCGGCGCCGTGGAAAGGAAATCCAGCCGCAGCCCCCTGAGGTAGTTGGTTTGAGCTGTGACGAGTTCAGCGCATTGCTTGAAGAACTCATGCTTCGGCGCCAGTTGGTGTGCGCGCGTGTTCTCTTCAAGGTTCTCGGACGTGAACTCCTCCAGGATGGCGAGCCCTTCGGGCGTCGGGCCGTCATCTGCAAAGCAATGGCCTACTTGCTCGAGCCATCCCGCGACTTCGGCAGGCTTGCCGTGATCGCCCTTGGCCCATGGAGCGGAAGGGAGGAACCAGGCGCGGATCGCGTCGCGATGCGCCCGCCATTGCGCGCGTGCCGCGGTAAACACCGCTTGCAACTCGCCGGCCAACCCTTCCAGAGAGCGGTCATCCACATTGGAAATGACGCGAAGCGTTGGATGCCGGCTGTGCAGGCGCAGCCACGGCACGAGCGCTTCGGGAGAGAGTCTGCCGTAAAGCGCCGTGCTCACCAGCAGAGCATCGGCGCCATAAAAGCGGCGGCGCCAGTAATCGTCTGCCACGGTCTGGAGCAGTCCGGAGTCATCGGTCACCAATTCCGTGTCGAACAACGCGCTGCCCTCGAAAGCGTGGTCGCGCAAGGTCCGCTGGCAGAAACTGTGGATCGTACAGATGTGCGCTTCGTCGAAGGCGCGCAGCGCCCGGTCGACTCGACCGCGCAGCACTGAGGCAGGAAGTGTTTTGTCGTTCCTGCTTGCGGAGCCTGCCTGCGACCTCACGGTCCCAGCGACACTGTATTGGAACAACGCCTGCTCGACGGTTTCAGCCACAGCAGAGTTCTCCGCGCTGCCGCCGTCCAGCACCTGTCCCGCCTCCACGAGCATGCGACGGATGCGCTCGCGCAACTCCTCCGTGGCCGCCTCGGTGAATGTGACCACGAGAATTTCGCTCACGGAAAGGTCGCGTTCCAAAATGAGCCGCAGGAACAGTCCGGCTATGGTGAAAGTCTTGCCGGTGCCGGCGCTGGCTTCGACTCGGCAGACGCCATCGGCCAGCGGCGAGGCCGGAAGGTGGAATGTTTGCCGCGCGGTCATGCTTCGAAACGGGTCTCGTGCGCGAGCGCCGGACCAAAGATGGCACGGGCGTTGGCCGCGAACACTTCATCCAGCGGTTCCTCGTGGCGGAAACAAAGATCGAACGCGGCGTCATCGCGTTCTCCGGGGATTTCCCGGAACCGGTCCCCGTTCCAGCCTTGACGGGCCTTGACGAACGGCGACGCCGAATTCGCCCGCCGGGCACTGCGTTCGGCCTCGGCAAATCGCAGCGCGGACTTTGGAAAAAACTTCAGCGGGGCGCGAAGGCCCTGCCAATAGAGTTCCAGCAACGCGAGAAGCAACGGCTGCGCATCGGCGGGCGCCGTGAATTCGCGGCGCGCGTCCTCGCAGAGCAGCGTTGTTCCCTGGCCGGGCTGGGCACAATTCGCCGCGAGATGCAGGAGCCAGACGCCCAACAGGTCACGCGCCCGAACCCGGCCGCACCGGTAGACCAGAGGACCACTCGCGGTGCGCTCGCGGAAGCGCCCCACGAGCCGGAAATCGTTTAAGGACAGCGAAAAGTCACACGGCGATTGTGGCGCGATGCGAATCTTGTCGAGGCGCGCCGCGAACGCTTGAGCGCGAGAGGCGCATTGGGCGAAGCCCACTTCGCCAACAGCGCCAGGCGGCAACTCACCAGCGGCCTGGGCGACGGGCCGGAAGGCAGAGACGGCCTCGCCGGCCAGCCCGCGCTCCAGCATGTGAGCGCTGAGGAAGTGTTGGCCGAGGCTATCGAGCAGCACAGGCTCGCGCTCGTCGAGTTCCTCGGGGGTGTCGGCAAGAGCGATGCCGAGACGGTGGCGCAGAAAGAACTTCGCGGGATTGAAAAAGAAACCGGCAAGGTCTTCGAGTGTGACCGTGCGAAAGTTCGCGCCGGGCTCGGCCAGTGGCCGGTTGAGAAGCGGTGCGATGCCGCGGCGGGCGTCGCGGGCGCTGACCGAAGCACGACAGTTCGCGGATGAGTAGCTGAAAAACTGCGAATGAAAACCGTTGAAGTAGTCTTCGTGGAAGGCCTGGAGGTGGTGACGAGTCTCGAGATGTTCGCGAAGCTTCGGGGCGCCAAGCTCTGGTTCGGTACGTTTCTGTGGAATCAACGAGTCTGCCTCCATAAGGCTCTCGGTCTCCTGGGCAGGGAAAAGCAGAAGCTGGTCGCGAGCTTGCACAGTCCGACGGGCGGCGGCGGATGCCCCTTTGGCGGGAAGGCGGGCCAGAGTGGGGGTTTTGTCCGGGCGAAGGGTCGCCTTCGAAGCGGTTTGCTGCAAATGGGAGCGGTCCAGCATGAATCCCAGTTCCACGTAGTCGAGCAACTCGCTGACGAGCACGGAGGGCGACGTCGGACTGTTATCCTTCACGCTTTGCCCGACGTAGCTGATGTAAAGGCGTTCGCGGGCCGAAAGGAGCGTCTCGAGGAATAGGTAACGGTCATCCTCGCGCGTCGAACGGTCGCCGAGGCGCGGGGATTTCGCCATGAGGTCGAAGCTCAGTCGCTGCGTCGACCGCGGAAAGGCGCCGTCCTCCATTCCGACAAGACACACAATCCGGAACGGGATGCTGCGCATGGGCTTGAAACTGCAAAACGTGACGCCGCCCGCCAGGAACCCAGCCTGGAGAAGATCCTCCTCCAGCACGGGACCGAGCCGTTCGAGCAGCGCGGCGCGGCCGATGGGACGCGTGAACCCGGCGTCCTGCTGATGGCGGCGCAGAAGCTCGAGTTGTCCGCGGAGGATCTGGAACTCACGCACCGTCTGTTCTGAGACCGCGAAAAAAGTGTCGAGCGCTTTGTCGAGCAGATCTGCCCACTCGTCAAGTCGGCGCCGTTGCTCGAGCGCGTGAACGAGTCCAAAAAGCTGCTCGATGTATTCGGCCAGCTGACCGGCCATTGTGGCGGATTCGCCTTCAACGTAATCCAGCGGGAGAATGCCGGCGAAAAGCCGTTCACCGTGGCCGGCCATCGCGTGGCCCAGGAGGAGACGGTCGAGGCCGGAACGCCAGGTTTGGCCGGCGAAAGCCGGAAGGCCGAGCCGATCGCGATGCGCAGCATCGATCCCCCATCGGATGTTCGCGTCGCGCACCCACTCGCGAAGCGTGTCGAGCGCCGTCTCGCCCAACTCGAAGCGCTCGCGCACGGCAGCCGTCTCCAACGGCGCCAGAACTGTGGCGGAGCCCAGGCGCGTGTCGGGCATCGCGAGGAGCTTAAGAAAAGCGTCGATGACGTGGCTCTCGCGTCGCACGGCGCGGTCGGCAATGTTGAAGGGAATGCGTCTGGAGTGGTCCTCCGGAGAGCCAAAGACGGCTTCGACGAATGGGGCGTAGGTTTCGACCTTGGGCATCATCACCACGATGTCGCGCGGAGCCAGGCGCGGGTCACGGGCGAACCAGTCGAGCATCCGGTCGTAGAGGACTTCCATCTCGCGCAGAGGACTGTGGCAGGAGTGGATTTGGAGGGAGTCGTCGGAACGTGACAGGGGCCCCTTTCCCTCACTCTTACTCTTACTTTCGGCCTCCAGGCTCATTGACGCACTCTCACGATTAAGAGCAGCAGTAGGATTAAGAGTAAGTGAGGGAGAGCGAGTCCCACGCTCGCGCAGACGCAGGATGTCCGACTGGATGCAATGCAGCAATGTATCCTCCCCGGGTTCCGCAAAGCATTCGTCGCTCCGCCAGTCCCCGGCCTCCAGGACGAGTTTCAGAAAGTCCCGGCCGAGATGGCCGAGGGAAGCCAGCAACGGGTTGCCCTGTTCAAGGTGCAAATCGAACGCCGATGTCTCGGGAGCCCGAAGCCGTCGGAGAATACGGTCCTCCTCGCGCGGCGAGGTGATGTCACCCCAATATTCCTGGGAAGGTTGGAGCAGGAAAAGGTTCACTTGCCGATGGCGAGAGAGGCCGGCGAGCAGTTCGAGATAGAACGGCGCCAACGCGGAAATGCCGAAGACCGACACGCGCTCTGGAATCTCCGGCAGGTCGAGCGTGGGTTCCGACACCGCGCGCGCAAATTTCCTTCCGAGCGCGGCCGCGTGCCGCTCGCGGGCATCGGCGGAGACGGCGCGCCAGAGTTCGGCTTGCCACTGCGGATCGCCCACGGCGTCCCATTCCAGAATCAGTTCCGGGCGGAAGACAAGGTATTGATCGAACAAGTTGGCAACCCGGGCGGCAAGCTGAATGAGCTTTCGTTCGTCCTCCGGCTCATCCGCTCCACCGAGATAACGACGCACCGTCGCGAAGCCGGGGCGCTCCTTCAAGTCCGGCAGCGCCTGGGCGATGCGCCAGGTCAACGTTTCGCGACCCAGCGACGGTTCATTCCCCACGCCCGGCAGCGCAGCTCGGAAGACGCGCTGGCCAAATGCCTCGGGGAATGAGAAGTCGCAGCAGGCGCAAATGCCGAGACGTTCGGCGAGTTGAAGCTTCAGCCAGCGCTCCATTCCCCGGTTCCGCACAACAATGATTTCGGCCAGAAACGGCGAGGCGAGCGGCGAACGCAAGCGGTCGGCCAGCTTGTCCGCCAGGTTTTCAAGGCGGTTGCTGGTGAACAACTGCAAGCCGGGCTGCGTTGGCGTGGATGCGGTCACGGGGCGGCATGCCCCGCCAGGCGCAGCACGGTGCGCACCCGGCGAGGATCGCTTCCGTTTTCCGGTGTCGCGCAGGAAAAAGAAAGTCTCAATTCATGAGCGAAGAGGCTGAGCCATTCCTTGGCTTCGGTGCGTTCGTGCTCGGTGCCGCCGCGAAGCTCGGCGCGACCGTCCGGCCGTTCGAAGAGCCGTGCCGCGCCGAAGCGGGCGATGAGATTGAGGTGACGGGGTTCGTTCAAGCCATTGACAAGTGTTTTCATGGTGCGGCGATTACCGCACGAGGGGTGGGACAACGGCAGGGGGAAGCAGGCGGCCTTGGGGCCAATCTATTACACTTGTAATTTTTAAGTTGACACAGACTATTACAAATGTAACAGATCGAGTAGAAACTTATCCCTGTATGAAGTCGCCTCCGCGCATTTCCGAGGCCGAGTGGGCTATCATGAAGGTGCTCTGGGAGCGGTCCCCGGTGACCGCCAACGAAATCATCGAAGCCCCTTCGATCAAAAACTCGCTCCATCCCCAGGTGGCGCGCACGCTCATTAATCGGCTGGTCAAGAAAGGCGCGGTCGGGTTCAGGAAAGAAGGCCGTGCCCACCTGTTCGTTCCCCTGGTCAAGGAATCCGATTGTGTGAACGCCGTGACCGATTCCTTCCTGGCCCGCGTGTTCGGGGGTTCGCTTCAGCCGATGGTGGCCCACTTTGTCGAGCAGGACAAATTGACAGACGACGAGATCGAAAGACTTCAACAGCTTCTCCGGAAGAAGAGGAAGTAATTATGCGCCCGTTGGCGGAATTTGCGGATGGCTTTTGCCAGTTGCTCTGGCGCAATTCGTGGCAGGTCTCGATTCTCATCCTGCTCGTCCTGGTTGCCAACTGGGCACTTCGCCGCAAGCTCGCTCATGGCTGGCGATACGCGCTGTGGCTGTTGGTAATCGTCCGCCTGGCATGCCCGTTTCCGCCGCCCAGCCCGTTGAGCCTTTTCAATCTGTTCGCGCGCAACGGAGAGCCTGCGAACTCCGCTTCAACAACGTCAGGAGCGTTGAAGAGTTCCGAGGCGGTAATTCCAACGCCAGCGCCCACCGATGCTTCAGATGTCGCTGTCTTCGACAAGGAAGCACCAGCAATCGCAGGAGAAAGCGTCGTGGCGCGCGCCGAGAGCATTTCGGCCGTCCCTGCAACTGCGGCCGCTCGGCCATTCCCAACAGCCCTGATTCTGTTTCTGACGTGGCTTGCCGGTGTGTTGATTCTGGGCGCGCGGATCGCGTGGGAGGCGGTGAAGCTTGGCAATTCCATTCGCCGTCTCAGGCCAACGACGACTCCGTTCGTCCTGGATTTGCTGGAGGACTGCAAGGAGTCGATGAAAGTCACGACTCCTGTGGTCGTGATCGAGTCGGCCCAGGTCCAGTCTCCCATGCTCCACGGATTTCTCCGCCCACGTCTGCTGTTGCCGGAGGGGTTAATGGCCCGTTTGGGTCGCGAGCAACTGCGACACGTGTTCCTGCACGAATTGGCCCACGTCAGGTATTGTGACATCCTGGTCAACTGGCTGGCGACATGGCTCCAGATCCTGCACTGGTTCAATCCACTGGTCTGGCTGGCCTTCTGGTGCATGCGCAACGAAAGGGAGTTGACTGCCGACCGACTTGCGCTTTTGTCAGTCAAAGCGAATGAGCGCCTCGAGTATGGCGAGACTCTCTTGATGCTGGTGCGGCTGTTCCGCTCCCGGAGGTTTCTGCCGAGTCTGGCCGGAATTCTGGAGGTCAAAGGCCAGATTGAATCGAGAATCACCGAAATCGCAAACTTCCAGGCTGCGAGTGGGCGGCCCGCCCTGGCGATTGCGCTGCTCACCGTTCTTGGTATCGCGACGCTGACGGATGCGCACGTGTCCCGACGGGAAATCGAGAGCAAGGAACTTCAGGCCAACACGGGGACCTGGCGGCGCTGTGCCAATGCGCCGCATTCGTTTGCGCCCGCTGCGCGCGTCGGGCACTCTGCAGTTTGGACTGGCACGGAGCTGATAGTCTGGGGAGGTCGACAGGGAGGAACCTACCTGGACGATGGCGCTCGGTACGATGTGGCCACGGACGCCTGGCGTCCTTTGAGCCGAAGCAACGCCCCGTCGCCGCGTTGGCTCCATGCCGCCGTGTGGACCGGGAAGGAACTCATTGTCTGGGGTGGCCGAACGGCCTTTGACAACTTCGAGGTCCGGAGCGACGGCGCACGCTACAATCCAGCCACCGACACCTGGACGCCGCTGTCCATAATCGCCGCGCCCCGCGCCCGTTCCCAAATGGCCGCCGTCTGGACTGGCACAGAAATGTTGATTTGGGGAGGCGCCGGGGAAGGGTGGGGCGTTGAACGCCTGGGCGCCCGCTATGATCCCCGGACGGACACGTGGGACTCATTATCGGAAAAGGAGGCTCCGGAAGCTCGCATGGAACCCACGGCCGTTTGGAGCGGCAACGAAATGCTCGTGTGGGGAGGAGTTCGCTATGCGCCGGATCAGATTACCTTCGGAACGGGCGGCAGGTACGATCCACGTCGTAACTCGTGGACGTTGTTGCCGACCAATGGCGCGCCGAGCGCGCGAACTGGACACACGGCCGTCTGGACCGGTTCGGAAATGGTTGTCTGGGGAGGAGGTGAGGATGTGGAATACATGAACACCGGCGCGCGCTTCAACATCGCGACGGGAGCCTGGCTCCCCACGACACTCAAGGACGCCCCACAACAACGGCTCGGGCACTGTGCCCTTTGGACCGGCGCGGAGATGATCGTATGCGGGGGAGTGACAGCGGCTCGCAATATCACTTTTGCTGCATGTCGCTACGACCCCGTTGCGGACACATGGACTCATGTGACGAACATTGGCGCTCCGGCCGCGCGGTATTTCCATAGGAGCGAGGGCGCGGTCTGGACCGGCCAGGGCATGCTCGTTTTCGGGGGTTCCATCATTACAAGAGAATTGGACACGGCCTTTCTTTGGACACCGCCTCCGGATGCGCCACGCTATTCCAGGCGGTAGCTAGGTTGCGATCGCCGGGTCGAACACTCGATTTCACGTATGAAATCCGCCTCTCAAAAAGGTCGGACCAAGGGGCCAAGGCCTGGCGCCTTCACGTTGATTGAGCTGTTGGTCGTCATCGCGATCATCGTCATCCTTGCCGCGCTCCTCTTGCCGGCATTATCGGGAGCCAAAGCCAAGGCGCATCACGTGGTCTGCCTGAATAATCTCAAACAGCTGACCATCGCCTGGCTGACTTACATCGACGATTACGACGGATTTCTGCCCCCAAACCAGGCGGATTCGATCGAGAGTTATCCTGGCTCATGGGTTGTTGGCAGCGCTCCGAACGATGTCAATACGCTGAAGATTCAAGCCGGTGTGATTTATCCCTACGCACAGAACACGCTCATTTACAAATGTCCCACCGATAAATCGACCGTCTCTGGGAATCCCGGGTTGCCGCGGGTCCGCACTTATAGCCTGTGCCATTACCTGGGAGACGACGGCTACGGCAACACTTTGAAACGGTTCTCCCAAATCCAGTCACCTGGCCCGGAGAGCATTTTCGTGTTTGTTGATGAAGATGAAGGGAGCATTGACAACGGCGGTTTTGGGCAAATGCGCAATCCGGACAATCGCTGGCTCAATCTGCCCTCCGATCGGCATGGCAGGATGGGCACCCTCAGTTTTGCCGATGGCCACGTCGTCAAGATGCGATGGAAGTATCGGAAGAGGTTTCAGTACTATGGTCAACCCGCGGCAAACGCAACCGACCTGGCGGATTTGAGAGCGTTGCAGGAATTCGTGCCTCCGCCCTGAGGCGCCATTCAGCAAATCTCAGGCACCAGTGAGGCTCAAGGAGTTCTTTCGCCGCTCAATGTCAACTCGGCTTGCACCACGGCGGTTCCATTCACGGTCCCCACCGTGGTCGCTTGGATTAGATTCCCGAGCCGGCCGGTGATCCTGGCCTCGAGGTGGAGGACTTCGCCAGGCCGTGCCGTTCCAAGAATCTTCACGGCCCGAAAAGCGGTCAGCTTCAAGCCTGGCAACGGCGGGAAGTTCGGATCGCTCTGGCCCACGATTCCCGCCAACTGCGCGGCGGCCTCGACCAGCAGGACGCCCGGCATCATGGGCGCTCCGGGGAAGTGCCCACGCAGGAACGCCTCGTCCCCACGCACCGTGTATTCCCCGGCGCCGGACTTGCCTGGTTCGAGTGTCAGCAGCCGATCGATGAATCTGAACTCGGGGCCGTGGGGCAGGCGGGCCAATGCTTCATCGAGGTTTTTGTTCATTGGATTACAGACACTGCCAGAAGAACCTGCCCTTCGGTGAAGCAGTGTCCGGGTTCACAAACAGGTAACCTATTCCAGCGTCGCCATAGTTTGCTGCATCGCACAGGTAAGAGCCGTCCTCGCTGACAGTGATTTGACGCGGACGGCCGAGGTTTTGCGCTTGAGTCAGCTTGTCCTTTCCCGCCCCCAGAAGAGTCGTCCAGAAAGGCCATTTCGGTTGCTCGTGCCGGTAGGAGTCGCCCTCCTTGCGCGTAATAGTACAGTGCACTTGGCGGGCGGGCGGAACCGGCCCGGCGAACCGATGCGTGGAGTCGAACTGGCCGGCGAAACGGAAAGGAGGCTTCGGCGCTTCGGAAGGGTTCTGGAGCCACGATGGTGTTCCGGCAAGCCGGCTTTCCAGGCCTGGCAGGCTCTGTATCTCGCTGGATAACGCTGTATATTCCGCATCGGCGAAGAATTTGGCGAAGTTCTCGGGACTGATTCCGTCGTCCAGTTGATGCCATGTCCGCACACGCGCTTCGGCTTCGAAGGGTGTTTCCGCTTCGGGTTCATTGGCCAGACCCTGACCCACTTCCGCCGCTTCAATGATGAGAACTGTGTTGGCGCCCGCAACCTGATCCCAGGACGAGCATGAGCCGCCGTTGCACTGAAAGATGACCGCGACGCGACCGTCCGCGCCGAGATCCAACCGTTCCGCGTGGTGAATCAGTTGGGCCAGGTGCGTCATCGGTTTCCCGCACTCCGCACACTTGGGCCAGCGACCCGGCGCGAGGCCCCACGGCAGGCCGCCGAACTTGTCTTCGAGCGCCTCTTGCGGAGGGAGCAGGATCCCCAGCGCCAGCTCAGGACGAAAAAATCTCATGACGGAGGAAGCGCATGCGTCCGAAAGAGCCCACTCATTTCCTTAGTGGTTCAACGATCGTGACGGAAGCGTCGAGCACCGGCGCGAACAAGCCGTCGTCCAGCTTCCCATTCAGCGTTGCGGCGCCAAACTCGTTGCGCATCGTTGAACCGTCGGCGAACTGCAACTCCGTGGAGCGCAGGGCAAAGTAATTCGTGGCGAAGGCGATTCGCATTTGCGGCATCATTTTTCGGGCGGACGCGGAGCGAGGCACAAGCGCGATTTCGCAAAGGCCGTTGGTCACGCTTTGCGAGACGACTTTGAAGCGAGCTTCGAGTTCGGCGGCGCTGCGTGGGAAACCAGCCTCGAGCAGCGCCAGCGTGTCCTTCCACGGGCCGGCCGCGTTCTTATCCAATGGGTAGCGCTCCGCCCGATGAAGCTTTGGATAGATCACCAGCAATTGTGACGGCTGCCTGAGCGCGATCGTTGTGGCGGGTTCGCCAATCTCCCACCGGAACCTGTCTGGCGCAGCGAACCAGACCCGCCCGCGGTTCGTGACCGGCTGCGAGAACGTTTTGAATGAACGGATTTGCACCAGCGGGGCGGACCACGTTTGGACGTTGGATTGCGAAGCCAGCCAGGCGTTCAACAGCGGGTCCGGCTCGGCGGCGGAGAGAAATGACGAATGACGAATGACGAATGACGAAAGAAGGACGATAGGCAGGATTAACCTGACTGGCTTTCGATCCACTGACATCATTTGCGCCACCTCTTTCATTCCTTTGCATTCGTCATTTCGTCATTCGTCATTCCCCCCGGCCACACCGGCACGAAATGATACCATTGCGTGGCGTGCGTCCGGATCACCGGTTCGAACGCGGCAAGAATGCGTTGCGTGAGTTCGCTCCGCGCCTCCGGGTTGCGCAAGGCCGCCCGTTCGTACGGAATTTCCGGCAGCGTCTCGACGACATAGCCCCGGGAGTTGCGGGGCATGCAGACCGGCAACAGCGCGCATCCACTGGCTCGCGCCAATTCCGCGGCTGAAACAGAGGCGCCAAACGGGCGGCCAAAAAGCTTCACGGTTGTCGCGGTCGCGGGCGGCGGGCGATCCATGAGAAGCGCGACGGCGTTGTTGGCTTCGAGCCGGCGGATGATTTCCACGGCGCCGAATGGATTCTCTCCAAGCGGGAGCGTATCGACACCCCAGCGGGCTCGCGCGGCCTGCCGGAGTTCCGTCAGCCGCGGGTCGGGTTCAGCCTGGGTGATGACCTGGAGTTTGACGTTGCGGCGCGTGAGCCATGGGGCGCCGAATTCCCAATTGCCCAAATGCACCGTGACCAGGAGAACGCCCCGGCCACGCGCGCGCGCCGCCTCGAAATGCTCCCAGCCCGTGAGGGATTCCAGGAGCGAATCGACCGACTGTCCGCTTTCGTAGCGCCAGAGGTCGGTCAGCTTCACGGCGAAATTCTGGAACAATTCCCGGACTGCCGAACGGGTCGCCACCCCCTGGCCGTTGAACACGGGGAGCAAATTGTTGTAAACGATTTCTGCGCGGGCAGGACATGCCATGCGGTACGCGGCGGTGAATCCCTTCGCAATCCTCATGAGTGCCGGTTGCGGAAGGGCCCGGGAAAGTTTGACGCAAGCATTCCACGGCCCTGCCCGGTAGAGCGAAGACGGTCCCGTCACATCGGCCGAGCCGGGCGCTGCGACTGGATGGGCCGCCGAATCCTCAGCGCGGCCGGCTGCGGCTGGATTCAGTTCGCAACGCTTCATAACGATTCGGCGGACCGCGCCGCGCCGCGCGGGGCGAGCGCGCTCCACCAGGTCGGAAGCAAGTAGATTGCGGTCACCATCGCGCAGGCGATTCCCGCGGCGCAGACCTTGCCCAGGCTTGCCATGCCCGCGTTGCTCGCGAAGGCTAGTGAAGCGAACCCGGCCACCGTTGTCGAGCCGGCGAGCAACAGCGCGCGGCCCACAGAGCCGCGCACCAACCGCAGGTCGCCGTGATGTCGGCGCAGGGCGAGTTGGATGTGGATGCTGAAGTCCACGCCCATGCCGAGCAACAACGGCAGCGCCATCAGGTTCATCAGGTTCCAGGACCAGCCCGCCAGCGTCATGACTCCATGCAGGAGCAATCCTGCGGCGAGCAGGTTCACGAGGCTGAGCATTACGTCCCGGGCGCCGCGGAACGCCAGCCATAGTGACGCGACGAGCAGCACCAGCATTGGCGCCAGCACGCGCGGCAGGTCGCGCTTCACCAACTCGAACACTTCTTCCCCGAGTGCGACCCAGCCGGAGAGGAGAACGCTCGTGTCTGGAAGCTGGCGCTTCAACGTGACGAGCGGGATCGGCGCGTTCGTGAGCGGGTAAATCAGGCCCAGCGCGACGAACTCGGGCGGCGTGTCGCCCCCCCAGGCCAGCGGAAGCCGCAGCCTGGCCCGCCGCCCGGGCTGGGCCGTGAACTTATCGAGCACCCAATGGCTGGATTCATTGTTGGGCCAGAAGGTGCCGGGCGACTCCGCCGCGCGCCGCCAGGTGGCCAGAAGGTTCTCGGTGAACACGAGCGAATTGGTTGTGAACCCTGCACTCGAGGCGGCGCGGCGCAACGCTTCGCGCCGCTCAACAATTCCGGGGATCGCCTTGCGGTTCACGGCCTGATGCTCGGGGTCCGGCCAGAGTTGAGAAGGCAGCACAAAACTCCCAATCAGCTTGTCCGCCAGCGCCTGCTCCAACGCCGGCTTGAGGCTTGCGAGGCGCTGAGCGACTTCACGTTCGTCGCGTCCGGGCACCAGCAGCCACAGCGGTTCCTGGCTGAGTCCGAGGCGCCGCTTCATCTCGTCGAGAGCGGAGTAGGCGGCGCTGCGTTTGGGGCGCAGCGATTCCGTCGAGCGATCGAAAACCGGGGGACGAACCACCAGCAACAGGAGACCACCGACAGCAGCGAGCAAAGTAGACAGTAGGACAGGCTTCCAGCCTGTCACCCCGGGCATCTTGCCCGAGAAAGATCCTGGGGCTGGAAGCCCCGTCGACAGGCTCGAAGCCTGTCCCACTATCGGCCGATGCAACGGTGACAGGTACGCAAAGAGCATCACCACTGCAGCCAGGGCCACGCCCACAGCGACCAGAGTGCCCAGTTGGCCGAGGCCAGGGATGCTGCTCAGGTTCAGCAGCAGGAACGCCCCGGCCGTGGTCACTGCCGACCAGAAAATGCCGGGCGCCGCCTCGCGACGAAGTTCCGCCACCGACAACTGCGGGTGCGATCTCGATTCCTGGTACAGCACGATGCCAAAATCCTCCGCCAGTCCCAACAGGATAGAAGCGAAGCCGAGACTGACCACGTTGAGCATTCCGTAAATCAATCCCCCGAGGGCCATGGTTCCGGCAAGAATCAGCAGCAGCAACGCCAGCAACCAAAACAGCGGGCGCCATCGCCGGTGCGCCACGTAAAACAACAGCGCAATTACGGCCAGCGTTCCAGCTGAGGGGCCAGCCATGTCGTTCTCCATGCCGCCGGCGATTTCGGCGACAAACGCAGGCCGGCCCGTGTAGCTAATCTCGAACGAACTGTCCGAAGACCACTCGGGCCGGCTCCGACGCAGTGTTTCGAGCGCCGAGCCGACAACGGCTTTCACTTCCGCGAGCCAGGCAATGCACGCGCGGTACCCGGCGAGGTCGCGCGCCGCTTCGACGAACACGACACGAAAAGTGCCGTCGGCCGAAGCAAAGAATTCCTGCCCCGAACCGAACGTAGGAACGCCGGCGCTCATAGTTTCCGGCAGGCGCGCAAGGCCAAATGGATCGTAACCACGGAGCGCGAACGACTCGGGCGAGAGCCCGGTGGCCAATTGTTCCCGCGCCTCGGAGAGCGACGCGGCGATGGCGGTGTCGGTGAGTCGATTTGTAAGTTCGGCAAAAACGGCAGGCGGCTGATTGAACCAGAGAAATGCAGCCAGTTCGGCGGACTGGCCGGGATGCTCAAGCCACGGCGGCTGCCAGTCCGCGCGGGCAGCCAGATTCGTCCTGTGTCGCAGCGCATCGGCGATGGCGCTCGCGGCAGCCTCGGTCTGGTCGGCTTCGACGGCACGGACGGTGATGATGAGTTCGCGCGCGTTGGAAAAACTCTCCTGGTAAAGCTTGAGCCCCTGCACTGCCGGCGAACGAGACGGGAGCAGGTTCAGCACCTCGACATCGAAGCGCAGACGCCACAGGCCCAGTGCGACGGGCAAAGCGAGAAGGAGCCAGAGCCAATGACGGGAAAATCGGCTCATGGACGGGAACGGGGTTCGAGGTAGCCTTCCAGGGATTCACCTGTCGCGCTCCGTTCGAAGCGCCAGCCTCCGGCCGCGTTCGTCGTGAAGCGAAAGCCATTCAAGGCGCTGCCGTGCGAGAGGGCCTCGGGCAGGTGCAACCAGAGCAGCCGGGCGGGCGGTTTGCCGCGGCCGGAGTAAGTTTTGTTGCGCGGGATGATTTGCGCCTGCCATCCCTCGGCAGTCCGTTGCGCCACAATAAACGGAAACGGCGTCTTCGTGAATTGAACGACGCTTCGGCCGTCCGGCTTCGTCGCGACAAGGAGTTCACCGGCGACACCTTCGGCGCCAGCCTGTGGCCGCCAGACCGCCTGCCCTTCCCGGATGTTCCAACCGGGACTGGTGAGATCAATCGGTGGCTGCACCGGAAGCGACCGGCAACTGGAGAGTATTAGCGCCGCCCACACGGCAACGGCCTGGCCCGCGGCTCGAACAAACCGAGTATCACGCTCGTGCCAACGGTCTTTCCGGGTTAGGCGCGGCAAAGTCGTCACGATTGGCTCACCGCACGTAAAGGAATTCGCTCGAATTGAGCAGCGCCCAGCAAAGGCTTTCCAGCCCGTGTTCGCGCACGAGCGCAGCGGCCGACTTCGACTCCTCCCGCCGCGGCTCACGGCCAAAGGCCAGGCGCCACGCCAGACGGGTCTGCGCGCGCGCCTCTGCGCCGGCTTCGGCTTTCAGCCGCTCGGCGAGATAATGCGCCTGCCGCTGGACGAACGCGTTGTTCATCAGTCCGAGCGCCTGAATCGGCGTGGTGGTCACGCTGCGCGCGGGCGTTTTCGTGGACGGATCCGGGCAGTCGAGTGAATCGAGCAGCGGATCTTTCCCGGATTGGATGCCCGCCCGGTAAATCGAGCGGCGGTTGAACTCCGGCCCTGTCGCGTCCATAAGCTCGTAGAAGTGCGAGTTGCTCACCGTGACCTTGAAGGGCCGGAAGCTCGGCCCGCCCGTCTCCACATTGAGCTGTCCACTGATATGTAGCATTGCATCGCGGACGGCCTCGGCTTCGAGGCGCCGGAGGGGGTAGTGCCAGAGCAGGCGGTTGTCAGCGTCAAGCTCGTGGAAGCGTTGAAGCGTTGAGTTGTTGGCTCGTTGAACGGCGGCTGCTTGAGCGTACGTCGCGCTTGTCACAATCAACCGATGCAACGCTTTGAGCGACTGCCCACGGTCCTTGAACTCGACCGCCAGCCAGTCGAGCAATTCGGGATGGGAAGGGCGCTCGCCCACGGCGCCGAAATCGTTTGGCGTGCCGACCAACCCGCGCCCGAAGTGATGTTGCCAGGCGCGGTTGACGATGACGCGCCAGGTAAGCGGGTTCCCGGGATCGGTCACCCACTCCGCCAGTCGCGTGCGCCGGCGGGCTTCAGGAGCGTCAGGAGGAACACCGAATTCCGGCGCCAGTGAACGGACCGCCGCCAGCGCGCCCGCGGAAACTTGCGCGCCCCTCTTGTCAATCTCCCCGCGCACCAGCACGAAGGTCGCGTCTGGCTCTCGCGAGACCGCGGCGTAGACGAGCGTGTTGGCCCGCGCTTTCAGCTGCTTCAGCTGCCCGTGGAGCGTCACGATTTCGCGCGCGAGACGGCTTCGCCGTTCGCGTTCCTCGTCGGTTAATGCCGCGGCAAGCTGCTCATCCGTCATCACAGGCTCTCCGATGCCGCGCGCAAGCGCCGCGACCTCGATAACCGTCAAGGCGCGGTCGAAAAGGCACGCCTCCTCGATGTCTCCCGCAAAAAAGCCATTGCCGGCGCCGGTATGACGAAGCCCAAACAACAGGTGAGACTCGCCAGGCGCATAAGTGCGAAGAGTCGAGTTTGCCCCTGCGGGCATGTAAGGCTCGCCGTAAGCAACGCCATTGCGATAGACGGCGATGCTGTCGTCCGCGTGATAGACGATGGCAACGTGAACGAGTTCGCCCGGTTTTGCGATTTCGTCGGGTGCAGCCAGATCGCGCGAACGGGTAAAGAAACTGCTTCCGGCCATCCAGCGGCGCGGCACGCGTTCGCCAAAAACGATGGCGTCGAATGTTCCTCCGTCCTGCGCTTCGACCGAGAGAACGCCGCCCCCGCGCTGCTCCAGGTCCGCGAGCGAGACCCGCGCGACCAGGGCTTTCTCGCGCAGCGGGCGGGCCAGTGGCGCAGTGCGGACGAATGCGCCCTTCCCATCGAGCTTGAGGCGTCCGTTTGAAATGGTTGCTCCGCCGGCCAGCGTGCCGTGCAAGGCACCGATGGAGTCCTTCGCGTCGCCCTCAAATGTCCACCGCGCGATCGGTGCCGGGGGAATGCCTGCGGGCCCTTCCTTCCCGGTTCGCTCCCTTGGCTGGACCGCCCCGTTGGGAGGCTCGGTGCTCCGCCTTTGTCCTTCGGCGGCGACACGGGCGCGAACGGCTGACTCAAGCGCGCTGATCTGGGATTCATATTCGGCGAGACTTGCCTTGAGGCTGGCCAGCTTCTCCTCGCGCGCCTGGGTTTCCCTGGGCGTGGCAAAAGGCCGGTTGCCGCGGCGCACGCCGTCGAGCGCGGCTTTGAGACGGTAGTAATCCGTTTGCGAAATCGGATCGAACTTGTGGTCGTGACAGCGGGCGCAATTGACGGTCACCCCCAGAAACGTCTGCCCGACGGCGGCGATGATGTCCTCCATCTCCTCCTCGCGGATGCGCGCTTTGAGCGAGGTGCTGACCGAGCTATTGCCCGCTTCGTCGTACGGACCGGCAACGAGAAAGCCCGTGGCCGCGATGCCATCCGGCGTTACGGGCTCGAACACATCTCCGGCGATTTGCTCGGCCGCGAACCGCGCATAAGACTTGTCCTCGTTCAGGCTGCGGATGACGTAATCGCGGTAGCGCCAGGCGTGTTCGCGCATCTTGTCGTATTCGAACCCGTCGCTCTCGGAGAACCGGGCCAAGTCCAGCCAATGACGGGCCCAGCGCTCCCCGTAACGGGGCGAAGCAAGCAGGCGGTCCACGACCTTCGTGAAGGCGTCGGGAGACGCGTCTTCAACAAACGCGTCGAGTTCCGCAGCCGAAGGTGGCAGTCCGTGCAGGTCGAAGGTGACACGGCGCAACAACGTGGCCCTGTCGGCCGGCGGCGACGGGCTCAGACCTTTTTCCTCCAATTTGGCGAGAATGAAGAAATCGAGCGGCGTGCGGGGCCAGGATTTGTTCCGCACCGCTGGAACCGCGGGGCGAGTGATCGGCTGGAACGCCCAGTGGTTCGTGGACGGCGCAGCTGGTTTCGGTTCCGCCGCATGTGCGAAGGAACCTGCGAATACAGCAGTGAGCCATAGCGCGGCGGCCATAGAGTGCGGAGGCAAGCGAAGCGCGGCTCCGCTTTGGCTTGCCAACACTTCTGGAAGAGCCAGGCCAAAGCGCCGTCGCCGCTGCGCTCTGCCGGCGCACTCCAAATCTGGCGACGGGCTTCCTTGGAAACGTGCGCCCATCGGGTTCAATAACGGACCTTGCTCCAGGCTCTCAATTGGCCGTCCGTTCCAAAATTGAGCTGCAGGTATTCGCCGCTAGGCGGCGGCGACACGCTCGAGCCGACCCCCACACCCACGCCGCCATGAGACCCGTAGGAGCCGGTGCCAACGCCGAAGCCGAAGGACATCCGCGGGCTGCGCCGCAGAACCCACTCGGCCGACCGGCCCTCGTTTGATTCGCTGACCACCGCGGGCTTGCCCATGTCGGTGACGGCCTGTTCAAACGTGTAGGCACCGATGCGCTCGTTCCAATTAACGGTCTTCGGATCGGGTTTGCTCGACTTGGACGAGGAGGCACAGCCGGTGGCGAGCGCGCACAGGGCCGCGAGGAAAAGTGGCATCGCTTTCATACGCGTTGGCGGAGCGTAGGCTGGCCGGGCACGAAACGCCAGCCGGCTATTTGCCCGGAGGCTTTACGAGGAATTCGGCGTTGCGAACCCGATGGACAATGACGTCTAACGCGAATGGGCCGGAATTCGTAATGCGGGACAAAGGGAAAAGCCAAACGCTGCCCGAGCCCGGACCATGAAAAAGCCCTCGAGCATCGCCATCCGGAAATCGCACCCGGACCAGGAGCCGTTCTTCTTTTGAGAGCGATGGAGCCGTCAGCGCCACATGCGGCTCCTTGCCACTCACCTCAAGCTGGTAGACCGGCGTTGCGCCCTGGAAGCTATTAAAGGCCTGGCTCGATTCGCCCTGGCCCGCACGCAGGGGTTCTGCGAGTGTGACCATCGTATTCGAGTAAAGGAAATGGCCACCGCCAGCGACGGAACACAAGGCCAGTTGCTTTCCTTGGACGGAAAATTCGTTCGTGAGCGCGACCGCCGTTCCGTCAGGCGGAACGGTGAGGTTGCTGATAGTGAAAACCTCAGTTGGGAGAAAAGCCGCCTTCGCATTGCGCAGAAACTCGACTTCGAGCTTCCACGCCGATTCGTTCGTGCAGAACGGGCGCTGCCCCTGGTTGCCGTTTGCCTCGGCTACGTGAATCTCGCCTGGCTCCCAGTCCTGGGCAGGGAACCCGCCGCGAAGGATGTCGAACTGCGGACCTCGCCACTCCGCGCCTTCCGAAAGATTCCCGGTGTCTTTCAGGACGAAAACGAGTTCGCCGTTGGTGCGCGCTGCGGGCAGCGGCTCCGGCGTCCAGACCGGGAAAGGGCCTCGCGCCGGGTTGGGTAATTCAAATTCGGCGACGACTTTGTTTGAATCGTCTTTAAACGAAGCCGTACCGGGCACGCCCCGCGACCGTAGTCGGACCCGGAACTTCGACTGGCGCCGTGGAAACTGCGCGAACGTTGCGATATAGATGGTCGGATTGTTCCCCGCGCTCATCGAGCCATACGTGGAAGCCGAGGCCGTACAGGCGTGTTCGTCGACAAGCTCGACGAGCAACCTGTCGTGAAAATCGAGCGGCGCGCCGCTTCGGCCGTCCGCCATCGTGAACCAGAGCACGAGCGAGTTGGACGTGGTGTTCCACAACATGCCTGGCGACGACGGGAAGTAGCGCCGCAGGAATCGAGGCAAGCTTCGCCGGATACGGACCAGAGTGGAATTATCGAACGAAAAATCGTGCTGACTGCCGACGGTGAAGGTGACTTTCTCGACGGTCACGATGTTTCCGTCCGACAAACGAACCTTCTGCCGCGTGGGCGCCGCCGGACGGAGGAGGAGAACCGCAACGACGGATAGAAGCAGCACCAGCAGGATGAAGGCAGCTCTGCGTTTCACGGTTTAAGAAGCTGCTTCATGGACTTGTCTCGCAATTCGATTGCCTGGACTGCCATGGTGACCTGCTGGAAGCAAGAGTTCTGTGAATCGTTTGGAGGAGCGCCGAGCTCCTGCTCGGCCTGTCCATCGGATGACTGGTTCGCGCCGAGCCGGAGCTCGGCGCTCCTTCCGCCACCCGCCCGCATACCAAACACTGTCGAGTTGCGCGCCTGGTGCCGGACGGCAGAAATTGGCGTTGGCTCCCCCAGGGTTCCTTGCCTACCCTCCGCGCCATGGATCCGCTCTTGAAATTGGTCCACGAAAACGCCGCACTCAAGCCGGCCCAACTCGCTGTCATGCTCGGCGTGCCTGAGGCCGACGTCGCGGCGCAAATCAAGGCCTACGAAGCCGAGCACGTCATCCTCGGCTACCGCGCCGTGCTCAACGAGGAGAAGCTCGGCCGCGACATCGTGCGGGCCGTCATCGAGGTCAAGATCACTCCGGAACGCGGCGGCGGCTTCGACCGACTGGCGGAGCGGGTCGCCAAATACTCCGAAGTGCACAGCTGCCATCTCATGAGCGGGGGCTACGATTTGCTCGTGGTCGTCGAGGGCTCGAGCCTCCGCGAAGTCGCCTCGTTCGTCTCGGAGAAGCTGGCCACCATTCAGGGCGTCATCTCGACCGCCACGCATTTCATGCTGAAGGCTTACAAGGAACAGGGAATCCTCGTGAAGCGCGAGCAGAGCGATGAGCGCCTGGCCGTTTCGCCGTGAACCGGCCTTCGGAGCGCCGAGCTCAAATAAGGCAGAAAACAAAAAGGTAGGGTAACCGCGCGGCCGTCGTGGAGTGACCGGAGCACCGCCTCAAGTTCCACCTCTGGGCGGAGCTGCCGGGACGCGACGCGGCCCCCCTACCAAAACTTTAAAGAACGCCCGGGGAACGCCGTGTCAGTAGGCGTAAATCTTCGTCAGGTCGTTCGCCACGGCTTCGTAGGCGAGCTTCTTGAGTTTCTCGACCTGGCCCTGGTCGGAGGACTCGCGGCTGAGCTTGTCGCTCATCGCGCGACTCTCGAACGACTCGGGCGCAAACATCGTCCAGTGGCCGGTGCGCACGTCGATGACCGCCATCCGGAGCTGAATGCGCATGTGTTGACGCTCATCGGGCACAACCCAACCCACGATGGGCACCCACGAAACGGTCTTGGTTTCCAGGTCGCGCCGGGCCGATTCCAGCGAACCCCAGTAGCAAAGGATGGTCTCACAACCTGCCTGGGCCGCCGCCAGACGGAGGGATTTCGCGTAGCTTTCGGTATTCGTGCGAGGCGGTTGGCCGCTAAAGGGAAGGACGTTGAAGTTGACTTCCAAGGCCCGGCGCATCGGGGCATCCGGCTGCGAGGCGCCGGATTGGATCAGAAGGATCGACGAGCCTTTGCGCAGCTTGATGCGGGAGGCGGAATCGAGGCTGCGCACGATTTGTTCCTCGGTGATCTGCCCGCCGCGCTCGACGCCGAGCACGTCGAACTCGTTGAGTTCACCCCGGTAACCCACTTTCGACCCGGAATAGGAATAAGCGTGGCGCTTGTAGCCGGAGTCCGAGATGGAACGGGATTCGCACCCCGTGAATAGGAGGGTCAGGAAAACGCAGGCTGCAAGGCCAGCCAACAAGCAAAATCGTCGCTTTAGGGTCATTGGACAGCGCAGTGAGTTCGTCAATTTCGACAGCGGCGCTGCGGGATCGTTCGATTGTGGAGGGGAGGCTGCTGGCCCTTCGGGGACATGCCGGGTCGCCCGGATCCGGATCTGCCCGGATTCAGATTAAGCCGTAGGCTGGATTGGGTTTGACTAGGTTTGATTTGAGAGAACCCGGATTCCACGGATAGATTTGGAATCTGCAACTTCCTATCCGGGGCGATCCGTAAATCCGTGGTCCATGCTTCCTGCGAAGACTCGGAACCCGGAACCGGCCGACTCCGCCGACTATGCTGCCCATACACTCCGCTTTTACGCATTGGACCGACCGTAGCAGGTCTGGCGCGAACGTGTTAGCCCCAAAGGAGCGAAACGAGCCAAACGAGCGAAAATCTTGCTGCGCAGTAGAAAAAAAGCGCAACTTGAGGCCCCAAAAACACCACAATCCGGCTTGAGAATGCTGAGACTGCGACTGGTGATACGGATGCCGGAGCGCGCATTCGACAATTCAGCAGGGTGTGGACACAATAAGAGCGTGCGCACCATTTACCTCGATTACAACGCCACGACGCCACTGGACGCGTCGGTGCGCGAGGCGATGCTGCCGTTCCTGGGCGAAGTGTGGGGCAACCCGTCGTCCGTGCATCACGTCGGCCGGCGGGCGCGGGCTTTGCTCGACGAGGCTCGCGATCGCGTGGCGCAGGTGTGGGCCTGCAAGCCGAGCGAGGTCATCTTCACGAGCGGCGGCACGGAGGCGAATAACCTCGCCATCTTCGGCGCTGCGCGGTTGCTACGGGACAAGGGGCGGCATTTGATCACCACTCGCATCGAGCATCACGCGGTGCTGCACTGCTTCGAGTATCTCGCGAAGAAGGAGGGCTTCGAGGTCACCTGGCTGCCGGTCAACCAGGAAGGGATCGTGGAAGTGGAATCGCTCGCGCAAGCGCTGCGGCCGGACACGGTGCTCGTGAGCGTGATGGCGGCGAACAACGAGACGGGCGCGCTCCAGCCTGTCGCTGAAGTGGGCCGAATTTGTCGTGAGCGCGGAGTGTTGTTCCACAGCGACGCCGTGCAGTGCTTTGGCAAGGAGCGCTTCGAAAACGTCCACCAGTTCAACGCCGATCTCGTCTCCTGTTGCGCGCACAAGTTTCACGGTCCGAAAGGCGCCGGGGCCCTGTTCATCCGCTCGCCGCTGCACCCAGACCCCATCCTCTTTGGCGGCGGGCACGAGAACGAACGGCGCGCCGGTACCGAAAACCTTCCGGGCATCATCGGCCTGGCCGAGGCGATGGAGCGATTCGTGAAGACACCGGTCTTCTGCAGCGAGGCGCTGGCGCCGCTCGCGGACCGACTGGTGCGGAGTGTGGATCAACTCGCTCCCCGAGTTGTCGTGCTGCGCAGTCCGCGTCGGCCAGAGCTGCGATTGGCAAACACGACTGCCTTCACGGTGCGTGGGGTGGACAGCATGACATTATTGGCGGGATTGGATCTTGAAGGGGTCTGCGCCTCGAGCGGATCGGCGTGCTCCGCCGGTTCGTTGGAACCGTCGCACGTAATGGTCGCTCTGGGTGCGGCAAAAGACGAAGCCAGTGGACTGGTACGACTCTCCCTGGGGCGGGAGACCACCGCGGAGGAAGTCGCGGTCGTGGAATCGGTTTTGCCCGAAGTCATCGCGCGGGCGCTCAAGTAAGAGCTTTCCGTGACGGTCCTTGGAATGAAATCCGCACTGGTTCCGGCGCAACCACGGGCGTAACGCGGGCCGAAATCCGCCTTTCGTCGCGTCACCCTTTCGATGGCGGTGTCAGGCCGACTTCGCACGTCTTGTCGTCCACCCGGACGAAGTCCCGTTTTCCATCCGGACGGCTTATCTCCAACGCGCCTCCCGGGTGCAAGGTCACAGACAACTTCGACACCGTCGAGCGGTCCGGCCACAACACGGCGAAAACTGTGAATTCCTTCGCGGCGTCCGCGCTCTCCAGCGTGAGGTGGCTTTGGTCCGACCATCTTCCGGTGACGTAACTTGCTCCAGCGTCGCCCTTCACGTACTTCGGGTCCACAGGCACGGGGAATTGGTCGGTCACCTGGCCCGACCACTTCACGTCCGGGCCGATAACTTTGGCGGTGAGCGACGCTTTGTCGCCGCGGATGGTGGCAATCCCCGTGGCCTCGTCCCACGACAAGTTCTTCTCCGCGTGGAGCAGCCACGAAATCTTCTCTGCCGAGGTCAACTCCACGCGATCACGCAGCACCAGGTAGCGCCGATCCACGAAGACGAGGTCGCGTGTCACGCGCTTGACGCGTTTCGCCGGTTGCACGGTCTGGTAGGCCGCGGTCGCATCGCCGGTCGTCCAGACGTAGCGGTCGGCGACGTCGAAGCGGGTGATTTTCCCGCTGGCCTTTTTGTCCTGCGGCTTCTGGCCCTTGTCATCGATGAGCAACGCGTTCTTCGACTTGGTTTGCCAGGTCCATTCCTTGTGATGCGGCGAGCGATGAAATTCCCGATAGGCGGAGTTGATCGCCAGCCCTTCACCATAGGCATTCAGGATGAACGCATTTTGATCGGCGTGACTGTGGCTGAACGAACCGTAAGGCGACGACTTGAAGGTGATGTGGATGTCTTCATCGGGGCGCCCCAACGCGCTGTGCATTGAGACCCAGCCGACGTCATGGAAGCATCGTTCCCGCGGCAACTCATCGAGCGGCTTGGGCGCGGGCAGCGGCCGGGCGCTGGCGACAAAATCGCGCACGAGGAATTCGCAAGCCGTGGGATAGGTGCGGTCCAGCCCGCTGAGTCCTCGATCCGCCGGACGCAATCGAGAATCGCGGCAGAGCCTGGCGTAGGAGACGAAGTATCCGTTTTGATGCACGCGGGCGAGGTGCTCGAAGTAATCGGCCACATTGGGATCGAGGTTGAACCGTCCCGCGTTCGAAGTGTCGCCAAATACCGTGTGCAGATACGGCTGCACGTTATAGAGGGCGAAGTACGGCGAGTTCTTCCAGAACGGCGATGCGTAAGCGACCGGATCGCCGATGGCGAGCAGCGCGTCTTGAAACGCCGCATGCTCGATGGTGCCGCGCCAGTAAGCGCTGCCTTCGGCCCAGCCTCCATCGTCTCCGCCCCACGGGCTGAACTGGTCGCGATAGAAGTCATAAGCGAAGCGCCACCAGTCGCGCGCCTCCGGCAGGTCGTCCAATAATGCGAGACCGCTGAGGCCGGTCATGGCCATGAACCGCACTGGATGACTCGCGACGCTGGCGTCGATCGAATTGCGGCGGATTTTCCCGATCTTCTCCTTGTTGATCCAGGCGACTGAGCGCTCGCCGCGGACTTTGAAATGCGCCAGCACAGTCTGCTTTTCGCCGGGGGTCAGTTGCTCGCGAATTTGATCATAGACCAGCGGCAGTTTCCGCCAGAGTCGAAAGTGCGCTTCGTCGTTGTAGTAAATATCCGTCGCGCCAACGACGGGGCCGCTCTTCCAGTCGGGGTCGAAATGCCAGGCACACGACTTGAGCAGTAAATCTCTTGCCTGCGCCAGATACTTCTCCTGGCCGGTCACCCGCCAGATGAGCGTGGCCGCTTCCGCCACGCCGGAAATCTGTCCACACACATCCTGGGCTGCGCGCCATTTATCAGCCTTGTCGGAAGTGCGCCCTTCAGGCTCGGGGTCGCCGTAGGTGAGTGGTTCGGCAGGAAAAGGAAAGTTCAGGTAGCCCTTGTCGAAGTCGGCCTTGATCTTGGCGAACGCCTTCGCGCCCTCGCCCGTCGTGCAATAAACGCGGAAGGCCTGGCGCTTCTCCGGCAACACAGCCGTGCGCGGCGGCCGTGACGGGACGTGCGCGGCCGCTTCGCCGATATTCTGCGCGAACAAGTCCGTGCTCCCAGCCAGCACGCTAGCTGCAATCAAACCGAAACCAAGGTGTACGGATTCAAGGGTTCGTTTCATTTTCTTGGTGCGACGAAGGTTAAGGTCTCACCCCTCACGGGAAGCTTGCCGGACGCGGGAACGGCCGGGGGCCAACCTGAGCGCGCATGCACCGCGACTCCCTCTCCCCGCAACGGGGAGGCCGGGATGAGGGGTGAGACTGGAAAGAGCGATCTCTGCGCAAAGTGAATTGCGCCAGGATTCAAGCCGCATAGATACCTCCGTTCACATCGAGCGTGGCGCCCGTAATGAAGCCGTTATACTCCGACGCGAGAAAGACAACGGCGCGGGCAACGTCTTCCGGCGTGCCGGCGCGGCCGAGCGGGATTTGTTGGATCGTGGCCTTCGCACTGGCGGGTGTCGTGTGAGTGCTGTGAAAGCGAGTGCCAAGGATTAGGCCGGGGGCGACGGCATTCACTCGCACGCCGTGCGGAGCCAGTTCGTTGGCCAGGGCGCGAGTCCATGTGAGCACTGCCCCTTTGGCCGCAGAGTAAGCCAGCGAACCGGGATGGCCGCCTCGGCGGCCGGCCAGCGAGGAGAGGTTGACGATACTGGCTTGTCCCGCTTTGGCCAGCCAGGGCGTTGCAGCACGGGTGACCAGCATCATGGATGTGACGTTCACGTCCATCACGTGCTGCCAGAACTCGCGGTCCACCTGTTCGAGGGAACGTCGCTCCACCAGGTCGCCGGCGTTGTTGATGAGGATGTCGAGCCCGCCCAGGAATCCCGCCGCGTTCTCCACGAGCGCGGCGGCGTCCGCGTCCTTCGTCAAATCCGCGCGAAAGGATTCAGCACGACGGCCCGCTTTCTCTGCCAGGAGCTTCAGTTCGCGCGCGCCGGTTTCGCTGGAGAAGTAATGGATCGCCACGTCCGCGCCCGAGTTGAGGAGCTGTTCGCAGACGGCCCGGCCAAGGCCCTGGCCGCCGCCGGTCACCAGCGCGCGTTTGCCTGTCAAGCTTCCCATGACTTTTGGAGTTGTGTCTGATGATTATGAACCGCCGGACTCGCTTCGGCTTTGCGGCCCTGCCGGAGGGAGGCCCGTCCGAGCCGTCGCGAATTCCAGTAGAGCAGCCCGCCGACTGCCAGCATGGATCCGGCGCACGCAAACAGGCCCGCGCGCCCGAGCAACGAATTCGGAATAAACACAAGCAATGAAATGAAGGCGCCGTAGCCCAGGCTCATCAAGCCGAGCGTCCGATACTGTTGCGCATCATTCCCCGCGCCTTCCTCCTTCTCGAAGTCCACAGGGGTTTTCATGTCGGAGAAGAATTTCTCGACCTGGGCAACCTCCGCCGCAGGCCGAAACCGCGCGAACCAACATGTGCCGAGAAACCAAGCCGAGCAAACGAGCGCGTTCAGCAGCACGCCCAGCAACAGCACCCAGTCGTCGCTCTCGCGCACGCTTAATGAGTTCGATGTCCAGCCCATGAGGCTTTCCAGCCATGCCGGGGTCAGGAACAGTTTTGCGGCCACCGAGGTGGCGAAACCCACCAGCACCGTGGACCAGCCCGCCCAGGCGGGCGCGCGCTTGATGATCGTGCCCCAGATCAGTGGCACGCACGACGGCAGCGCAATCAGCGCTCCGAATTGGAGCATCAGGTTGAACAGCCCCAGTTTCCAGGTGCTGAACGCCAGTGCGGCGCCAATGACGAGAACGCCGAACAGAAAGGTCGCCGCCTTGCCGACCAGCAGCATTTCCTTTTCATGCGCGTGGGGACGAATCAGCACTTGATAAAAGTTCTTCACGAAGAATCCGGCATTTTTGTTCAGCCCCATATCCATGTGCGACATCGTTGCGCCAAAGATCCCGCTGATGAGCAAGCCGAGCATTCCGGCGGGCATGTTGTCCACGCCCGCCACAACGAACGCCGCTTCGGACGGATTCTTCAGATTCGGAAACATCGAGTGCAAATCCGGGTGTACGATCCGTGCAACCATCGGCGGGATGAACCAAAAGATTGGGCCGACGACAAACAGGATCGAGGCCAGCAACGCCGCCTTTCGGGCCTGATGTCCGTCCTTGGCATTCAGGTAGCGCGACGCTTCCAGCATGTTGTTCGTGGAAATGATCTGTTTGATGACAATGGCGATAATCCAAAGGTAGAGAATCTCCACCCGGGCCCCCTCGCTCCAATGCAAGTGGTGCCGTGGCAGCTTTTCCAAAAAACTGCCCCAGCCTCCGATTTGCGCAATCGCCAGGAACGCAGTGACAATGGTAATAGGCATGAGGACCAGGGTCTGAATGAAGTCGCCCGCCGCCACGGCCCACGAACCGCCCACAACCGCCATGACCAAAACCACCGCCCCGGTTGCGATGATTGTGGTGTACAGGTTCACTTCGAACGCAGTGGAAACGAATACCGAGAGTCCGCTCAGCCAGATGCCCGCGTACAGGATGCCAATGGGCAGCTGGACCCACGTGAAGAACTGCTCGTTGGCCTTGCCGAAGCGCGCCCGGATTCCCTGGATGCAGGTGACCACGCGCATCTGCCGGAAACGCGGCGCAAAGAAAAGGTAGTTCAGGAAGAATCCCAGGGCGTTGGCCAGGTAAATCACCAGGATCACCGGGCCATCCTGATACGCCTTGCTCGCGGCGCCTGTAAACGTCCACGCGCTGAACTGCGCCACGAAGGCCGTGCAACCCGCCACCCACCACAACATCTTGCCGCCTCCGCGGAAGTAGTCGCTCGTGTTGCCGATGAATTTTCGGCACACGAGCCCGATCATCGCCATGAACGCGAAGTAAAATCCGATGACCCCGTAGTCGTAAATGGAGAGCATGCGGGTCAGGGTTGCGGGTCCGAGTGACTGCGCCCCACGTGTTTCTGCGGCGGAACAATCACGGCGCCCATCGAGTTCGTAAGCTGCATGTAATAACTATTAATTAAGGTATTGACTTCGCGCAAGCGGAATTCGTATTTTCATGCAGTATGAAGTTTACATTACGTTCCGCGGTCCGTCATGGACGGGAACACAAGCATTCTCTCGGCTCCTCGGCGTTCACGCTGATCGAGTTGCTCGTCGTGATCGCCATCATCGCCATTCTGGCCGGCCTGTTGCTGCCGGCCCTGGCCAAGGCCAAATCCAAAGCGGTCCAGGTCAACTGCCTTTCCAACCTCAAGCAGATTGGGATCGCCCTTCGCCTTTATGTGGATGACCACGAAGGCTACTACCCGTATGTCTCCGTGGCCGCCAGCGAACTGGATCCTGCGGACACAAGCGGCACCAAAATCAACTGGACCAAGATCCTTGCGCCTTACGTGGAGAAGCGGGAGACCGGCCAGGAAGGCCTCGTGTTCGTCTGTCCTGCGACCGAATACCGCAATCTCACCCAGGGTCGGATTCCGAGAAGTGACGTTTCCCGCAGTTACGCCTGCACGGGCGCGATGCTGGGCCGGGCTCCCACCACGGGCAGCTTGACGGTGTCGATTCCGAGAAAATCCACCGAGAACGCTGAGTCGAGTGAGACGGCCCTGGTGGTCGAAGGGAAGATCGACCTGAGCAGTGATCCCTCCAGCAAATGGTGCCAGTCGCACATCAAATGGAAGAATGACGCGCGAACGGATTTCGCCAGGACGGATTCCCGGGCAACGACGTTTGTGGACTTTCGGCACGCCAGCTTTGCGAACATGAACGTGCTCTATGGCGACCTGAGTGCCTCGACCATCCGTTGGAATGCCGCGCAGAGGACCTACACTGAAATCAACTGGGACTGCCCTTGATGGACGCCTGGCTTGGCGTCGCGGCCCGCACTCAGCTTGGGGCCTTGCCGGAAGTTTGACGAACCGTCAATCGCGCCGGCAGGACCACATCCGAAAAGATTCCATTCAGCCCGCCGGCCCCCTGGAGAAGGAGTTCCGCGGCGGTCAAGCCGATTTGTTCCGGATCCGAATGTGAGCCTGTAATCTCGGGGTGTTCTTCCTCGCACAGGCGGGTGGCATCGATGGCCACGACGCTCGTTTGCGTAGGCACGCGGCATCCGTGTTGCGTGAGGGAATTGATAAACCCGCGGGCCACCGAACCGTTCACACACACGCAGGCGGTGGGAACATTGCCGCCGCTACGTTGCCGCAGGAAGATATCGCCGGCCTTCCAGCCCCCCAGCCGGTCGCCCGTTTCGGCCTCGATGACCCATTTACGGTCCAGTTTCATGCCGCGCTCCGCCAGGGCCTCCAACAGCCCGGCCCGTCTGCGGCGGTTGTAATCGAGTCCCTTTTCGCCGCCAATCCACGCGAAGTGTCGGTGCCCCAGGCCGCACAGATGGGAGACCAGTTGGTCGATGGCCTGCCGTTCGTTGGGCATGACGGAATGGCACAAGCCGGGGAAGCTGAAGGAAATCAAGACCACGTTCTGTTGCACCGCCTTGATGGCTTCGATGAACTTCCTGCTGACTTGCCCCAGAATGGCCACGCCACAAAACTTGAGCTGCTGAAGAAGTTGCCGCGCCCCGTCCGGCCCGGGGTCGTCTTCAGAGCCCAGATAAACGGAGTGGTAGCCGCGGCTGAGCAGCCCGGCGTGAAGGCCGTGCTGCACGTGGCTGAAAAAGTTGCTTTGTGTGTGCAAGCGCACGCCGGCGCGCAGGATGAACCCCACCCCAAGCGACGGAGTCGCACCTGCATCGAACCTCATGCCTTTGGGCCGGTAGCCAATTTTCAAGGCGTGGGTCCAGATCCGCTGGTACGATTCCTCGCTGATATTGTCCCGTTTTCCATTCAGCACGAGGGACACCAGCGCTTGCGAGACCCCCAGGTCGCGCGCGATTCGCTGCTGCGAAACCTCGTCCTTCTTTTTTGTCATAGGCGCAGATTCATTCTAATAGTTATCCACTGAGAAATGCAAGGATTCGCACGCCCTCGCGACAGGCAGGGCGCAGTTTGGCACGATCACCATGCGAGATCCCTGCCGGGGAGAAGGGTGGTTTTGGCGGACTCGCCAAGGGTTTTCTCACACAGAACCTCATCTCCACGGCTCTCTCCTCCTCCGACAAGCAGTGACTCCCTGTGGTTCGGCCCTGGGCCAACGGCGGTGTCGCTTTGCATTTTCTTAAATTTTGACTTGCCACGGCGCAATAAAGTTAATAATTATTACTCGATGACTGCGATCCGTGCAATAGTGGCCCTGAGCGACCTGGAAGCCGCCGACTTCTTTCCCGACTCGATGTGGCAGGAGCTGCAAGACTTGCTGCCCGGCCACCGACGCCTTCGGTTGCCGCTGGCAAATCCCGAAGAGTGGCCGTGCCTGTGGAAGGAAGATCCCGCGGAAATACTGCTTACGGCCTGGCAGGCGCCGCCCTTGAACGGAACCATTCGGCCCATCGATCTCAAATCGTTGCGTTACGTCTGTCATCTGGCGGGCAGCGTGCGCAGGTTGGTGCCGCCCGAACTGGTGGCGCGAGGCCTGTTGGTGACCAACTGGGGCAATTCCATCGCCAACACCGTTGCGGAATGCACTCTGATGTTGGCCCTCATGGCCCTTCGGCGCGCCTCCTATTGGGCGGTCGCCATGCACCGCGACGGCGTGTGGAAGGAAAGTTCGACCCACACCCAGAGCCTCATCGGGCGCCGCGTCGGGTTGCACGGTTTTGGCGCCATCAGCCAGGAACTGGTTCCCATGCTGCGGCCGTTCACAACGTGGATTCAGGCTTACTCACCCCGTGTTCCGGATTCACTCCTGGCGCGCGCGGGAGTGAGGCGCGCGGATTCCCTGGAGCAACTGTTCTCTACTTCCGACGTTGTCGTCGAACTGGCAGCGGCGACGGCCGAGAATTACCACATCGTGACGGAGAAATATCTGCGCATGATCCCCGAGGGCGGTGTGTTTGTGAATGTCGGCCGCGGGTGCGTGGTGGACGAAGCCGGGCTGATTCGCGTGGCCCGGGAAGGCCGAATCCAATTTGCCCTCGATGTATTCGAGGTGGAGCCGTTGCCGATGAGCTCGCCATTGCGCGGCTTGCCGAACGTGACGCTGCTCCCGCACCTGGGCGGGCCGACTCGCGATCGGCGCCGCGACGCCGGCCAGTTGGCGCTAAAAAATCTGCGCGCGTTCCTTCGCGGCGAGCCGTTGGAAGCCGTGGTGACTCAGGACGTCTATGACCGCTCGACCTGAAACGCCTCAACTCCATCGGTGTTTCTCGACGCTCGGGTGCTCGGACCTGAAGCTGCCCGAGATCTGTGAACTGGCGCGCGAGTTTCGCATTCCGGGCATCGAACTGCGCGGGGTCGGCCAGCGCATGGACATGCCCGAGTATTTCGCTGCGCAGGGCCTGATTCCCTCCCGGTTGCGGGAAATCTGCCGGCAATACCACACGCGGCCCACGGTCGCCGGGTCTTCGATAAAGTTGGTCAGCGCCTCGGAGCCCGATCGCGCCGATCTGCTTGCGTTGTGTGCCTGGTCGGAAGACTGGGGCATTCCTTATGTTCGCGTCTTCGGAGGTGGCACTTGGGGCCAGCCGCTGACGGACGCGGATTACTTGCGCGCGGCGGAACTGGTCAACTGGTGGCGCAGCGAACAGGCCTCGCGCGATTGGGAGGTGGAATTGCTGCTGGAAACGCACGATGCCTTCTCGGCCTCCGAACCCTGCCTTCGGCTGAACCAACGGCTCAGCAAGCCGCTGAACTTGATCTGGGATTCGCATCACACCTGGCGCGTGGGCGGCGAATTCCCCACCTCGACCTGGGACCAGATCGGGCACTTGATTCGGCATGTGCAAGTGAAGGACAGCGTGGATCGTCCTTCGGCGCGGCATAACTACACCTACGTCCTGCCGGGCGATGGGCAGATGCCGTTGGCGGAAGTCATCGCGCTGCTGAAGCGGAAGAATTTTGGGGGCTTCGTCTCCCTGGAGTGGGAGCGTGCATGGCATCCTTATTTGCCTCCGCTCCGTGAGGCGTTGGCCCGGCTGGACGCGCTGAATTGGTACGAGAGTCAGCCCTGGATCAAGCCGCCGGCGCGCACGTTGAGCGCAAGGACAGCCGCGAAACATTCCAGGGCCACGCCGCCCGCGGACGAGCCGTATGCTTTGTGGCGCAGCACGGCCGAATCGCTGCTGCGGCCCCTGGCGGCGTTGATGAAACCAGGCAAAGCCGGCGTGCCTCTTCGCGGTCGGGCGAGCAATCACGGCGTGCAGGCGGACCGACTGGAATCGTTTGCCCGGCCCTGCTTGCTGGCGGCGCACTGGCTGGCGACCGAATCGGCTCCTGAAGAAAGACTCTCCCGCAACGACGTCGCCGAGTGGTTTCGCCGCGGGCTGCTGATTGGAACGGACCCGGCGAGCGAAGAGTACTGGGGACCGACGGCCAACCACCATCAGCACACCGTTGAAATGGCGGCGCTGACTCTCGCGCTGCAAATCGCCCGCTCCGATTTGTGGGAGCCTCTGGCCAGGAACGAGCGCGAGCGCGTGCTGCGATGGCTTGCCAGCATCCGCGGCGCGGGCCTGCATCGCAACAACCACATGTTCTTCAATGTCATGACGCTCGCCTTTTTGGCACAGGAAGGCCACGGGCGCCTGGCGGATGAACAGGTCGCGCGTCACCTGCTTGACGTGCTCGAAAACATGTCGCTGGGAGGCGGCTGGTTCATCGATGGGATGAACGAGACGGTGGACTATTACCAAGCCTACGCTTTTCATTATTACGGTCCCTGGTGGGCCCGGCTCTATGGCCACACCGATCCCCAGCGTGCGCGACGGTGGAAGGACTGGCTCGGCCAATTCCTGAAGGATTACATCCATTTCTTTGCTGCCAGCGGTGAGAACCCGCCCTTCGGCCGCTCGATGTGCTATCGCTTCGCCGCGTCGGCGCCCTTCGGACTGGCGGAACTTTGCGGCGTTTCGGTCATTAATCCGGGACAGGCGCGCCGCGCTTGCACACGCAACCTCCAGTTTTTTCTGAAACGGGCCGCCCTTCAGGAGCAAGGCGCCTTGTCGCTGGGATGGACCGACGAATTTCCGGCGCTCGTGGAGGCCTACAGTTGCTCGGGCTCGCCGTATTGGGCGGCAAAAGGATTTGCTCCGTTGCTCCTGCCCCGGCGGCACACCTTTTGGCAGGCACCCGAGCAACCGCTGCCCGCCGAGGCGGCGAACTTTCAGCTCGCCATCCCACAGGCCGGACTGGTCGCGCGCAGCCACGATGGCGCCGTAGAGGTGTTGAACAACGCCAACGGCATCACCGTCGGGAACACGAAGTTTGGAACGTGGAAATGGGGCAAGTTGAGTTTTCGCACGGGGGTGGGCGGTGAAATCGCTTCCGGGGAGAACCGTTACCCCGCGGACGCCGCGCTGACCGCGGAGTTTCGCGATGGCTCGATCCACGGGCGGCATCAGTGCCAGCCGCTTGTGGTGGCCCCGGTTCATTGCGCTTCGGCCTATGGGCTGGGGGACCGCTTCAGCCAGAACCACGTCAGCGTAGAAACACGACTGTGGTGGAAAGCGGGCTGGCAATTGCACTGGCATCACGTCGTGGCTCAACAATCCGCCCGGCTGCGCCTCGGCACGTACAGTCTGCCCTTGGCCGACGGCAAACCGAATTTCGTGGGAATGGCAGGCACCTTCGCGTCCGCCTGGGATGGGGACAATGCGATTGCCGTGCAGCTCCTGCTGGGATTTGAAGGCGTGCAGCGCCAGGATTCCGACCCGCAGTGTCGCACTCACCTGTTGAGCCGGCATTCGCTGGTGCTTCTGGCCCAGACCGGATGGCTGACCGGCGAACAGGATCTGCTGGCACTGACGTGGGTGGGAACCCCTTCGGAGGAATCCCGTTCGTGGACCGTACATCTGAGCGAACCCGGAAAACTGACCCTTCATCATCCGGTGTTGGAGCCGTGGACCATTGAATCACCCGGTCTGCCACCCTGCCTGGCGCCGTCCCGGGCCGGTTTCAGCGTTCTGGCCCCCGCGTAGTCTTTGTCTCATGTCCACTCCCCATCATCACTTTTTCCGACCGTGCTTAATAACTATCAATTCAAAACAAACATCCCATGAAATTAGTCATTGCTCTGTTAATGATTGCCATAGGTCTGGTCCTCGACCGGGCCACCGGCCAAACCTTGTCCGACTACCAGGCGGCCGTCTCCGCCCAGGGGCCATCGAGTTATTTCAAACTGGACGGCTCGTTCGACTCCGCCGTGGATCCCGGGGCCGCCCTCGAGGTCTTCGGCGCAGGCGGATTCGCCTATGACGTCTTTCACAGCCCAGGCTCGTCCTATTCCTTTGTGAACAGGACGGACTTCCTGCGTAATATTGCAAGCCCCTACCTGATCAACGGGGGAGGCGCCTCCAACACCACCTCCACGGCAGCGGGCTCAGTGACGCTCCTGTTTCGGACATTGGGCTCCGGCGAGATCACCGGCCAGCGCTACCTGTTCTCCGCGGGCAGCGTCGTCACCAACCACAACGCGTTCGCTCTGTTTGTCGAGAATACGAACATCGTCAACGGCGACCCAAACGCGTTGAAACTCCGCTTTGGCGATTCCACAACGACGATTCTTCCGGCGACACAGCTCGCTCCGTCCACCTGGTATTACTTCGCCGTGACGTATCTGGAATCGCGCGCGCCCAACAAGGCGCTCTGGTACGTCGGGCGGCCCGGGGAGACATTGCTCACGGGCCAGACCACCAATTCGGCCGATTCGGTGGCGGGCACCGCGACGGGACTGTACCTCGGCAACAAGGAAACGTTCGATGCCGGGTATCGCGATCCGGGCAGCGGCCAGTTGGACGAATTCGCAATCTGGAACCGCGAATTGTCCCCGTCTGAAATCAGCGCTCAGTTCGCCGCTTTGCCCAGCCGCCTCGCGCCGCCGGCAGCGGAGTATCAGAGTCTCATTACCATCCAGTCGCCGAACTATTATTTCCAACTGGACGGTTCGCGCAGCAACGCCATGTCGACCACCCCGGTCCTGAATTCCGTCGGTCCCACGGCGGGTTTCACGTATGACTATTTTGGGAACTTCGAGACGACCAACGCGGCTGCTTACACTGCGGCCAATGACGGATTGGTCTTGAACAACAACCTCCTCAATGGCGGCGGCACCTACGACGGAACGCCCGGCACTGGCGCTGGAACGATCAGCTTTCTCTTCACTTCCCTGAGCGGCACCAACCACACCGGCCAACGGTTCCTGTTCTCGGCCGGTGGCGCGACTGTAGCCACCAATGCCTTTGCCATCTTCATGGAAAATTGGACGGCCAGCACGGACCCAGGAGCGATCAAGGTCAGATTGGGCAATAGCTCCAAGGCCATCCTCGCGCCGCAGAATATCGTGCCGGGAGACTGGTATTATTGCGCGCTCACTTACGATGAATCGATCACCAACCAGCAGGTCAACTGGTACCTCGGTCAGCCAGGCGGCACGTTGAACAGCGGGACCTTGAGTTTTCTGCCCGGGGTGAAGGCGGGGCAGGGCAATGTCTTCATCATCGGCAACCACACGAACTTCAATGGTGGTTGGCGCAGTCCTGGGACAGGCCGGATCGACGAGTTTGCCATCTGGCACCGCCTGCTCAGTACCACGGAGATTTCCAACCAATTCGCGGCGCTGACGCCATCCACGTCTGTCGCAGGGCCCAGGTTGACCGTCAGGCGCTCGGGCGCAAACGTGCTCATCACCTGGCCCGCCAGCACGCAGGGCAGCTATACGCTCGAGGCCACGAACACTCTGAATGCCACGACGCTTGGCGGTGTCATCTGGCCCAGCGCAGGCGTGCCCACGCTGGTCGGCTCGGATTACGTGGTCACGAATGCCATCTCGGGTGGGGAGCGATTTTACCGGCTGCGCGCGCAGTGAGCCGCCTTGGAATTCGCGGACCGGACAACACGGCCGCATCCACGCACTGTCTTTGATTGCGACATGACGGGGCGCGGCGTTCACGCCGCTTCATTGTTCGCAAGCCCTAAACCGTCGCGACCGCGTGAGTTGTTCGGCTGCTGCAGCGCCATCACACCCCAAAAGTCCAGAGCGCGACCGCAGCGAGCAGTGCGGTTGCGCCGGCCCAAGTCAGGACTCGTCGCGGGACCACACGACGCGTCGCAAAACGACCGGCCAACCAGCAGCCCACGCCAATAGCAGCCAACACGCCGGCATGATACGGGCTGGTGAGCGCATGCCTTGTCCCGTGGTCGAGCAAGCCGTGACCAGGATGAGCCCGGGCACTGGTCGCCAAGGCTAGCAAGGGAACGACAATGGCCAACGCGCGAAGCGTGGTGCAAGCGAAGCGGTTCATCATCCGGCAATGCTTGGGAAAACAGGCGCCCATGTCAAACGAGGAGATGGGGGCCTAACTTCCACTGCCCGTAGCGCAGAGTTGACTCTGCTGTATCGCGGATTTCAATCCGCCAGCCTTAATTCGGCGATAACAGCAGATTGGAGGCACTGGGTGGACACCTTCCAACTCCGCCAAGATTGACTGTTCCGCCCCAGTCACTACTTTGGGCGCTTCGAATGCCTCGAATTGCAATCCATGGGCCGGAATCTGCACGGCGTCGTGACCGCTGTCGGTCCCGAGGACCCGGTCTGGCCCTGTGGGCGACGCTGGTCGCGGCGCTTCTGGGCCTCGTCACGCCGTGCGACGCCGCCTCACGAAGGACGCGAAACGTGTTCTTCATCACCACCGACGGGCTTCGATGGCAGGAGGTTTTCACCGGCGCCGAGGAGCCGTTGATGAACAAATCCAACGGCGTAGCCCATATTGGGGCCCTGCGGAAGCAATTCTGGCGCGATACCCCTGAAGAACGACGGGAGGCGTTGTTGCCGTTCCTCTGGAGCGTCGTAGCGAGCAACGGCCAGATTTACGGCAATGCAACCCAGCGCAGCGTGGCCCGTATCACGAACGACAAGAAGTTCTCCTACCCGGGCTACAGCGAGTTCCTCACCGGCGCGGCTGATGCCCGAATCGACAGCAACAAGAAAATTCCAAACCCGCACACCAACGTCTTCGAGTGGCTCAGCACCCGGCCAGGCTTCAAAGGCCGTGTGGCCGCCATCGTGAACTGGGACGTCATCCCTTGGATTCTCAATACTGAGCGCGCCCGCATCCCGTGTTGGAGCGGCTTCCCAATGCAGAGCAACGCGCCGGCCATCAAGATTTCGCCCTTCCTCGAGCAATTGCTCCGCGACACCACGCCGCTTTGGGATGAAATGATCCTCGACGCCTTCACCATCCGCGCCGCGCTGGACTATGTCCAAGCGGAGAAACCCCGCGCCTTCTACGTGGCGTTCGCGGAGACCGACGAATGGGCCCACGAACTCCGCTACGATTATTATCTCTATTCCGCCCATCATGTGGACCGCTTCGTCCGCGATCTTTGGGAGACCTGCCAGCGCATCCCCCAATACCGCGACCAGACCACCTTTATCGTCACCACGGACCACGGTCGCGGCGACGGGAAATACTGGACCGATCATGGCGAGAAGACGGTCGGCGCCGAATTCATTTGGGCCGCGATTCTCGGGCCGGACACTCCGCCATTGGGCGAACGGACGAACTGCGCCTCGATCACCCAGAGCCAGATGGCAGCCACCATAGCCTCAGCATTGGGGGAGGATTTTCCTGCGGCGCATCCGCGCGCCGCACCGCCCATCGCAGGGGCGTTCGGCAAAATCTCTCATTGAACTCCGACCCGAATTCCCGATGAAAGTCACCTTCAATTGGCTCAAGCAATACGTTGAGTTCAACTGGTCTCCCGACGAACTGGCTGAGCGCCTCACCATGCTGGGCCTGGAAGTCGAAGGCGTGCAGAAGCTCGGCGGCGAATTCGAGGGCATCGTCGTCGCCCAAATCCTCACCCGCGACAAGGTCGCCGGCTCGGACAAGCTTTCCGTCTGCAAGGTCAATGACGGCAAAACCGAACGCACCATCATTTGCGGCGCTCAGAACCACAAGCCCGGCGACAAAGTGGCGCTGATTCTCCCGAATTTCGCCCTGCCGATGAAGCCGGGCGACAAGGAGCCGTTCGTCATCAAGGAACGAAAAGTCTTCGGCGTGACAAGCCAGGGCATGATGTGCTCGCCGCAGGAACTCGGCTTGGGAGACGCGGTCGACGGCCTGCTGATCCTGCCCGAGACCGCGCAGGTCGGGCAGCCGTTCGCCGAATACCTCGGCCGGACCGGCAGCGATGTCGTCTACGACCTCGAAGTCACTCCCAATCGGCCGGACCTCAACAGCGTCATCGGCATCGCGCGCGAAATCGCGGCCCTCACGGGAACGGCCCTCAAGTTGCCCGAAGTGAACATCCCTCCCGGCTCGGGGCTCGTCGGCGAAGCCATTGGCCCGAGCGTGGACCGTTCCGTGGCGGTGCGGGTCGACGAGTCGGCGCTTTGCCCGCGCTACGTTGCGCGCGTGGTGACCGGCGTGAAAATCGGGCCGAGTCCCGACTGGCTTCGCGGCACGCTGGAAAAAGTCGGCGTTCGCAGCATCAACAACGTCGTGGACGTGACGAATTACGTGATGCTCGAAGTCGGCCAGCCGCTGCACGCCTTCGACTATCACCTTCTTGGGAAGGACAATCAGGGCAAGCCCACCATTGTCGTTCGTCGCGCGGCCGAGGGGGAGAAATTCACGACGCTCGACAGCCAGGAACGCGCGCTGACCCACGAGATGCTCCTCATCGCCGACACCCAGAAAGCCATCGCGCTGGCCGGCGTCATGGGCGGACAGAATACGGAAATTCGCGACGACACCCGCGATGTGCTCATCGAGAGCGCCTACTTCGCTCCCACGAACATTCGGCGCACCAGCAAGACGCTCGGCCTTCGCAGCGAGTCCAGTTACCGCTTCGAGCGCGGCGCCGATCCAGGCATCACGGACTGGGCCAGCCTGCGGTGCGCGCAGCTGATTCTCCAAACCGCCGGCGGCCAGCTGATTCCCGGCGCGGTCGATGCTTGCGCCGCACCGATTCAGCAAAAGGAAATCACGTTGCGCCACGAGAAGGTCAACGCCCTGCTCGGCCTCAAGTTGCGCCCGGAGGAAATCGAATGTTACCTGGCCCAACTCGGCCTGAAGTCCGCCCACCGCAAGGCCCGCGCCGTCGATGACACGGGCCCCGTCGAGCCCATCACGCTCCGCATTCCCACCTTCCGCGTCGACCTCAAGCGCGAAGTCGATCTCATCGAGGAAGTCGCCCGCCTTCACGGGGTGGACAAAATCCCGTCGACCCCGCCTCGCGGCGCCATCGGCTCCAACGAATACGATGCCGTCGCCGACGAAATCGCTGGCGTGCGGCGTCTGCTGGCCGGCCTCGGGTTGCACGAAGCGCAGGGGCAGACCCTCATTCCCGACACGGCGGCGAAGCTCACCGCGCCGGCAGAGCAGTTGGCAATGCTCGCCCACCCGCTGAGCGCCGACATGAATGCGCTTCGGCCGAGTTTGCTGCCCGGTTTGCTCGATTCGCTTCGCCACAATGTCAGCCGCAAGAACGAGGACGTCGCATTGTTCGAAATCGGGCGCGTTTTCACGCAGTCCGCCGACAAGATTCATGAAGAGCGCCGCGTCGCCATCGCGCTGACGGGGCGGCGCGCGCCGGCTTTCTGGAGCGGCGCCGGACGCGACGCCTGCTGCGATGCGTTCGACATCAAAGGCATCGTCGAAGCGTTGGTCGAACACTTCGGGCTTCGGGGCATCACGTATAGCAGGCGCGCCGCCGCGACCGCGCTCTTTCTGGAATCCGCCGCGATCGCTCTCGGCGGCAAGATGACTCTGGGAGAACTGGGCCAACTGTTGCCCGCGCTCGCGAAGCGCTATGACCTGCGCCAGACGGTCCTCCTCGCCGAGTTGCGGCTCGACGAACTGCTCGCGCGCCAGAACGCGTCCAAGTCCTTCAAGCCGCTGCCTCATTATCCGGCCATCCGCCGGGACATCGCCATGCTCGTGCCGGAAGCCACCACGCACGAGGCGGTGCTCAACGTGGTGAAGAAGGCGAAACCCGCAAATCTCGAAGACGTTGAACTCTTCGACGTATTTCGCGGCAAGAACGTGCCCGAGGGCCAGAAGAGCCTGGCTTACTCCTTCACCTACCGGGCCCCGGACCGCACACTCACCGACGCCGAAGTGAATGGTGCCCACGAAAAGCTCGTGGGGCAGTTCAAGGAAACGTTGCGTGCGACGATGCGCGATTCGTAGGGAGCGCGCCCGCGGGGTTCGAGTTCGGGGTTCCTGGCACCGTGACTCCTGTTGCGTATTCCGTGCTCGGTGTTCCGTTCTTATTGGCTCACCCCATGGCTTCACGGAACACGGAACGCAGAAAACGCACTCTCACGCATACCTCTCCAACTGCCTCCTCAACCTCCCATTGCTCGCCACGATTTCGTAGGTGTGTTCCCCCTTCACCGGCCGGTTCCAGAATTCGCCCCCGGCGCACTCGATGATCAGGCCGCCCGCAGCGATATCCCACAGGTGCAATCCGTATTCCACGTAAGCATCCATCCGGCCCGTGGCCACATAGACCAGTGAGAGCGCCGCCGCGCCCATGATACGAATCTTGCGCACGCGGTGGATGAGCGCATGGAGCGTCGGCAGCATCCGGTGCAACGTGGACCGCTGCTTCGCGAACCCGAGCGCGACGATCGCTTCGTTCAGTTTCCACCGCCGACTCACACGGATGACCTTCCCGTTGAGCCGCGCGTTCCGGCCGCGAATCGCCGTCCACAATTCATCCGTGAAAGGGTCATACACAACCCCCACAAGACTTTGGAATGGGCCAGAGGCGTGTTGCGCGTGGCGTGTTGCTTGATTCGCTGTGCGCCGCGGAGAACCTGGAACTCGGAACTCGGAGCTCGGAACCCTTTCTTGCAGCGCAATCGACACGCACGCGTGCGGGATGCCGTAACTGAAATTCACCGTTCCGTCGATGGGATCGACCACCCAGCGCACGGGTGCCTCCGGATCGCCTACAATTCCCTCCTCGCCGAGAATGGAAATGCCCGGGTACGCGCGCCGCAGTGAGCGCTCGATCCGTTTCTGGCAGCGCACGTCCAGCTCCAGCTTGATGTCATGCTGCGTCGCCTCGTTGATTTTCTTGGCCGAACGCAGGTTGACGCGCATCAGTTGGCCGGCCGCGCGAGCGGCTTGCACGGCGCACCGCAGCGCCGCGTTCGGATCGCGGGAAGTCATCGCGGCGCAGACCGTAACGAGACGACTGGGCGAACGCAAGGTAGGGCCCACTTGGCCCAAAGCTCAGGGTCAAATCGCTCGACCCAAGTGGCGCTCCAACGACTGGCTCACCGCCTGGGAGTGATGGTAATTCCACACCGCATCGCGACCTGCTGACTGGCCGCCCAACACAGCTACCATCCGCTCCTGTGGACGCATCAAAAGCAGATAACGACCACCCTCACTCACGATCTGCGGCAGAAGCTTCCCTTCGAGCCACTCGAACATGTACTGAAACTCTTGAGAGGTTTCCGGCAGCCAAGGCGGTGAACAAAGACTGAACGAATGAAACTCCGGTGCATCGAAGTCGCCGGCCCGGGCCAGAAGTTCGCCGGAGGCTTGGGCAAGAACACCAAAGATCAGTCCGTGTTCATCAATTGTCTCTTTGAGAGCCTGGGCGTGCTTGGTTAGGCCGCGTTGTCACTCCTATCGGTTGGGCGTGAATAATCCTGCGCGATACATGCTCGCGAGCGCGTCAGCCGCCCTGCTCGCGCTTGCGCCGTCGGCGGAGGACAACGAGAGCGTCACGGGATGGCTGGATGTGGTTGATGCATCGTGGCTCTGGAGCCAGACGTAGCAAACAAGCACTCCCATGATGAAGCTACATACCGCGAGAGCAAACTGTCGTGTCGGTATTTTCATTTTGTTCCTTTGGTTATGTGTTGTTGCGATGGTGTCGAGCGCCCTAACGACCCAAGCTCAGCGGCCCGGCGCACGGGACGCAACGATGGCAAGCACGACGTTCCCGCCGGATTCGCTGCAAGCGCAGAGTTAGGCGGCGTGAATCTCATCTGAATATCAAACCAAGGACCAAAAATAGTACTCCAACCACCACAGCAACCCCGCCTATTCCCGCCAGCAAACCACCAATGACAGACGCGAGCATCACCGTCAAGCGTGCGGAGCCCCTTTGGGCAGACTGGCGTCGCTGTAGCCTGGCGACCCAAAAGATCAGGCCGCCAAAGACGAAGACGAGCGCACCGATAAGGAAGAGTTCAGCGCCGCCTCGAAAATCAACAGGAGGGAATCCAACATCTGGCATCCCCAAGAGCGGGTATATTTGATGCTGATCCATAGCCTTTGTGTGCAGTGCCGCCTAACGATCAGAGATCAGCCACGCCGGGCCAAGGGACGTGAACCGCGCAGCGGAACTACCAACGCTCCCCGGCCTTGGCTGCAGCGATTGTTAGGCGGCATGCTCATTGCGACTCCTCTGGAGGCTTTCCCCAAAGCCACGTCGCCGCGCCACTGGCCAAAAAAGACGACTCGCCAAGTCTCAAACGTGTAGGGTTCCTTTTCGCTCTCGGCAATGATGACCATCTCGGATCCGTCTGCCAGACTGTAGCGCCATCGTATCTGGCCTCTGTACGGTAGATCAGGCATGCCCACACGATTGCTCACGACTGTCATGGGCGTGCCAATCTCCAAGAACGCAAACTGATCCACAGTGCGTTTGCTGTGTGTGCGACAGCCAACAAAAACAGTCGCCGCAGCAATTAGCAGGATAAGCCTCATAGCTCGGATGCCGCAACTAACGACAAAAGCTCAGCCACGCCGGATCACTGGCGCGGCCCGCGAATGCGGAACTGACAACGCCCTCCGGCGTTGGCTGCAGCGACTGGTTAGCCTTCATCTTTCGTTTCAACTTACTTATTCCTGCTTCTGACTCACAACGGTCCACTCGCCTTGCAGATGGCGAACTGTGAAAGTCGTTCCGACGCCGTTCGTGCCCTCGTGTACCGGAGCCGTCCAAACTGTGACGTCGCCGCTCAACTCACGCTGTGCACCTACTACGTGATTTGTGGTCTGCTTCATCACCAGACTGGTAATATCCTGAATCTCCTGCTTTGTCAGCCCCGACTCTGCCGACGGCGAACAACCCGCAAGCAGCGCAGCGAGAGGCAATAAAATGAAGCGAAGTAAATTCATCGCGCGAATGCAGGACCGGGTAGGCGCGGGCGGTTAACCCGCCCGCGCCCCCCTAAGAACCGTGCGTGAAGGTTTCCCTTCACACGGCTCGAGCCTTGTTAAGAACATCTCTGCGGTGAAATGTTCCATTGCTCGATAAAGTCCGTGCAACATTCGTTGCATCCTAACTTTTGCGGGCAACTTGGCAATACGCGGATGTGGCCGTTGACGCTGCGCTCCATCGGGCGACAGCTTCGG
>Ga0134127_10000211_pt1 | contig 67988 bp, 63 predicted proteins | sample KB31753_FD_96459 | JGI IMG/M metagenome (GOLD analysis project Ga0134127, IMG submission 96459) | Terrestrial soil microbial communities with excess Nitrogen fertilizer from Kellogg Biological Station, Michigan, USA - KB3-175-3 | ecosystem: Environmental > Terrestrial > Soil > Unclassified ... | reverse complement strand
GCTCAACATTCTCGGCGCACTGGCCGCATACTCCTTTTTCCCAAAAAAACCTTCTCTTAATATCGTTTTCGACAATCAAACTAATCAATTACTTTTAGCTGCTTAACCCGAACTCACGTTAAAATAATTGTCGGGCGATGTATAAAATTATCACTTCAATATGCTTACTGCTGGCCGCTTTTATTTGCGTTGCACAACCACAGCCAGATGATCGCCTGGCAAAATCAATGGATAGTTTGGTAGCACCGCAATTTGAAGGCAATCAACCAGGCATATCCATCCTCATCGCCAAAAAAGGACAGGTGGTTTATAAAAAAGCTTTCGGCAGCGGCAATATCGAGTTGAATACGCCTATGCAGCCGGATAATGTGTTCAGAATTGGTTCCATTACCAAGCAATTTACGGCGGTTGCTGTTTTGCAATTGGTTGAACAGGGAAAGATCTCACTTCAGGACAGTGTCCAGAAATATATTAAAGATTTCCCCTCAAAAGGCTATTCCATTACCATCGAAAACCTGCTGACCCACACTTCGGGGATAGTTGATTTTACATCAAAGGACGACCCAGACCCATATATTGAAAGAAGAGATTTTACACCGGAGTTTTTGATCAATTACATTAAAAACGATCCGCTGCGTTTTAAGCCTGGTTCCAAATACGAGTACTCCAACTCGAACTATTTGTTGTTGGGTTATATCATCCAGTTGGTTTCGGGCGAAAATTACCACCAATACATGGCCGAACATGTGCTGAAACCTGCCGGGCTTGAGCATACGCTTTACGCCGAAGAACACACAGCCGTACCTGGCAGGGTGCAGGGCTATACCCATTACAGCGGCTCTTTTGACAATTGCGATTACCAAACGCTTTCGCTCGGCTTTGGCTGCGGCGACCTGCTTTCAAACACCCAAGACCTGTTGAAATGGAACCAGGCGGTTATAGCCGGTAAGCTGATCAGCGAAGCCAGTGTGAAAAAAGCATTTTCGCCATATAAGCTTGCAAGCGGAACTTATTCCAGCTACGGCTATGGCTGGTTTATCGATACCACCTATGGCAGCCCCTGCATTCATCACGAAGGCCAAACCAGCGGCTTTATTTCGCTCGAAAAATATTTTCCTAAAGAAGATACCTACCTCGCTATAATGACGAACGTAAAAACCGGTGATGATAAAACTGATTTCAGTGATAACCGCTTCCGGTTGTTTGATGAAATTGGACAGCTGGCCATGGGTAAAGAATTAATAAAAGAGATAAAAATAGATGACAACACGCTGAATAGTTATGCCGGTACCTACAAATTGGATAACCCATCAGCTCAAAAGTCCCGGAAGGATGGGATTTTTATTCGGCTAGAAAATGGAAAGCTATACGCAACTTTAGCAAACGGCACCGGTATAAATATGTACTTGTCACCGCAGTCTGCTACTCTTTTTTTATTACCCGACGTAAAGCGAATTAAAACCACCATTGAATTTATAATAACGGACGGGCAGGTAACCGGGTTATACTGGACACAGGAACAGAAAATTAAAATTAAGAAAGTGCAGTAAATGATGATGAAATACCGGCCAATAGCACTCTTTTTAGTTGCTCTGCTCCAGTTTGGCGCAGCAAAAGCACAGCAAAACGCTGACACGGGCGATCTGGCTAAAAAAATCGACGAATACGTCACGTCAGCTTTCAACCTCGGGAAATTTAACGGTACTGTACTGGTTGCGCAGAAGGGAGAAATTGTACTGGAAAAGGGGGTTGGATGGAGAAATTTCGCTACCCGTACGCTAAATGATTCAAATTCTGTTTTCCAGATAGGCTCGTTAACAAAGCCGTTTACAGCAATGGTGATATTAAAATTGCAGGAAGAAGACAAGCTCTCGGTTAATGATCGCTTAAACAAATACTTTCCGCAACAAAAAGGCGCGGAGAAGATCACCATTCAAAACCTCCTGGACCATACTTCGGGATTAAACAATTACACAGATATCTTCGGCCCGGAAGACTCAGCCATCGTCAGTCATCCGGTAAGCCAGCAAAGGGTAATGGACATATTCAAGCAAAAACCGCTTGCATTTAAGCCGGGAACCAAATTTAAATACTGCAATTCGGGCTACTTTTTGTTAGGCGTGATCATTGAAAAACTAACGGGTATGTCCTATGAGCAGGTCGTGCGGCAGTTGATCTTTAATCCGCTCCACATGGACCATACCGGCTTTGATTTTATAAATCTTCAGGCTCCCGCCAAAGCAACCGGGTACTTAGGTCCTGATGCGGACAAGCCTGAACCCGCCGTGCTGATGGATTCGACCGTAACTTATTCGGCCGGGGCAATTTACAGCACGGTTGGTGACCTGTATAAATGGGCAAAAGCGATATCGAATAGCGAGATCCTCTCAAAAGCATCCTGGAAAGAGGCTTTTACGCCGCACCTAGAACATTATGGTGATGGCTGGTGGATCGACAGCTTATTTGGCGAAAAATATATTACGCACAGCGGCGGCTTGCAGGGTTTTATGTCGAATTTTATATATTATCCTGATAAGGATATTACTATTATTCTGCTGAACAATTTCGGAAATTATGGCGGCAGCCTTTCGGACATCAATACCGGTATTTCGGCTATTTTATTAGGTAAGCCTTACTCGCTTTACGAAAAACATGCGGAAATTACGGCCGATAAAACATTATTAAAGCAATACGCAGGCGTTTACCGGTTTAATGCGGGGCATCAGTTGGTTGTTAGCTTTAGCGATGGCAAGTTATTTGTTAGGGCTTCCAATCCTGACGATAAACTCCCGAATGTAGAATTACATGCAGGGACCGATGACAAATTTTATATAGAGGAAGCGCAGCTAAAGTTTGAATTTGTTAAAGATGCCAATGGCAGTATTGGAAAAATGATCACTTACAATACAAGAGGGAAAGATGCCGATTGGGTGAAGGTGAAATAACAGGCAAACTATTGCTATATCTTTTCATCTCCCTTGAATAGCTCTTAACGCGCCGGCAAACTTCATTATTCGGCGTTAAGCATTCGATATTATTGCTCTTAAGCTAATAACATTGCAGTTCGGTCTGGCCAGCCGTCTGTTCTTAGGCAAAACCCTTGCCGTGTGTTTAAAACTATACCCGCTGACAGACAGTTATTTTCGTTTTTAGGTATGTTTTTTAACATAAAATTAAACTTGCCTGCAAAATATACCAAAGAGCCCGGTCGTTCTCCTTATTAGTAACCTGTATTTTTTAACATCTAAAATTAAAAGCTATGAGTACTCAAGTTGAAACAATGACTGTACAAGAAGTTGCAAACAGGCTTGTACTGCTATGCCGCGAAGGCAAAAATGTTGATGCTATCAATGAGTTGTACGATGAAGACATCGTCAGTCATGAACCGGAAGGCTCGCCAATGAAAGAAAAAGTTGGCAAAGATGCTGTTTTAGACGCTACAAACCGGTGGTTCGATTCGGTAAGCGAGCTGCATGACTCCTTCATTTCAAATCCAATAATAGCCGGTAACTTTTTTGCCTGCACCATGAAGGTCGATGCCACCTACAAGGAGCATGGCAGAAACGTAATGGACGAGTTATGCGTGTTTGAAGTGAACGACGGAAAAATCGTTAAAGAGCAGTTTTTTTACGCGACCGGGCATTAATAGCCGTCGAGGATGAAATATCAGGAAAAGGGGCATCGCCCCTTTTTTGCTTTATAACTGTAATTGCCGGAAAAACATTATTTGGAAAATAAATATTATTTTTACGTAACTATCCTGATATTCAGGCAAACGGTTAATAATCAACGTTTTTACGGATATAGCCTAACCCTCGTTAATTAGCCAATAAATTTAAATCTATGAGTAACGCGGAGCAAAAAAACACTGCAAAACATGCAACCGGAACACGTGAAGAGTGGCTGAAGGCACGCCTTGAACTGCTACAGGCGGAGAAGGAGCTAACACGCCGCAGCGACGAGGTGGCCCGCCAGCGGCAGGAGCTACCCTGGGTACGGATCGGTAAGGATTACCAATTCGACACCGATAAGGGCAAAGCTTCGCTGGCAGACCTTTTCAATGGCCGATCACAATTACTTATTTACCACTTTATGTTTGGGCCCGACTACAAGGCAGGATGCCCGGCATGTTCGGCAATCGCTGACGGGTTCAATGGCGTGTACGCTCACCTGGCAGGTCACGATGTCACGCTTTCTGCGGTGTCGCGCGCCCCGCTTCCAAAGTTGCTCACATACAAAGAGCGATTAGGCTGGACTTTTCCATGGGCATCCTCGTTCGGCAGCGACTTTAACTACGATTTCACCGCATCGCTCACCGAGGAGGAGCAGCGTGCGGGGGCTGAATACAACTACAGACGCGAAGAACCATTTAACGTAGCCGGGGTTGGCGACTCCCTGACGAAACAAGGTGAGGAACCGGTGGAACAGAATGCGGGCACCACCGGGACCGATGTAGCCACCTATATACGCGAAAGGCCGGGCATTAGTGCCTTTGTGCTGGAGGACGGCGTTGTTTACCACACCTATTCCGCTTATTCGCGCGGGCTGGATGCGCTTTGGAGCGCTTACCAGTGGCTTGACCGTGCACCAAAAGGGCGCAACGAGGATGGCTTTTGGTGGCGGCGCAACGACGAGTATTAACTATCGGATTAAAACAGCAAAAAACGACACTTAGGCCAAAAATGATCCGGCACGGATACAGGGGGAATCGGTTACGGGAAAGTATAGAGGAGGACGTTACAATGAAAATTCCGAAAAACATCAACATATTATTTATAGTCGGTTTCGGGCCGGTCGTTCGGGATGCGTCGGCAAGTCGCAAGTTCTATGCTGAAACATTGGGCATATCGTTCGAAGAAGATGCCACCGGTTACATGTATACTGCAGGGTTGGATGGCGTTAAGCATTTCGCCCTTTGGCCGCTGAGCCAGGCCGCCCGGTCCTGTTTTAACACAACCCAATGGCCTGACGAATTTCCGGTACCGCAGGCCTGGATGGAATTTGACGTAGAGGATATTGAAAAAGCGACCATTGAACTGACGTCCCGGGGCTACAAGTTGCTGGTAGCGACGCAAAAGGAGCCCTGGGGCCAAACTGTTACACGGCTGCTGGGGCCGGAGGGTTTGCTGGTGGGAATAACCCATACGCCGTCGATGCGGTAACGTAGCGAAGTGCGCCAACGGTTAAGGTAGCGGTTTGCAAGGCAGACATAGCATATAACAAAACATGATTTCAGAACGGGCTTCCAAACAAGCTTTTTTTGGCGTCTCGACACTGCTTTTCGTCGTCGGCGTGATAGCTACGATAATTTGGAGCTTGCACATGTCCGCAATGGATGGCATGCCCATGCCGGGCGGCTGGACAATGTCGATGACGTGGATGACCGGGCCAAGCTGGCTTGCAACTGCGGGGGCGTTTATCGGCATGTGGGTGGTGATGATGGTGGCGATGATGATGCCATCCCTGGCGCCAATGCTATGGCGCTACCGGCAGGCGGTGGAGATGGCCGGAAGGACGCACCCGGCCTGGTTGACGGTGCTTGCTGGTTTGGGTTATTTTTTTGTGTGGACAATATTTGGAATGGCCATTTTTCCGCTCGGCATCGTATTGGCGACAGCTGAAATGCAGCTGCCCGTCCTGTCGCACATTGTTCCGATGGCTATTGGCGTAATTTTCGTGATTGCCGGTGGTTTGCAGTTTACCAAATGGAAGGCGCATCATCTTGCCTGTTGCAGGGCATCGCCCGTTGCCGGATATGTATTACCGGCAACCACCGGTACGGCATGGTGGCAGGGCGTACGTTTCGGCCTCAATTGTGTCCAATGCTGTTTCGCGTTAGTGATCATTCTTCTGGTGATCGGTGTGATGGACCTTCGCGTAATGGCCGTTGTGGCTGTGGCTATCACTGTGGAACGGCTGCTACCCGCCGGCGAGCGCATTGCCCGGATTACCGGGGTGGTTGCCATTACGGCAGGGTTGTTGTTGGTTGCGCAGGCGGCTGGAATGGGATAGCAGAGTTATGATTGGCTTGAGACGCGAATTGCCCTTCTTATAAACCGATCGGGTTCGACATCGGGCTTGCTTTAGCAAGGATCGAAAATTGTTCGATCGTGATCCAGCGTCCGCCGTTATGTTGTTCGACTAAACTGATCGTATCAAAAAATAATTCAGTGGGTAGTCCCAGCTTTTCAATGTGCCCCCAAATAGCATCCGTACAGGTTGAATTTCGGGGATGCATTAAGGTTATGTGCGGAAGATGTTCACGGGGGTGTTCAGTCAATCCATTCAATATTGTTTTCCTCAATTTGGAAAATCCATCGTCGCTCCTTTTTGCCGGAATAAATACACCCTTCCCATCGTCAAATCTTTCAGGCGGATCAAATTCCAGCCGAAGGGGTTCGGCCTCTTTTATTAATTTAATATTTTGAATGATTTTTTCAATTGGCTCAATTTCATCCTCCCGGCATAAAGTAAGGTGGGCAGCAATCAGATTGTATTGTATGGGGTTAAATTGAGCTCGTATTTTCTCTAAGATTTCGTTATGCTCAGCGATAAATAATGTAAGCTGCTTTCTGCTTGAATACATTTTTTAACTGGATTGAGGTTTTGAGGTCACCCTGACCCGGCTGGGGCTAATCTTCTATCACCACGCCCATTGAACAGAATTTGTTGATGCGCTCGGTCACCAGTTCATCAACATTACGCTCTTTTAAAGATTTCAGGTCTTTCAGCAATTGTTTTTTCAGGATAGCAGCCATGGCAACTGGGTCCTGGTGGGCGCCGCCGAGCGGTTCTTTAATAATGCCGTCAATCAGCTTGTTTTTGTACATCTCGGTCGAGGTGAGCTTTAAAACTTCGGCTGCCTTTTCTTTATTCTCCCAGGTTTTCCAAAGGATGGTGGAACAGTTCTCAGGCGAGATCACCGAATACCAGGAATTCTCCAGCATCATGACTTTATCGCCGATGGCAATGCCCAGCGCACCGCCGGATGCGCCTTCGCCGATAATGACACAAATTACAGGCACTTTCAAAACCGCCATCTCCATCAGGTTGCGGGCAATAGCCTCGCCCTGCCCGCGCTCTTCCGCTTCAAGGCCGGGGAAAGCTCCCGGCGTATCGATCAGTGTAACAACTGGTTTGCCAAATTTTTCGGCCAGCTTCATCAATCGCAGCGCTTTGCGGTAACCTTCAGGGTTGGCCATGCCAAAGTTGCGGTACTGGCGTTCTTTGGTGTTGCGGCCCTTTTGATGACCGATCAGCATAACGGTTTGGCCGTTGATGGCAGCAAAGCCACCTACAATGGCTTTATCGTCGCCTACGGTACGATCGCCGTGCAACTCAATAAAGTCTTCACACATCAGCTCGATATATTGAAGGGTATACGGACGTTCCGGGTGACGGGATATTTGTACTTTTTGCCAGCCGGTAAGGTTGGCGTATATTTCGTGGCGGGTAGTTTCAAATTTATTTTCCAGTTCGGCAATGGTTGCCGACATGTCCAGCTTGTTTTTGTCTTCAACCTGTTTTACCTTTTCAATCTGCGTTTGCAGATCGGCAAGGGGTTTTTCAAAGTCAAAAGTTATCTTCATACTTTCTCCGTTTGCGGGGCGCTAAATTAACTAAATATAATGTTATATTTTAATTAGCTTTTTGTAAAGGTTGATGACGTTGCATGTCGCGACAGCAAGCCGCCCTACTAAAGGCAACGCGTTTTTGCAAAATAGGTTTGGGCCACGGCCTAATGACAGGCTTGGGTTGCGTCATGATTGCCAAAGCGATTGTGTGTAGATGAATTTCCACTCATTGTTTTCTTTATAACAGAAAACAATGTAGCCTGCTGCGGATAAACTGCCGCAGCTTTTTATAAAGTAAAATACTCCCCGCTGGTTATTCGCCGATAATGCAATTTCCGAAAACTCGATCATCACCGCTGATTTTGAATAGCGTCCGCGGAATTTCGCCCAGCCTTTTTCCAGTTCTTTCCGATCGCTAAACAAAGCGGCGTAATCGCTGTTAGTTAGTAAACTTGTATGGAGGCTTTTTGAAAATTCGTTTTTCAGGAAGAATTGTTTTTTCATCTTTTGATCCAGGGCCGCAAGCAGCGACAGCCATGCGGTATCTTTTTTAAGTGAATCAGCAAAAGAGCGGTAGGTAAAAGTAACATCCGACATCGCGGCAGCATCACCGCTTAGGTAATTTCGCAAATTGCTAATGATGTCTTTTATTGCCGTGGTGTCGTATTTCCTACCGTAGTCTGTCGACTCCCTGATCACAAAGTCCATCGGACGGGTGCTTTCCTCGGGATAGTTTTTTAAATACTGCGAGTAGATAGCATATTCTTCCTTAGTCGCCTGCGCAATTGCGACGCCCGGCAGCAACAGCAAAAAAAGAGTGATAAATTTTCTCATATATGTTTATCTGCTTATCAATTAATAATCCATATCTGGTGCGTACCGAGGTATGTCCATTTCCCGTTTTCTTTTTCGAAAAATATGACCGAGGTATCTCCGTGCGCATACCATTTCCGGACAAAATAAAAAAGCGCTCTTTTTCCGTCACCCACCACTGCCGACAAGTCGACGAGGCAATTGGCGGTTGGGTATTTTTTTTGGAATTTGCCCCATACTTTTTTGTCCGATCCGTTACCCCCGAAGATTTTGTTGTAGTCGGTATCGCTGATGATGGTTGCATTAAAATAGGGTGAAAATTTATTTGCGATCACGAATCGCCGACTCATTTTTTCGTCTAATTTTAACATCAATCCGTTCCACATCGTATCGTTTTTTATTTTGTGCATGAGCGAGTCGTATGCCGTCGGGCTGGGAACCGACGAGTGAGGTTGCTTAAACCAGCGCCGCATCGCCTTCACTCCAAGTGGGATACCTGTATAATTCCTGCGGCCGTAATCTGTTGATTCCCGGATGACGAAATTTGTTTTCCCGCCAAGTTCTGCCCTGGTCAAAAGATAGTAGGCGTACATGGCGTATTGCTCCTGTTCGATTTGAGCGAATAACAAGGCCGGGGCCAAAAACAGCAGCAGCCCGATAATAACCTTCCTCATACCTTAAAAAATATCTTCTTTTTATACAGAAAATAGCACATTCCCCATTCCAGTCCGAACACACAAATCGCGGCTGCAAAAGCTTTTATCAAGCCACCGGCGCTGAACCAATCTAAAACATGATCGGAGATAAAGGTGATATAGCCGGTAAACCAGCGGTCGCCCACGATCTCGAAAAACAAGTAGATAAACAGCGAATTCATGCCCACCACCAGGAAAAAAGTAAGGCGTTTGCGATGGTCTTTGATATCGATCCACCAGTACGACAAAGCCAGGAACCACAAACACCAGCCCAGCGATGCAAGCGTGAATGAGCTAGTGGCGATGCGTTTGATAATGGGTGTAATATTCAGCCAATCCAACCCGAAGCCCAGCGCCAGGGAGATCAGCCCCCATAATAATAAATATTTCAGTTTTTCTTTTTGGTTGCTCAACAGCAGTTTTCCCACCAGCGCCCCGGCTATGGTATGCACGGCCGTCGGGATACAATTGATGGCCACCCAGCCGCCGGGGTTTATTTTGTTCATCAGGATGGTATCGACGTAGTTGCCAAAATTATGCTGATCGGTAAACGGCATATTGAAACCGGGTACATTGGTAAAGCGGTAAAGTATTTCGGTGAGCAGCAGCAGGCCAATGCAAACGCCGATCTGCGCCAGGTTGCTCCACCTGAAAATAAGGAAGGCTACGAGTGTGGTGAAGGACAACTGGGTTAACACATCCCACAATTCGAATGACAAACCCTTTGGCCTTACCGAATAATCGAGCACGCCAAAAAAGAACAGCAATGCGCAGCGTTTTAATATTTTTTTGAAGGATTGCCCCCATGTGACGGCGCTTTTCCATTGTTTGTTTAAGGAATAAGCCATGGCAACGCCAGCCATAAACATGAAAGCCGGCTGTACCAAATCCCAAAAATGCAGACCATGCCACGGATGATGGGTAAACTGGATAAAAAAATGGTTGGATGGTTTGCCGACCGAATGATCGTACAGATAGCCGTACAGCCCCGTCGATTCGACTGCCAGCAGCACCATAATAAAGCCGCGCAGGAAATCGAGTGAAAGGAGACGGTTGGATAAAGGGTTTGAGGTGGGTGAGGCGTCCATGGTTTGCAGTGTTGAAATGGTTGTTCTAAGATATAATGTTTTGACAACTATTGCGTTGAGGTAATATAAATATCGGATGCCGGTTGTTGACAAATAACTTTTTATACCTAATTTTGAACCTGTGTTTCTACCCCAAATGAAAAGGAACAGCCCGCATATCTTTTTCAAATCAATCGTCACCATTTTCCTCGTGGCTTACGTTATCGGCTCCTTCACCGATATGCGATACATCCCGAGATATATGCCCGACGTGCAAAAAACAAACATCATCCCTGCGCTTGCAAACATGCAGTTGTCGCATGCCAACCTTAGTAGAATCAATTTTTTGCAGGTTTTTGATAAATCAACGGTAGACAATGATGCAATAAATGAATTGAGCTTTATGCCTAAAAGCCTGGACATTAGTTTCCGCCTTTACGATAGCCCGGATGCAAAAGGCACAGATATTCAGCCCCCAAATTATCCACATCATAATTGTCAGTATTCTTACCTCGCGTTCTGCACGTTCCGGATCTGATGGTCTTACCGTACCCGGGTAATGGATGAAATGTTTTCAGGTTTAAGATTTTCACCAGGTATTTTGGCGGACTTTGCCTGATGCAAAATTTAGCATCTTCCGTTCAGGAACCGATTTTCATTATCCCAAATCAAAAAAGCCATTGGCTTTCATACCGTTCGAACAAACGGGTCTACTTTTAATTTTTATCAAAATAGTAAATTATGAAATTTTTAAGAACAGGTTTAATACCTGTAGTTATTTTATGTGCATTAATGTCACTGCAAGCTTGTAAAGCAAAAAAACTACCTCCGAAGCCGGCGCAACCACAACAAACTAATAATACGCCGCCTCCGCCGGTACAACAACCAAAACCACAGCCGGTGATTCAGCAAGCGCCGCCGCCTGCTCCAAAGCCGGATTATAATTTCAGTAATATCCAGTTCGAGTTCAATTCGTCGGTTTTAAAAACAGATTCGTACCCGGCCCTGGATAAAGCGGCCGCTGCCATGAAGGCGGATCCGACTGCGGCGTTTAATTTGAACGGGTATGCTTCAATCGAAGGTACGGAAGAGTATAACGTTACCCTATCCCAGGACAGGGCCAATTCTGTTAAAACCTACCTGGTAAATTCGGGCGTACGCTCAACGCAGTTAACCGCAAAAGGTTTCGGCACCACCAACCCGGTGGGCGATAACAGCACCGAAGCGGGAAGGATACTTAACCGCAGAGTAGAGATACACAAGCAGTAGGTTCCGGACGATCTCACTCACCGCTTTCCTTTGGAGAGGGGTGGGCGAGGTTACTCGCTCCGTAAACTATTCACCGGGTTGGTCAATGCCGCCTTTACCGATTGAAAGCTGATGGTAATAAACGCCACCAAAACGGCAACGGCTGTTGCGAGTACAAACACCCACCAGTCAACGCTCACCCGGTAGGCAAAGCCTTGCAGCCAGCTATGCACCAGCCACCCGGCTATGGGCGAAGCAATCACCGCCGACAAAAGCACCATCTTCAGAAAATCTGTTGACAACAGCACCATAATGGATGAAATATCGGCGCCCAGCACCTTGCGGATGCCAATCTCTTTTGTCCGTTTAACCGCCAGGAAAAACGCCAGGCTAAACAGCCCCGAGCAGGAGAGCAATATGGCCGCCAGCGCAAAGCTACTGATCAGGTGGCTAAAGCTTTCTTTATCCTTATACTGACCATCAATGTCTTTATCTAAAAAACTATATTCAAAAACGCGCTGGGGAAATATCTGCCCCCAGGTCTGCTTTATTTTTTGGATGGTTTGGTTGATGTGATCGGACTGGATGCTGATGGCGAACTCCGTAAAACGTGGCACATTTACGTCCATTACCAGCGGTTCCATGGGATTGCTGAGCGAGTTGAAATCAAAATCTTTTACCACACCGATGATGTAGCCTTTCTTTCCGTCGGCTTGTTTACCCCTGATCATGCTTTTGCCCAGGGCTTTTTGTGGTGTGCCCCAGCCAAAGGCGCGCACCGCGGATTCGTTGATGATAAAGGCATCCAGGTTATCATGCCCGCTGGCTTTTGAAAAATCACGCCCGGCAACTATTTGCATGTGCAGGGTTTGGATATAGTTATAGTCCACCGAAAGCCAGGGGGCAAACATATTGTCTTTTTCGTAATGCCCTTGCGGAATGATGAGCCCGCGCACAAAGCCTTGTCCCGGCATCTCGGACGATGAGGTGACTCCTTTTATTTTACTGTAAGCGTTCAACTCGTTATAAAAAGTATTCATGCGGTGGCGCACAGCGGTATCAATAATATTGCCGTAGCTGAATGCTCCTGTGCCAAATATGGGCACTACCAGTATTTGCTGTTTTTGAAAACCAAGCGGTTTATTGCGCAGGTACTGCATTTGCTGGTAAATAACGATGGTGCCGATAATAAGCATAATGGAAACGGTAAACTGCATTACCAGCAACGTTTTTTGAACGGCATTGCGCTTGTTTTGGTCGCCTGATTTACCTTTTAGCGCCAGCGCGGTTTTAAACCGGGTAATAAAAAAAGCAGGGTATAAGCCCGCCAAAATACCGGCAGCAAAAAAGATGGCAGCAAAAATGGCCATGTTAATCGGTGTGGTCCATCCGGCCCAGCTGAAATGTTTGTCTGTCAACTGGTTCAATGCGGGCAGGGCCAGTTGAGTCAATACAATCGCCAGTAAAAATGCGATGGCGCTGGTGAGCAGCGTTTCGAACAGGAACTGGAAAACCAGTTGTTTCTTTTCGGCGCCCAGCACTTTGTGCATGCCGATCTCCTTCACCCGGTTGATGGACCGGGCTATGGAAAGGTTAATAAAGTTAACGTTGGCGATGAGCAGGATTAAAAAGGCAACGCCGGCAAATACGTACATATAAGTGATGTCGCTGCTGCTGGCATTGCCGAGTACGGTTGAGGCATGCAGGTGAATATCATTTAACGGTTGCAGGATCACCTTGTTCATCTGCCGGCTGCGGTCGGTGCCGTTGCGATATGCATATTGGTTCAGCGCGGCTTGTATATGGGCAGGCTGTATACCGGGTTTCAGCAGTATCCAGGTTTCGCAGGGGTTAAAGCTCCAGTCTTTCCTTATAAAATCGCTGAACAACTGGCTTTCTGCCTGGTACAGCGTTTCAAACGATACCAGGAAATCAAACTTGATATCAGAGTTATCAGGCATCTTTTTTACAACACCGGTAACCTGTAGCAGCACCTTGTTATCGTAGTTGAGCGACTTGCCCACCGGATTGCCCGGACCGAAATATTTAGCAGACATTCGATCGGTGATAACCACCGAATTTGGCCTGTTCAGCGCCGAATTTTTATCGCCATAAATAAAAGGAATAGTAAATATGCTGAACATATCCTGATCTACGAAAAAGACATTTTGCTCCTGGAAGCGTTTGGTATTTTGGCCAGCTACCCCGGGCGACGCTCCTGTTTCCATCTGCCCGCTGCGCGGAAAAAGCTTTACCGCTTTTTCAATGCCTGGTATGGCTGATTTGATACCGCCGGATAATACAACCGGCGTAGCCGAGTAAACCGCGGTTTGGCTGGCATCCTTGCTTAACCAGTTGATGCGGTAAACCTGGGTGTGATTAACGTTAAACCGGTTGTAGCTCAATTCATCCTTTACATGGATAAGGATCAGCATGCAGCAGGCCATCCCCACGGCCAGGCCGGCAATGCTGATGAACGAGGTGGTTTTATTGCGCCAAAAGTAGCGCGAGGCTATTTTAAAGTAGTTTTTCAGCATAGTTTATGTTGTTAATGCACACCGCTTTTGCTTTTGAGATAATACTGACAGATAAAATCATACCAAATAGCTATTGATTTGATAATTAACCTCTTGTGCTGATATTTCCAATCATTCCCGTCCGCTTTTGCAACAGGCAGTTGTGCGTTAACGATACAAATTCAACCGGCAATCTTTTGATAAGCCCGTAACCTGGCGGGTCCCGGCAACTCAGCTTAGTTGACTGGTCGCTTGTAAATCTTTCCGTCCTTCATTACAAAACCCACGTTTTGCAGCAGGGTGATATCTTCAGCGGGGTTACCTTTCACAGCAATAATATCAGCGATGAAACCTTTATCCAACTGGCCCAGGTTATTTTTATTCAGCAGTTCGGCCGGGTTGAGGGTCGCCGTTTTGATTGCATCCATCGGGGTAAAACCGGCTTTTTTTACATAATATTCCAGCTCTTTTACATCGTTGTTTACCCAGGGGTAACTGCCGATGTCCGTTCCCATTACTATTTTTAAGTTGCGTTTGTAAGCATGGTTCAGGTATTTATATACGCTGTCCGTCGGATCGTGAAAGTACTCAAAAACCGCTATTGTAGGGCACCAGTAAACATGGTGTGCCAGGGCCAGGGTAATCAGCGAATCGTTAAAGGCAAGGCCATGTTCAATGGATCGTACGCCAGCTTCAATCGCCATCCTGATGCCTTCTTTTGATGTGGCGTGCGCAGCAACACTTACGTGGTATTTGCGCGCTTCGTCAACAATAGCCTTAATTTCCTCGTAATTAAAGGTAGGTACCCCCCAGTCGGCATAAAGCTTTATCCACCTGCCGCCATGTGCAACCTGCTCGCGCACCACCCGGATACATTCATCCTTGCCGGTAGCATACTGCGTACCGGCGGGTAATTGCAGCTCCCAGTTTTGGTCGGCGGCCATGGGATAGTACTGACCGGTAGCTGCTATACCCTTCCCGGCCGGGATTATCCGCGGACCGTCAACAAATCCCGAGTCTACCGCCCGGCTAAGGTCGTGGTCTGCGTAACCGGCGCCTTCCGAGCATACATCCCGTACGGTAGTAACTCCACGATCAAGCAGGTACGACAGGTACTTTACCGCCCTTAATGAGCGGTATGACGGCGAATTACCATACAGATCCTTGTCATAATCGCCGCCATCAGCAAGCAGGTGGGTATGTACGTCCATCAGCCCGGGCAGCAGCGTGTAGCCTTTCAGGCGGATCACTACCGCCGAATCGGGGATATGGTTTTGATAGTTGATATCGACGATCTTGTTTTTGCGGATGATAACCACCGGGTCTTCCAGCACCCGGCCGTTTTTAGTGTCGATCAGTTTATCGGCGACTATGGCGTAAGTTTGCCCAACGCCCAAGCGCACCAACAGCACGCAAACAATAGTTAGTAAAGTTTTCATCATACCAAAGGAATCAGATTAATTACGACTTCCCACAGCGACCGTGGGTCTCCCTAAAAGTAGCAAATAATTATTGCTTTTATCAGCTCGCCCGGAGGCCTGAAATTTTCTTTATACGATAATATGGGCAGTGTTCATTTTTTTAAATATGAACACTTTTGGCACTTCATGGTTAGGGGTTTAAATTGCTGTTAACAAACAATCTATGCGATAAGTGCAAAGTATTACTTCATAGTTGAAACCGCAAAAAGCGTTCATTTTTGAAGGCTTTTTTGAACACAACTCATAGTTAATTTCAGCCAAACCGGCAATATTCAAATGCGGCATATCATTCGGTATAACGGCTGAAAGCTCTTTAAAATGGCGATATTCCGGCCGGGTCTTATTTATCCGGCATCCGTCTGCAAATTTATGACCATTCAAACGCCCCCGCGACTGTGCGCAAAAGGCCTCAAATCACTATCAAAACCCTTACGAAAGGCATACAAACGGCATCGAAAAAAAAATTTAAGCCTCAAAAAGCGTTCATTTTTGTTCATCGCATGAACGTTTTTTGTTGCCTATTTTAGGGCAAGGCAGTTTTTAATCCACCACCTCCGGCTTAACCCTTTTCACATACAATTCATCAATCACGATGATCAGCATGGCCAGCAGCGGCACGGCGAGGATAATGCCCAACGCCCCGGACAGCGTGCCCATGATCAATTGGCTGATCAGCGTTAAGGCCGGCGGCATATTGATCATCTTTTTTTGGATCAGCGGGGTAACAATATTTACCACAATGGTTTGCGATACGATGTAGATCAGCGCAACGATGATGGCCGTATTGGGGCCTATGGTAAAGGCCAGCAAAACGCCCGGTATCATCGCCAGCAAGGGCCCGAAGTTGGGCACGATCTCCAGTATCCCGGTGATCAGCCCCAACACCAGCGCCGCCGGAATACCCATTATACTTAAACCGACGGCAATCAGGATAGTGATCAGCACCATCGAAAGCAGCATGCCTTTTAGCCAGCCTTTAAGCGACAGGCTGATACGGTCGATAATCGCTCTGCCCGCTGGTTTTTTGTTATCGGGCACGAGCACCAGCAGGCCGTCTTTATAAAGCGACGGATTGGCGGTAAAAAAAATGCCGAGGAACAAAATGATGTACATATCGCCGAGTACGCCAAAACTGGTGCTGAAAAAGGTTTGCACTGTGGCGGTCAGTTTATCCGAATTATTACCGGAAGAAAAATCAAGCAATTTTTGCCCTACTGCCGACCGGGACAATTTAGCTTTTGCCGTATTGATATTACGCGGAAGGTTGTGATTCAACTGGGCAACCTGGCTTTGTATTTTAGCGCCGATAAACCAAAACAATAAACCGATCACAATAAAAGTCCCTGCAATTGAAATGAACATTGCATACCTGCGGCTTAGTTTCGTCTTCTTTTGGATCAGATCGCCAAGCCCATGAAAATAAACGGCGATGAGCGCACCGGCCAGCGCCATCAGCAGCACATTAAACGCTACCCGGACGATCAATATGCCCACCACCAGCAGCGCCACAATGGCAACGGTTTGCCACACCTTTGTGCTGTAGGCTAACTCTTTTTTTACCGGATCAGGCTGTTCGTGATTTACAGGCATTTGATTTTTACTTACTTGAAAAATAAAGATACCTTTTAATATGATAAAGCGGTGAATAATCGCACATGGCCATCGCTTTTTAGCTTCTCTGTCATCTGATAGGCTATTAATCTCTCAAGAGGGGAATCGCACGTGCCCTTTGCCTTTTAAGAATCTTCCGAACACCTGTAGTGTTTTCATCATCAAGGGCGAGCGGTTCTTAACGCTTTTGATTCCTCTGCCCCCCTCCTAATTTGTGCTGATGATCGATTCGTTGCAGAAATCGGCGTTCCATTTCATTCTTTTCATCGGCCGGTCGGTTGAGTAATGGTTGACGAAATCCCGTCCTTCGGGGCTGTTGCTATTGTAGTGCAGGATGAAATTATAGTTGAGCGCTGTAAAACCAAAACCAAACCACTGATAGGGGTGCGCCGAATCGGTATACCAGGTGTAAACTTTGCGGATGGTTTTGGAAGGCACATCAAAATGCATCACCTGGTAGGCCGGATTGTTTCCGTTGCGCGAATCGAGGCCCGGCGCTATGGCCACATACGAAATTAATTTCCCCTTATCTGTAATCAGCCTGCAATCGTCCATGTGGGTATGACCGGACAGCTGAAATTTGATAATGGCGGCGTATTTTTTTATGGTATCCAGGTACATTTGCTGCACGCCGGCATCCCAGGTTGTTCTGCCGTTAAATTTATCAATGCCGGGCGGTACGTGGTAAAATAGCCATGCCTTTTTGCCGGCGCGCCGGTCGGCCTGCAATGTTTTGCCCAGCCAGTCCATTTCGTTTTTTGCATCCTGAAAAGGGCCCCAGGCGCACAGCAGGGTGTTAAGCGCAATAACCGACAGGCTGTCTGTTTCATAACTATAGTACCCGCCGGTACTGAATGTTTTATAGATGGCGTCATTTTTATCAATGCGTTTTAACATCGATTTGTAAAACACGTCATAAGTCTCTTTTCCGGATGTGTTGTGTACCAGGCAGTCGTTATTGCCCAGGGCCGGTAAAATAACGGCGCTGGGGTCGATATTTTGCACATGGTCGATGATGTATTTAAATGTTTTGGCCATGTTAGCGGGGTCGTGCGTGGGGCGGTGCGATAAAAAATCGCCGGCCATCAGGATGAACGGGAACTTTTGAGCGCCCAAATTACCAACAGCCGACAGAAAAAGCGTAGTATCAGTATCGGTGTGATAAAAGCTGGTGGGTTTAAGGGTTAAATCCAGGTGTACATCCGGCATTACCAGTACCGAATCGGTTTGGGCCATACCCATCAGGGGTAGCGCAATAAATAAAAAGAGGAATAGGTTTTTCATGATGTTGGGTGTTTGGATGCCAGGAGGCTACGTAAAATGCAGGTACTAAATTAGCCATGTTTTTGAGGTTTCGCAACGATGAGCATTTTTTGTGTATATACTGCTTGCCCATCGACACCGGATTAACGGCGTATTGAGTTTCGGTTAACGGATTCGAACCGCTATCAAGTGGTTCGTAGCCACTTATTCTATCCATTGAACTAAACCGAAATGTGGTTGACCTGCCGGAATCGAACCGGCGTAATATGAGTCACAATCATACTGCGTTTCCAATTACGCACAAGGCCAACATTTTTGTTGAGCCGGCAGCAGGCAGTTTGCAGCATGCAGTGATTGCCAGTGCGAATTTCAACCGTGAAGCGTACGGGGTTGGAACCCGTGATGACCACATTGAAAGTGTGGTGGCTTAAACCGCTTGCCAAACGCTCCGTTTTCTCAACAGGATTCGAACCAATATCTGCAGGGTCAAATCCTGCTATGCTAGCCCTTGCACCATGAGAAAGCAGGGATGGTGAGATTCGAACCCACGAACACTTATCTCCAAAACAAGCCCGTATAATCCCAACGGAACATCCCTAAACGAAAAAAGCCCCTTAGTTTTTTAGTCTAAGAGGCTTCATGCTTTTATGTTTGATAATTTACACAGCAATCCCTGTTCGACTAAAAGTCAAATAACGGCGGGGTTGCTCATGTAGATTATTAAATTTCATTGGGACAAATATAGGAAAACTTCTGAGTTAAATGGTGTTTTTTTAAAGCAGTAAAAAAGAACGTCACGGCGAAGAACGGCCTGTCCCGAGACTTCGGGAAAGCCATCTCTGCAGTTGCTGGTCAATTTCCCGCCTTTGTTGGCGTTTTCACCAACAAACCGAAATGCCTGACGAATTGCTATTCATCGCTGTGATAGAGTTCGTAAACGGGGGTAAAGACAATCGTTTTGGCTATTGCATGCGGGGTCCTGGTCCTGACCCGGCACGCCGGTCCTGTTGGTGAAAACACCATAGGTGTTCGGAAGACGGCACGCGTCGACCCCGGGGCCAGCGCGACGGGCTCCCCTGCCACGGTTGACCTGCCTCACAGCGGTTTTTTGTCACCCTGAGCGCAGTGATTGGTCTTGAAGCGATCATCCGCCGTGCCCCTGTTGATTTGTTTCACAGGGCTTTTCGCAGATTTGACAGGCCTTTACGTAAAGCACTTCTCTTCATTCCCCCAGCGGCTGGCCAAGTGCCCACTTCCCGCAAACTTAAATTACCGGCTTATCAGCAACCCATTTTTGCAGCAGGCTTTCATTGGCGGTTAAGCTGCCGATCATGAAGTATTTATTGGTGCTCAGCGCTTTTGATTCCATAATTTTTTCCTTTATCACGCCTTGCTTATTGATATAGTTTGAATGAAAGAAATAACAGCCGGCAGCGGTTTTAACCACATAGCCGGTATGAAAATCAAGGCCGATAATAAAAGCCGAGTTAACCGGCTGGGTAGCTAAATAATTATTCAATTTATCGAGGCTGTGAAACGACCTGACCCCAACGCACAGCTGTTTGATCATCACCGCGGAAGCAGCATTGGCAAGCCCCATCCGGTCGATCTTAAAGCCCAGGTCGGTTAAAGTATTGGTTACAAAAAAGCCGCAGGCAATCGTTCCCGTTTTAGGCTGCCGCGTAGTGCCGTAAAAATCCCATGGCGTACCGGCCCAATAATTATAAATATCCTCGTTTATCAGCTTGAATAAATAATTACGAATGTCTTTTGCAGGATGGTTTATCAACAGACTTCTGCGGTTGCTTACGTCCTTTTTAAATTCGTTATAATCAATTTTGGTGTTAACGGCTGAATGCGGGTTTTGATAATTGCCATTAACGAATGTTGTTATGACAAGCCATGGATAAAGTAAAATTGATGGTGCCAGTTGCATAATTGTCGCGGATGAGGAATCGCGATAGCCAAGATAGGAGATTTTTTTATTTATTGCAACTTTATTGCATTTAAAATTATCGTCAACGGTAACAGCGCAGTATGGATGTTTAGTTTCGGCTAACGGAGTCGAATCCCGCACATGCGGGAATGATTCGTAATCAACCATTCTACCCGGAGGCCGGCAGTTTGCAGCAGACAGTGACCCCCGGCGTGAATTTCAACCATGAACGCTATGGCAAATCGGAACACCGGATGCTGGAGGAGCGCATCCTGCTGTTAAACGCCGCAGGGGGCAAGCCGAAGAATACCTGTCCTTCGCGGATTTATTAAGCAAACATATTCGTTTTGAAGAGCGGGTGCTTTTCCCGTACCTGGAAGCGACACTATCGCAGTCAACACTAAAGCAGGTCGGCGCGTATTTGTTGGCGGAGCATCAGACTGCCTTTGTGGATAATTGTCCGGATGAATTTTGGACTTCAGAATAAAAACAGCAACTAAAACAGCTGGATGCACAAGCGTTCATCAGCAATATAGGCCAGGTTGAAGTTTGGTATAAATTTATATCAAAATCAAAAAATACCCCAACACGGCTCCGCCTATGATAACGAACGCGGTATTCAGCTTCTTAAAATAAAAGCTGACAGCAAACCCGATTACCGCAATGAGAATAGTTTGCCAGCTGCCTATCGCCGATCGACCCAAATCAAAACATACAACCAGAATCAGCGCAATAGCAGTAACATTGACCGCATCCAGAAACGCTGAAAGAATTTTTGATTTCCGCAAACGATAGATAAGCGGGTTAAGCAACCCCACAAATAAGAACGATGGCAGGAAAATACCCAGGGTTGCCAGCGCCGCACCGTTCAAACCATTCATTTGCCAGCCAATAAACGTGGCCGATGAAAAAACAGGGCCGGGTGTAAACTGGCCGACGGCAATAGCATCGGTCAGGACTTGCTGTGCTAAAAGACCCGGCTTGACAAGTTCAGAATTTAAGAATGAAAAAAGTACATACCCGCTGCCATAAAGAATTGAGCCGACTTTGAGAAATATCCAGAATATCTTCCAGTTTGCGGACTTGTTATTTGCTGATAAAGGGACAATCAAAAACAACGGAATAAAAGAAACCATTTTATCAGGCCGGCTTTTAATCGCATAAATAGCTATGCCTGCGCCTCCCAGCCCGAATAATATAATGACTTCATTAACTCCCGTAATTGCCAGTGCCAAAGCAGCGATTCCGAGGATTGCCAATTCGATAGACTTTATGGCTTTCTTACTCAAGGTTACCATTAAAGCGGCAATAACCCCAATGATGGCAGGCTTGATTCCATAGATATAAGGTTGAACTTTGGGCGAGGCGCCATACTGCTGGTAAAGCCAGGCGAATAAGCCGGTTATGAATACAGCAGGAAGAATGAAGCATGCACCTGCTAATAAAAGACCCTTCCAACCGGAGCGTTCCTTGCCACAATGAAGCGCCATTTCAGTAGAGTTAGGCCCGGGTATCAGGTTGGTTGCACCTATAAGGTCAAGAAAATGTTCGTGTGTCATCCATTTCCTCTTGCGCACCACTTCCTCTTCCATCATGGCAATATGTACCGCCGGTCCTCCAAAACCGAGAAAACCAAGCTTCAGAAAAACGATGGTTACTTCTTTGAGTCTGTTCATTAAAGTTTTGTGTAAGTTTTAAGGTTGTTAGACTTATTCCCCCTTACTGATCTTTCGTGGCAATCCAATCGAGAATCCGATGATACCGATAACCGAAAATAATGCGCCATAGATAAACACCGCTGGGTGCCCAACTTTATCCCATAAGATGCCCGCGACTATACTTGCAACCAGGCCGGATAGTCCGGTTGCTGTACCGTACCAGCCGACGGCGCTTGCGCGCATTTCGGGCTGCACAAAATCAACGGCGCAGGCTTTGCCAACTGCGCGAAATATTCCCTGGAAAAGTCCATAGGAAATGAGCAAAGCGCCTGTAAGCACGGCGCTCTTTGACAATCCAAAGCCCGCATAGGTAACCGCGAATATGGCTAATGCACCAATCAATAGCGGCTTTCTTCCAAAACGGTCAGAAAGTGTACCGGCAGGATAGGAGATTGCAGCGGCAACCAAATTATAGAAAGCATAAACGATGATCGTGTCTGTCAGCGACAATCCGGTGGATTTGAGCTGAAGAATTAAAAACGAATTGCTTGAATTACCAATACTGAATAATGCAGCCAGCATAAGATATTGCCAGTATGCTTTCGGAAAAGCTTTTAAGCGTAAGCTGATTTTAGACTGGATTTCTGCAGAACGCCGTTCCTTCACCAGCAGGATCATTGTCAAAGCCAGCAGGCCGGGGATCACCGCCAGGTAAAAGATGCTCCTGATGGCCACCCCCAATGTGAAAAACAAGGCAACCGTGATCAGCGGGCCAATAAAAGCGCCGAGGTTATCACCGAATCCCTCAATGCCGAATGCCTTTCCCCTGTCTTTTTCCCCGACCGAACCTGCAATGAGCGCATCGCGGGGCGCGGAACGTGTTCCCGCACCAAGCCTGTCCGTGAACCGGGCTGACCAGGCCGCGGGCCAGGTAGTTGCAACACCAATAAAAGGTTTTGAGATCGCAGACAACAGGTAGCCGATAATTGCCAGTGGTTTTCTGCGCCTTAGTTTATCAGACCAATACCCTGAAACGCCCTGGATGCTATTTTGTATCGCCTCAGCACTGCCTTCGATAATCCCGAGTGTGCTGCCGCTTGCCTTTAAATATTCGGTCAGGTAAACAGGTAGTACCGGGTAGAGCATTTCCGTTGAGATATCCGAAAATAACGATGCACAGGCAAGCAGGAACACATCCTTGTTCAGCCCTTTAAAACGTCGTTTGCTGGTGGGTTTAACATGTTCCATAAAGCATATTAAATGTAATCAAACAAAGCTATGAAACCGAAATCCATGTGCAGCTGCATGTGGCAGTGAAACAAAGTTAATCCGGGGTTATCAGCTGTAAAGTCAATATCCATTTCCTGGAAACCGCCAAGCATTGCAACGTCTTTAATAATACCCGAAGTCGGTTGCCCGCCGATACTGGTTATCTCAAAGCTGTGACGATGCAAATGCATAGGATGTATGTCGTCTGAGGCATTTCGCATGTGCAGCCGGTAGCGCTTGCCTTTTTTTAAATGAAACATGGGCTTCCTGTCCATCATATCGAAAGCCACGCCGTTAATGGTCCAGCGGTTAAAGCCGTGATCTGCCGCCTGGTCTTTGGCAAAGATTAGGTGAATAGTTTCGTCCGGTTCCTGTGCCTTTCTATTCTTATTGCCAAATATCAGGTAGTCCCATTTATATGGTTTGGGGGTAATCCATTGCGGTTTGCCTGACTGACCCTCGTATTGAACGATTGTGCCCATGCCGTTCCCACGGTCGTCATCGGCAAGGTCACCCATAATCCACACGCCGGGGTTTTTCATTTCCACAATAGCGCTGATGCGTTCGGCGGTACCCAGCCAAAGCAAAGGTACTTCAGCGGGATTCGGGACTGGATTTCCATCCAATGCGATCACTTTAAAGGTGTGGCCAGGTAAAGCCAGGCTCCTGATCTCACTCCCACTGCCATTAAGAATATGAAAAAGTACCCGTTCCCCCCGTTTTACTTTGATCGGGTCTCCATGACCGAGCTGCTTGCCATTGATGGTAAATAGCTTATAGCCAACTTCAAACCCTTTCGGGCGTTCGGGGTGCTCCTTTTCCCTTTTTTCCTGCATCGCAGCCAATTCTTTTACCGGCTGGCCCGGCAGAAAATCCATCGCCATATCGCCACCTCGCTGAAAGTAAGGATCGAACTCTTTCATCACAATAAATTCTTCCCGGTCGTAGCCGGTAAGCGGTTTTTTTGGCTCAATATATACGGGGCCAACCTCACCGTTATATTGCCCCATATTGAGGTTTGCGCCTGCCACCAGGTGCGTGTGGTAAAAGCGGAAGCCTGGCGGCCCCGGAATAAATGCCTCCCGCCGCATCCCGTGGGCAGGGATATAAGGTGTACCTTCCTCGGCCGAACCATCAACGTCCACCGGCAGAAACTGGCCGTGCCAGTGGAACTGCTCGGGAACATCCGTATCATTATAAATATCTACGACAACCTGCTGACCTTCCCTGAAGCGCAGCAAAGGGCCCGGAAACTGCCCGTTATATGTTGTTGTTGAAATAATATATTGCGGCGCAACTTCGATCAATCCTGTTTGAATGTGAATGGTATAGTCTGCTTTACCGGGTGGTTGATTCGCAGTACCTTCCCGGGTCTTGTTGTTAGTGTTGGTGCACCCTTGGAGTACGACTGCTCCCGGCAGCCCCGAAAGCGCGGCGATGGTCAAACCTGTTTTTAAAAAATCACGCCGCGAATTTGTGTTTTTTTCTTGTGGGAGGACCGGTTCTGTTTCGTTGGTGTTCATAGGTTCATGATTAAACTTTACCAGATGATAATTTATGATCGACAGATGTTTTGCCTGCGCCAAAGATCAGCAGCAGGATAAGCAGCATCGTCATTGCAAAATCAGTTCGGTATTCATGGGCAAACGGCCAGAATCCTTTTCCGGTTAAGATGGGAAGTTTTGTTGTGACGAATGCGGTGATCATGACGATAAGTAGTGGTATAACGGCAAAGCGGGTAAAAAGGCCAATTAGTACCAACAAGCCGCACACAATCTCAAATGAGCCTGCGAAATGCGCCCAAAAATCAGGCGAAGAAAATCCGATTTTGGCGAAACGCCCGCTGCCTATGTTTTCCGGTCTTATAAATTTTTGGATCCCTTCCGACAGAAATACTAACCCGGTCACAAGCCTGCAAAGCAGGAACGGATACGATGAGGTGGACAGCAGCTTTTTCATAGTCAATGCATTATCCAAATTTCGTACAAGAAACAGGCCGGATTATGGTCGATTTGAAAAAGCTTTGGTAACTATGAATGTATAGCGCGGTAAGATTGGGGGGTAGCGTCTGTATATCGTTTGAAATACTTGACAAAATGGGAAGGATCGGTGAAATCCAATAGCAACGCGATCTGGGAGACGGTGTTATTGGTGTAAATCAACAGGCGTTTGGCTTCGCTTATCGTAAATTCAGCGATCACATCTGTTGCAGACTGGCCCGATTGTTTACGACATACCGCATTTAAATTCTGAGGGCTTGTGTTTAGCAGGCCGGCGTAATGCGCCACGTTATTTTTGATCGGATTGCTTAAGCTGAGTTTTTCCCGAAAGGCCTGGTGCAAATCGGTGCGTCTTCCCTGCTGTTCCGACTGAGGTCTCGACAAACTCAACAGTTTGGCCAACAGCGCTTTAATGAGCCCTTCCAAACAATGTTGCTGATTCTTGTATGGATGCGTATTGTTATTTTCCTGCTCGATCAATCCAAGTAATGCTGACACGACACGTTGGTCTTCCAGGTAAACAGACGAAATTGAACTGGCTGCTGATAAAAGCTGTTTCAGCTCTTTATCTGTGCAGGAGGTAACAAAGTCGGATTTTATGATCAGGACATATCCGGCGGGCTCAGGCTCTTCGTTTAAGTCAAGACAATGCACCTGGTCCCGTCTCACAAAAAAAGCGACCGGCGGCCTTACTTCATATTTAACCTGGTCCGTGATGTGGTAACCGGATCCGGCTGTAAAAAAAATGATCTCGAAATAATTATTGTGCTTATGAGGCAGTGTCTTACGAACCTCCTTCCGGAAAGGCGTTATTTTGAGCAATTTCTCTGTATCACTTTTGTCTTTTATAGTCAGCTCATGGGGCATTTAATAAATATCGTAATAAAAATGCTTTAACATACATTTGGCGGGAAAGCCACTGTGAGCTTTCGCGGTAAATGTCAATTTCAGCATCAATCGCCATTGACGCGGCTGGGGGAGCTGATATCTTCTCCGGCAGCTGCCTTTTAATTCCCAAAAACTTACACACCCCCACCAAAAATCCCAGCAAAACGCCGATGTTTGGGCAATGCATAAACGCCGGTATTTTTTTCTCGTGCTTATTTTGGGAACGCTCATCGCATTGAGCCCATTTTCTATCGATATGTACCTGCCGGCGTTCCCGGATATTGCGCGGTCGCTGCATACCACTACTGCGAAGGTTGACCTGTCGCTGTCCAGCTATTTTATAGGCCTGGCGTTCGGGCAGTTGCTCTATGGCCCGCTGATGGACCGGTTTGGACGCAAGCGGCCTTTGTATGTTGGGCTGACGGTTTATATCCTGGCTTCGGTAGGCTGTGCCTTGTCGCCTTCAGTAGACGTGCTGGTGCTTAACCGGCTTTTCCAGGCTGTGGGCGGCTGCGCGGCGTCGGTGGCGGCTATTGCCATGGTCCGCGATCTTTTCCCTGTCGAGGATATTGCCAAGGTGTTTGCCCTGCTGTTCCTGGTACTTGGCGCCTCGCCCCTGCTGGCGCCCACAGCGGGCGGTTACCTGGCCGCGGCCTTTGGGTGGCAGGCGGTTTTTGTGGTATTGCTCAGCATCGCGGCACTCATACTGGCGGCGGTGGCGTTTACCCTGCCCGAAAGCTACGCGCCCGACACCAATTACTCGCTAAAGCCCAGGCATATCTTCTCCAATTTCTGGCTGGTGGCGCGCAACCCGCAGTTTTACACGTATGCCGTTGCCGGCTCGGTTGCTTTTTGCGGCCTGTTTGCTTATGTGGCCGGCTCGCCGCTGGTTTTTATGGATATTTACCATCTGGATAAAAAGGCGTACAGCTGGCTGTTTGCCGGCCTTTCGGTTGGGTTTATCGGATTTAACCAGGTGAACAGCCTGTTGCTTCGACGTTACAAAAGCGAGCAGATCGTCAGGGCGGCCTTGTCTATACAAGTGTTCTTGTCATTGGTGTTCGTGGTCGGTTCCATGAACGACTGGCTGAAACTTCCCGGCACCGTCGTGATGCTGTTTTTGATACTGAGCTGTATCGGCTTATGCAATCCCAACACCTCGGCGCTGTCGATGGCGCCGTTTCCACGAAACGCCGGCGTTGCTTCGGCATTGCTGGGTACGCTGCAGCTTGGGCTCGGCGCATTGTCGTCCTTCGCGGTGGGGTGGTTTAGCAACCGGTCGGCTACACCGCTGGCGGCAATTATGGCGGTATCTTCGGCGCTGGCCCTGGTGGTGCTGCTGGTTGGGCGGAGGGCAGTTGGGAGGTTGGTGGACGCCTCCGGTGAGCGTGTGCCTGGCGGGCATTAGGAGGTGTGATCCTGAGTCGAAAGTCTTAAGTCCTGAGTCGTGACCGGTCGTCCTGAATGTGGTTGGCTTTTTAAAATCCTTCAATCCCTAAATCAGGCGCATCAAGGTTCAGACAATTGGAGCGGGGATTGGGGGCTTAGTTCGCAGTGGGCGGCATTATCCTAAGCTTCTGACATCCGTGACACACCCCTCCGCCACGCTCAAGAGGGGAATCGCACATAGCCCCTGCTTTTGCACTTGTTTCAACCGCGACAACTCTTACAACTTACTACAAAACCACTCTAACTCAATCAACTCACTTCCTTACCACCGGGAATGCCACTATCCTCACCTTTGTAAACCCATACGGTATCAATGTAAAGTGTTCCACGGTATCGCTAACTGCGCCGCGGTAGCCTCCGTCGCGGTCGGTGACGGGCTGGTTGGCTACGCCGTCGGTAAGCTGCCAGTTGGGGATCTGGCGGCCTTCGGCAATGATTTGGCTGGGGGCGTGGGCCTGGTTCCACACAAATTTGCCGTGTAGCGGCCCTTCAGTTACTTTTAAGGTGTGGGTTGGGTCGGCCACAACTGCTTCGCTCAGGCCGTAGTTCCAGTTGGTGGTGGGGTAAACGCTAAAATAGTCGCCTTCGGCTTTGTCATTGCCTTTTTCCCAGCGTTCGCCCAGTTTAAGGGCATATACCAGCGGGCCGCGTTCAACTGCGCGGGAGTTGCGGCCCCATTGTGAAATACTGAGGTGCATGGGCAGCTTTAATACCAGCTTATCGCCGTTGTGCCAGGTGCGGCTGAGGGTAACAAGCTGACCGCCTTTGCGGGTTATTACCTGTTCACCGTTAACGGTGATGCTGCCTTCGGGGCACCAGGAGGGTATACGCAGCTCCCAATCAAACCAGGCATCGGCTTTCATGGCCACTTCAAAGGTTATCTCATCGCTAAAGGGGTAATCGGTTACCTCATTTATCGTTACCGGCGTGTTGCGGGGGCCGGCAGTGGTTGTAAGGGTGTTAGGGGCATAAACCATTGCAGCCAGGCCGTTGTTTTGGCTTTTGTACCATAGGTGGGTGGCAAACTTGGTAAAGCCCTGGTGCATGTTGGCCAGGCAGCAGGTGTAGCCGCTGCGCATACCCAGCACGTTGTTCATTTCGCGGCCAAAGGGCAGCGAGAAATCGAACACCCCACGGGCGATGACGGGCTGGTTAGCTACCTGGAAATATTGCTTGTTGTTGTAATCGTCGGTGGTTTGGGCGGGCAGGGCGTTAAAGGCCAGGCGCTCCAATGCGTCCATATAGTGGGTATCGCCGGTGATGGCGATGTCCTGCTCCAGCGAGAACATGTCTTCCACAATAGCGCATAGTTCAGTGCCCTGGGTAGGGAGGTTGCCGTGCAAATCTTCATCGGCGCTGAAGGCGCCGTTAGGCAAGCCATTGAGCGTCATGATGTCGTTAAAGCCGGTTTTTAGGGCCATCAGATTTTTCGGGTCGCCGGTACGCTCAAACAGCAATGCCGGAGCCTTAAGGGCCATGCCCACGTTCACGCCGTGGCGGCGCATCCAGTCCTGGTCGTTTTGGTGCGCAGCAGCGTTGATGGCCCAATCACGTTCGGCAAACCAGGCCGTCCATGCATAGCATTGACCGTTTAAATCGTCGGCAAGCTTGAGCAGGAGTTTGTCGTGCGTTTTTTGATAAACCCACAGGGCGACGAGGATATTTTCGGTGCCCCGCGAAGTAGCCCAATCCGTCCAGTGCCAGATGGGGCTTACCTGTATGGCCTGCACCTCGTAATGAAAATATTTGGTGAGGAAGCTAAGCACACGGGGATCATTGGTTGCCGTGTAGTACTGCTGCATGGCCTTCAGCATCACCATTTTGGGCCACCAGTCTTCACCCCTGCCGGATGTGACGGGCGTTATAACTGCACTGCTGTCGCGCTCGGCCCTGGTGATCGGCCCGAAATACCCGGAGGGGCGCTGATGGCCGATGGTCCAGTTGATATATTTGGACACTTTTGCTTTCAGCGTGGCATCGTCCAGCAGCCAGGCCAGCGGCACCGCGCCATCCAGCCAGTAAGGCGTTTCTTCCCAGCCGTCGCCTTTGCCGCCAAGCCAGCCGTTATCGTTTTTCAGCTTCCAGTACACCTCGTCCAGGTGTCCGGTGGTGCCGTCGCGCATGGTTTCCAACTGGTCGTGCAGCCAACCGGTGGGATGGATAGCGCCGAGCGGTAATTCGGTGTAGAGGGGTGGTGTGAAATGAGGGGTCGCAGGCCTTTTAGGTGGATGGAAGGCAAAGCAAATTGCTGCTGCCGGCAAAAGAAAAAGTGCCGATATTTTTTTTAAGGTAGAAAGCATCGATAAAAATAAGGAAAGACATCCAAAGTTTTGATGACTTCGGAAATTCCCGTTCGCTACTGCTGCACCTCCAGCGAATTAACATAATACGTTTTCCCGCCGCTCTGTTCAGTATCTTTAAATGCGATCTGCAGCCGGCCGTTAACATTGCTCACCACACCGGGAGTCGCCTTGGGGTTACCTGGATGCATTAAATAAATAGTATTCCCCTGCTGGTGCCATGTTGATGGCAGCGGTAACGAGCCCGGTATCCCTACCGCAAATGCTCCTGCGGATCTGAGGTGGGTGGCCGTGACATAGCAGGAGTCGAGCCCATAGTAGCTTGCACTGGAGGTGGAGTCGCGGTAGAAAGTTAACACGTTATAAGCCAGGCATTCACATTGAGGAACCGACGCATCCGCGCCGATACCGAAGTTGGTTTGATAGGATGCCAACGTGAAATTGCCGATCACATTGTAAACAACCGGCGCCGGCTTTTTGTCCTTTTTACATGCCGTAAACAAAAGCAGGATGACGATGCCTGCAAGCAATTTCCTTTTCATGGCAGTATGGGTTTATACTTGCAAGTTAGCTATTTAGCAGCTATGCAATATATTACAATACGCACTATTTTACAAAACCGTTACTGGCGCCGCAATAAATTTGTGACAGGTCAAATAGAAAGGGCCGGAAGTAATCTCAACCCAAAGTCTACTTTTTATATCCGGCGACATTCAAAAAGATAATACTGGTATGCGGAATGCCCAGTGTTCTCGCCGGAGTAACATCAAGATATAGTTTAAGGTAACCGTTGGTAATGGCGGTCATGGTTTCGGTGAGCGTTTTTTTATATTCGGGGCTGATGTAGTTAATCGATTTGCGGAATGTAATATTCCCTTTTTCATCCACGAAGGCAGTAAACGAATAGCCAAAATCGTCGTAAGCATGGTGGATGGCAACGTTAAAAGTAGGCGACAGGTAATCGTCGTATATTTTGCCGCCGTTCACATCGTCAGGCGGCGTAACCTCTTTGGTAACGGCCACCAGCGGGCTGCGGCTTTTTAACACCACCGGTTGCGTGCCGGCGTACGCGCTGTCGGGTATGCGGTTGGCCAGCAGCGTTTTAGCCTTGATGTATTCCGTGTCCCGGCGACTTGGCCTCCTGAGCATATTGGTATCTGAATGAAGCGTATTTTTGATATAATCGTTTGTATAAAACGTCATATACACATGCACCTTTTCGTCCTCAATCACCCTGTCGTTAACGTGCAGCACCATAAACTGTATACTGTCTTTTTTGATATAGCGCAGCTTTAGCCAGGCCCAGGCTACGTTGAAAATGGAATCGTGATCAAACACCACCGGCGCGTTTAAAAATTTATTTTTTTTGGGACTGAAAATGTTAACCGAATCCTTTGTGAAGGTAATGCGCCACTCGGGCACTAACTGGAAACCAACGGGGCTAAACGAAAGCCCGTTATCAAAGGTACGTTTCACCTCGGTATAGCCGATGCCCCTGATGGATTTCAACAGCTTTTTGGTGTGCACCGCTTCGGCTGCTTTTCGCTCCTTTTCCTCGGCGATCTTGCGATAGCCCCGGTTGCATTTGCCGGCAAACAGTAAAAGGAAAACGGCGAGGGCGGCAAAATTTCTGATCGTAGGGAGCGCGGTCGGCGTTTTATGCATTTTTTTGCGGCAGATATTTGTTTAAGCGCGAAAATAGGGATTTTGTTGGTATGCCAACGCAGAGAGGCAATATTTTGCGTCTCCGGACCCAATCGTCGGGTTTTAAAACAGCAATCCAATTTTCGGATTACCCTTTATTTGTTTAAAGACGCAAAATATTGCATCAAACCGTTGGAGAAAAATTTCCGTTTTTGACCCGGTTATTCGGGGTGGAGACGCAAAATATTGCGTCTCTACATCAACGCCTGCTCCAAATCTTTTATCAAATATTCCGCATCCTCCAAACCCACATACATGCGGATCAGTTGGTGGCGCGGGTTAGTGGTATCATAGTCGGCAGGTTTAACGCCTGCAATGGACGGGATGATCAAGCTCTCATGCCCGCCCCATGAAACGGCCATCAACATATGCTGCAGTTTATTGCAAAAGGCTTCTATTTTTTGTACCGATGGCGCTTTAAGCGTAAAGCTGAACATCCCGCCGCAGCCCTGCATTTGTTTTTTGGCCAAATCCGCCTGTTTAAAATCAGGCGCGAATGGCCATATCACCTGGTCAACCGCCGGGTGTTTCGCCAGCCACTCCGTAATGATTTTTGCCGACTCGTAACTGCGCTGCATACGCAGGGGTAACGTGCGCAAACCTCGAATAAGCAGCCACGCGGAGTGCGGCGACAATGAGGGCCCGATATTCATAAACTCGTGATCAAATATTTGTTTGATCAGTTTGCGGCTGCCGGTTAACACGCCGGATACCACATCGGAGTGGCCGCCAATATATTTGGTGGCCGACTGGCACACCAGGTCGATGCCCAGCGTTATAGGCTGTTGGTAGAGCGGCCCGCAATAGCTATTGTCGATCATCGTCAGGATACCCCTCTCTTTGGCCGCCTGTGCAACCGCCTGCAGATCCTGCAGTTCATAGCTGAAGGTGTTGGGGCTTTCGAGATAGATCAGTTTCGTTTCGGGGCGTATGGCTGCTTTAAAATTTTCAACATCCATCCCATCCACAAAAGTGGTTTGAATGCCAAATTTCGGCAGGAAATTATTGAACAGCTTGATAGTCCAGCTATAAGGGTTTTCAACTGAAACAATATGGTCGCCTTGTTTCAGCAGGGCCAAAACAGGTACGCTAACTGACGCTATGCCGCTGCTAAACACCAGGGCGTCTTCGGCGCCGTCCAATGCGGCCAGTTTTTTTCGCAGGATATTGAGCGTGGGGTTATTGCCTCGCGAATATAGGTCGGCCTCAAATTCCTCCGCAAGCGCCTGGCGAAAGTCCGCTACTGTTTTAAAGGTAAAATTACTGGTTTGAATGATCGGCGGCGAAACAGCGTTAAAATAGTTTTCGCGGTCCTCGCCCAGTTCGTTCAGTATATAGGATAAGTCCATCAGTACAAATATGCATTATTTCAGGTTCATCGGGTCAATGGCAGCCATAATCTGCACAGGGCCCTGTTTTGTCGTTTGTCAGCCATTTGTATAACCACGGGTTTACATTGCTTTCTTTTTCTTCCAGGTAAACGAATAATAAATGATTAGCCCTAAGGCATAAGCAGCCAGGCAAATCAGCGCCGCGTAAGGATTTTCGCGAAAAGTTATAAAAATGTTGGCCGTAACAAACCAATACGAAATGATGAAAATTAATGGTACCACCGGGAACCATTTAATAGTATAAATGCCAGTCCCATCCAAATGTTTGGTTTTCTTGCGTAGCAAAAAAATGGATAATGCCGCCATTGACAGGCCTATCGTGTCAAAAAACATCACATAGTTCAGCATCTTGCTAAAACTCGCCACAAAAAACAGCACCAGCAAAATAGCCGCGATAAAAAAGCTCATGCCAAATTCCTGCACCTGTGTTTTAGGATTTACCTTTTTAAATATCGGCGGCAGGATACCATCCTCGGCCATGGCGTAGTACACGCGCGGGTTGGCCAGGACATTTACGTTTACATAAGCCAATACGGAAAGAAATATCAGGATGGATGTGATTTTATACCCGGTTGGGCCGAATAGCACTCCAACCATAACGGAGGCTAGGGCAGGCTTTTGCTGCAGCCCGCCTATACCCAATACATGGTAATAAGCATAATTAACAGACAAGTAAAGGATGATCACGGTGACCATGCCGGTAAAAATTCCTTTGGGAATATTGGTTTTAGCGTTGATAATGTCGCCGCCGAAATTGATGGTTTGCTGGTAACCGCCATAGGTAAAAAATACGGCAACAAGGCTTAGGCCGAACGCGGTTACCAGGCTGCCGGTTCGAGGTGCAGCGGCCGCCACGGTAGCGGGTACATCGCTCTTAAATATAGCTGCGCATATGAGCACGATCAAGCCTATCTTAAACATCATAAGCACGTTTTGTGTGCGTGCGCTCATTTTTATGCCTAAAAAATTGATCGCATACAGCACCAGTACCGAACTGATCGTGATCATTTTTGTACCAACATCGCCCTGCCAGTCGGCTGGGAGCAAAAAAGGTTTGATATAGTCGGCGCCCTTAATGGCTACTGCCGCAACGGATGCGGCATTACTGATAACCAATACCCAGTTGATCATAAAAGCAATGGCCGGGTGATAGCAATAGGAGAACACTTTATAAAAGCCGCCGGTAACCGGGTAACGTGCCCCAATTTCGGCAAAAGTGAGCGCCCCGCACAGGCTTACCAGTCCGCCAAATATCCAGGCCCCGAAAAATATCCACGCGCTGCCGGCGCTCACGGCCACATCGCTCGGCGTAGCAAATATTCCCAATCCGATGATCAAACCGATCACGATCATCGTCAGATCAAAGCGGTTAAGTTTGGGCGTAATACTCATTATATTCCCTAATATTAGTCAAATGTTTATTTTATCAATTAATATTTTAAATTTGTTGAAGTTAACCCTAATTAACTATTGACATCTTTATGTCGTGTGCATAACTATGATTGCTACCGTAAAGCAATTTAAACAAATAATACTGACCGCCGCTTTTTTGCTGCCGGTAGTTCCTTTATTTGCCCAGCCGGCGCCTCCCGCTTCTCCAGCAGTTAAACGTCACCCTTCAAGCAAGCAACTTAAAGATTTTTTTACATTGGCGGCGCAAGCTAACGTAACTTTTGTTTATCCAAAGGGATTTAAGGAAATTCCTGCGCCGGACGATGAGGATTTCACATTTGACTATGCCCTGGAGCTGGCCGGCAAAGGATTTGAACTGTGGCTCAAGGTATCATCGCAAAAGGAGGAGTGGTTTAACTATGTCCGGACGCAAACCACCAAAGGCCCTGGCATGGAAAACCCCGATTCGGTATATATTGACATCGGAAAGGCAATGGCCCGCACCTTATCGGGCGATCAGCCTTTTTATGAAAGAAACATCCCGCCGGAAGTACTGACCCAATATCATGCCGACGCCGGCAAATCATACCTGATCACCCTGCTTGATCTGCCCGATACCAAACATTATAAATACGCCCTGCTGATCACCCTTCGAAAAAGCCATACCGGCACGATACTGGCCGTTTGCCTGGGCAACGAAAAAGGCCCCGAGTTTTTCAAAAACATCAACCGGGCCAGCCATTGCCTCAAATTCAGGCCCTGAAACCACTATGTGGATAAGTTAAAACATCAGTAGAATAATTTCTGTGTTGAAATACTATTTTTGCCATATCGACCCGGTCACCAGGATGGTTTGATGCTGATTTATATTGCGCCGCCAGGTGCAAAATATTGGTAGAAAATTAATAATGTAGCCAAAGCGTGCCGTAGGTACGCAACCCGGAAGGTTCCGTACCTACGGCACGGTAACATTTGTTATTTTATTTCTACCAATATTTGACCCCGATGGGGTCAGGTTTGCTTAGCACGGTAATAATAACCATTCACGGTATTAGGTGATTTATAAAGGATTTTAAAAGAAAATATGGCTTTACCTGCAGATTATAGTGATGACAGCATCCGGTCGCTCGACTGGAAAGAGCATATCCGTTTACGGCCCGGTATGTACATTGGTAAGCTGGGCGACGGCTCGGCTTATGACGATGGTGTTTATGTTTTGCTGAAGGAGATCATGGACAACTCGATAGATGAGTTTGTTATGGGCGCGGGGCGAACTATTGAGGTGAGCATGAGCGACCACAAGGTTTCCGTGCGCGATTATGGCCGGGGCATACCGCTGGGCAAAGTGATCGATTGTGTATCCAAGATCAATACAGGCGGTAAATACGACAGCAAGGCGTTTCAAAAATCAGTTGGTTTGAACGGCGTGGGTACCAAGGCGGTGAACGCTTTGTCGAACTCGTTTATCGTACAATCCTACCGCGACGGGCGCACCAAACTGGCCGAATTTGAAAAAGGGGAACTCATCAGGGATGAGCCTGAAAGGGATACCACCCAACGGAATGGCACCGCTATCAACTTCCTTCCGGATGACACCATTTTCAGGCACTACCGCTTCATACCCGAATTCGTGGAGAACATGATCTGGAATTATGTGTTCCTGAACTCCGGCCTCACCATCAACTTTAACGGACAAAAATATTTTTCGGAGCGCGGGCTCTACGATTTGCTTAATCGCAACTCAGACACTGAAACCATGCGCTATCCCATTATCCACCTGAAAGGGGACGATATTGAAATAGCGATGACCCACGGCCAGCAGTACGGCGAGGAATACTATTCATTTGTTAACGGCCAGCATACCACGCAGGGCGGTACACACCAGGCGGCCTTTCGCGAGGCGGTGGTTGCAACGATCCGCGATTTTTATAAAAAACAGTTCGAAGCATCGGATATCCGCGCCTCCATCGTAGCGGCTATTGCCATTAAAGTACAGGAGCCGGTTTTTGAATCGCAAACCAAAACCAAGCTGGGTTCGCAAAACGTTGGCCCGGAAGGGCCGTCCGTAAACAAGTTTGTGAATGATTTTATACGCCGCGAATTGGATAATTACCTGCATAAAAACCCATCAGCGGCTGATGCGCTGCTCAAGCGCATTTTACAATCCGAACGCGAACGAAAAGACATTGCCGGTATTAAAAAACTGGCCAACGAACGCGCCAAAAAAGCATCGCTGCATAACCGCAAGCTGCGGGATTGCAAAGTGCATTTTGACGAAAACCACGAACGCAAGCAGGATACCACGCTGTTTATTACCGAAGGGGACTCGGCCAGCGGCTCGATCACCAAATCGCGGGATGTAATGACGCAGGCAGTTTTCAGCCTGAAAGGTAAACCGCTGAATTGTTTCGGCCTGACCAAAAAAGTGGTTTATGAGAATGAGGAGTTTAACCTGCTGCAGCACGCGCTGAACATCGAGGACGGCCTGGACGAACTGCGCTATAACAACATCGTGATCGCTACCGATGCTGATGTCGACGGCATGCACATCCGCCTGCTGCTGATGACCTTCTTCCTTCAATTTTTTCCCGACCTGGTAAAGGCGGGCCATGTTTCTATCCTGCAAACCCCGCTGTTCCGTGTTCGTAATAAAAAAGAAACCGTTTATTGTTATAGTGACGAGGAACGTCGCGATGCCATAGCCCGTTTAGGGGTAAAACCGGAGATCACCCGATTTAAAGGTTTGGGCGAAATATCGCCTGACGAGTTTGGCCTGTTTATCGGCAAGGATATCCGCCTTGACCCGGTTATCCTGAAGGATGCCAACATCAAAGGCCTGCTGGAATATTTTATGGGCAAAAACACCCCTGCCAGGCAGCAGCATATTGTAAATAACCTGCGGGTAGAGAAGGATGACGAGAGCGTGAACCCGGTAATTGCGGAGGAGGGGGAGATATTAGGGGCGGCCTGATAAGCTTCCACGTAATTGCGAAAGGAGGAACAGGCGAGGCAATACGACCATGCATTACGCATGTCGGTAATTTGTTTCGCCTGCCCATAATAGCAAGTTTGTTAAATCAAGCCGAATGCTTATAGTCGTAGGGCTTTAAATCAAGCTTTTTAGTTTTCTCAGCGGCTAATTGCAGATTATATTTGGTTTGCAGGTTGGCCCAAATATCGGCGGTTCCGCCAAAAACCTTTGCAATCCTGAAAGACATTTCAGGGGTAATGTCAGATTTTTCATGAATGATCTTGTTCAGGCTTTGGCGAGAAATGCCTAACATTTTCGCCGCGTCAGTAACGGTTAACTCGTTTGCATAAATAACATCCTCGCGTAATATCTCACCGGGGTGGATGTGCCTCATTCCTCTTTTCATGGTATTTATTTAGTGATAGTCAATATAGTCGAGATCATAAGCGTGTTGCTCGTCAAAACGAAATATGATCCTATAATTTTTATTTACTTTGATGCTCCAAAAGTTCCTGAATTCGCCAGATAGTTTGTGAATATTCCAGTTTTGATAAGCCCCGAAATCTTCGGGTACCTGTGTCACCGAATCTATTACATCTAACATCCTTTCAATACGATTGATCAGATCCGGCGGCAACTTACTTCCGTCGTCTTGTTCCCATAATAACCTAAGCCCTTTGTGCCTGAAATTTTGAATCATATTTTGTAAACTGTAAACTTACACTTGTCGAATTAAAAAAGCAAATATTTGTTGTTTTCATCAGGGAAATCGCTTTTAACATTTTAGTTGCAGCTACCCTCTTTCCGCCGCAGGCGAAGAGAGGGTGAACGAGCGCAGCGATGTTCGGGTGAGTCGATGCCGAGCGACATTACCGCTGATGCATTATAGCTAATGTCCGCCGGGTCGACTCACCCCGAGTGCGCTGCGCTGCTCGACCCTCTCTTCCGCTTCGCGGGAAAGAGGGTAAAGCACTTATTTACAATTTAGCAAGCAAAACCATTTTAAACGCGATTTCCCTGTTGTTTTCATTCTCCTAAGAATTAGTTGTGATAAAAATATTACCTTGTATGCCCATAATTTTCTTAAGGGAGACAATGACCGACCACGAAATAAAAATTCATTACAAAGAATACCATTCACTAACTGAACTTAGTGCGACTTACCAAGCCCTTTGTGAGGAGGCAGTTACAGCCTTAAAAAACTCTCATTCCCCCTATTCAAAATTCAGGGTAGGTGCGGCTTTACTTTTGCAAAGCGGCAAGATCATCCACGGCAGCAACCAGGAGAACGTGGCCTATCCATCCGGCCTGTGCGCCGAACGCGTTGCTTTATTTGCCTGGGGCGCCAATCATCCGGATGACCTGATCACTGCGATGGCCGTAACGGCGCAAACGGACGTGTTTGAGTTGACGCAGCCGGTGGCCTCGTGCGGGGCCTGCCTGCAGGTGATGGCCGAATGTGAAAAAATGCAGGGAAAACCCATTGAAGTTATTTTATTTTGCAGCAATGGCGCCTGCCGTGTAGTTAATGGCGTAAATAATTTTCTGCCTTTTTTATTTTTTGAGGAACGTTTAAACGGATAAAATATGAAACTAAGATTCTCTCTTTTGATTATTGCCCTGGTATTTTGTGGTCGGGCCCTTGCCCAAACCGGATTCCCTTTTGACAACGAGATACGCGACTTTAAACACCAGGACAGCATCAAATTTCCGCCGAAGGATGGCATTTTGTTTATCGGCAGCTCGTCTATCCGCTTGTGGAGCGACCTGCAGCAGCGTTTCCCGGGCAAGCCTATCATCAAACGCGGGGTTGGCGGCTGCGAGCTTTGGCAAATTGTTGACTACTACACACCCTACATATTATTCCCCTACCATCCGCGTAAAATTTTCATTTATGCCGGCGAAAATGATATCGCTGCAGGTAAAAGCGGTGAGTTTGTTTTTGAAGAATTTGAAAAGCTTTATTCGATGATCAGGAAACAGCTGCCGCATGCGCAGGTATATTTTTTGTCGGCCAAAATGAGCCCCAGCCGCGAAAAGGGTTTTAAAGAAATAGCAGTAGCTAATAACCTGGTTGAGAACTACCTGGCAGATAAGCCTGACAGCAAATTTATAGATGTGAATGCGGTTATCCTGAAAACGAGCACCTCAATGCCTGATTCGTCGCTGTTCAAAGCTGATTACCTGCACCTGAACAGTAAAGGGTATGACCGGTGGCAGCAAGTGCTGGAACCGTATGTGAATTGAGCGGAAAGCGGAAAGCCTAAAGCGGAAAGCTAAAAGACCAAAGCTTTTTTTAGCTTTCCGCTTTAGCCTTTAGCTTTCTGCTTCTTTCAGGAAAACACACTGTAAACATTAGTGATCTTCCAGCCGTTGCCGGTATTGGCAATGGTAACGTAGTTGCTGCGGGTAAAGTTGTCGTATTTCATGTCAACTTTCACAATGGCGATACTGGCAGTGCTTTCAACAACCGATGTACTGGTAGTGCATTGTTGCTCGGTATTGCGGTTGGTTTTAAAATAATCCAGCATTTGTTTTTTGCCGAAGCTGAGCACTTGTTTGCCCCGCACGGTGCTGAATGATGCGGAATTGTCGACCACATCGTTCAGGCCGCTTAACCTGCCCCTTGTCATAGCGTCAACATAGGTGTTCACCGCGTAGGTTTGTGTTAGTTTGCTGTTGTCGTTAGTGTTTGCTTTTACGGTGGCGCCAAGTGCCAGCATGGCCAGCCCGAGCATAATTGATTTTAAAGTTTTCATAATATTAAATTTTAAATTGTTGTGTTGGTATTGTCCCGATATGACACAAGTACTAATTAATTAGTTACAGCAAAAAGCCTCCTGGCAGCTATATTTAACAGTTTTTAACAAAGAAGACAAGCCTTTGACAAATATGGTAGAGTTCGATACAATTATGCTGCAATTTGCCGAACAGGGCGAAAAAACCGGCTGGACTTATATTGGGATCCCTGCTGATATTGCCCAGCAGTTAAAGCCCGGTACACGTACCTCATTCAGGGTGAGGGGCATGCTGGATAGCCTGCAGATAGCGGGCATGGCCCTGATGCCTATGGGCGATGGCAACTTCATTATGGCGCTTAAAGCCGGAGTTCGAAAAAAGCTGCATAAAAACGCAGGGGCTATGCTGCACGTTTGTATTGAAGAAGATACTGAATACAAAGTGGAAGTGCCGGCCGATTTGCAGGAGTGCTTTGATTTTGAGCCGGAAGCGGTGGATTTTTTTTACTCGTTACCTAAATCGCACCGGGAGTATTTTATCAAATGGATAAACGAGGCCAAAACGGCTGAAACAAGGGCAAAGCGAATTGTGAATACCGTTAATGCGATGCTGCGCAAGTGGAAATATAACGAGATGTTAAGGGCGATGAAGAAGGAGGGGTAGATGTGCGGATGTACAGATTTTGAATGTGCAAATGAATTACAATTTTCGTTTTCGGGGGTTTTGGCGGTTGTCAAAAACAGACATGATTTCGATCATATCTTTATTCACCCTAAAATAAATGGACGTTTGAGGAGATGCCACACAGCGGCGAACATTTTTCTTCTTTTTAAAAATAGGAAATTGTTCAGGAGAATTTTTAATTCGGACTATTTTTTGGTCTATCTCTATGGTAACCCTGAAAGCGATATCTCTACCCCATTCATTCTGAAGGTAGATAACCAGTTTTTCATATTCTGCCGAAGCTCTTTCCGACCATTCTATTTCATAAGTCATTAGTGTACTACTATCGATTCAATATTTTATCGATCTTAGCCATCACTTCTGCATGAGGAATCATCCGCCCTGCCTCGGCATCTTCAATACCGGCCTTTATTGCTTCAATTTCAGCCTCGGAAAGATCGCCCCAGTCGTCATCATCATCCTCCTCTATGTCAAATTTTAAACCCCTTTGCTTTATTACAGCCTCCAGCGCCGAAAGGTCTTCATCGTTTTTTATTTCAACAGTAAGCTTTGTCATATCTCAAATTTACTAACATATTTGGCATGTTCATAATTTGCGCTTACAAATTTGCCACTATCCCCTATATTTACCAATTGATAATTTTTGACGGCTGATGAGCGAAGATACAACCAACGAGATACCTGCAAATAACGACGACAAACTACATAACATCATCTCCCTCGACGGCCTGTACGAAAACTGGTTCCTGGATTATGCTTCTTATGTTATCCTTGATCGTGCCGTTCCGCATATCAATGATGGCTTAAAACCGGTACAGCGCCGCATCCTGCACTCACTGAAGGAGATGGACGACGGGCGCTTTAACAAGGCTGCCAACGTTATCGGTAATACCATGAAGTATCACCCCCATGGGGATGCCTCTATCGGCGACGCGATGGTGCAGATCGGTCAGAAAAACCTGCTCATCGACTGCCAGGGCAACTGGGGCGACCCGGTGACCGGCGATTCGGCCGCTGCTCCGCGTTATATCGAGGCCCGGCTGTCGAAATTCGCACTCGACGTTGTTTTTAATCCCGATACCACCGATTGGCAGGCCAGTTACGACGGGCGTAACCGCGAGCCAATAACGCTGCCCGTTAAATTTCCGTTATTGTTAGCGCAGGGGGCCGATGGTATTGCCGTGGGCCTGGCGACCAAAATTATGCCGCATAATTTTATCGAATTGCTGGATGCGTCTATCGAGGTTTTAAAGGGCAATGCGCCTAACCTGATGCCCGATTTCCCAACGGGCGGCATGGCGGATGCGTCCGCCTATAACGATGGGCAGCGCGGCGGCAGGGTGAGGGTCCGTGCGAAAATTGTAGAGCGAGATAAAAAGACTTTAGCGATTACCGAGATTCCTTTTACCACTACCACCGGCGGACTGATGGAAAGCATAGTGGCGGCGAATGAAAAGGGTAAGATCAAAATCAAAAAGATTGAAGATAATACGGCTAATACCGTAGAGATCATGGTGCACCTGGCGCCCGGCATATCGCCCGACGTAACCATCGACGCGCTTTATGCTTTTACGGATTGCGAGGTGTCTATATCGCCCAATACCTGCGTGATACAGGATGACAAGCCGCGGTTTATGAGCGTGAACGACCTGCTCACCGAAAGCACGCACAATACGCGCCGGCTGCTGAAAATGGAGCTGGAGATCAGGCTGAAAGAGCTGATGGAGAAAATTTTCTTCAGCTCGCTGCTCAAAATATTCATCCAGGAGGGCATGTACAAGCACCCCGAATATGAAGCATCGGGGAATTTTGAAACGGTAGTGGAGGTGTTGAACAAACTGTTTACGCCATTTTTCCCGCAGTTTTACCGTGCGATCGTTCCGGAGGATTATAAAAAGCTGATCGATAAGCCGATGAGCAGCATTACCCGGTTCGACGTGAAGAAAACAGACGAGCAGATCAAGGGACTGGAGGCGGAAATAAAGGAAGTTAAACATCACCTGAAGCACTTAACGGAATATACAATCGCCTGGTTCCAGAAGCTGAAGGATAAATATGGCAAAGGCCGCGAGCGCAAAACGGAACTGCGTACGTTCGACAGGGTTGAAGCCGCGCAGGTAGCCCTGGCTAACGTAAAATTGTATGTGAACAAAGCTGACGGCTTTATCGGCACAAGTTTAAAAAAGGATGAGCTGGTGGGCGACTGCTCGGATATCGACGAGATCATTGTTTTTAGGGAAGACGGAAAGTGCATGATTACCAAAGTACAGGAGAAGGTATTTGTGGGTAAAGAGATCATCCACGTTGCGGTGTTTAAAAAGAACGACGACCGCACGGTATATAACATGATCTATAAAGACGGGCAAAGCGGTGTGAGCTATATCAAACGCTTCTCGGTTGTAGGGGTTACGCGTGATAAAGAGTACGATCTGACCAAAGGAACTAAGGGCACACGCGTGCTGTATTTTTCAGCAAACCCTAACGGCGAGGCGGAGGTGGTTAACATCCAGCTGAAACCGCATAGCAAGCTGAAAAAACTGCAGTTTGATGAAGATTTTGCCTTATTGGCTATAAAGGGGCGGGCGTCTTTGGGGAATATTGTCACTAAATACCCGGTTAAAAAGATCATCCTTAAAACCAAGGGCGTTTCAACGTTGTCGGGACGAAAAATTTGGTATGATGATATTCTGAAACGGTTAAACGCCGATGGCCGCGGCAAGTATTTGGGCGAGTTTGACGGGGATGATAAAATACTGACCGTTTTGAGCAGCGGCATTTACGAGCTGACCAGTTTCGACCTAAATAATCATTTTGACGACAAAATGATCCTGATCGAAAAATATAAACCCGAAAAGATTTATTCGGTGGTTCATATCGACGGTAAATCCAAAAATTACCTGGTAAAAAGGTTCGCGTTTGAAAACACCGCCATCGGCAAACAAACCAGTATCATCAGCGATGAAAGCGGGTCGAAATTAGTGCTGATTACCGGCGCGGCTGGGCCTTTGGTAAAAGTTGTACAGCTGAAAGGCAAGGAGCAAACTCCTGAAACCATTGAAGTCGATTTGACAGGCCTGATTGACGTTAAGGGCATGAAAGCAATGGGTAACCGGTTGTCGCAATTGCCTGTCAAATCGGTGGAACTGCTGCCCGGCAACGACGAAGGAGGTGAAGACACTGATATGGGCAGCAGCGGCGACGACGGACCAGACGACAATTCATCACCGGATAACGCGATTTCGTCCGAAACAGCCGATGACCCGACTGAAGCGGAACCAAAGCAATCTCCCGAACAATCAGTGGAAATATCTGCCCCGATAGCTAACGACACGGCGGAGTCCAAAAAAACAGAATCGGTGGAATCGCCGGAAAAATCGGTGCAATCCAAAAAAACAGAATCGGTGGAATCGCCGGAAAAATCGGTGCAATCCAAAAAAATAGACTTCGAAATAACCAATCCGGATGATATCGAAATGGATGATAACGGCCAGCTGGGGTTGTTTTAAATAAATTAGCCGATGGGACTGAAAGTTCTCGACATCTTTCTGACGCTGCTACATTTGGTCATCATATTTTTCAACCTGTTCGGCTGGATATGGAAACCTTTGCGCAAAGCCCATTTAATTTGCGTGGCTGTAACGGCCGGCTGCTGGTTTATCCTTGGGATATGGTATGGCATTGGTTATTGCCCCGTTACCGATTGGGAGTGGCGAGTTAAAACCCGGCTTGGCGAAACCAACCTGCCGGATTCATTTATCAAATACTATGCTGATAAAATAAGCGGCACTTCGGTTAGCGAGTCGCTGATCAGTGTAGCGATAGCGGCTTGTTTCGGAACCGCGGCATTATTAGCTGTGTACTTTAATTTTTTCGCGAAGAAGCAGATCCGGCCCGTAAACCGGTAGTTCTTATGTCTATTTATTATCGCGATTTTTGGTGCCGGCTTGCCGCAGCTTCTTATTTGAAGTTTTTTCAAAAGGCATTATCTTTAAGGATGATTTTCAACCTCACGAAACCTTTCCTGATCTTGTTGCTGGCTTCCGGTTGTACGGCGGTTTTTGGTCAGAGTAATTTCGGGATCGATACTTCCCTGGTATTCAACCAGCGATACACCCAATGCGAGCGTAAATGGGTCGCATTCCCCAAAAAGGGTGTCAAAGAAAGTTATTCGTACGGTATCGTCTATATTGATGCACAAGCCGGCTTTACCTTCGATGTCAGGGGCGCCTTCAAAATTGATAAGAATGGCCGCTACGTTGCCGATACTTCATTTTCAGATAACACCACGACGAAGATGCGGCTCATCCGCAGCACGGCTCACCTGGCAGTGGTGCCGGTCGCGCATTTTGCCGAGCTGTATATTACACCCCAACCCGGCTGGCTAAAAAGCTATTACAGCTACACCGATACTTTAGCCCACAATCTGCACTGGGGTATTACCTATAACGACCTGGACCAGTGCGACACGGCCCTGGTTTACCTGAATAAAGTTTACGCCGTGCAGCCACACTACAAAGGGCTGGAGTATGAAATGATATTTGCCTATAATACCTTAGGGGATTTTGACGGCGCTATAAAAACAATTGAGGCCGCACTGCCTGCCGACCCGATGAACGTGCTTTATTACCGCGAGCTTGGCTATGCTTACCTGAAACAGCGGAACTATGATAAAGCCATTTCCACCTATAAAACCGGCATCAACTTGTGTTTTGCCGATAACCAGCGGGAAACGAAAGCCGATATGGCCATCAATCTGGCGGAAGTTTATAAATCTTCGGGAAGTGATGATCAATACAAATACTGGGGCAAGCTGGCAAAGTTGTGGGCCAAACCCGAGACGGATCTGTATAATTTTATCGTTAACCAGGGATTTTGAGCGCTGATTTTAATGATTGGATGATTTCACAGATTTTTTAATATCAGTTGGTTAGTTCATTTTGTATTCTGCACTAAGGATATAACAAGCGCCGTTTTCGCCTTTCGCCTGAATTGGATAAATGCCCATATTGATCCGGCGATATACGGTACCGTATTCAGTATTACAAAAATACCCTGGCTGTCCACTCCTTCCGAAAAGTTAAGCAGTTCGGGTTTGCTTTTTAATAATATTACGCCGACCCAGGCGATCGGCCCCTGATTTCCAGACAAAACCACCCCACCCTCCCAACATTTTAACCTTCCAACATTACAACTCCCCAACAAAGCCAAAAAACTTCACTCATCCCCTTGAAAATCAAAAAATAAGTCCGTACTTTTGCAGTCCCGAAAATCTGCCCGCCAATGAAGGCGGCTGAAAGGGATAAAAAAACAAAACAAAAAAGGAAGTAATGCCTACTATTCAGCAATTAGTTAGAAAAGGTAGAGTAGCTCTGGTTGACAAGAGTAAGTCGCCGGCGTTGGACAGCTGTCCACAGCGAAGAGGCGTGTGCACCCGCGTGTACACCACTACCCCTAAAAAACCAAACTCAGCAATGCGTAAAGTGGCGCGTGTGCGCTTAACCAACGGTAAAGAAGTGAATGCCTACATCCCCGGTGAAGGTCACAACTTACAGGAGCACTCTATCGTGTTGATCCGTGGCGGCCGTGTTAAGGATTTACCAGGTGTACGTTACCACATCATTCGTGGTGCTTTGGATACATCAGGTGTTGCCGGCCGTAACCAGCGCAGAAGTAAATATGGTACTAAACGCCCTAAACCAGGTCAGGCAGCTGCCGCGACCAAAGGTGCACCGGCTAAAAAGAAAAAATAACTAAGGAGGATATTAAGCAATGAGAAAGTCAAAACCTAAAAAAAGAATCCTTCTTCCTGATCCGAAATTCAATGATATTTTGGTGACCAGGTTTGTAAATAACATGATGTATGATGGTAAAAAATCTACCGCATACGCCATCTTTTATAACGCTGTTGAAATTGTTGAAGGTAAAATCAAGGAAAACGGCCTTGATACCTGGAAAAAAGCATTAAACAACGTAATGCCTTCGGTCGAAGTGAAAAGCCGCCGCGTAGGTGGCGCCAACTTCCAGGTGCCAACTGAAGTTCGTGCCGAGCGTAAAATTGCCTTGGGTATGAAATGGCTGATCAGCTATGCCCGCCGCCGTGGTGAAAAAACCATGCAGGAAAAGCTGGCCGGCGAGATCATCTCGGCAGCAAAAGGCGAAGGCGCCGCTGTAAAGAAGAAAGAAGATACGCACAAAATGGCCGAGGCCAATAAGGCGTTTTCGCACTTCCGTTTTTAATAATTGGATTACACCGATTTAATATTCGATTGCACCGATTTTGTTATGATTGCAGAATCGGTGTAATCATTAAATAATCAGAGAAATCAAAGGAAATAATGTCAAGAGATTTAAAATACACAAGAAATATAGGTATTGCCGCTCACATCGATGCCGGCAAGACGACGACGACCGAGCGTATACTCTATTATGCGGGTGTAAACCACAAAATAGGCGAAGTACACGAGGGTGCGGCTACTATGGACTGGATGGCGCAGGAGCAGGAACGTGGTATTACCATTACCTCTGCCGCTACCACCATCGACTGGAAATACCGCAACCAAAACTACCACATCAATATCATCGATACCCCCGGCCACGTGGACTTTACCGTTGAGGTAAACCGTTCGCTGCGTGTATTGGATGGCCTGGTGTTCCTGTTCAGCGCGGTTGACGGTGTTGAGCCGCAATCAGAAACCAACTGGAGGCTTGCCAACAACTACAACGTTGCCCGTATCGGTTTCGTTAACAAAATGGACCGTTCAGGCGCGGACTTTTTAGCGGTTGTTAAGCAGGTTAAAACTATGCTGGGCAGCAATGCCGTGCCGCTGCAGTTGCCGATTGGCGCTGAAGAACACTTTAAAGGCGTTGTGGACCTGATCAACTGGCGCGGTATTGTTTGGAATGAGCACGATAAGGGTATGACCTTTACCGAAGTGCCTATCCCCGCCGATATGATTGAAGAAGCGACCGAATGGCGCGAAAAATTACTGGAATCAGTTGCTGAATATGATGAAGGCCTGATGGAGAAATTTTTCGACGCTCCGGAAACCATTACCGAACGCGAAGTGCTTGACGCCCTGCGTGCCGCTGTACTGGATGCTAAAATAGTACCGATGGTTTGCGGTTCGTCCTTCAAAAACAAAGGCGTGCAAACTATGCTGGACTATGTGATGGAATTGTTGCCTTCGCCTTTGGATAACAACGGCATCGTGGGCCACAACCCTGATACCGGCGAAGAAGTGGTGCGCAAACCGGACGTTAAAGAGCCTTTTGCTGCTTTGGCGTTTAAAATCGCGACCGATCCGTTTGTGGGCCGTTTATGCTTTATCCGCGTTTACTCAGGTAACCTGGATGCGGGCTCGTATGTGTACAACATGCGGTCGGCAAATAAGGAGCGTATCTCGCGTATATTCCAGATGCACGCCAACAAGCAAAACTCCATCCCTAATGTTGGGGCGGGTGATATTGCAGCTGTGGTGGGCTTTAAGGACATTAAAACCGGCGATACCCTGTGCGATGAGAAACACCAGATCATCCTGGAGTCGATGAATTTCCCAGAGCCGGTTATCGGTTTGGCTATCGAGCCAAAAACACAGGCCGACGTGGATAAGTTGGGTATGGCTTTGGGTAAATTGTCCGAAGAGGATCCAACCTTCCGTGTAAATACAGATGAAGAAACCGGCCAAACCGTTATTTCGGGTATGGGCGAGCTTCACCTGGATATCATCATGGACCGTTTAAAACGCGAGTTTAAGGTTGAGGTTAACCAGGGCGCGCCGCAGGTTGCGTACAAAGAGGCTATTACAGGCACCACAACTCACCGCGAGGTTTACAAAAAACAAACCGGTGGCCGTGGTAAATTTGCCGATATACAGGTGACCATTTCGCCAAGCGATGACAATGCCCCTGGCTTGCAGTTTGTGAACGAGATCAGTGGTGGTTCTATCCCGCGCGAGTTTATCCCGTCTGTCGAAAAAGGCTTCAAATCCGCAATGGATAACGGTGTGCTGGCAGGTTTCCCGCTGCAAAACATGAAGGTGCGTTTATTCGATGGTTCGTTCCACGCAGTCGATTCGGATGCATTATCGTTTGAAATTGCCGCCCGCAGCTGTTACCGCGAAGCGTTGCCAAAATGTAAACCGGTATTGCTGGAGCCGATCATGAAGATCGAGATCCTTACCCCTGAAGAAAACATGGGTGATGTGATCGGCGACATGAACCGCCGCCGCGGCCAGCTTTTGGGCATGGACTCACGCGCAGGCGCCCAGGTAATTAAGGCAACCGTACCGCTGAGCGAAATGTTTGGCTATGTAACCCAGTTGCGTACCATCACATCAGGCCGTGCAACTTCAACCATGGAGTTTGACCACTATGCTGAAGCGCCGCGTAACGTACAGGAAGAAGTAATAGCGAAAGCAAAAGGAAAAAGGGCTGCCGCTAACGCATAGTCTCGGATTTCACCGATTTGAATAATGATTGCACCGATTTGTCAGTGTAGTTAACAAAAGATCGGTGAAATCATTATAAAAAAAGTAAATCAGATCATTGCCTAACAAATAGCTCTTAGGCGTGATAATTAATAATCGGTGAAATCACCCTAAAATCGGTGAAATCCCAAAAAAACAAAAACATGAGCCAAAGAATCAGGATCAAACTAAAATCGTACGATTACAACCTGGTCGATAAGTCGGCCGAGAAGATCGTAAAAACAGTAAAGCCTACGGGCGCTGTAGTTAGCGGACCACTGCCGCTGCCAACTGAAAAGAAAGTATTCACCGTTTTGCGTTCACCGCACGTTAACAAAAAAGCGCGCGAGCAATTCCAGCTATGCTCTTACAAAAGGCTGCTGGACATTTACAGCTCCAACTCAAAAACGGTTGACGCGCTGATGAAACTTGAATTGCCCAGCGGCGTTGAAGTTGAGATCAAAGTGTGAGTTTTTAAGATTCAAGAACCAAGAGTCAAGAATCAAGATAATAAAAAGCCATTCGCGTTGCGGGTGGCTTTTTTTTTGGAACAATCTCTGTGCAATCACGGGAGGATGAGTATCCAAAATAAAAAAAAAACACTTTGCAACATCTTTAATCTCATCGCGTCTGTTAGTGAGTAAATTAAATCGGGTATGATTAAAAATTACTTCAAAATAGCGTGGCGCAACCTGCTTAAAAACAAGGTGTATTCGTTCATTAATGTTTTTGGGCTCGCCTGCGGTATGGCTGTAGCCATGCTCATTGGCTTCTGGATGTTTGACGAACTGACTTTCGATCATTATCATGCAAACCACAAAAAGATTGCCCAGGTAATGATCACCCAAACATTTAATAACGAAACCGGTACCGGCCAGGCCATGGCCATCCCGCTTGGTATGGAACTGCGTAACAAGTATGGCTCCGATTTTAAATATGTAACGCTTTGTTCATGGAATTTTGGGTTTATCGTTGGCGCAGGCGAAAAAAAACTGTCCAAATCGGGTATGTGGGTACAGCCTGAATTTCCAACAATGATGGGCCTGGAACAACTGCGCGGCAGTTTAAAAGCGTTAACCGACCCCTCCTCCATCCTGATAGATGAGTCACTGGCCACCGCGCTTTTCGGCACCGATGCAGTAATTGGAAAAACGGTGCGCATGAATAATAAATATAATTTTAAAGTTGCCGGTGTTTTTAAGGATATTCCAAGAAATTCGTCATTTAATGACACGCATTTTCTGATGGCATGGGATAAATATATGACGACGGAAACCTGGCTGAAACGCGCCGAAACGCAATGGGACAATCATAGCTTTCAGATATTTTTGCAGATGAACGATAAGGTGGATATGGCCGCAACGTCCGCCAAAATAGAGCTCATCACCCAAAAATATGTAAAGAAAGAGGAGGGAAACGAACATTTGTTGCTGCACCCCATGGACAAATGGCGACTGTACAGCGATTTTGAGAATGGGAAGGTGAAAGGCGGCCGCATCCAGTATGTTTGGCTTTTCGGTATTATCGGCACGTTTGTATTGTTATTGGCCTGCATCAATTTTATGAACCTGAGCACTGCACGCTCCGAAAAGCGGGCAAAGGAGGTGGGCATCCGCAAAGCCATAGGCTCCATGCGGCAACAATTGATAGCGCAGTTTCTGAGCGAATCGGTACTGATGGCCGGGCTGGCACTGGTACTTTCGACGGTTTTAGTGCTGATTGCGCTGCCGTTGTTTAACCAGATAGCCGATAAAAATATGTCGATCCCATGGGACCATCCGCTGTTCTGGCTCGTGGTGCTTGTAGTCACTGCTCTTACAGGTTTTGTTTCGGGCAGCTACCCCGCGTTTTATTTATCCGGCTTTAACCCGGTAACCGTATTGAAAGGCACATTTCGCTCGGGCCGCTTCGCCGCGTTGCCGCGTAAAATACTGGTGGTGCTGCAATTCACCATATCGGTTACACTTATCATTGGCACCATCATCGTTTTTAAACAGATACAATATGCCAAAAACCGGCCGGTAGGTTATTCGCGTGAAAGGTTGATCGCTATTGACATGGATACGCCCGACTTATATGGACATTATGATGCCCTAAGGAACGACCTGATCGCTACAGGCGCGGTGGCAAATATGGCCGAATCGTCAAGTCCAACCACCAACGTTTACAGCAACCAGATAGGATACGAATGGGACGGCAAGGCGCCCGGAACCAACCCGCTTTTTGGGACCATAGCTGTTACACGCGATTTTGGCAAAACCATCGGCTGGCATATACGGCAGGGGCGCGATTTTTCAAGAGATTTTGCAACTGACACCAGCGCCATGATCCTGAACCGCAGCGCCCTGGAACTGATGGGTTTCAAAGACCCAATAGGGAAGATTGTACGGAAGGATAAAAAAGTATATACCGTTGTAGGTGTGATAGATAATATGGTGATGCAGTCGCCGTACACGCCTGCGCAGCCTACCATCTTTTTTGTGAACTATAACTGGGCGAATGTTATCACGATCAAGATAAAGCCAACAGCGCCGTTGCAGGGGGCGCTTGCTAAAATAAGCGGGGTTTTCAAAAGATATAATCCCGCCAGCCCTTTTGACTATCGCTTCACAGATGAGGAGTACGCCAAAAAATTCTCCGATGAAGAACGCATCGGGAAACTGGCGTCAATATTCGCCGTGCTGGCCATATTTATTTCGTCGCTTGGTCTGTTTGGCCTGGCTTCATTCGTAGCGGAGCAAAAGACCAAAGAAATAGGCGTGCGCAAAGTGCTGGGAGCATCTGTAATCAACCTCTGGGGAATGCTATCCAAAGAGTTTGTAATGCTGGTAACCATTTCCTGCGCATGCGCGGTACCCATTGCGTGGTACTTCCTGGCAGGATGGTTAAACAGTTACAAGTACCATACAACCATATCGTTATGGGTATTTATCACGGCATGTGCCGGCGCTATGGCAATTACTTTACTAACGGTAAGCTACCAGAGTATAAAGGCGGCTGTAGCCAACCCGGTGAAAAGCTTGAGGACGGAATAGGCCCCACCCCAAACCCCTCTGCGGTAAAGAGGCGCTTAAAAGGCTTGGCCCCGCAGTTACCTTTCAGCCTGCCAGGCTGGAAGGTATTGAATAGGTTGAGGAAATAAGCGTAAAGAACCGGGATTGTACAAAAGCCATTCGCAATGCGGCTGGCTTTTTTTTATATTGTTTGAGATAGACCTTTTTAGCAACCGGAAACTCGCATTGAGCGAGACCGGGAATGCTTCAAACAAAATTGTGCTGCTCATGCCGCAGAGCGGCTACCTATCTGTAGAAAATAAAAATAATAAGGTTATTTGCCCCGTCAGGGGCTACCTCTTTTTGGCAAGCTCTCTATTCAATCATCCAATAAATCCTGGAAAATATATTTTTCATCATAATCAACTTCATACGCCTTTAACATATCAAGGTACTCTTCCCTGAAGGTTTTTATTAAGTGGTGTTGTTTTTGATTTAAAATATAGTTTATCACACCGGGAATTTGAGAACGACTGTTACTGAATGCGCCATACCCATCCTGCCATTGAAATTTGCGCGATGTAAATTGTTTCTTGTTGATAAATTCAGAACTATCACCTTTTACAAGTTGCATCAATTGCGAAATGGATTGTTTAAGGTTAAGGCCGGCAAAGAAGTGCAAATGGTCTGGTAAATTGTTTATTGCAAGCATTTTGTGTCCATTGTTTTGGACGATTCCCGTAATGTATTTTTGAAGTTCATCCTCCCATTCGGGGCGTATCACCGCTTTTCGGTATTTTACGGCAAATACAAAATGAATATAAACCTGGCTATAGGTATTTGACATGGGTTGAAAATAGCAAAAAATGTTTGTTCATAAAAAAGAATAGGTAGCCCCTGACGGGGCAAAATAATATGATTGCCTATTTTCTACAGATATGCAGCCCCTAACGGGGCAGGTTTTCGGTTTAACTAAATTCATTTCGCTTGCATTAGGGAGATAAATAAACACTATTTAAAAAAGCAATTCGCCTTGCGGGTGGCCGTTTTTGTTTGGAAAATTTTAATTAAATTGGGGTTATGGCAACCTATGTGATATGCCCGGCAGATGAGCAGGAAAAAATCATAAAGGCTTTCCTCGAAGCCTTGGAAATCCCCTTCGTTAAAGATGACAACCAGCCTTTACCACAACACGTACTCGACGGAATTGCAAGGGACAGGCCGATATTGAAGTCGGCAGTTTTATTAAATATGATGAGTTTAAAAAGAAATTTCCCGTCGAATAATGTCTTTGTTTTCGGCTTTTTCGGAAAGGGCTGATGAAAAATCTGCTAACTGACCTACTCTTTATTCTATCAAATTTCCCATTTCCCTGTCGAGCCTAAAAAATTAAGCCAAACGCCTTCCAGTTCATCAACCAGTTGCGGTTTTATGGAAATGCCGGATGCCTGCGGCGTCCAGTTCTGGGCGGCCAGGTTGCCTGTTTTTAAAATATCCAGCGAGAGTATCGGCTCTTTATCCGGGTTAAGCAAAACATCCAGGGCCACGGTAATGCGATAATAATGCCTGCCATTGCGGTAGGCCGGGTAAGCTTCGGCGGCTATGGTACCCGATGCAAATACACCTTTCGGCTCAACACCCACCCTAACGATGTAAGCCCTGTCGCCGGGCTTAATGCTCTTATGGCTGATCACGCTCCAATCATCCTCCAGGTGACCGGTTTCGGCTAACTTCTTAATGTCGTCGTCCAAATCGGCCCAGGCAAATTTCAGCGGGTTCCATCCAAACAGGTAGGCTTTCATGCCGGCAATAATACAATACTTATCGCTCTTTATAATACCTGTAAGCGTAAAATCTATATGAAAAACCACCGCTTTGGTCCAGTTTGCAATAATTTGCCTGATCTGAATTTCGTTTGCCGGACTCATAATGTTGATGTGTTAAATGCTTTATTTTGATCGTTTTTAAATATTATTGTTTCACCTTTACCCGGCCGGTTGTTGCGCCGCGAAAGTTTAAGATACCAGAAATGCAGCACAGGCTTGCGGGGACCAGGGCGGAAGAAAACGACAATGCAGATCGGTATAAGACAGATGCTAAAGACTAACCATTTTTCCGCTTCCAAATTCAAACTTTATTTCTTTTATTTGTGTTGATATGCTTAGTGTACATTTTACACTAATACTAAAGAAAAAGTGATGGATACGATCATTAAACCGGCAATCTCCCCGAAAACCGTCCTCCGCATAGCGGTAGGCGCCATGTTTTTCCTGGCCGGTTTATGCTTTTCGAGTTGGGCATCGCGTATACCGGATATACAACAAAAACTGGGTCTTAACAAGGCCGAGCTGGGCGGCGTATTGTTTTCACTACCTGTCGGGTTGATGCTGTCGTTGCCTTTTGCCGGCTGGATCATCACCAAAATCGGCAGCAAAAAGGTGGTTATCGGCGCCATGACCGCCGATGGCATTTTTTTGGTTGCGCTGGCATTGGCGCAAACTACCGTTGAACTGGTTATCGCTTTGATCTGCTTCGGCTTCGCCGGCAACACCATGAATATTTCGGTAAACACCCAGGCGGTTACCTCCGAAGGTATGCACGATAAACCGATAATGGCATCCTTTCACGGTTTGTGGAGCCTTGCGGGCTTTGTTGGCGGTGGTATCGGGCTATTGATGACAGCCTTCCGCGTTAACCCGTTTTACCATTTCCTCATTATGCTGGGCCTCATCATTCCGGCGGTAATTTTTGTTTCCGCCCACCTTGATGATGACAGCGCCGCGCCTGAAACAGCGCAGAACCAAAAACTCCCGCTTGTTAAACGGTTCATGCTGATCATGCCGCTGCTCACGCTGGGTAGCATCGCCTTTTGTTCGATGATCTGCGAAGGCTCCATGTTCGACTGGAGCGTGATGTATTTTAAGGAAGTGGTACACACCTCCGCACGGCTGCAGGTGATGGGTTTTACAGCCTTTATGCTTACCATGGCCCTGGGCCGCTTTTTTGCCGATTCACTGGCCCATCGCTTTGGTTTAAAACGGATATTACAGGTTAGCGGCAGTATAACAGTTATCGGTTTAACAACAGCGGTACTTTTTCCCTGCCTTTTAACCTCGACACTTGGCTTTATGCTGGTCGGGCTGGGCGTATCATCAGTGGTGCCGATGGTTTACAGCGCCGCCGGTAAATCGAAGATCATGTCGGCAGGCCTGGCCCTTACCGCCGTTTCAACCGTCGGTTTTGCCGGTTTTTTTGTCGGCCCGCCGGTTATCGGTTTTATTGCCAAACTGGTCAGTTTGCGTGCATCTTTTATTTTTGTGGCTTTTATGGGCGCGCTGGTGGTGCTATTTTCCACAAGGGCCAAACTTGGCCGCTGATAATTGCGGATTTTTGATCACAGATTTTGGATGATTTTTGTGATTAAACAGATTACGGCCCAGGTAATACCAGTTACATTTACCGTTCGTCTTTCACCTCACCTAAGTCGGCCGTGTCCGGGTTTAAAATATATTCAAACCGCTCGTGCCCGTTATGGAAAATAAACTTCAGTCTTTCTTTCGGTTGGCTAATATCCAGCAAGATTAAACCAAGCGTTTCCGGCAGGTTATCCCTTATAAGCTTCAAATCGGTAATCTCCGGCATTTCCACGTCAACATCGTCACCCAAAGCCTCTATCTTCCAGCCCATAAGCCGCGCGCGGTTTAACACTTCGATCCATTTTTGCTGATATAAATTCATAAATAATCCCTCTGCCTATATAAACAAATCTTGCGATAATAGTTTTTTTATGGCAGAGGGATTATTTCAAAAACCCATAAAAACGCCGGCAGTTGCATGTACCTTGCCCAAAGTGGGTATGGTTTTTATCCTTACAGCGGTAAAAACCGTATCCTTATTATAATACCCATAATTCCACTGCCGGCGATATGGCTGATAACCGGCACTCACAAAAACGCCGGTGTTAACCGGAACTTTCTTGTGCTTAAAAAAAGGCGCATTATAATGCAGAAAATTCAAATAATTTTTAAAGCTAAGGCCCCAGTAATCGCTCAGGTAATGCAACTCCATTTTCTGCCCCACCTGGTCCGGCGTACGGATGTAATTTACAGGGGTGATATTGGTAAATCTTCCGGAAATTCCACCAAATTCAAGGTTCAGCCAGGAAGAAACCGCGCTTTGCGAATGGGTTAAGTGTATGCCGATATAACCCGAAGTAACATCGAAACCGTTGCCGTTGCTGCTTACGCTGAAGCCAATATCGTATTGCTTATAAATACAGTTGAAGTCAAAAAACAGATTGGGATTATACTGCTCAACCAGGTTAAAATTGCTTTTCGTCCATTGGTTCAAAGCATTGTTGGAAATAAGGAAGTTATCGAGCCCCAAATTTACATTAATAGCGACCAGGGGCTGACGGTCAGACAGATCGCGCTGGCCGAATGCGTTTTGTGTGGCTAATAAAGCCGAAATACATGTAATTGTAATTTTAAAAAAAGGCCGCCTTACAAAAGCGCCGGCGATCAGCGAATATTTTATTATCGTTTTCATTTTATCAGGTTTTTGAAAAATAAATACATCAGTATGTTGTTCCCAATGACATGGCTTGAACCGCGCTAAATAAATTGCCGGAATGCCGAAGTCGCACCAGGAAAAAGCAGGAAAATGAGGTAGTAAAATCAAATGCGCAGCATGCGCAGGTTCAGATAACGAGCGTAGCGGGCGACAACAGAAGGGAAAGCAGCGTCCGCCAAATCCCCCGAATTGAAAAAAAGATTAACGGAGTAGGATACCAAAATGGTAAAACAAAGCAAGAAAAATATGCTGCGCGTTACTTTAAACTGGCTCTGACGGGTAGACTTGAATGCACCATGCTGCTTGTTATAAAAATTCCCTGCAACGCCGTCGGACGCCAGGCGTTGTACTTTCGAAACCGTTGCATGATGATGGTGACCCTGAACGGAGGTTCTGCTTGAAAGAAAAACAATATAAGTGGACATGGCGAAAACATAAATCAAAGCGAGTATCGTCGCTACCAGCTTCTTTCCAAAACTCATATTGGTTTTCACAGTTTTATGTATTCAGATACCCAAAATTACAATGTATTATTTCATATGTGTTATAAAATATATGTTACAAAAACATCAATGATAAATATTTTACAATACATCCCTGCCGGATTCTTTTCACCGTACGAAGCTTACTTTCTGACTTCCCGCCCCATAACTAACGGGTTTCCGACTTTCACACTTTTTCCCCATCTTGCATTCATAAACCAATGCTGTGAACGATAAGATCAAACAATTAAAGCAAAAGCGTGAAGAAGCCCTTTTGGGCGGCGGCAAAGCGCGTATTGACAGTCAGCATAAAAAAGGCAAGTTGACCGCGAGGGAACGTTTGCATTTTTTAATGGATGAGGGCTCTTTCCAGGAGATCGGTATGCTGGTGGCGCATCGCTCTACCGATTTTGGGATGGAAAAGGAAAAATATCCCGGCGATGGCGTGATTACCGGCTACGGCACGATCAATGGCCGGCTGGTGTATGTTTTTTCGCAGGACTTTACGGTTTTTGGCGGCTCACTTTCAGAAACCCATGCCGAGAAGATCTGCAAGATCATGGACCTGGCCATGAAGAACGGCGCACCGGTGGTAGGGTTGAATGATTCAGGCGGTGCCCGGATACAGGAGGGCGTGGTTTCCCTCGGCGGCTATGCCGATATATTTTACCGCAACACCATGGCATCAGGCGTGGTGCCGCAAATATCAGCCATTATGGGCCCCTGTGCGGGCGGGGCGGTTTATTCGCCTGCGATAACCGATTTTATACTGATGGTTGAAAATACTTCGTACATGTTTGTAACCGGGCCAAATGTGGTAAAAACGGTTACGCATGAAGAAGTCACGTCTGAAGAGCTTGGAGGCGCCGATACCCACGCCACTAAATCGGGCGTCACCCATTTTGCCTGCGCCAATGAGATCGAGGCTATTCAGCATGTTAAAAAGTTATTGAGCTATATCCCGCAGAATTGCGAGGATAAAGCCCCTCACCTGCCTTATGAGGTAAAAAATGAATTGCGTTCCGCATTAGAAAGCATCATGCCCGAAAATGCATCGCAACCCTATGATATGCGGGACGTTATCAACGAGGTAATTGATGAAGGAACATTTTTGGAGGTCCACAAGGATTTTGCTGAAAATATCGTGGTCGGCTTTGGGCGCCTCGCCGGCCGCAGTATAGGCATTGTGGCCAACCAGCCGGCTTTTTTGGCCGGCGTGCTGGATATCCATTCCTCAACCAAAGGCGCCCGTTTTGTGCGTTTTTGCGATAGCTTCAATATCCCTTTACTGGTTTTTGAGGACGTCCCCGGCTTTCTCCCGGGCACCGACCAGGAGTGGAATGCCATCATCACCAATGGCGCGAAGTTGCTTTATGCCTTTTGTGAAGCGACCGTTCCGCGCATCACCGTGATCACCAGGAAGGCTTATGGCGGGGCCTATGATGTGATGAACTCCAAACACATCGGCGCCGATATGAACTATGCCTGGCCTTCGGCCGAGATTGCGGTAATGGGTGCAAAGGGCGCGGCGGAGATTATCTTTAAGCGGGAGATCAATGCCGCTCCCGACCGGGAGGCCAAATGGAGGGAAATGGAAACCGAATATTCAGACATCTTTGCCAATCCTTACCGGGCAGCTGAACGCGGTTTTATTGACGAGGTGATAGAGCCGTGCGAAACCCGGATAAAATTGATCCACGCCTTTAAAATGCTCGAAAATAAAGTGGTTAATAATCCAAGGAAGAAGCACGGGAATATCCCTTTGTGATTTCGGAATTCGGATGTACGATTTCGGATTTATTTGACTTGGATATTTTGATTGCTTTGAATCCGATTTGATCATTATGACTTCGAAATACCGCAGATAGGCTCGAACCCCCGCAAATTATTAATTCCGAAATCGAAATTCCGAAATCCGACATAAATACCATGATAAGCATCGAACAAATTGCTCCTGCACTGACCTGGAAATTGCGCCGGGATGTGCTTTATCCGGATGCTGAAATACCGGATATGGAAATGGATGCGGACAAAACCGGCGTTCATTTTGGTGCGTTTACAGATAATAAGCTTGCCGGTGTTGTTTCGCTGTTCCGGGAACGGGATAACTTCCAGTTCAGAAAGTTTGCGGTGGATGCGGCGCTTCAAAACAAAGGTGTTGGCACAGCTTTATTAAATTACATTACTGAATTTGCCGCGGCAGATGGCGGCGTAAGGTTATGGTGTAACGCACGCCGGAACGCAACAGGCTTTTACCTGAAAAGCGGCTTTAAAGAGACAGATCAGCTGTTTTCAAAAAACGGCCATGATTATGTGATCATGGAAAAAGCCATATAAAAAAAACCGGCCCTTTGCCGGGGCCGGTTTAACCAAACTAACTAAACTGATCTTATTGAAAAAATTACTTACCGCAAAGGAACAGCGGAAAGATAAACTCCGTGTTAACCCAATGATAACTCTGCCGCGGTAGATACGACAATCCCAATACCTGTCTGCCCAGCTACCACACACTTTTACCTTTCTCCGTTCACCTTTATCCTTTCACCTTTTTCCTTTCGCCTTTATCCTTTCGCCTTTATCCTTATATTTGCGTGCTTTAATAACAGATATGGCTAAAAAGAAATCGGATGCTGCGCCGCACGTCGCAGTAGTAAATAAAACCTCCCTCTCGTTTTTTGAAAAATACATCAATAACCCCTCGCCCACCGGCTTCGAATGGAAGGGGCAGCAGTTATGGCTCGATTATCTTAAGCCCTATATCGACGAATATTACGTCGATAATTATGGCACAGCGGTGGGTATCATCAACAAAAAAGCGGAATATAAAGTTGTAATTGAAGCGCATGCCGACGAGATATCATGGTTTGTAAACTATATCACCAGTGATGGATTGATCTACGTTATCCGCAATGGTGGTTCTGACCACCAGATAGCCCCATCAAAACGGGTAAATATTCATACCGATAAAGGCATTGTAAAAGCCCTTTTCGGCTGGCCGGCTATCCATACCCGTACCCCGGGCGAAAAAGAAGAATCGCCATCGTTAAAAAATATTTTTCTTGATTGCGGCTGCACTTCGAAGGAAGAGGTGGAAAAGCTCGGTATTCACGTAGGTTGTGTGATCACCTATGAAGATGAATTTACGGTGTTGAACGATCGCTACTATGTAGGCAGGGCGCTGGATAACCGGGCCGGCGGTTTTATGATCGCTGAAGTAGCACGCATGCTGAAAGAAAACAAAGTAAAGCTGCCTTTCGGGCTTTATATTGTAAACGCCGTCCAGGAAGAGATTGGCCTGCGCGGCGCCGAAATGATCGCTCATCACATCAAACCAAACGTGGCTATAGTTACCGATGTAACGCACGATACGCAAACCCCGATGATCAATAAGATTGTTCAGGGCGATTTGGCTTGCGGTAAGGGCCCTGTTATTTCGTATGCACCGGCGGTACAGAATAATTTGAACAAGCTGCTGATCGACTCGGCCGAAAAAGCGAAAATACCGTTCCAGCGGCAGGCATCGTCGCGCTCGACAGGAACCGATACCGATGCGTTCGCCTATTCCAATGATGGCGTACCCTCGGCATTGATCTCCCTGCCGCTTAGGTATATGCATACCACAGTGGAGATGATCCATAAAGAGGATGTTGATAACGTGATACGCCTGATCTACGAAACCCTGCTGAACATAAATGCAGGGCAGGACTTCCGGTACATTAAGTGAGGTATGAGATGTGAGGTGTGAGAATAAGGTGGCAAATGGGATATAGACGTTGAGCCCTATTCTACATTCTGCATTCAACAACTAAACAATGCGATAGTATTTGAAGTTATTATCTCACATCTGAATTAGAATAATTAAAAATAAATTGTCAATTTTACATTTATTATCGCCCCGATAGAACTTATGAAACCAACGTTACTGATTTTGGCCGCAGGGATGGCCAGCCGATACGGAAGCATGAAGCAGGTTGACGGCTTTGGCCCGCATGGTGAAACCATAATTGACTATTCTATTTACGACGCCATACAAGCCGGGTTCGGCAAGGTAAGCTTTATTATACGCGAAGAATTTGCCGAACCATTTAAAGCCATTTTTGAGCCGAAATTAAAGGGCCGTATCGAAACGGATTATGTTTATCAAAGCTATGACCTGAGGCCTTTCGGTATCGACAAAGAAATTGAGCGCGCCAAACCCTGGGGAACCGCCCATGCGGTGCTCGCGGCGCGTAACCAGGTACACGAGCCTTTTTGCGTGATCAACGCCGATGATTTTTATGGCACCGATGCATTCCAAAAAATGGCGAAATTCCTTACCACTGAAGTTGCCGACGACAAATTCTCGATCATCGGTTACCAGGTGGATAAAACACTTTCTGATTATGGTACGGTATCGCGCGGCGTATGCCAGGTGGACGAAAACGGCAATATGGTGGCGATTAATGAGCGCCTGAAAGTATATTTTGCAAAAGATGGCGGTGTTGTTTACGAGGAAGATGGCGTAGAGCATCCCTTGCCGTCAGATACCCCGGTTTCGATGAATTTTTGGGGTTTTACACCGGCGGTTTTTGCAAAAACAGAGCCTTTGTTCAAAGCGTTTGTTGAAGCCAATCAGGATAATCCCAAAGCTGAATTTTTTATTCCCCTTATCGGCGATGAGCTGATCAAAAGCGGGGAAGCGTCATTTAAAGTGATCCCAACCGATGCCAAATGGTTTGGCGTAACCTATAAGGAAGATAAACCGATCGTGCAAAAATGCATTTCGGATTTGGTAGCCGGCGGCGCATACCCCGAGAATTTGTGGCCGTAAAACTTTAGCCCGGTATTTTGTGCATTATATTATAAAATGAGAGTAGAATTTTAGGTTCTGCCCTCATTTTTTTATTTGACCCTTTCTTAAGATACTGATTCCCCGATCAGAAATCATTTAGCCTTATCAGATAACTCCGTAACTCTACCGCTCCCCGGCAACGTTCCCGAATATTTTTTACTTTTGATTTCATCAATTTCGAAACCATGAAACGCTATTACTGTTCTCTCGTTGTCCTGTCATTATTTTTTTCATCCAGTTTATTCGCTCAGCAGCATATGCAAGTTGAAATATTAGGAAACACGGAAAGCGTCACCAAACAAAACAACCTCCTGACTATAAAAACGAAGGAAGCCGAAGCGCGTATATGGGTTTACAGTCCCACCATTATCAGGGTAAACATTAGCAAAGTGCGCGGTACTGATACATCGTTCGCGGTAATTCAAAAGCCTTCAAAAAACATCAGCTATACAGAGTCGGCCAAAGAGATAGTGGTAAGCACTGCAGCCTTAAAGCTGAGGATCAGCAAATCGGCCCTGCGTTTTAATTTTTATACCGCCGATGGAAAAGCGTTGAGCCAGGATGATCCGCGCTTTGGCGTAAACTGGCAGGGAACAAGGGTAACTAACTACCGTAAGCTTTACGCCGATGAAAAATTTATTGGCCTGGGCGAAAAAACCGGGGATTTAAACCGCCGCGGCAGCTCGTACGTAAACTGGAATACCGATGCGCCTGACCATAACCCAAAATCAGATCCATTGTATGAAACCTTCCCGTTTTTTATCGGGCTGCACAACGGGTTAACCTACGGGCTATTTTTCGATAACACCCATAAAAGCTATTTCGATTTCGGCGCTACAACCGATGATACTATGAGCTGGTTCGGCGCCGACGCCGGCGATATGAACTATTATTTCTTCGGCGCGCAAAGTGTGCCACAGATCATCGAAGATTACACCTGGTTAACCGGCCGCATGGAAATGCCCCCCTTATGGAGCCTGGGCTACCAGCAATGCCGCTGGAGCTATACCAGCGCCGCCGAGGTGCTGGAAGTGGCCGAAAACTTCAGAAAAGACAAGATACCCGCCGATGTAATGTATTGCGATATCGATTACATGGACCATTACAAAATATTTACCTGGAACAAAGAGACTTTCCCCGATCCGAAAGGGATGATAGACAAGCTTAAGTCAATGGATTTTCACCTGGTAACTATTGTCGACCCGGGAATTAAAGTTGAACCCGGTTACAAGCAATATGATGAAGGCGTTGCAAAAAACTATTTTGCCACCTACCCCAATGGCGAAAAGTTTGTGGGCAGCGTATGGCCGGGCCGCTGCCATTTCCCTGATTTTACGCGCAACGATGTGCGCAAATGGTGGGGTGCATCCTTTACGGCATTAACCAAACCGGGGGTCGAAGGTTTTTGGAACGATATGAACGAGCCTGCAGCCTGGGGGCAGGATATCCCGTGGCTGGTAAAGTTCGGCAAGTACTATATGCCCGAAATACGTAATGCGTACGGCATGCAAATGGCCAGGGCAACTTATGAGGGCACTAAAAAGATTTTGGGCAATAAGCGGCCCTTTGTGCTTACCCGCGCGGCTTATTCGGGCACGCAGCGTTATTCGGCCGTATGGACGGGCGATAACTCGGCCTATGATGCGCACATGCTGCTTGGCGTGCGCATGGTAAACAGCCTGGGCATAACCGGCATGAGTTTAGTCGGCGTTGACATCGGCGGCTTCACCGGCGACCCTACGCCCGCCCTGATGGTGCGCTGGAACTCGCTGGGTGTGTATACGCCAATGTTCCGCAACCACGCCTCAAAGGGCACCATATACCGTGAGCCTTGGCGCTGGGGCAAGGAAAACGAGGCCATTATTAAAAAAGATATTGAGCAGCGTTATCGTTTGCTGCCATATATTTATTCAAGCTATTACCTTTCGCATAAAACGGGGATGCCCGTGAGTCGTACCCTCGCTATAAATTATACGCAGGATACCACCATTTTTGACACCAAATACCAGAACCAGTTTTTATTTGGCGATGCCATAATGGTGGCCCCTGTTGAAAGCACCAAATTTACTGAGGATGTTTACCTGCCGAAAGGCGAATGGTACCGCCTGGGCAACGATAAAAAGTACGCAGGCGGCAAAGTGATCAGTGCCGGGGCGCCCCTTAACGACCTGCCGGTATTTATAAAAGGCGGGGCGATCATTCCGATGCAGAATGTGATACAAAGCACCAGCGAAAAAGGCGACGGTATATTGGAGCTGAATGTATGGTATGGAAAGGAAGCAAACAGATTTGTTTATTACGAAGATGACGGCTCGTCCTATGATTATCAAAAAGGGGCTTACTACAAACGCACAATCACTTTTGACCCGGCGAAAAATACCATAACGCTTTCGGCCGTCGAAGGTTCATTCCCGTCAAAGTATGACAAAATAAAGCTGGTACTGCACGGGTTTAAAGGAAATATTAAAAATATAAAGATTAACGGTAACGCATTTGATGTGGCCGATGATGTGGTTGTTTTTTATAACGATAGCAAAACTATGAAAATTGATTTTTGATGAATTATTGCTAACTTTAGGTATGTCATTATCTTATAAAATATTGCTTAAACCCGAACCGGAAGGTGGTTATACAGTTAACGTGCCGGCTTTACCTGGATGCATTACCTATGGTTCAGACCTGGAAGAGGCAAAGGTGAACGCAAAAGAGGCGATTGAACTTTATATTGAAAGCCTAAAAGAACATGGAGAGGAAATACCTTCTGATGAAGATGTTCTTGAATATAATCTGCAACTTTTCGCATGAGCAGAAAAGCTTATAGTTCGCATGAGATAATAAAAATTCTTAAGGGTGCAGGATTTGTCCTTGACAGGGTAAAAGGTAGTCATCATATTTTTATACATCCTCAAAATAATAAACGTGCCGTTGTGCCGCACCCTAAAAAGGATTTGCCTTATGGAACAGCAAGTTTTATATTAAAGCAAGCTGGGATTGAGCAGGGATAAAAAAATCCGATGATCAAAAGAGCAGTTATAACATCTATCTCATTGTTTTTTGCAACACTGGTGATTTATTATTTTTTACCCGAAAGCAAACTACCGCCGCATATTACAATTGATAAATTAGTAGTAATAAAATCTAACAGACAATTGTTAGCCTATTCAAAAGGAAAACTCATCAAGACTTATAAAATATCACTTGGCTTTTGCCCAAAAGGTAAAAAAGAATTTGAGAATGACGGGAAAACACCCGAAGGACTTTACGTCATAAATGATAAAAATCCCAATAGTATTTGCCATAAAAATTTAGGCATCTCTTACCCTAACCAAAAGGATGTAATCAACGCAAAAAAGGCTAACAAACAAGCGGGTGGTTCTGTTAAGATACACGGCTTGTCAAATGGCAAGGATTTTATCGGTAAGTTCCATCGTTGGTACAATTGGACAGACGGTGTAGCATTAACTAATGGTGAGATTGACGACCTTTACAGTCACACACCAATGGGCAGTCCTATACGGATTAAAACATAACTAAGCCAATCTCTGAACTATCCCAGCCAAACTGATAAATATACCTGAGCTAACGTTTCCCCTATACATCTACGTCCTTTGATTTGCATGTACAGAGATCGCTTCGTTCCCCGCGATGACGCGGTGGTTAGTTCGGCAAAAACTTGCGAAGTTTTGAAAACTTCGCAAGTTTGAGTTTCGGCCAACAAAAACCCCGGCCAAGTCAATAGCCGGGGTTTCCTATTTAAACCTGTTAGAGGACAGGGATTATTTTACTTCTTCAAAGTCAACATCGGTAACCGTATCGCCTTCGGCATGGCCGCCGGCAGATGGTCCGCCTGCGCCGCCGTCAGGGCCTGGTTGTGCCTGGCCAGCTTCGGCTGATGCTTTGTACATTTCTTCCGAAGCAACATTCCATGCATTGCTTAACTCAGCCTGCGCCGCGTCGATAGCATCGAAGTTCTTTGACGAATAGGCTTCCTTCAGCTTGGCTAAACCAGCCTCAATCGGCGCTTTTTTGTCAGCTGAAATTTTGTCACCGTATTCTTTCAGTTGTTTTTCTGTCGAGAAGATGAGCGCATCGGCAGCGTTCAGTTTTTCAACTTCTTCTTTTGCCTTTTTGTCAGCATCAGCATTTGCTTCCGCTTCATCCTTCATCTTTTTGATATCAGCGTCAGATAATCCTGAAGACGCTTCAATACGGATCTTCTGCTCTTTACCGGTGGCTTTATCCTTGGCGGCCACGTGCAATATGCCGTTGGCATCAATATCGAATGTTACTTCGATCTGTGGTACGCCGCGCGGAGCTGGTGGCAAACCATCCAGGTGGAAGCGGCCAATGGTACGGTTGGCCGAAGCCATAGGGCGTTCACCTTGTAAAATGTGAATCTCAACAGATGGCTGGTTGTCTGATGCGGTCGAGAACACTTCCGATTTCTTGGTCGGGATGGTAGTGTTTGATTCTATCAGCTTGGTCATCACACCGCCCATAGTTTCAATACCTAATGAAAGCGGTGTAACGTCGAGCAATAACACGTCTTTTACTTCGCCGGTTAATACGCCGCCCTGTATAGCAGCGCCAATGGCAACCACTTCGTCAGGATTTACGCCTTTTGAAGGCGCCTTGCCGAAGAATTTTTCAACAGCTTCCTGTATGGCAGGGATACGGGTGGAACCACCCACCAAAATGATCTCATCAATATCCGCAGCGGTATAACCTGCGTTTTTTAAAGCTGTTTTACATGGCTCAATGGTACGTTTGATCAGGCTGTCAACCAACTGCTCAAATTTAGCGCGGGTCAGCGTCTTAACCAGGTGCTTTGGTACGCCGTCAGCGGCAGTAACATATGGCAGGTTAATTTCGGTTTGAGCCGAGCTCGACAATTCAATTTTTGCCTTTTCAGCCGATTCCTTTAAACGCTGCAAAGCCATTGGGTCCTTGCGCAGGTCAACGCCTTCATCGTTTTTAAATTCGTCGGCCAGCCAGTCGATAATGGTTTGGTCAAAGTCGTCGCCACCCAGGTGAGTGTCACCATCGGTTGATTTTACTTCGAATACGCCATCGCCCAGTTCCAGTACTGATACGTCATGCGTACCGCCGCCGCAGTCGAACACAACGATCTTCATATCCCGGTGTGCCTTGTCCAGGCCATAAGCCAGTGCAGCAGCAGTAGGCTCGTTAATGATACGGCGAACCTTTAAACCTGCAATCTCGCCGGCTTCCTTAGTAGCCTGGCGCTGAGCATCGTTAAAGTAAGCCGGTACGGTAATAACCGCTTCGGTTACTTCAGTGCCTAAGAAATCCTCGGCGGTTTTCTTCATCTTCTGAAGGATCATCGCCGAAATTTCCTGCGGTGTGTACTTGCGGTCGCCGATCTCCACACGGGGCGTATTGTTATCGCCTTTTACTACCTTGTAAGGTACGCGGGCAGCTTCCTTGGTAACCTCGTTAAACTGGTTACCCATAAAGCGCTTGATTGAATAAATAGTTTTGGTAGGATTGGTGATCGCCTGGCGCTTTGCGGGGTCGCCAACTTTGCGTTCGCCATCGCCAACAAAAGCAACTACAGATGGCGTAGTGCGTTTCCCCTCGCTGTTAGCAATAACTACAGGCTCATTACCTTCCATTACGGCCACGCAGGAGTTTGTTGTTCCTAAGTCGATTCCGATTATTTTAGACATAGTATGATTGATTTTTCTTTGATTTTATGATTAATTACACTCACTTATCATCAAGGTATGTGCCAATGTTTGTTTGGCAGATTTTTTTGAGGTGAAAGGTGAAAGGCGGAAGGTGAAAGGTATAATTTAGGCAGGATTGAGTGGGTTTTGGGTGACAGGTTGGCAGAAATTTAGTGAGTAGAGATTCAATGTCGTTTACTTAAGGAATTAGTATTTGCGCTTGGCACCGCGTTCGCCTCACCCCAAACCCCTCTCCAAGGGAGAGGGGCTTAAAAAAGGCAGTTTTCCGCTGTGCATCGAAGTCCT